>Ga0105046_10001489_pt1 | contig 36001 bp, 33 predicted proteins | sample MAT03_FD_78385 | JGI IMG/M metagenome (GOLD analysis project Ga0105046, IMG submission 78385) | Freshwater microbial communities from Lake Fryxell liftoff mats and glacier meltwater in Antarctica - MAT-03 (megahit assembly) | ecosystem: Environmental > Aquatic > Freshwater > Ice > Liftoff... | reverse complement strand
ACCGCCCACCCGCACCGGCCGCTCGCCCGCGGCGACACGGAACGACACGCTCCGCAAGGCCACCGCGCCGCCAAAGGCGTTTTTCAGCTTGTCGACTTCGATCGTGGCTGGGCGCAATGTAGACCCCGCCTGCCGGCGTGGCGGCCGGGAGGGACGAACTGATGTGGGAATTCCGGGGCCAGAAGCGGCCCGATTTTGCGCAGCTGCCCGGCGCCGGCCAGGAGTCCGTGTGGGACTACCCTCGCCCACCGCGCATCGAGCCCACCTCCTGCCGTGTGCAGGTCTGGGACGCTCCGCCCGGCCCCGGCCCCGGCCGCAGGCTGCTGGCCGATTCGACGCACGCCCGCCGCGTCCTGGAAACCGCCAGTCCGCCCACGTTCTACCTGCCCGCGGACGATGTGAGCATGGAACTGCTGGTCGCGGCACCGGGCCGCTCGTACTGTGAATGGAAGGGCGAGGCCAGTTACTTCGGGCTCGCACCGGGCAGCGCGAACCGTCAGGCGGTTGCCTGGACCTATCCGCGGCCCACTGCTGCCGGCGCCGCGCTGGCCGGCTGGTTAGCGTTTTACCCGGGGCGAGTTCACTGCGAAGTCGACGGCGAGGTGGTTCGGCCCCAGCCGGGCGGCTTCTACGCCGGCTGGGTCACGGACAACATCGTCGGTCCCTTCAAGGGCGAACCCGGCACCGGGCACTGGTAGCTGCAACCGGCGCTTACGCGGGCTTCAGCAGGTACACCGAGAAGAGCTCGTGCTCGTCGAACCAGGCGCGGCTGACCTGCCACCCCGAGTGTTCCGCCAGCTCGCGAAACCCGGCGACGGAGTACTTGTAGGAGTTCTCCGTGTGAATGCTCTCTCCGGCCGCGAAGCGGATCTCGCGCCCGGCCAACCGGACCGACTGCTGACGCAGGCTTTTCAGGTGCATCTCGACCCGGCCGCGTCGTGCGACGTATGCCGCGTGGTGGGCGAAGCCACCGAGGTCGAAACCCGCGCCGAGTTCGCGGTTGATCCGCTCCAGCAGGTTGAGATTGAAGGCCGCGGTGACGCCCGCGGCATCGTTGTAGGCGGCGTCCAGTATGGCCGGGTCCTTTTTCAAGTCGACGCCAATCAGGAAGGCGTCGGCCGACAGCCCGCGACAGGTGCGGCCGAGAAACCCCGCCGCCTCGCGCGGATGAAAATTGCCGAGCGTCGAACCCGGGAAGAACAGCAGCCGGGGCACGCCGCGGGCTCTGGGCGGCAGGTGAAACGGCGCCGTGAAATCGGCAATCACCGGCCGGACATCAAGGCCGGGGAACTCGACTGCCAGTGTCGCGGCGGCCGCCTGCAAGTAGGCCGCGGAAATATCCACAGGCAGGTAACGCGCCGGTCGCTGCAGGGCGCGCAGGACGCTGCGGGTTTTCAGGCTGGCGCCGCTGCCCAGTTCCACCAGTTCGGCGCCGGTTCCCGTCAGGCTCGCGATCTCGCCGGAACAACTTTCGAGAATCCCGGTTTCGACGCTTGCGGGGTAATACTCCGGCTGCCGGCAGATCTCCTCGAACAGCGCCGAGCCGCGCTCGTCATAAAAATACTTGCACTCAATAAACTTGTGCGCGGCGCTGAGCCCGCGAAGCACCGACTGCCGGAATTCGGTCTGCGGTGCCGGGTCAGCCAGCGGCCGGGCGCGGGTCGTGGGCGCCGCCATCAGGAATCCTCCGCCAGGCGCAGCCCGCTGAACTGCCAGCGCTTCTCCGGCTGGAAGAAATTCCGGTAAGTCGCGCGGCTGTGACCGTCCGGCGTCACGCACGACCCTCCGCGAAGAACACGCTGGCCGTTCATGAACTTGCCGTTGTATTCGCCCAGCGCGCCTGGCGGGGCTTTGAAGCCGGGGTAAGGTCCAAAGGCGCTGGCTGTCCACTGCCAGGCTTCGCCGTACAGATCGGCGAACTCCCGGCCGGTCGCGGGCGCTGCGGCAGCGTGCTCCCACTCGAACTCGGTGGGCAGGCGCTTGCCCGACCAGCGGGCGAAGGCGTCCGCCTCGAAGAAGGAGATGTGGCGCACGGGCGCGCCGGGAGCCACGGGCTGCAGTCCCTGCAGCGTCATCTGCTGCCAGCCGTTGGTCCCGGAGTGCCAGTAGAGCGGGCAGGCCCAGCGCTCCTGCCGAACCCGCTCCCAGCCGTCCGCCAGCCACAAGGACGGCTTCTGGTAGGCACCGTCCTCGATGAAGGCCTGCCACTCACTGTTGAGTACCAGCCGCGAGGCCAGCCGGTAGGGCCGCAGCAGAACCTGGTGCCGCGGACGCTCGCAGTCAAAGGCAAAGCCCGCCGTGCCGGCACCGACGCTCACCACCCCGCCGGGTACCTCAATCCAGCGGAGGACGGCCGGCGTTGCTGGCGGCCGTAATGCTGACGGCGCCGGCCGCCACGCTGGCAGCAACGGGTTCTGCGCGAAGAGGTGCAGGATGTCGGTAACCAGCAACTCCTGGTGCTGCTGCTCGTGATGGATGCCGAGTTCGACGCGCTCGCTCGGGGCCGGAGCGGGTGCGGCTTCCAGCAGCCCTACCACCGCTGCGTCCACGTAGTCGCGGTAGTCGAGAACCGTCTGCAACGCGGGCCGGGTCAGCAGGCCGCGTTGCGGACGCGGCTGCCGCTCGCCAACGGCGTCGTAGTAGGAATTGAACAGGAAACCGAAGTGGTGGTCGAAAACCCGGTAGCCGCGGACGAACGGCAGCAGCACGAAGGTCTCGAAGAACCAGCTGGTGTGCGCCAGGTGCCACTTGGCCGGGCTGGCATCGTCCATCGACTGTACCGTGGTATCCGCATCCGACAGCCCGTCGACCAGTGAACGGGTGGCCGCGCGGGCGCGCCGGTAAGATTCCGCGGCCAGCGGCGGCGTCCCGCTCGATCCCGGATGTGCGACAGGGCTCTTTCCCCCGCGCAGCTGCTGCACGTCCATGACCACCTGCGCCAGACCTCCTGCTGTTGGTTTTCCCTATGGTACGCGGATGGGTGATGAGGACCCAACCGGGGCCGGAAGCTGTAGGCCGCGTATGCCTGACAGATTTGTCCGACACGAGAACCCCCCACAGAAGAACGTCGGCGAGAGGAGCTGAGTCTGCCAGCCCGGAATCCGGGCCGCCACGGCCGTTGGGGACTGGCCCTCGCGACGCCATGCGACGCGTCCTGAAGGTTGTGACCGTGTAGTCTCGAACAACAGCCCTCAGGCCCGAGGTCTGAGCGGAAAAGGACGCACCCGATGACACAATCCGCCACCCGCAATCGCAAATTCGTTCTGGCTAAGCGGCCCAAGGGCGAACCAGATGAGCGCACCTTGCGCCTGGAAACCGCAGATCTGCCGGAACCCGGCAGTGGCCAAATGTTGCTGCGCAACGAATACCTCTCGCTCGATCCCTACATGCGCGGCCGGATGAGCGACGCGCCTTCCTACGCCCCCTCGGTCGAGATTGGCGCCGTCATGGTGGGTGGCACGGTCGCGCAGGTCATGACCTCCGACGTCGATGGCTTTGAGAAAGGCGACTGGGTTCAGGCGTTCGGCGGCTGGCAGGATTACGCGCTGTCCGATGGCGCCGGCGTGATCAACATGGGCAAGTCGCCCGAAAATCCTTCCTGGGCGCTTGGCGTGCTCGGGATGCCGGGCCTCACCGCCTGGGCTGGCCTGACGCAAATCGGCCAGCCCCAGTCTGGTGAGACACTCGTTGTGGCCGGGGCCAGTGGGCCCGTCGGTGCAACGGTCGGTCAGATCGGCAAGATCCTTGGTCTGCGCGTCGTCGGCATTGCTGGCGGAGCCGAGAAATGCACCCATGTGGTTGATACCCTGGGGTTCGACGCCTGCGTTGACTACAAGGCCGACGGCTTTCCGGATGCGCTGAAGGAAGCCGTGCCGGAGGGCATCGACATCTACTTTGAAAACGTCGGCGGCGCGGTCTTTGACGCCGTGATGCCGCTGCTCAATCCTTGCGCGCGCATCCCGGTCTGCGGCCTGATCTCGCAATACAACGCCACGTCGCTGCCCGCCGGCCCGGACCGCATGAGCCTGCTGATGGGCACAATTCTGCGCAAGCGTATGACCATGCGCGGCTTTATCGTCTTTGACGATTTCGGTCATCTCAACCCGGAGTTCGCCAGGCAGATGGGCGACTGGGTTCGTGACGGAAAGATCCAGTATCGGGAGGAAATGATCGACGGCCTGGAACAGGCCCCCGCCGCATTCGTTGGCCTGCTGAACGGCGAGGCTTTCGGCAAACGGGTTGTCAAGCTGAGCGGCTGAAACAAGACAACAGGCGACAGAGAACCAGCCGACGATGATTCTGGCATCGTCAAAAGTGCGCTGCATCCCGGTGACGCGCGACGAAGCGCCGGTCGATCCAGTCCTTCAACCACCAGCACCAACGGCTGTGAATCGTCATGGAGCGGTATTCGAGCAGCGTGCGTCCATCGGCCGTATTGAATAGCTTCAGAAAGTCGGTTTGCGGGGTGAACGGCGCTAGGTTCTTATCGCCATCAACCAGCCGACTGAGGTTGTTCCACAGTACCGGACCCTGATGGACTGCGATAACCCCGGCTTTCGGCGCACGTCGCTGAGTACCGGAAGCGCAGTCGCCGACTGCCATCACCGGTTGACCAGACGTCGAGCGCAAATAAACGTCCGTGAGCAGGAAGCCGTGCTCATCCTTCGGGAGATCGATCTTCGCGAGCAGCGGCGAGGGCGCAGCATGGGTGGCCCAGACGACGAGGTCGGCCGACACGACGGATCCGTCATCCAAGAAGATTTCTCCATCCGTAATCCGCGTCGCCTGCCTGCCGAGGAGCAGGTTCACGCCCCGGTCACGCAGCAGTTTGGCGGCAACGGTGCGGGTTTTGTCAGTGGAGCCTGAGCCCAGCTGTGCGGCGCCGTGCAGCAGCGTCATTTTTACCCTGGGAGCCGAAGCCGGCGCAGCGACATCGTTGGATCGCAGCCGGCTAAGCTCCCGCTCTACAAATGCCGGCAGACAGAAAGCCAGTTCAACCCCTCCAGCGCCCCCACCGACGACTGTCACACGAAATGCCGGCAACAATGCGACCTCTCGTTGCGGGGTATACCAGAGTGCGATACGCGCGCTGAGACGCTCCAGGAGTGTCTGCATCGGCTTGATGCTGACGACTGTCGCGTCGCGTTGGGCGTCTGCTTGTTGCGGGACTGAGCCCGTGTCTATGGACAGGATATCGAATGACACACGTCGACCGTCCCTGATGAGTAGAGATCGACGAGCGGTGTCGACGTCGATGATCTCGCCGATGTGCAACTCGGCGCCAGCGGCACGGCAGGCCGCTTCGAGGTCGATGTTTATCTGCTGCGGCTGGTAAAGACCCGCCAGCACGCCCGGCAACATTCCGGAGTAGCTCGCGTTCGGAAATTCGCTCAGGCAAACCAGGCGAGCGTTCGGCAGCGGGTGCTTTCGCCATGCCGTGAGCACATGCAGGTGGCCGTGGCCGATACCGGCCAGCACAATGCTGGTCATCTCGTTTTTGCTCGCGGACCGAAACGCCTCAGTTGCGGCCCGACCTCTGCACACGCAACTGATTGTCCAAATCACGCAATGAAAAACTCGAATCCAGCAGTTCTTCGAACTGATATTTCATCCAACGGTTGCCCACCGTGCCGGAAAGCTTCACGGCCTGATCGTTAACTTCTACCGTGACGTCGCTCGGGTCGATCTCTTCATGTTCTGTCAGCAATTCGCAGATGCACTCGTGCCGCCGCTCGTCCGACAGTTGATAGCCACGTGGGCCGCGCCCGCGAAAGCCACGGCCCGCGGTGCCTGGCGTGACAAAGCCTTGGTCCTCTGCAGGCAAGCCGTAGGCGTCTTCGGGGGATGCCGCCGAATTTCTGGAGTGATTCGGGTTGTTGCGATTGTAGGTACCCCAGGCACGATAGTCGTCGCCGGAGCCGGGTTGCGGCCTTTGACCGCTTCGTGGCGGCGGGAAGTCGTTTTGATACTCCTCTGCCACGGGTAACGGGCGTTCGCGTGCCGATCCGCCTACGCTTTCTTTGTCTGCTGGTTGTTTCATATGCGCCTCTTCTGCTTGCGATCTGTTTGCAGCCAAATCCTTCTGTTTCTTATACAAGATGCAACGGTCGTGCCGGAGTATTTGGTGGTCTATTTGGGGCAATAATCGTTCCCCCCTGCAACTTGCCGTGCGAAACCCACGCTGCGTCATGGACGTTAAGGTTGGCCTCGTCGTTGATGCTGAACGAGCGCGAATCGAAGTGGCTCGATCCGACCGAAACCCACAGCCCATCGACCACCATTACCTTGCAGTGAAACATGGTGGGCTGGTAGGCGTGAATCTCGGCGCCTTGTGCCAGAAGGTCGCCCCACACGGCGCGTGACGCATGCTGCACGAGCACCGAATCCATGTGCGGCCCAGGCAGGATGATGCGGACCCGAACGCCGCGCTCGAGCGCTCCGACGAGCGACTGCAAGGCAACCTCGTCCGGAATGAAATACGCCGCCGAAAGGTCGATCGACGTCGCCGCCGAGGTGATCGCCATCAGGTACATCAACTGCATGCTCCTCGAACCGCCGCCCGGCGACGCGGTGAAAAGCTGCGCCGATGCAGTGCCGCTGTCGGCCACGCGCGGCAGGTAGTCCTGGCTGAGCAAAACCTCGCCGGTGGTCGCGATCCAGTTGTCGATGAAGGCAGCCTGCAGCTGAGTGACCACCGGCCCCTCGACGCGGAAATGCATGTCGCGCCAGTGTTCGGGGTCTTGCGCGTCGCCGCTCCATTTGTCGCTGAGGCCGGCACCGCCGATGAAGCCGACCCGACCATCGACGACCAACAGGCGCAGGTGCGTGCGATGGTTCATGCGCTGCAGGTTGTACCAGGTGGGCGGGTTGTAGCGCTGGACATCGATGTTGCCTGCGCGCATTTGGTCGATCAGTTCTTCGTCGAGGTCACTGCCGAACCAGTTGAGCAGGACCTTGATGCGAACGCCATGCTTTGATCGTTCGACCAACGCGTCGGTGAATTCGCGCCCCACCGAACCCGACCAGTAGATGTAGGTTTCGAGCGTGATCGACGTCTGAGCCGAGCGGATCGCGTCCAGCATCGACGGAAAGATTTCGTTGCCGTTGACTAGGGCCTGCACCTAGTTGCCGCCGACCATCGGCGGTGTCAGCGCGGCGCCCATGGCCCACTGGAACTGCGGCGAATCGACCGAGAACAGTCGCTGCAATGGCTTGTCGATTGCCTTGTTGCCCAGGCTCAGGTTGGCGATCAATAGTGTCGCCAGCAAGCTCACGGCGATCCAGGCCAATCCGCAGCCGCACAGTTTCAGGCGTCGCGACATCGCATGTTCCGACCGGCGCGTCAGGTTTCCTCATCGACGAACAGCACCCTGCGCACCAGATCCTTGCTGTCGGCGCGCCCGCCGAGCGAGCCGGCCAAAAGGCCGAGCGCGGCGACGAACAGGCTCAGCTTCAGGTGATCGATCGGGCGCACTGCCGGATCGACAGTCGGCCAAGTTTCCATCAGCTTTTGCGGGAATATCGTGGCGGTGCCGAGGTAGGTCAGGCACACGAACATCGAGAACAGCAGCAGCATCGTCAGCAACAGGCACAGTGCCGTCGCTGCACCGGTCACGACAGCGGATTCGGCAAGGAGGCGGCCGCGGCTGAGCATGCCGCGAAAGGCGAACGAGCGGTAGAGCACCGCTGTGGCGCCGAGCACAGCTGCCACCGAGAACATCGCCAGCTGATAGAGCTCGACGGTGCTGCCCACATCCCAAACCTCGGCGCTGAAGAAGACGACGATGATCACCGACAGGCTCGCCGTGATCATGGTCGGTAGCCGCGGGACGAGGCGCAGCGGGTTCGCGCGTGCCACCGCCCGCAGGATGCTGCGCCGGTCCCGCACCAGCGTGTGCAGCGCGAAACGCCAATGTTGGTCGCGGCTGGTGCGTTCGTGCGCTTCGAGGGGCAGTGCGCGGCGCATGCGGTCGCGTTGCGCATCCGTCAGCTTGGAAATCGCATCGAGGTCGTTCACGTTTGCAACGTCGTACATCGCGTTGTCCGCATCGTCGGCATGCGGCAGATTGAGCAGGTGCCCGAAGGTGTGCAGCAGCAGCGTGTTCAGGCGCCGCACGACCCCGCGCGTCGTCGGCCGGGTCACCCCAGAACGCGGGGTCGAGCCGCTTGGTCGAGACCACGCCCACCTTGGTCAGCGGGCTCGGCAGCGCGAGGGTGTAGGACAGCGTGGTCGCGGCGAGATCGGCCTCGGTGACGATCAGCAGGAAATGCACCTAGCGTTCGAGCTTCTCGGTCAGGCCGATGCGCAGGAAGTCGAACGGCGCGTAGGCACCGGCCGTCGGTGCCATGTGCGGCCCGGCGAAGGCAATCAGGTCGACGCGCAGCCCGAGTGCGCGCGCCAGGGCGCGGTCGAAGGCGTGCACCGCTTGCTCCACCAGGCGGCGAAAGCGATCGGAGTTCTGGCCTTCGACGTCGACCGACATGACGCCGATAACGTACTCCCGCTGGCGGGTCGTTTCGGTCATCCGTCAGTTCTCCGGTCGCAGCTCGATCACGATTCTGAGGTTTTGATGTCCTGAAGGGCTGATCTGGAAACCGCCTCGGAGTGCTTGATCACACTGAAGCTTCCGTCAGTTTCCAGGACCACGGCACTCACGTCTTCGAGCGCTGCGATTCCAGCCGCGCGAACCGCCGCGCGAACCTCCGATTCGGTGACGCGTTGAGAACGCAAAGCGCTATGCAGCATCGTGCCGCGGTCGAGCAGCAGCGTCGGTTGGGCCTTGACCGGGTTACGAATCGACACAAAGCGCACTGACAACCAGGTGATCATAAATTGCAAGCTGATCAGCACCACGACAGCAAAGACGCCCTCGGTCAAAGCCACTGTCTTGGAAAGAAACGCACTGGCCAATATCGAGCCGAGCAAGATCGTGACGACGAAGTCGAACGCATTCCATTTCGACAGCGCGCGCTTGCCGGTGATGCGAAGACACACGATAAGCGCGACGTAGACGAGGATGCCGACAACGACAACCTGCAACAGATCGATCCAGCTGTTGAAGCACAATGCGGTGCACGCAGTCCGGGGTCACCATGTGGGCAAAGCAGCCAGGCTCGCTTCGCTCGATCCAAGGTTGCTGATCCGGACTTCGTTCGTCGGAACAGGCTGATCGGGCTTTCTGTCCTATTGATGCCATTTGCTAGGCGGGCCGCCGCGTAGCGCCGACCAGATCGACCTTGCGCCTGGCCGACATGCCGCCCATGGCCGCGGCAGGTGCGCCAAGGATCAAAGCGACGGCCGCGCCGAGCGCGGCCCGCGAGGAGGCCTGGGCCGCCGCATCCGCCACTCCCTTTGCCTTGGCTGTGGCCTCGGACATCTGCTGCTCGAATGCCGCGCTTGCTCTTTCATGGCTTTGGACCCAACCGTTCACGCGCTGCTCGGCTTCCGGTCGACTCACATTGGCCCTGGCCATCACGACGTTGACGAGCGCGTCGCGGTCGGCCTTGTCGACCACTGCCCTGCCGGAGGCGACGATTTTCTCAAGTGTGTTACGCAGATCCTGCACCGCCGGCTCGCCGGTCGAACCGGCAGTGGCGGCCGCGTTGGTGAGGTCTGCAGCCGCTGCCGCCGCCTGGTTGGCCACCGCGCCCGGCTGAAGCGCGGGCACGCCGGTCTGCGCCAGCAGCTTGCGCGCCTCGGACTCGAGGTCCTCGAGCGAAAAGCCGCTGGCCTCGAGCCTCTGCTGCGCCATGTCGGCGATGGGACCGGCCGCTGCAGCGATGCCGCTGCCGGCCACACGGGCCGCGGCGCCGACCGTGCTCGCCGCACCGCCGACGACCGAGCCGATGGCCGAGGCGAGGAGGTACGCAGTCAGGATCGTGGCCAGACCCCAGGCCAGCAGCCCGTGAAGCGCGCCGTCGGACTTTTCCGGAGAGCCGGCAAGGTGGCCTGCCACCCAGCCGCCGGCATACAGCGCCAAGATGCTGGAAATGGCCCACCAGATGGCGGCACCGATTCCGAATGTCGAAGCGTCGGGGCTACCGTTGTAGCGCAGCGGATCGATCGTCGAAAAGCCGATGCCGGCTCCGATCAGGCTGAGCACGAGCTGAGCGACGACGGCAATCACCGTGCCGGCCACCACAGCGCCCCACGACATTCGTCGAAACGAAAACGACGCCCCGGCTGAGCGAGTAAGTGTCGGGTCGGTGAGGGGCTCAACGGATTCGTAGGTGGTGGTATTCATTCAAACTCTTCAGCAATGTAAGCGGCCGACTGAGGTGTCGGCACCGGGGTCAGCGCGAGTTGTTCCCTGTCGTCGACTCAGGTAACCGAAAACTCCGTGGCAAGGTATTAAGACCGGCGTCGATCGTCGGTACGCCAGCGCACACAGCAAGCAAAGCGGCAGGCGCTCTTACGAACCAGCGCACGTCGGACAGCCGGGGAGGCGCGACTTCAGGTCCGGGTGCGTCGATGGGCACAACGCTGCGTGCGTTGCCGAACTGACAACCGGGCAGACGGGGCGCCACATTCAGTGCCCGACCGGCTCGCGCGCTGTCGCAACCATTGCATTTCACAAGCCCACTTCAAGGGACGCCGCCATGAAAGTTTCCGCCGCCTGCTTGCTCGCCTTGCTGGTCCCAGCGGCCGCCTGGTCGCAGTTCTCCAGCAGCCAGATCCCAAGGTTCACGGCAACTGCGCTGACCGGGGAGAAAGTCAGCTCCGCCGAGCTGATCGGCCAGCCGACGATACTGATCGTGACACCGAGCACGGACGCCGCCGAGGACACGCGCTTGTGGGTCGAGGCGCTGCGTAAAAACATCGACGAAAGGGCGATTCGCATCCGCGACGTGCTGGCGATCGACCTGCCGTTCTTCATGAGCGAAAGTGGTGCCATCAGTCGCGCAAAAGAGAAAATCCCGGCGCGGTACTTCGATCAGACCTGGATCTTTGCCGAGCGAGACCTCGAGAATGCATTGGGAATCCCAGCCGACAGCCACAAGGCCTTTGTCATCGTCCTTGACTCAGCGGGTCAGATCTTGGCCCGCGTTGAAGGCGAGCCGACCGAGGCGCGCATAGACCAGGTGCAATCGGCGGTTCTGTCGACCCAGTGAATCCGCCGGCCCGTAACCCGGCTGCCGGGCTTGCGCAGCAGTTGCTGTGGCCCGGCCTCTAGCGCGGTGTCACGCGCCAGATCGTATTCGACAAATCATCGGCGACGATCAGCGCGCCGCGCGGGTCCACGGTCACGCCAACAGGCCGGCCCCGGGTCTTGCCGTCGGCGCCCATGAAGCCGGTTACGAAGTCGATCGGTGCGCCGGCGGGTCGGCCCGCGCGGAACGGCACGAACACCACCTTGTAACCGCTGGGTTCTTGCCTGTTCCAGCTGCCGTGCTCGCCGACGAACACGCCGTCCGCAAATGGCGCACCCATCGCCGGCTCGGAAAAGTCGACACCCAGCGCGGCGACATGCGATCCGAGGGCATAGTCGGGTTCAACGGCCGCAGCAACTTTCTGGAGGTCTTGCGGGCGCACGCGCGTGTCGATGTTCTGTCCCCAGTAGCTGTAGGGCCAACCGTAGAAAGCGCCTTCGCGAACCGAGGTCAGGTAGTCGGGCACCAGGTTGGGACCCAGTTCGTCACGCTCGTTCACCACCGCCCACAATTGATCGGTCGCTGGCTGGAAGGTCAACGCGGTCGGATTGCGCAGGCCGGACGCGAATGTCTTGTGCGCGCCGGTTTCCGCATCCACCTGCCACACCACCGCACGGTCCTGCTCGGCGATCATTCCGCGCTCGGTGATGTTGCTGTTGGAACCGATCCCGACGTAGAGGAAGCGGCCGTCGGGGCTGGCGGCCAGCGCCTTGGTCCAGTGGTGGTTGATCTGCGCAGGCAGCTTCGTCACCTCGACCGGCGGCCCGCTGGCGCGGGTCTGGCCCGGCTGGTAGTCGAACCGCACCAGCGCATCCTGATTGGCGACGTAAAGCCGGTTGCCGACAAGCGCCAGGCCGTACGGGGCATTCAGGTTTTCGGCAAATACCGTTTGCCTCTCATAGGTGCCGTCGCCGTCGGCGTCGCGCAACAAGCTCAAGCGGTCGCCGCTCTCGACCGATGTCGTGCCCTTCGATTTCAGGAATCCGGCGATGAAGTCCTTCGGCCTGAGCTTCGGCGCGCCGCCGCCCATGCCTTCGGCCACGAGAATGTCGCCATTGGGCAGCACCAGCGTCTGGCGCGGCACCTTGAGATCGGTGGCGATAGGCGTGATCGAGTAGCCCGTGGGCACGACAGGACGCTGGTCACCCCAGCCGACCGGGTCGGCGATGTTCATTTCCGGGAGCAGTCCGCGCTGGGGTTCCGGGAGTACGGGCTCGGCGCCGTGCTGCATCGGCTCCGAATCGGTTCCGCAGGCCACCAGCAGTGTGGACAGCGCCAGCACCAGCACCGCGTTCGCGGAGTTCTTCGCGGAGTTCATGGCGTGTCTCCTGTGTGCAGGCTGGAGAAGCCGAGCCAGGCCGCAACACATGCGAGCAGGGCCACGATCACCGACAGCACGAGTCCTTCGGGCATGGCCGCCCACGCATCCTTGGCATGGACCAGCGCATTGAAGAAGCCCAGCACCCACATGGCCAGCACAAGCAGGACGTAAGCGAGGTACCGCCCCCTGCGCAGCGCGGAATGGCGCAGGCCTAAGAGCGCGAACAGCAGCGTCAGGCCACCGAACAGCAGCCCGCCGACGTTCAGCCAGGAGGAGAAATTCGTCCACTGCACCTCATAGGTCAACCCATACGCGGCGTCGGCAAGCAGGGTGGCAACGAAAAGCGGTACCGTTGCCGCAAGCAGGAACGCATGGAAGGGATGCAGCGTGCGGTGCTGGATTCGTTCGACAGCTACGGCCACGTTCATTCTCCTGGCAGTCAAAGCACCTTACGAACTAATGGTCGAGCGCTTGTTGCGGGTGCAGGGAAGCGGGGGTCCTTCCCTTGTCGGGAGGATTGGAACTTGTCGGCCTGCTGAATTGGGCCGTGATTCGGACGCTACTTCCGCGGCGCCAGTCGGTGGACGAACTGGCGGTGGACGAACTGGCGGTGGACAAACAGACGGTGGACCAGCAGGACCTCACGCGACGCCAGGTCATCAGGTGCAGCCCAGCTGTGTCGGCCAACGTCAGCGATTGGCCGGGCGCGGGAGTCTCATGTGCAGGTTTCCCCGGTCGAAATTGCAAGACTGAAAATCTGCCGCTGTGGGTTGGCGCGCTAGCGCATCCCAAAAAACGACAACACAGCAATGACGACGACAACGAGCCCGATGATGTAGATGATGTTCCTCATGAATTTGCCTTTTTGGTTGAATCAGCCATACGGAAGGCCATGGTACTTATCGGCACCAGGCATACCATCGGCATAGCCTCCATGTGTGTGTAGGTGCGGTCTGACCTACAGGCGTCTTCCAGCGCCGCTCAGCGTCGACCAGGGCGATCCTGCGGACTGCGGAAGCGGGTCACGGTATCGTCGTCGATCAGCGCCGTGAGCGGCAGGGGCGGTGCTCCGCGGCCCAGCTGGGACTGTACGCGGTCGCGAAGCTGCGGCAGTTGTGCGATGAGATCCTCGATGGGCTGCGGCCGTGCGATGAGATAGCCCTGAACATCCACCCCGCCGAGCGCGGCGAGCAAGGCGAGCTGAGTTGGCCGCTCGACGCCCTCGGCCGTCACCGCCAGGCCCAGGTCATGGCACAGTCGCACCATGCTGGTGACGATCGCGGCGGAACGATCGTTGTCGTCCACGGAAGCGATCAGGCTCCGATCGAACTTCACACGGCTCAGTGGCAAACGCTCGATGGACGCCAGAGACGAAAAGCCGGCACCGAAGTCGTCCAGGGCGATCGTGATGCCCATGCCGCGCAGCGTCCGCAGGGCCTCCGTGGTGGCGCGTCCGGTCTGCAACACGTCCTCGGTCAACTCGATCTCGAGGCATTCCGGCCCGAGGTCGTGACGGCGCAACGTGGTCTCGACGCGACTGATGAAGTCCGCGAGCATGAACTGCTTGGAGGAGACATTCACCGCAACCCGCATGTCTGGCCATGCAACAGCGCGCTGCCGGGCGAGGGTGGAGAGCGCTGAGTCCAGCGCCCAGATATTCAGTTCGGTGAGCAGATCCATCTGCGCCGCGAAGCCGATGAACTCCCCGGCGGCTGCGATGCTGCCGTCCGGTCTGCGCCAGCGCAGCAATGCCTCGGCGACGCTGACCCGGCCACGCGCCAGCGACACTTCCGGCTGGAAGTGCAGCAGCAGTGACCGATCGGCAACCGCGCGTCGCAGCGCCTGTTCGGTGCGGAACTTGCGATCGCTGGCGGCGAGCAGACTCGGACTGTAGGGCTGATGCCGGTTGCGACCCATCGCCTTTGCCTTGAACAGCGCAGCGTCGGCGGACTGCAGCAGCGCTTCGGTGTCGATTCCGTGGTCTGGCGCGAGGGCAGAGCCGACGCTGGCGCTGATCAGCAGTTCCCGCTCGCCGACCTGGATCGGTCGCTGGAAGCAGGCGATCACCCGTGCCGCAAGCGCATCGACCTCCGCTGCCGACTGCACCTGCGACTTCGAGATGGTGAACTCATCGCCACCAAGCCGCGCAATCATGGCATCCGCGCCAAACTCCTGGCGCAGGTGCACGGCTACGGCCTTCAGAACGCCGTCGCCGAATGCATGGCCCAGACTGTCGTTGCTGGTCTTGAAGTCATCGAGGTCGATCACGAGCAGTGCGACGCAGGTGCCCGTGCCATTGGCCACGTCGATCGCCGCGTTGAGCTCCTCGAACAGCTGTCGCCGATTCGGCAAACCGGTGAGCGGGTCGTGCATGGCCAGGTGCCGCATCTGGGCCGTACGTTCGACCACGCGCTCCTCCAGCAGCGCGTGCTCGGCCAGCAACTGCGACTCAGCCTTGCCGAGTGCGTCGGCCATCGCATTGAAAGACTGCGCGAGCTCATCGAGCTCGCCGGGTCCGCCGCGCTGCACGCGGGTGGCGAGACCGCCCTCCGCCAGCCGCCGCGTGCCTTCGCGCAGTCGCCGGATGGGGGCAACGATGCCGTAGCCGGTGATCAGAAACACGGCAAGCACCACCACCAGCACGCCAATGCTGACCTTCACCACCGCCTCGTTGGCCTCGCGGGCGATCTGTTGCGCCCGCTCTGCGCCGGCGGCGATCTGACGTCGAGCGGGCTCGGCAAGTTCCGTGCGCACTCGTGAGGCGGCTGCAGCGACACGACTCATGAACGCGGCGTTGGCATCCTGCACTTCGACGCGCCGCGCCTGGGCAGTTCGACGTGCGCGCTCTGCCTGAGCCAGATCCGCGCGCGTCAGCTCCAGCCAGGCGGCGCCCGGGGAGCGCAGCAGTTCGGCGCTGTGGCGCTGCAGGGCGCGCTTCAGCTGTTGTTCGGCGCGGCTCAGTCCGTCGGACGGCAGGTCGATCGCATTTCCGCCGGGCATCGCCGCGGACTGCAGCGCGTTGGCAGCCGCGGCAATCTCGGTAAGCGAGCGCCGCGCCACGTTCTGCTCGCCCACCCAGATGCCATCGCCGCCCGCCGCACCCACGCGCGCTCTCAGCCGGCTGATGGACCGGGAATAGCTGCTCAAGGCCGCACGACGCTCCACGTCCACGCGCAGAAGTTCAGACGCTTCCACGGGCAGAGAATCGAGCAGGGCGTTCAACGTTTGGGAAATGGTCACGTCATCGAGCGCGATGCGAGCGTTGTTGAGGCGCCCCGCCGCGTTGGCGATCTCGGTGAGAAGGTTCGATGGCGTCAGCGATTGCGCGACGGCCGTCGCCTGCAATGCCCCGGAGACGACATTCGCGATGTCCTGCACTGCGGCGCTGAGATCCGCGCTGGAGCGCACGATCGGGTCGGCTTCCGAATGGATCTGCACGATCTTCGCCGCCGACTCGAGGGCACGCTGCTGGATGAGCCGGTTGCCCAGCAGCAGCACCGCAACCACCATCAACGCACCCCCAGCGAGCCAGGTGGCGATGCTCAAACCGCGGGGATTGTATGACGTGTGCGGCATGGTAGGGCTGCCAGCATCGCGCCAAAGGCCGCTCTTTTTCGTGGCAGCGGTTCGCAAGACCACGTGTCAGCAGGCGCGTTATGTCTAGTGAATCGGTTTCCGTAGTACGGACAGCATCATCATTGTTGCCATCAATGCACCCCTGCAAAGAATCCGTCCCGGCGGTTAGACTCGCGCGATGAAAACATTACTCTGCTGCATGGCCATGCTGGCGCTGGGTTTCGGCTCCGCGTCGGGCATCGCGGCCTCGCCACCGCCTGGCGATTCACTCGTGCTGGTCGCGGGCGCAACCGGCCGTACCGGCGTGCATGCGGTCGAGCATGCGCTGAAGCTCGGCTATCGGGTGCGTGCGATGGCGCGCGATCCGGCGTCGGCACGGGCGCTATTCGACGATCGGGTGCAGGTTGTCGCGGGCGATGTGCGTGATCCGGCTTCGCTGGCGGCTGCCGTGGAGGGGGTCACCTACGTGATTGGCGCGTTTGCGTCGAATGCGGGACGCGATCCTTCCTCCAGTGCCGAAGCCGTCGACTACAAGGGCACGCAGAGTCTGGTCGAGGCGGCCAGTGCCGCGGGCGTACGCCAGTTTGTGCTGATCACGGCCATGGGCGTCACCCAGCCGGATCATCCGTTGAACCGCATGGCGCGCAACGTGCTGCTCTGGAAGGCGCTCGGCGAGAACAGCCTGCGATTCAGCAGCCTCGCCTACACGATTATCCGCCCCGGCGGCCTGCTCGACGGCGAGGGCGGCGCGCGGGTGCGCGTGTCACAGGGCGACACGTTTCGCGACTGGCAGGCACCGCGCGGCATACGGCCGGCGATTGATCGGCGCGATCTGGCCGAAGTCGCTGTGCGCGCGCTCGGCCGCCAGGAACTGTTCGGACGCACCTTCGAAGTGACCGCCGACGCCGACCAGGGCACGCGCGACTGGGATCGCGTGTTCGCCGGGCTTAAGACCGACGCGCCGGCGCAGTCGATGCGCTGAGCCGGCCGCATGCAGAGGGCCAGTTCGATGCACGACGCGGTGAGATCGGAGCGCCCGGCGGGTGCACGCAGGCGGCTTGAGGTGGCCATGATGGCGCTGCTGATCGCGCTGGCCGCGGGCGGCCCGGCACGGGCGCAGTCGGCGCCGGCGGCCCCTTCGAACGACCTGCAGCACACCGACCAGCCGTACCGCGACGGCATCCCATTCGTCGTCGCCGACGACCTGACGCTCGAGGAGAACATGACGCTGACGGTGGACCTGCCCACCTCGATGCTCGGCTGGGGTGCGATCCACTGCGAGGACCTGCTGGTCGTCACGAAGACCGGGCTGGAGCCGCTCGCGACGGTCGACGGGCCGCTCGTCGTGATCTGAGGCGGACGGCCCGACCGGTGCTGGGCGCCGTGGGGGTCGCCAGCCGTGGGGGTCGCCAGAGGAATGGATGTGTCGATGTATGTTGGGTAGCAGACGGACACAATTGACCTACCCGTGCACGCTGTTTTACCGACGTCCGCCAGAGGCATCATTGACGGCCAATTCATCCTCGTACAAGTAAAGAGAACTCATCATGTCAAACACTAATACCACAGCAAGCACCGCCCACAAGCAGGCCGCCGACGACCATCGCGCATGTGCTGAACACCATAGCAAGGCCGCGCAGGCTCACGACAGGAGCATGCCAGATGAAGCGAGAGCCAGTTCCGAGAGCGCGATGAAGTGCTGCGAGACGGCAACCAAGCAATCGGCAACCGCCTGCGGATGTTCGGCTAACTGATGCTTGGAGTCGGCAGGCTGCGCCTGCGCCCTCGCGCAGGGTCGAGACAATCACCTGACGAATGACCTTGTGGATGCTCACTCCGTCGCCACACGCCGAGCCGATTCCGGCGCGCCGTCTGCGTTCAGCGAACGCCGTCATCTGAAAAGCGATCGACTCGCCTAGGGGCCGCCGGTGATCAGGCGCGCACTCTTCTGGCCAGTCAGGTACGACCACAGCCAACTCCAGACGACCGCAAAACGGCTCCGAGTTCCGATCAGGAAGTAGATGTGCGCAAGGCCCCAGGCCCACCACGCGACGGATCCCTTCAGTCTGACCCAGCCGAAGTCGGCAATCGCGGACCGATGACCGATCGTCGCCAGATTTCCAACGTCTCGATAGGAGAAAGGCGCGGGACGTGCACTGCCTTTCAGACGGGCTCCGATCACTCTTGCGACGTACGCGCCCATCTGCTTGGCGGCCGGCGCGGTGCCGACGACCGGAGCGCCAGTGCTATCCGTCACCGCCGCCGTGTCGCCGACGACAAACACCTCGGGACGCCCGGGAACCGAGAGATCCGGCGCGACCACGGCCCGGCCGGCGCGATCCGTGGCCGCCCCGATCCAGTCGGCCGCGTTGGACGCCTGGACGCCCGCGGCCCACAGGATCGTCCTTGCCGGCACGGTCTCCGTTCCGATCACCACCGAGGCCTGATCGCACGACGTCACCGGCGTACCGGTCCGCACTTCGACCCCGAGCCGCCGCAACGCGTTTGCAGCGTACCGCGACAGCCCCTCCGGGAACGCGCCAAGGACGCGTGGCCCGGCTTCGACGAGAATCACCCGTGAGGTCCGCGTGTCGATCCGCCGAAATTCTCTGGGCAATACCCTTCGAGCGAGCTCTACGATCGCCCCGGCCAGTTCGACACCAGTAGGCCCGGCACCGATCACTACGAACGTTGTCAACGCATCTCTGATGCGCGGATCATCGGTACATTCGGCCAACTCGAAGGCAGAGAGGATGCGGCGCCGAATCGCAGTCGCGTCGTCCAGCGACTTGAGCCCCGGCGCGTGCGCTTCCCAGCTGTCATGGCCGAAATAGGAGTGGCGCGCGCCCGTGGCGAGGACGAGCGTGTCATAGGTGATCCGACCGCCATTCCCCAGCAGTACGACCCGTGCCTCGGGATCAACGCCGATGACCTCGGCCATGACGGTAAACACGTCCTGACGGTCACGAAAAACATGTCGCAGCGGCCAGGCGATTTCGGACGCGGGCAAGATTGTCGTCGCAAGCTGGTACAGCAGCGGCTGGAACAAATGGTAATTGCGTTGGTCGATCAGCGTAATTCGTGCGCCTGGCGCGCGCAGCGCCTTGACGCATTGGAGGCCACCGAAGCCACCGCCAACGACAACGATGTGATGATTCGTGGTCTTCATTGTCTTCGAAACAAGCGGGATACCCGCAGGGCAATTCGCCTACAGCTATGGGTGGTTCGAGCGCCCGGTCGCTTCGAGCCCTGCGAGGTTCAACCGGGCATGGTCAGCGACGTGCCACCGACGTGCGCGCCGGATCAGCGCTTCGAGACCGGCCGGTTGATAAACTCGTCGCGGTTGAGGTCGTTCAAGTGCCCCCAATGCGCGGCATCGAAGCTCTTCATCGATTGCAGGGTGGTTCGGTCGACGTCGAGCATCAGGTCATCCTTGTCGCGCGCCAGGGTGAAGGCGGTGAGCGGGAAGGCGAACATCTTGTCGCGCGAGAACCAGCTAGGGTCGAATGCCAGCACTGCGTAATGCACCTTGCCCGAACCCATGTCGAGCACGAGATCCTGGATCTCACCGATACCGTTTCCGGCACGGTTGTCGACATCCTTGCCGATGAGTTCGCTCGCGCGCATGGACTTGGCTTCGCCGGTGGGTGGCTGGTAGCCGTAGTTCTGGTCCAGTGCAGACACGTAGCGGCTGTTGTCGCGCGCAGTCTGCCAGTCGGCCTTGCTCACCGCGGCCTTCTCGAGTTTCTCACGGGAGCCCTCCTTGTAGAGCAGCGGCTTGTCGTCGGCCACGAACTTCAGGGCGCTGACGGGTACGGCGAACAGCATTTCGGACTGGAAGAAACCCGGGTCGAACTCGAGCAAGGCGTAGCGCACATCGGTCGTTTTCAGATTGACGATCAGATCCTTGATCTTGCCGACGTTCTTGCCGGCGGTGCCCTGGACGTCCATGCCGATGAGCTTGCTGGCACGCGCAGCTCGGTACGCGCTGGCCGCAGGCGCCGTCGTCGCCGGGGTGACGGCCATCGGCGCCTTGTCGGAGGCGCCAGTCTGGGCGACAGCAAGAGTCTGGGCAACAGCAAGACAAGACATCGACGCGATCGACACTGCGAGGGCCACGGTTCGGATCGGGTGCGGTGGGCGGCGTCCGGCGAGGGAGAGTGTCGGGTTGAACATGTTGAGAGTGCTGATTCTTGGAAGCTGATAGCTTCGTAGCGTGTACATCGATTTGCAGTAGGACACGGCGCCGTTCGGTCGTAGGCGCGATGCCAGCGATTGCGAGCAGCCGTGGGCCAGCTCTCGCGCTGTCCGGAACGATCTCGGTCGGCCGCTTCGGTCGGGTCTTGCAGCAGCTGCAGCTGCGTGTCTTGCGACAGGCGCGGATCGGGGCCGCGCAGGAAGCCACCGAAGACCCCAGTTAGATCTCAGCATCCTTGCGCAACGTCGCTTCAACCAGCTTCGTGGCGGTGATGTCCACGAAGGTGATCACCGCGCCGTCGATCGCGTTGTCCAGCCGGCGGTACGGCATGATGCGCACCGCAAACCATCGCTCGTCACTGCTCTGCACCTGCTTTTCCGAGAAGATCAGTGTGCGCAGCGTCTCGCTCGCATCGTCGTGCAGCGCCGGGTACTGCAGGCTCGAGGTCAGGTCGCTCAGCGGCCGACCGACGTCGCTGTCGCGCAGATTGATGATCTTGGCGGCGCGATCGGTGAAGCGGCGAACGTTGAGGTTCTGGTCCAGAAAGAGCATCGCGATCTCGGTGCTGTTGAGCAAGTTCTTCATGTCGCTCTGGGCCAACGCCAGGTCATCGAGCTTGGATTGCATCTCGGCGTTGACGGTCTGCAGTTCCTCGTTCATGGACTGCATCTCCTCCTTGGACGTGGTCAGCTCCTCGTTGGCGGACTGCAGCTCTTCGTTGGTACTCTGCAGCTCCTCGTTGGCCGACTGCAGCTCTTCCTTGGAGGCGCGGTTTTCCTCGCGCAGCGTCTGGATCTCCGTTCGGCATTGCTGGACTTCGGTAGCCTGGGTGGCCTCCGCGGCGCTTGCTCCCCTGCGACGACCGCCGCGCATGGGTGCCGCCACATCACGGAAGACGATCATCACCGTGCCCTGCAAGGCAGCCGGCTCGTGCAGCGGCTGGGCGGTGACGTCTACAGCCTGCCTGCCGCCTGGCCCGGCGAACTGAAGACCGCGCACCTGTACCGCCTCGTGCGTCGTCACGGCCTGCTTCAGCGCATTGAAAATGGGGTCGCGCAAGCGCTCGCGAACCATGGCGTGAAAGTTCCAGTTGGCCTTTCCGGCCGCGGGCTCCAGGTACTTGCCGGTGTGCCCGCTGATGTAGACGATGTCGCCCGCCGCGTTGACCACGACGGCCGGTGGCGCATGCACCTGCAGCAGCATATGGTCGGCGGCGGCTTGCAATGAATCGTCGCCCTGCGCTGGGTTCGGTGGCGAATGCATGGGTGTTTCCTTGGTCAGTTTCAATAGGGGCGGGAACGACTTCACCAGCAACTCAGGGCCTGCGGCAGACGTGGCGTGCCTGCGCAGGTAGAGGCGCAGCTTGGAATCCAACGGCTCAAACAGCTTGCTGAACGAGCCGACGGTTTCCGAGCTGCCCAGCAGCAGCAGACCGCCCGGGCGCAGGCTGTAGTGAAACAGCGGCAGCAGCCGGCGCTGTAGCGTGGCGTCGAAGTAGATCAGCAGGTTGCGGCAACTGAGGATGTCGAGCCGGGTGAAAGGCGGGTCGAGCACGACGTCATGCTGGGCGAAGAGCACCATGTCGCGAATCGGTTTGCCGACCACCAGCGCGGCCCCCTGAGCCGTGAAGTAGCGCGCCACGTATTCCGGCTGCATGCTCGCGCTGATCGTGGCCGGGTAACGGCCCGCACGGGCCGTGACGATGGCGTCAGTGCTCAGATCTGAGGCAAAGATCTGCAAGCTGCAGCCGCTATGCTCGGGCAGGCGCTTTATTGCCTCGGTGAACGCGATCGCCAGCGTGTAGGCCTCTTCGCCGGTGGAGCAACCGGCGACCCAGGCGCGGAACTTCGTCTCGCCCCCTCGACTCGCCAGCAGCGCAGGCAGTGCGGTTTCGAGCATGTAATGCCAGACCGCGGCATCACGGAAGAAGCTCGTGACGCCGATCAGCAGTTCCTTGAACAGCAGGTCGATCTCCTGCGGGTTACGCCGCAGAAAGTGCACATACTCGGCCAGCGCGGCCAGACCGTGGATGGCCATGCGGCGTTCGATGCGGCGATTCAGCGTGCTCGGTTTGTAGAGTGAGAAGTCATGCCGCGTTTTCTGCCGCAACAGGCCGATGACGGTCTCGATGGTGTCGGCGCGCGCATCGAACGGCTCATCGGTCGGCGTGGGGTCGGGTCCCGGCTCTGCGATGGGCGACCTCGAATCGCCATCTGGACTGATGCAGGCCAGGATGCGCGCGGGCATGTCGGCGGGCAGCGCCACGATGTCGGCACAGCCTGCGGCGATGGCGCTGCGCGGCATCGAATCGAACTGTGCCGACGAAGGCTCCTGCACGACAGCGAGGCCGCCGACAGTCTTCAGGGCCTGCAGCCCCAGCGTGCCGTCCGATCCCATGCCCGACAGCACGACACCGATGGCCGATGCACCCTGGTCGCGGGCCAGGGACGAGAACAGCACGTTGACAGGCAGCCGCAAGCCGCGGGGCTCGCTGGGCGGCATCACGTGCAGCACGCCCTGCGTCACGCTGAGTTCGGCGTTGGGCGGAATCACGTAAACATGGTTGGCCTCGACGCGAATCTGCTCCACGGCCTCGCGGACACGCAACGAAGTCACCCGCTGCAGCAACTCGGCCAGCATGGCTTTCTGCGTCGGGTCCAAGTGCTGAATCACCACGAAAGCGAGGCCGGATTTCGCCGGCACACGGGCCAAGAACTGCTCGAGCGCTTCCAGGCCTCCGGCCGAGGCACCGATTCCCACGATGCGCAAAACCGCCGCGACTTGCTGCGGCGTATTGGGCGTTGGCGAGTCAGTCATGGCGGAGCGTGCAAGCTGTGGCTGTGCTCCACGCCAAGCCCCACGGCGACGGAGCGCCATTGTGGGGCCTCAGTGTCTGGATCCGGGCTCGATCGGCACGAAGGCAATCATCACCTGTCCATCGCCGCGCACCGCGGTCAGCAAAGCCTCCGCACAGTCGCGACCGGATCTGAAATGCACTGCGCAGAATTGACGTCCTTCGCCCTTGCGCAGCGCCGCAAGCATGGCTCGGATTGCCGGCCTGCTTTCAGGGACGACAAAGTCCTCGATCCGTTGACCGCTCCATTCTGCCGCTTCGCCTGTCGTGGCTGCCAGCCAGTCCGCGGCGATGCGATTGGCGGCGCTCACCCGTCCTTCAAGGTCCAGCGTCAGGTAGCCAAAGGGTGCCAGGTCGAACAGGTCGGTGTAGCGCCTCAGGTCTTCGGAGAGTTCGAGGCGGTCTTGTTCGGCATGCTCGTGCTGCAGGTCCAACTCCACCTGGTGCACTTGCAACTCATGCAGCAGCTTGAGCGCGTCGCTGGCGGTTGCCGGCGTGCTGGCCAGGCGATGCAGCAAAGTCAGCGCCGTCATGCCAGCGGGCGGTCCTCGTGTGATGGGCGCGGTGCCCTTTTCAAGCCGCTCTTCCGCGTGCTGGCGCAATTTCATGTCCATGGGAGCCTCGGGGGTTGGAGTAACCTTATCTATTGGCAATGTTAGCCTGGGCCTCGCCCCCCCTTGGCGTCTGTGCGCAAGGAAACATACCGGCAGGCGTTCGCTGGCGAACAGACCGGACGGGAGAATGCGCGCAACCTGCCTGCTGCGACACTTGCCTGCTGCGACACTCGCATGTGCTGCCGCGAACAATGGATACACCCACTGAACTTGCCCCCCTGCGACGGACGTGCCGATGAAGAACTTCCCCGTGGTTTGCGTCGGCGGCTCCGCTGGCGCCCTGGACGCCTACATCCGCCTGCTCAAGCACCTGCCGGCCGACATGGGCGTGGCGGTAGTCATCGTGAATCACATCACCATGATGCCGACCCGGCTCCATCAGGTGCTGCCGCGGTTCTCCCGGATGCCGGTCGAACTCATCACCGAAGAACTGCTGATCCAGCCCGACCGTGTCTACATCATCCCGGCCAACCGGGACCTGCATGTCGATGGCGAACTATTTCACTTGGCGCCGATCTCGAAGCCGCGCGGCTGGCCCGACGTGATCACGGTCTTCCTGCGCTCGCTGACCCGGTGCTGGGACGGCCCGCTGATAGCCGTCATTGTTTCCGGCTACGACGGCGACGGCGCCGCAGCCCTGTGCGGGATCAAGAATGTCGGCGGCATCACGATTGCCCAGAAACTGGATACCGCCATCCAGCCCGACATGCCGCAGAGTGCCATCGCCAGCGGTTGCATCGACTTTGTGCTGTCACCGGAAGATATCGCGAAGGAGATCGTACGCATCGCGCGTGCCTTGGCGTCGACCGAGTCTGTCACGCGCACGGCACTCGACGCCACGTCGACGGCGGCGGAGCTCCAGTGATTTTGAACCCGCATGGTTGGCGCAGGGGCCTCGATGATTGACGAAGAACAACGCGCCGCTCGTGCCATGCGAGGGGCGTTCCTGAACCAGTCCGTCGAGGTCGGTGTGCTGCGGGCGTGGTGCCGCGATGCCGGGGTCGATGCGAAGACCGGTGCCGGAAGTGCTCGTCTGAGGGCGCGAATTGCAAGTGCACCAGGCTGCCACGGGGGCAATGCGTGCCCTCGGGCAGAGTGGGCACTTTCCTACAGCCTGCGGCGGCATACAACTACACTCGAAACGCCTGCATACAAGGACACTCACTCCAGGCTTCGATCACGGGATGCCGCCACTGCGCTACCGGATCGGAGGGCTCAGCCGTGCGGGCGCGCAAACCACCACCTCGCCTTGCACACTACGAAACAGCAAGAGGACATGTCATGCTCAAATGGGCTCTCATCTTTTTAGTCGTATCCATCATCGCCGGTGTCTTCGGCTTTACAGGTATTTCCGCGGCCACAGCCGGTATTGCGAAGATCCTGTTCTTCATCGCCATCGTGATCTTCCTGATCTTCCTGGTGCTGGCGCTGATGGGCGGTGCGCTCGTCTTGTGACAATGCCCGGGTTCGAGCGACGCGCATACCGACGCGCATACCCAAGCGTGGCGCGAATCAAGGCACGGGGGCGATAGTCCGGGCCTTCGGCGTCGGGGTCCGCGGCGCGGGGAACGCGCGCGCCGGCACGCCAATCGCGTTCGCGCCTGCTGGGATGTCGGTGATGACAAGCGAGTTCGCCGCGATGCGCGCGCCATCGCCAATCCGTACGGGGCCGAGGATCTTTGCGCCGGGTCCGACAAAGACGTCGTTACCGAGCGTCGGCGCGCCCTCCTTGTCGATGGAGAGGCCGAGGGTGACCTCATGGAAGAGGCAGCAGCGATCGCCAATGACGCAGTCGGGGTGGATCTTGATGCTGCCGACGTGCGGCAACAGCAGGTCCTCGCCGATGGTGGTTTCGCGCGGAATCGACGTCGCGCAGAAGAGGTCCAAGGAAAACAGGAATATTCCGTAGAGCTTGGACGTGACAAAGCGCGGGACGCGCGACAGCGACAGGGACCAGACACCGAAGCGGTAGACCAGTACTGGCCACGCCGACATGGAAAAGAAGCCGCGCGAGTGGCGCGCCAGGTCGGCGCGGATGTGCTGTGCGAAGGTCCTCACAGCGCGGCCACCAGACGCGCGATGCCGTCTATGTTGCGGAACTCGGGCGAAAACAGCACGGCCTCTGGCAGCGTGAGCGCGAAAGACTCCTCGAGAAACACGATCATCTCGACGACGCCGGTCGAGTCGACGTAGCCGTCGTCCCACAGGTCGACGCCGCGCGAGAACGCCGTGTCGCCCTCCCGGATCTGGAAGCGTTGGCGGATGAAGTCCTCCAGCGCCGATGCAATGGCCGGGGCAGTGCGTTCCATGCTCAAACGGCTGCTCCGGGGTAGCTTGCGGTGAAGCGATAGAATCCAGCGCGCACGAGCGAAGACAGCGCGCCCGGATCGATGTCGAACAAGCGACAGAAGCGGGCTGCGAGCTTGGGCGCGTCGATCCCCTGATCGACGAGGCTCGCGAGCGTACCACCGACGTCCGCGGAACTGCCGACCTGCGCGCGCACCTTCGGGCGTTCATAGATGAAGCGCGGCACGCGCGCGCCGAGCACCTGCTCGACGAGCAGCTGCTTCGCGGCCTTCTGCTCGAGGAACGCGCCGGGCAGCGCCGTATACGCATCGGCACACCACGCGTACGGTTCGATGGTGTCGACGCCAAAATGATGAAATACACCGACCTCGCGATCCCCCGCGTCGAGTCCCCCGACCAGAAAGCGTCGCAGGCGCCCAGCGGCCAGGCGCGGCAGGCCGTAGTACTCCGTGCCGCGATAGTGGACGGGGCTGTAGTCGGCCATCAGCTCGTTCATGGTGTCGCCAGTCAGCACCACCGGCCGCGCGCCCCCGGCGTGTTTGCGCGCGAGCGCTTCGCCAAGCGCTGCGTTGACGACGCCACAGTGCACGTTGAAGTCGCGCCAGTCCTGTCCATGGACGAGCACGCTATCGAGCAGCCGCAACAGATCTTCCGGCTCCACCGCGACGACCTCCAACGGGATCCCGAGTTCGTCCGCGACCTTCTGCGCAAAGAACAGGTCCGCGCCCGGCACGCGCGCACGGCTCTCGTCGCCGAGACAGAACGTCAGGCCCGTGAAGACGCCAACGGTTTCGCGCGCGAGCGCCGCGACCGCGCTGCTGTCGAGGCCGCCCGACAGCGTGACGTACACCGGGCGCCCCTGGACCGCCCGCGCGACGCGGCCGAAGGTCTCATCCAGGCGCGCGCGGATCCGCGCGACGTGCTGCGCGAGGTCCGGCACCGCGCCGTCGTCACCAAACAAAAGCGCCTTGACCTTCTGCAGCTGCAGCGAGCGAGCGGCGGGACGGATGCGCACGCTGTGGCCGGAGGGACAGGAGAAGATCCGCGCCAACGGATGACCTGCCCGACGCAGCTCGATGAGGAAGTTCGACGCGTGCACGACGTCGTTGTCGTCGACGGCAAAGAACAGCTTGTTGACGCCGAGCGGGTCGCGCGCGAGCAGGTGTTCGCCGTCGCGCTGCAGATGAAACGCGTATTGCCCCGACAAGCGCGCGAGCGCCTCCGGCTCCCACAGCGCGTCCAGCGCCGTCAGCGGCGCATCATCCGTCCACGCCTGGTTCATCACGGACAGCGCCGTTGCTCCGGGTTTCACGCGAGCACCTGCGCGCGCACCCGCGCAAAGACAGGCAGCGCGCGCTCGATCATCGCGTCGCTACCGGTGACGGCGACGCGAAAGAAGCCGCGTTGATGAAAGATCGTGGACGGCAACACGAGGATCCCTTCTCGCGCAAGCGCCTCGACAAACGCGAAGTCGTCGTCGATGGGCGCCTTCACGTACAGAAAGAACGTGCCGTCCGCGGGGCTCACTTCGTAGCCGGCCTCGTGCAGGCCGCGTGCGATCCGCCGGCTCCGTGCCTCCACGCGGGCGGTCTCCACCGACAGCTGCAGGAGCCCGGGCACTGCCCGCTGCATCAGGGCTGTTGGCGTGCAGAAACCCATGGCGCGTACGGTCTGCTCGAGCACACCGGCAAACGCGCGCGCTGCCGGCATCCGCGGGGAGACAGCCACGTAGCCGATGCGCTGTCCCTGGATGAAGTGGCTCTTCCCAAACGAAAAGATCACGCAGGTGCGATCGTAGAGCTCCACGGGCGATGTGAAGCGCGCGCCTGCAAACAATAGCTGGCGGTGGCATTCATCCGAGATCCAAAGCGGCGGTGTCTGTTGCGCGTTGAGCAGCGCGGCGAGCTCGGCGAGCTCTGGCGCGCTGTACAGGTGACCGGTGGGGTTGGCCGGTTGACTCAGGACGATCGCCCTGGTGTTCTTGCCAATCGCGGCGCGCAGCGCTGGCAGATCCAGCCGGTGTTGCGCGGTCAGCGGGACCGGGCGCGCGCGCATCCCGAGGTTCTCGAGGTAGAGAACGTAGTCCATCCAGCAGGGGGTGATGACAAGGACTTCGTTCGCCTCGCCCTCGTTGCGAACGCAACGAAACGCGATGCACAGCGCCGACATGGCGCCAGGCGTCATCACGATCTCGCGCCAGTGAAAACGATTGCCGTGCGTGAGCGACAGATCTTCCGCAACCGCGCGACGCGTCAGCGTGGCTCCCCCATACGGCGTGTACTGCAGGTCCAGCGTGCGCTCACCCGCAAGCGCTTCCGCCAAGACGCTGCGCACCGCGGCGGACGCACCGTCGTACGCGTTGGCATAGGCGAGGTCGGCGAGGTTCTTGCCCGCCCGAAAGACCGCGTCGGCGCGCAGTTTGTCAAAGCGCTCTTGCGGGGCGAGCTGGGCGCGCATCGCATCGGAGAACACGGTGCTCAACTACTCACTCGCTTGCGGTCGAACTTGCCCGACAAGGTCCGCGGCAGCTCGTCGTGCACGAGGATCTCGTGGGGCATCATGTAGCGGGGCATCTCGCGACGGGACCACGCGAACAGGGCGCCGGTGGTGAAGGTATCCTTGTATCGCGGCACGACGTCGACGATGACGTGCTGCCCCGCGACAGGGTCTGGCTCACCGTGCGCGATCACCGCGGCAACAAGCCCTGAGCGGTGCACCTGCTCCTCGACCTCTTCGGGCGAGATGCGAAAGCCGTGGCTCTTGATCATCACGTCGCGGCGCCCGACAAACCACAGGTAGCCCTCGTCGTCGCTGCGCACGAGATCACCCGAGTAGACCGCGCGCTGCGTCGAGTTGGGGTCGAAAGGGTGCGGCCGAAAGACCGCTGCGGTCTTCGCCTCGTCGTTGTAGTAGCCGAGCGCGACGGTGGGTCCCATGTGCACGAGTTGCCCGATCTCCCCTGGCGCGCAGCGCTGCCCGTCATCCGCCACCACGAAGATCTCGGTCTCGGGGATCGCGCGCCCGATGGAACCACGATGACGATCGATCTCGGCAAACGTGAGGTACGTCGAGCGAAACGCCTCCGACAGCCCGTACATCAGGATGACCTGCACGTGCGGCAGGTGAGCCCGGTACCGATCAACGAGGTCGGAGGGAAAGTCACCACCGGAGTTCGTGATGTAGCGCAACGCTGGAAATGCCTTCGTCGAGAACGGCGACTGCCGCTGCATCAACTGGATCCAGAAGGGCGGGACCCCCGCGAGCCCGGTGATGCGCTCGTTGATGAGCGACGCGCACAGGTCCGCCGGGTGATGCGAGCGCTGCAGCACGAGCGTCGCGCCCTGCCGCACCGACGTCAGAAGCTGGTTGAGGCCGTAGTCGAAGCTGAACGGTAGCACGCTCAAGATCCGGTCTGCGTCCGTGATCTGCAGGTACTTCGCCACGATGCGTGCGCCAGCGACCAGGTTGTCGTGTGCGATGAGGATGCCCTTGGGCCGTCCCGTCGATCCGGAGGTGTAGAGGATTACGGCGGGCTCGCGCCCACCCGCGAGAACCTCCGGCACGGCGGCGTCAGCCGGCGATGCCGAGACAGTCTTGAGGTCGAACAGCGTAGCGCTGCCGAACGTGCCCGGATCCAACCGGCTCACCATCTTGTCGTCGCTCAGCACAACGACGCTGCCGCTGTCGTCGAGGATGTGCTTCACCTGGGCGCTCTTGAGCGCGTCGTGGATCGGCACGGCGACGGCGCCCGCACGCCAGATGGCGTAGAACGCCGCCACCGCATCCACGGTTTTGTCGAGGAAGATCGCCACCCGCTCACCCGGCGTGACGCCACGCGCAGTGAGCGCCTGCGCGACCCGCTCCACGCGCTGGGCGAGATCGCCAAAGGTGAGGCGCTCCGTGCCCAGCACGAGCGCCTCCTTGTGCGGCTGCGCCTGGGCCTGATGCGCGAGCCACCACTCGATGCGGGCCGCGTCTGGATGCGTCGTCGCGGTCATCCGCCGGGCCTGAAAGGCACTGCGGTTAGATGGCGCATCGCTTGCAGCTTGAGCTCACAATTCACAGCCGACAGCCTTTTAGCCCTTAAACGTCGGCCATGGTGAACGGCAGCTTGCGCAGCCGCTTGCCAGTGGCATGGGCAATCGCATTGCCGATGGCCGCAGCCGTGCCGACGATACCCAGTTCACCGATGCCCTTGACCCCGAGCGGATTCACGAACTCGTCCTTCTCGTCGAGCATCGAGACCCTGACTTCGCCGATGTCGGCATTCACCGGCACCAGGTACTCGGCAATGTCGGTGTTCAGGAAGCGCGCGCGCTTGATGTCGGTCAGCGTGTGTTCGTGCAGTGCGGAGCCGATGCCCCAGATCATGCCGCCCATCAACTGGCTGTGCGCGGTCTTGCGGTTCAGGATCTTGCCGGCCGCGAAGGCGCCGTGCATGCGCGGCACGCGAATCTCGTGCGTCCAGCGGTGGATGCGCACTTCGACGAACTGCGCGCCGAAGGCAAACATCGCATGCGTCTCGGTGACCGGCCCGGCCACCCCGAACCCGCCCGAGTGGGTCCTCCTCAGCGCCTTGTCGTTCAGCTCAGGGTGGGCGTAATTTCCTTCGGCGGTGGCCTGGCCCCGTGGCGTGGCCTTGAGTGCGTCGAGCAGCGACATGCGCTTGCCATCGGCCGCGATCAGCATGCCATTGTCGAGCCGTACACGCGCCGCATCGGCGCCCGCCAAGGGGTTGTCTTTCTGCGCTGCCACCGTGCGTGCCACGTCGGCGCCCAGCTGCAGGCAGGCCACATGCACCGCCGAGCCAGCACTGGCCGAGGTCACCGAGCCGCCCGCCAGCGGCGCCACCGGCAGATTGGAGTTGCCCATCACGACCTCGACCGCCGCCACCGGCAGCCCGAGCCGTGCCGCCGCGATCTGTCCCATGATCGTGTAGGCGCCCGTGCCCACGTCGTGCGCCGCCAGCTCGACCCGCGCGGTGCCGGTGCCGTTGCCGTACATCTTGACGCGCGCCGACGACGGCGCGACCGACGTCGGATACGTCGCCGTGGCGCAGCCATAGCCCACCAGCCAATCACCGTCGACCATCGACCGCGGCGCGTTGCTGCGGCCTGCCCAGCCGAAGCTCTGGGCGGCATCGTCGTAACAGGCCATCAGTGAGCGTGACGAGAACGGCACGCCTTTGACGGGGTGGTTGCCGGTGTCGTTGACCCGTCGCAACTCGACCGGGTCCATCGCCAGTGCGATCGCCAGTTCGTCCATCGCCGATTCAAGGGCGAAGAAGGTCTGCATCTCGTTGGGCGCGCGCATGAAGCCGCCCGAGTTGGTGTCCGAACGGGCGATGCGCTGCTCGGTGTGGATGTTGGGGCAGGCGTACATCGAGCGCGTGATGTGGGTGCCGGGGTTGACCACGTCGTCGAAGCGCGAGGTCTGGCCGATCTCGATGTGTTCGAAGGCCGTCAGGCGGCCATCGCGGCTGGCGGCCAGGCGCATCTTCTGCACCGATTCGGGCCTGAAGGTGGCCACCGTGTACATCTGGCGCCGCGTCACCATCAGCCGCACCGGCGCGCCCATCCCGCGCGCGGCGGCGATGGTCAGCAGCGCATACGGCGGCAGCCCCGCCTTGGAGCCGAAAGCGCCGCCGACGAAAGGCGAGATCACCTCGACCGCGGTGGGCGCCAGGCCGAACGCCGCCACCACGCCGGCCTGCGCCGTGATCACCGATTGCGACGGCATCCACAGCGTCAGCCGGTCGCCTTGCCATAGCGCGGTGGCCGCGAACAGCTCCATCGGGTTGTGGTGCTGGAAGGGCGTGTGGTAGGTCTCATCGACCACCGCCGCCGCGCCGCGCAGCCCCGCCTGCAGGTCGCCCTTGTCGACGAGCATGCCCTCGCCCTGGACTAACTCCGACTGCCCGGGCTCCATGTGGATGCGAGCCGCGGACTGTGAAATCGTGGCCTTGACCAAGGCCGCACCACGACGCGCGGCGGCAGCGTTGTCGGCCACCACATAGGCGATCGCCTGGCCGGCATATTTGATTTCGGGGCCCGTCATCGGCGCGAAGCTGGCGGTGCCGGGGCCGCCGGCACCGAAGGCCTTCGGCGGCTTGAACTTCGGCAGTGTCTCGTGCGTGTAGACGGCGATCACACCCGCTTCGGCCTGGGCTGCCGTGATGTCCATTGCGGTGATGCGCCCCGTGGCCACGCCGGAGGTTGCCAGTGCGCCGTGCAGCATGCCGGCGGGCATGAAGTCGGCGGCATAGCGAGTCTGGCCGCTGACCTTTTGCGGGGCTTCGTAGCGCGTGACGCGGGTGTCGATTGTCTGTGCCATGTCGATGGTCTCTGTCGGTCAGCGCTTTGGAAAGTCGGCGGCGGTGTCGCCCGGATTGCGTGCCCGCGCATGCGCGGTCATCAAGGCACCAGCCACCACGTCGGCGCCCAGCGCGATCTTGTAGGCCGAGCCTTCCAGCGGCTTGGCGTCCTGGAAAGCAATGCGGCCCGCTTCGCGCGCCGCCGCCTCGCTGAACGGCTGGCGCCGCAGTGCCGCTTCGGCAGCACTGGCGCGCCATGGCTTGGCCGCCACGCCGCCGAGTGCGATGCGCACGTCGGCCACCTGGTCGCCGGCCATCTCAATGCCGACGGCGGCCGAGACGCTGGCGAAAGCGTAGCTCTGGCGGTCACGGGCCTTCAGGTAGTGCGAGGCCTTCATCGCGCCGCTGACCGGCACATCGATGTGCGTGACGATTTCGCCGGGCTGCAGCGTGGTCTCCAGATCGGGGCGGTCGGACGGCAGCCGGTGCAGGTCGGCAAAGGCAATGCGGCGCGTGCCCTTCACCGATCTGGCCGTCACCACCGCGTCGAAGGCGATCAGCGCCTGTGCCCAGTCGCCCGGGTACATGGCCACGCACTGGGTCGACCCCCCGAGGATCGCATGCAGGTGCGTACTGCCTCCGTCCAGCGCCGCGCAGCCGCTGCCGGGCTGGCGCTTGTTGCAGGCGTAGCTGGTGTCGCGGAAGTAGGGGCAGCGCGTCCGCTGCAGCACGTTGCCGCCCAGCCGGGCGGAATGCCGCAGTTGTGGCGAAGCGGCCTTCCACAGCGACTCGCTGAGCGCCGGACAGGTCGCGCGCAGGGCCGGGTCGTCAGCGACATCGGCCATGCGCGCAAGCGCGCCGAAGCGGATGCGCTCGGCGCCGACCTGGTGGCCCTGCAATTCGGCGATGCCGGTGATATCGACCAGCCCGGCGGGCGCCACGACATCCAGCTTCAGCAGGTCGACCATCGTCGTGCCACCGGCCAGCACCTGCCAGTCTGGGTGGTCGGTCAAGAGCCGGGCGGCGTCCAGCAACGTGGTGGGGCGGTGGTAGGCGAAGTTCCTCATGGCGGGTCCTTTGCCTTCAGGCCTTGCGGCCGTCGCGCACCGCTTCGACAGCGGCCACGATATTGGGATAGGCCGCGCAGCGGCACAGGTTGCCGCTCATGTACTCGCGGATCTCATCGGCGCTGCCGGCATGGCCTTCCTGGATGCAGGCCACTGCCGAGAGGATCTGCCCCGGCGTGCAATAGCCGCATTGAAAAGCGTCCTTCTCGGCGAAAGCGCTTTGCATCGGGTGGGGCGTGCCATCGGGCGCGGCTAGGCCCTCGATGGTGGTGAGTTTCGCGCCGTCTGACGCCACCGCCAGCACCAGGCACGAATTGACGCGGCGCCCGTCCAGCAGCACGGTGCAGGCACCGCATTGGCCTTGGTTGCAGCCGATCTTGGTGCCCGTCAGGCCCAGCTGATCGCGCAATGCCTCCACCAGCGTGGTGCGGGACTCCACGGCCAGCTTGCGCCGCTTGCCGTTGATGTCCAGGTGCACGGTGGTCAACGCGCCTGCAACCCCGTCGACCCCGGCGGGGAGCGCCGCTGCGGGGCCGGGCGGCAGTTTGGACTGTGCCTGAGCCGTTGCATGGCCTAGAAGTCCGATCGATGCCGAGCCGGCCGCGATGCTGCGCAGGAACGAACGGCGCGCTTCGCTGGGCGAATCAGTGCGTTGCTTTGGGGGTTTCGACATTTTGGGGCTCGTTCACGGACGGCTCATCGATGGCAGGTGAGTTCTGAAGCTATGGCCAGGCACAATGGAATACGGTCGCGTACCCGGCCCATCCTTGATATTCGCTGTGGGCCGCTGTGGGCCGCAGTTGGCCTTGACGGTCAATTGCGAACCTTGCGTTGCCGCGCTGTGCTGAATCCCGCTGCGATGGCGCTCATGGCGTCGGCGGTAACGCGTGGCCGACTGAGATCTTCAACGGATGCTGTAGCAGCAACGGACATCGAATCTCCTGAGAACGAGGCACCCACACCGCCGTGCATGGCGCAGCGTGGTGGGTTCACCAAGGAGTGGACTTTGGGGTCGTGACAGGCGGTGGTCTGTACGGTCGCGCACCTTGCGACCGGCCGTGACCGGCAGATGGGGCATCACTTCAGTGTGTGCCGGGTGAGGGACGCAGTGCAGCGCTTCGCTAGATGTTGGAGTCAGGCGAAAGAATTTTCGGCTATCCGTACGCAGCCGCACAGAGCACGATGTCGCAGCCCATTATCGTCATCGACGGATACCCGGCCGCGAGCGCGGCCGGACCCAAGCTTCACAGTGATGTCCCTTTGCACACAAACCACGAACCGAACCATCGGTTAGCGGGGGGCAGCCGCAGCTTGATGCCACGGACCTGCACATGTCGAAAAGCGACCAACCCAACGGGGCGCCAGAACTTCGTGACCATCCCGGACACGTTCGCTGTTCCTACCGCAGCCCCGCCCCAATCCATTGAGCACAAACCCCATGACGACCATCACCACCCCTGACAAGACAGAGCTTTACTGCAAGGACTGGGGCAACGGCCGCCCGGTGATCCTGATTCACGGCTGGCCGCTGTCATCCGACAGCTGGGACGACCAGGCGATGGCCATTGCCAATGCCGGCTTTCGCGCCATCGCCTACGACCGAAGGGGATTCGGTCGCTCGACCCAACCCTGGAGCGGCTACGACTACGACACGCTTGCCGATGATCTGGCCGCGGTGATCGAGCAGACCGGAGCGCAGGACGCGACGCTCGTCGGCTTCTCGATGGGCGGCGGCGAGGTGGCCCGGTACATGTCCCGGCATGCCGGCAGGGGCGTGGCCCAGGCCGCGCTGGTGTCGTCTGTGGTGCCCTTCATGCTGAAGACCGGCGACAACCCGCAAGGCACTGAGCCTGCCGTCTTTGAGGCCATGACCCAGCGCATGACCGAGGATCGGGCCAAGTTCTTCGGTGGGTTCTTCAAGGAGTTCTTTGGCGTGGGGAGTTTGTCGCCTGCGGTGAGCGACGAGATGCTGCAGTGGGCCAGGAGCGTCTCGATGCAGGCGGGCCTGAACGCGACGCTGATCTGCGCCAAGTCGTTCGCGACCACTGACTTCCGGCCGGACTTGGCCGCGTTCGAGGTGCCCACGCTCATCATCCACGGCACCGCTGACAAGACGGTGCCCATTGATGCGGCCGGGCGCGCGGCCGCCAAGGGCATCGCGGGCGCGATCCTGATCGAGTACGAGGATGCGCCGCACGGCCTGTTCGCCACGCACAAGGCGCGCCTGACTGCGGATCTTCTGACCTTGCTCCGCAAATAGTGGATCGGCGCGGCGACCGGCCAATTTCAAGGCCGACGCTGGACTGAAGCGAGCGGGGTCTTGGGTGCAGCGGCGAGCACGTGCAATTGCTCGTGTCCGAGGTTACGACTCCGTTGCTTGGCGAGGCGGATTGCCTCGTTCGCCCACCTCGCAGAACTGACGCACACGATGCGGTCCGCGATCCAGATCCGCGTGCCACTCGGCAGGTTAATCATCGCACCGCGGCCAGCACGCGCGGCGTGCCCTTCACGCCCGCCAGCGTGAACGAGGGTGCCTTCAGGTAGCGCACGCTGAAGAGGTAGAAAACCTCCATCGCCACCAGGGTGTTGACGGCTGCGGT
>Ga0105046_10001488_pt1 | contig 36033 bp, 31 predicted proteins | sample MAT03_FD_78385 | JGI IMG/M metagenome (GOLD analysis project Ga0105046, IMG submission 78385) | Freshwater microbial communities from Lake Fryxell liftoff mats and glacier meltwater in Antarctica - MAT-03 (megahit assembly) | ecosystem: Environmental > Aquatic > Freshwater > Ice > Liftoff... | reverse complement strand
CGGACGGTACCCGACCGAAGCCAACGAATGCGATGTGATCGAAACCAGCCCCGGAAACTTCGCGGTCGCTTCGCGCGAAGGACGCGATCCTTTCGATTTCAACGGCAACAATGTGCGGGATGTCTTCCCGCAAAATGGTGTGGATATTGTGAATAACATCAATGACTTCACCGAGCTTGCGGGCTATGACGCGCGTGCCACCAATGGTGATTTGCTGAATGCCGAGAAGCAAGTTGGTTTTTCGCTGTTTGGGAATCACAAAATCCCCGGTACCTACTGCATTGGTTCCGAATGGACGATGCGCGAGGTCGAGAATTTCTTCAACCTCCCAGATTATGGTCTCGCTGATAACGCCACACGGTCGATGTTGCCCGGACAGGGCATGGCGCTGGTGGAGTTGTACTGGCAGCACGAAATGTTGCTGCAAATGCCGTTGTTGTCTCCTGTTTTTACCGCTGTGGGCAATAGCGATGGCAACATGGTCATTTATGTGTGGGCGGCTTTCCCACTGCCAGAAGTTGAACCCTTTATCGTATTTCCGCCCTAGTGTCGTGGTTTTCTAGGGCGTTGTAGCACCTCCCGTACAGTGCAAACTTCTTGTGAGTAGGTAAGGGCAGTATGAACCAACCCTTAAAGGCTTTTTTTAGACGACTCGTTCGTCGCGGTCAACGGGGTCAAGCGCTGGTGATTTTGGCGATTGGCTTCGTGGGCTTATTGGGTTTTGTGGGCATCGTGACCGATGTTTCGTTATTGTTCATCCGTTATAGCACCATGCGCCGTGCGGTTGATGCGGCTTCGGTGGCGGCTGCTGGGCAGATGCGCCGTGTCTTGGACACCAGCCCGACTGATGGTATTGCCCAAGACGAAGCTGGCAGTGTTGCCAATCTAAGTCTGGCGGCACGTCAGTTCATCCAAGTGTATGGGCTAAACCCGACCAATGTCATCGTCGAGACGTGCCGTGCGCAACAGGTTAGACGCGATCCCATCGATAACAGCCTCGTCGTTGATCGCACCGGTATCCGCCTATTTCTTGCTAATGGCGATCCTAACCCCGCCGCCAATGCCGAGGATGTGGCGCGCTTTAGTGAACTGTGTACCGATCTCGAATTAAAATTGGTGCGGGTGACTGCTCAAATCGAATCGCCCACGATCTTCATGCGCTTGTTGGGCTATGACACCATCACTTTGACTGAATCATCGATTTCGCAGACGGCGGTGATCGATGTGGTTTTGATCATGGATGTGTCCGAGTCGATGCTCAACGAAACAACCTATGCTTCGTGGGACACCTTGACACCCCGGCAAGGTGTGCGCTATATGCCGCCATATATCAATGAAAGCAAAACCAATCCCATTGCGCCGGCGCTTGTTGATCCGTGGGAAGAGATTCTCAACAATACCCAGAGTACGTTAAACTCCCGTACCAACTATACATTGGCAACGGTTGATGCCATTCTTGGGGATAAAACCGAGGCTTTTGAACCGAATAGCAGCGGCATCATGGTCCCTTATGTGGATCTTGGTTCTGGTTTGAGTGCCAATAGTCGCCAACAACCACCGGAATTTTGTCGTGTGCGTGCCTATAATGGGACAGTTTTTGGCAGCGGTCCGAGTTATTTCCCGACATGGTTGCGTAACGAGTATGCCAGCTATTTTGGGTCTAATTATGGTGAGCAGTTTGATGAGCTAAACCCCGCTGGGGACGCAGCGACTTACCCCCATCTCTTCAGTGGCTTTGTGCCGATGTACAACTTTTATGGGTGCTGCAATGACCCCAACCTCGATTTTCAATTTGATGACTTGATTTGCGAACCCTTCCGCGAAGCGCGCGATGCGGCGGGTCAGTTCCTTGAACGTCTGGACTTCTTGCGTGGGGATCGCGTCGGCTTTGTCACCTTTGACCGCATCGCTTATGCGGTTGATCCCGATGGAAATGGTGCGCAAGATGTGATGATCGAGACCCAAAACAACCTGAACAACAGTAGTGGCGTCCTCATTCGTAAAGGTGCTTCTGAAACCCTGCGCGATCTCATCGGGGTGCGTTCTGAACCCTCGGCGTACACGGATTTTAACTTTGATGGCAATTGGGACGGCTTTGTCGATGGTTTGATCGCTGCCGATGCCTTTGTCAATAGCGCTGCCACTTCGGCAACCCGACGTGATGTCAATAATTTGATGACGGGCGTCACGATCGGCGCAATTTTCAATCATCCAGTGGCGTTTAGTTGCCCCTTGGATAATGCCATGATCGACAATGCCTATGAATACACGATCCACCGCACCATGCCCGATGGCTCCCCGCGCTATGTTCCTTTGCTGGACGGGGTTGCAGGGGTAGTGGCGGGCACTTTCCCTGCTTGGGAAAGTTATAACGCGGGTAAAACCTATCAATATCGCGCGATTTGTGCCGGGACGAATATCGGTGGCGCTGTCGCTGCTGGCAGCTCGACGCTTTATGGGAAAGGGCGTCGTGAGGGCGCGGTTTGGATCATGGTCTTGATGAGCGATGGCGCTGCCGGTTCTACCAATCCCGTTTCGCGGGATGGGGGTAATCCTGCCAAACCCGACATCTATAACATCACTGGTGGTAATAATGTCCCCCTTGCAGCAAATCCCGCGAACCGTGCCTATGGTGCTTTTGGGCTTTGCCCTTATGGCACGCAGGCACAACCGAGTGAATTGTTGACATCGGGTGCTGGTTTACCCTTTTGCCAAGATATCTTCCCAGAAGCGCGTAGATTTTGTAATCCCACTGCTGCCGCTCAACTCCCATCCCAAATCGTGATCGATGCAGCGACTAATTGTTATGAGTTTTACAACGTCGATGATTTTGCCCGTGATTGGGCGGATTGGGTGGGTTTAGCGGAGTTGCCGGGCGCGTTCACCGGCACGGGCAGTTCCCGCGTCACCGAGCAGCAGCTTCCCACCATCTTTGCGATTGGTTTCGGCTTAAACTTTGCGAACGACACCGATCCTAACACTCTCGTTACCACCAATTCGTGTACCGCAACGGGCGGCACTGCCGCCCAAATCGCTCTTTGCGAGCGCGGTGGGTCTACTCCCAACACGGGTACCACACGTGCCCGACGCCAAGATTATTTGGGCGAAGAACTGCTACGTTATATCGCCGATGTGGGCGATAACAACCAGATTGATAGCGATTATTGGCAGTGGCATATGCCGGGGCGCATCGGCAACGATATTAATACGTCGTCTGCCCAACCCGAATGGGGCGCGCGTGGCCCCTGTGAGCAACTGACATGGGTTGGCGGATCTAATCAACGGGGCGATAATTACCTACCGCTTGACCCGACCATTGACTGCGGCAATTATTATGCCGCGACCAGCGGTGCCGAACTTGAAATTGTGTTTAACGAGATCGCGTCGCGTATGTTTACGCGCTTGTCTCAGTAACGTTTTGTCCAGTACTACTGCATAAGCCAGATCGTGCCGGAGGAAAGTATGAAGCAAAAGCAAAGGCAGATATCGGGTCGGCGGAAAGGGCAAACGCTTGCTGAGTTTGCCCTCACGCTCCCTGTACTGCTGATTCTGTTGTTCGGAATCATCGAATTTGGACGCATTTTTCAGGCGTGGGTGACCCTGCAAAATGCGGCTCGTGCCGCCGCACGTTATACTGCGACGGGTCTGTATGATGAGGATAAGTTTGCACTCGACTTGACGATTTATGAACAAGACCCGGTGCTGAATCCCGGCTACACCGGCGATTTGAACTCGATTGTGCCCTGTGGCTACAATCAACGGTTGCAAGAGAACCGAACCAACGATCCCGCCATCACCGCCAGCAACAACCTCCGGACCGCAGCAAATTTGGCACAACGCGGTACCCTTGGCACGATCATCCCGTATACGGGGGCGACCCCTATCGAAGTTTATCAAGGGGGTGTCGAGAGTATTTTTGCCACCTATTATGGGGGTGATGATTGCGACCCGGGCGACTCGGTTGATCAAAATCGTCGTAAAGACCTCGCCCGTATTCTCAGCATTTATGACGAAGCCCGCATCGGTGCCGCAGGCTTGGCATTGGGTCCTCAACAATTGCCGATTCCGCCCGTTGGCGCGCCCGGTGCCCCAATCCCGGCTTCGTATCCCAGTTTTGAGACGCTCCCATGGTTTTATCCATGGTATCGCCCGTTCCCTGGTGACAGTGACAACAATCCAGTTACACCTCCAGACTATGATCAGCAGCGCTTCTCGAATGAGGCGGGTTGGTTTGATGTGATGGTGTGTAGTAATCGTCCTAAATTGGATCCGACCAATTCCGGACTGGCGCGCTTTCGGTTTCCACCGTTCTTAGAAACAGGTGACGACGCGCGCGCCCCCGTTTGTCCTTTGCGCGAACTCCCTAGCGCTGCCTTAGACAGTGCCGGTTGGACATCGAATAACAATATTCCATGGTGGGATGCGGGTGGTCCGGGCGATACGGTCGCCATTGTGATCACTTTCAATCATCCGCTCGTGACTCCGCTTGGGATCGCGCCCTATGTCCCGCTGCAAGCACGTCGTATCGCCGTGAATGAAGCCTTCCGCCGCGTTGGTGCTATCCCGCTGGGGTATGATGTGCCCACGCCGCCTCAGGTCGATACCGATACACCAACACCAATATTCACACCGTCGCACACGGCGACGCATACCAATACGCCGTCGCATACGCCAACGAACATGCCTACCAATACACTGACGTTCACGCCGTCGTTCACGCCGAGTTTCGCTTGCTCGAATGTGACCCTGAATGCGTCCATTACTTACGGTGGCGATAGGGTTATTTTCACTCTCAATAACAGCTTGCCGTATCAAACGGAGCTTCGACGAGTCACTTTGGCGTGGCAAGCGGCAACAGGGTATGCGACAACGCAATCCGCCAATGCCTTCTTCCTGCGCGGGTCACCGATTTGGGTAGGCAGCAGCCTCCAACCATTGACGGATATCGGTAACGCTGTCACCGTCGGTGCGGGTACACCCGCCCCTGCTGGCGCTCCTCAAGCTGGCTTTAGCGGCGGGGCGAACTTGATCCTGCCGCCGGGCAATAGCAGTTTTGAAGTGCGTTATGTGAACGGTCCGGCGTTGAACGCTGGCGTCATGCCGCCACATTATTTCAACGGTACGACCTTCTACTACGATGATTTAGGATCGACTACGGATTGCGCTATTCGCTTGAACTATGGATTGCCCACGAACACACCGACGCCGGGGGCTGGCACCAGTACGGTGACCAATACGCCTATCCCGACGTGCCAACCGAATTCGATCAACGTTTCGAACGCTACCTTCGAGCCATTCTTGCGCGTTCGTTTTGACATTTCCAATTCCAGCACCACCAGTCCTGCCTCTATTCATGGGTTCGGTCTCAGATGGGTGAAGCGGACGACCGGCATGACCCTTGTCGAAGTCTGGGGTGGCGGTTCTGGTCCCGGTTCGTCGGGTAGCATTCAAATGTGGTCGGGTACCGATACCACTGACAATACCACCAGTGGCAACGCAACCTCCGGCTTGACTGGGCTGGAAGGCACATGGCTCAATCTGCTCGTCTTGCAACCAAGCCAAACCCGCTCGATTTACTTCGTGTTTGGGGGTGGTTCTGGCAATACAGTGGCGACGGACTTCGGTTCAACCATTTTGGACTTCGATAACACGTTCTTTGTGTTTGACGCGCCCAATTGCTCGACCCCCATCGCGACCGATGTCTCGACAGCGGTTCCGACGCCGACGCCGACTTTCACCTTAACCTCGTCGCTTACACCATCGATTACGCCGACGTTCACGCCGACGTTCACGCGGACGTTTACGCCGACGTTCACGCCGACGTTTACGCGGACGTTCACGCCCTCGTTCACGCCACCGAATACAGCGACGTTCACGCCGACGTTCACACGGACGTTCACGCCGTCGAACACGCCGACGTTCACACAGACGTTCACGCCGTCGAACACGCCGACGTTCACACGGACGTTCACGCCGTCGAACACGCCGACGTTCACACCGACGTTCACGCCGTCGAACACGCCGACGATTACACGGACACCCACAGAGACGTTCACGGCGTCCAACACGCCGACACGCACGCCGACACGCACACCGTCAAACACGCCGACACGCACGCCGACACGCACGCCGACGTTTACGCGGACATTCACGCCGACGTTCACGCCGTCGAACACGCCGTCAATTACGCCGACGTTCACACGGACGTTCACGCCGTCGAACACGCCAACACGCACGCCGACGTTCACGCCGTCAAACACGCCAACACGCACGCCGACGTTCACACCGTCGAACACACGGACGTTCACGCCGACGTTCACGCCGACGTTCACACCGTCGATTACGCCGACGTTCACACGGACGTTCACGCCGTCGAACACACCGACGTTTACGCCGACGCTCACGCCGTCAAGCACGCGGACGTTTACGCCGACGTTCACGCCGACATTCACGCCGACATTCACGCCGACGTTTACGCTCACGTATACGCCACAACCGACGGGGACCTCGACGTTCACGCGGACACACACACCGACGTTTACGCGCACGCCAACGATTACCTTTACGCCTTCGGCGACCAACACCAAACCCTTCGTGGGCGGAGGTTAGCCCAGCACCAGCTTAGTTAGATAGCAAAGGGGGCACTCAGATGAGTGCCCCCCTTGCTATTGATATCGGTCAAAACCCCGCTGTTGTTTATGGGATGGCTGAAGGAATTACACTACAATAGGGGTACTCAGTCGATCTAATTGCGAATTTCCCGTGAAGCCTTATGCAGACCATACGTGTTGCCCTTGCGGATGATCATCCGCTTATCCTCAAAATTGTACGCCAAGAATTGGCGCGAGCAGGTGATGTCAGCATTGTATGGGAATCAGGGGCGGTCAATGATCTGTTGACATTGATCACCCGCCAAATGCCCGATGTCCTTATGCTAGATTTGTCGTTTTCAGGACACCCGTTTGATCCCTCTGCGTTTGTGCGCGATCTCAAGACGCGCTTTCCCAAGATTCATGTCCTCATCCTTACAGCTTACGATGATCCAGTGTGGATCGATGAATTGTTGTCGGTGGGTGTCAGTGGATATATCGTCAAAAGCGATGATTTTTCGTTGCGTTTGGTGGATGCTGTGCGGGCGGTGGCGCAGGGGCGCACCTTTCTTTCAACGACTGCCGTCATGGGGTTGATGGCGGCACGTCGCCACTACACCTTGACCGACCGTGAGCGTGCGATTTTGCGTTTGGCTACCCAAGGACACGCGAATGTCGAGATTGCGGGTACCTTGGGGATTTCACACGGCACTGTTCGTAATCACTTGTCCAACATCTATGCCAAGTTAGGGGTGGATAACCGCGATGCTGCTGTCCGCGCTGCCGAAGGATTGCGCGAACTGCCGCGTGCCAATGCCAATCAGCGTCACGAACTCCGCACACCCCTACATACCTTGATGGGATTAACACACATGCTCCAGTCGCGTTTAACACGGCGGGGGGAACTTACGCCTGAGGATGCCGAAGAATTAATCGCGCAAATCCTTGCCGAAGCCACCCGACTGGATCACCTCTTGGATGATTTGCTCAAATGACCCCGATCCTTGTGGTGGATGATCATCCGCCGGCGCGCTTTTTGATGGAGGCGATCATCCGTGATTTGACTGAATATGATTTGATAGCGGTTGGTTCGTGCGCCGATGCCCTGCGCGTCGCTCAGCAAGTGTTGCCCATGCTCTACATCATTGATCTGGAGTTGCCCGATGGCGACGGGCTAAGCTTGGGCAAGGCGCTGACGGCAGTGCATGATGCCCCGGTCATCATCATGTCCGCCTATGCTGATGCGGTTGTCGAGCAAGTTGCCGCTGCGGCGGTTTTTGCCTTCTTAAAGAAACCGATGATTCCCGATGATGTGGCGCGAACTATTGAACGGGCTATTGCCCGACTCGACTAATCTTCTTCCACCCGCGATTCAAGCCGATGCCGCCCGCCGAATTCGCCAGTATTGGCAGAGTCGCGGATGGCAACTGGTCTTGGGACAGGTGGTTTTGTGGGCAGCGGCGGTTTATCAACAAACGCCGTATGCGTGGGCGTATGGGGTGCTTGCGGGTGCTATTGGCTTCACCTATCTGGTCGGTTGTTTGGGACGGTATACGGTTTTTTGGTTGCTCTGCACCATCGCAATTTTTAGCTTGCAAGGGCTGGTCATCAATGACTTGGGGGGAGTGACGGCGCTAACGACCTTGATCCCATATACCATCAGCGCCATGTTATTGAGCGGGCGCGACCGCAGTTTTGTGCAAATGGGCTGTATCCTCGCGTTTTGGGGGGTTCTGATTTTTGAAGTGATCGACTTTTCCGTGCGGTTGTCGCCTTCGCGCTCGATCCACGTCAGTTACAACATCCTGCTGGCGGCGTTTACCTTTCAAACTTTGCGCTTCCTCAGTCACTTGACAGTCGATATGAGTACCGCGCATGTTGCCGAAGAAATGCGCCTGCAAAGCCAACACTTTTTGGCGCGGGTCAGTCACGAATTGCGCACACCATTAAATTCTGTTCTCGGTTTTGCTTATCTTCTGCGGCGTTCGCCGATGGCAGAAACGCCACAGAGTTACCTCACCCAGATTATTGAAGAGGGGGAGCATCTAAATCGTTTGGTGGGGGATTTGCTGGATCGGGTACGGTTGGCGACTGGGGAGTTCGTCCTCGACCTTAAGCCTTGTGACTTGAACCGCTTGTGTCAAATTGCTGTGGATGAGTTGCGCTTGCAGGTCAGCGACGGGGTTCAGCTTAGTGTGTCTTTGGACGAAACTTTGCCCACTGTCTTTGTGGATCACTTGCGCCTTCGCCAAGTTATTACGAATCTGCTGTCCAACGCCATCAAATACACGACTGCTGGACAGATCACGGTTCGCACCTATGCCCATGCGGATCGCATCTGTATCGAATTTCAGGATACCGGGATGGGTATTCCCGAAGCCCAACGCCATTTGGTCTTCGTCGCGTTTGTGCGATTACAAACCGACTTGCCAGGGACGGGGCTAGGGCTAGATATTGCGCTGCAAATTGTTCAACTGCATGGTGGCAACATCGATTTGGTCAGCGAGGTGGGGGTGGGATCAACGTTTACGATGGTGCTGCCCGTTGCTGAACACCCCATTTCGTCCTCTATAAAGCCTACCAAGACTCCCTCAAATTAGACGTTTGTCACGCATTGTTTAGGATGTGCGCCTATCGTTTCGATGGGCACCATCCCCTATGCTAAGCAAATCGTGTTGATGGCTTAGGGATAGGGAGGCATAAATGGAGACCGATCATGGTCAAAGAGCGTTAACGATCACAACATATGGGGGGTGCGCGTTGGTCGTCACCTCGATACTGGTTTTGGTGCGTGACCTGCAATCCCCATCATTTTTGATCCACGCGCTTATGCTGCTGTCACTGGTGAGTATGTTTTGGGCGCTGAGCGCATTTACCCGACGGCATGGTACTGCACCGCTTGCCGCTGACGGTTTCGGGACGGCAGCATCATGGTTGCTTGCCGTCACCCTCATCCACTTAAACAACCAACGCTGGTTATTGCCGGATGCGCTGGAGTCGTCGTATTGGCTGGTGGCGTCAGTCGTGGCGGTGGTTGCGGTTTTGTGGATGGCGGCACACACACGCTTATTGTTGATGGTACCCGTCGTTTTCCTATTGCAGATCAATTTATTTTCGTCAGCATTGGCGGCGGGCGGCTTAAATGTGTTGTGGCAGCCGTTGAGCTTGACGCTTTTGGCAGGATTATGGATTCTGTGCCCTGTGCGCGATTCGTTTTGGCGTGCCGCTGCCCGCGTTAGCGGCGCCATTTTGCTGGCGTTCTTGGGGGTATTCGTTTTGTGGTTGCCCAATACGTTACCAATAGTGGCGGTGGCGACATGGTTCATCAGCGCGGCACTCTTTTTAGAGATCGGTGTCCAAAGCAAAAAGGGCATCGCTTTTCACATCGGGGCATGGGTGGCGACTGTCGCATGGGTATTGGCGTATCACTTTTGGCTGCATGATCCAGCAGTTTTTGCGTTGTGGTTGGCGGTACCACCGCTCGTGGCATTGTCCATTGCCCGCTTGACCCGCACGCACCGGAAACGGTTCCAAAAAAATGGGGTGTCGGATATTACCTTGGCAGTGGTGCGGTGGGCGGCGGCAGATATCAGTATTTTCTTAAGTGGAGGGATGCTGGTTTGGTTGGCGCTCCATTTGCCCATCATCGACTCCGGTTTCATGATCCAAACGCTGATCGTGATCGTGGCATTGTGGTTGGCGTTGGGTATCGAGTATCGGTTGCCGGTTTTTGTTCACCTTGCACTCTATGTCGCGCCCTTCCCGCTATCCCTCGCACTTCTCTACGCCCATGTGATTTTTGCGCAGAGCATTTTTATGGGATTGGCATGGCAGGGCGGGGCGTTGCTCCTACTGCTGTTCGGGCATGGGCTGGTGCGTCAATCAAATGCTTTGCGCACGCCATTTTTCATCGTTGGCTATGGCTTGCTCTACGGGGCGGTGCTATTGGCGAATGCCGCGACCCTGCCGCTGAGTTTGGGTTTCGCCCTTGTCGTCTCGCTCGTTACGGCAGGGGTTGTCTTGGTAGGCGGACACCCGGTTTGGATGGCGCTCGTCCGCCATCTTGCCCCGCCGGATCAGCGTGCTTTCGCTCATCGCCAACTGAGCAACGCCTTTTTGTTGATGGGGGCGTGGTTATCGGCAATTTGGGTACATGTTTTATTAGGGGCTGTCGGCTTAACAGCGGCACAGCAAGGGATGGGCTTGGTGCTGCTGTCGAGCCTGTGGTTCATGTTCGGATGGGTGTTAGAACGGGTGCCCAAAGCCGTCGCATGGCATGTGTACAGCGCCGGGTGGCTTTTGTGGGGGACGGGCTTATTGCTGGTCTTTTTCTCGCCTACCGAGTCGATCATCACGGCGATTTTCGGTTTGATCGTCAGCACCGAAGAATTTAATCGGGTGCGCCGTCTGCATTGGTTGCCCATCGTCACGTTTCAACTGACCTTCATCGCCCTGCAAATTGCATGGTTGCTCAAATTGCCCTCGGACGCGGTGATTGCGATGGTCGGCGTTTTGATCTTCTTTGTGAGCTGGTGGTGGCAACCGCGCTCCAAACAAGCAGGACGGATCACAGAAGGCTGCGCATGGTTGGTCATCGGTGGGACATGGCTGTTGGGACGCCAAAGCCTTGTCCCCTCGGTCAGTTTGACACTCCTACTATTTATCAGCCTTGTGCGCCACCGCGATTGGCACCTTATCCCGATCTTGGCGATCAGTTGGGGGATGTTATTGCGGGCGCTAGGCATTGACTCCGTGCTGTTGCAAACGATGCCTGTTGCCGCTCTCTTGTTATTTTCCGCTGTGGGGCATCCTCGTTTAAGTGGGATGCTGGAGTCTGCCGGGATTGTCATGATGTTGACCGGAACCATGCTTTATGCACAGCAACTCGGCTTTGCCGCACTTTTGCCGAGACTCGTAGTGATGGCGGCAATTGCTGGTTTGCTATTCTATGGTGTTTTGAGAAAACGGCGTCGCTCGGTCGTCGTTGGTGCCGGTGCAGCAGGTTGTGGTATTTTATACGCCGCTGTCAGCGTCAATCCTTGGATTGTGCCGCTGTTTGGTGGGGTGATCCTGATCGGCGCGTCGCTCTTTGTGGAAACCCAACGAGATGGGGCGACGCGCCAATTGAACCGCCTAACACAGACGTGGAGTCATTGGCGTTAGCGGCGTCAGAAGCTATACCGATGGCGTGAACGGTATTCCCGCGCGGCGAAACTTGTCTTCGACTTGGAGGCGGGTGTCTCGGAAGGATAATTCAAGATATGGGAAGACGAGCCATGCCGTCATCAAGCCAAACATAATACCCGTCGCCACCCTAAACGTGGGTAACGTTTCACGCGGTTCCCAAAGTGAAAAGGGGGGATAACCCAGCATTTGGCTGAAGCCATCAATGCCGATGGGGACAACCCCCGCAAATACGTACAACAAGAGTGGGATGGGGCGTAACCGCCGGCGTATAAATGGGATGCTATAGATGAGTCCGCCCAAGAAGATCGCCGCATAGATAGCGACATCGCGTTGACACAAGGTGGTTTTATAGCCCATCCTTGATGAGCCGAAAAAATCTTTGGAGGCGAATTGCATATCGAAAGACCATAATGCCGGATCAAAATCCTCGACCGTCGCAAAACGGCTTTGCCCCGGTCGTCCCACCCAATTTAGGAGGGCGGCGTCAAATTCGGGGGAATCGGTGATGTAATCTTCATAGGAGGCAAGTTCGCTGCCCGCAATCGCGCGGGGGTAAGCGGATTGCTCCCCAAATAGAAAAAATGACCGGAAGGCAAATTGGTGACAAAATGGACCGTACACGAAATACAGGACGCGCGCTGGTGCGGTTACACCCGCCGCCATCAACACCGGCGCGACCCAGGGCAACGCTGCATAAAGACCAATGACCACCAGCGCAGCGCGCAACCAGTGTCGTGATAATTGAAGCACCCAGCGGTTCAGGCGCACGGCAAAACTTTTTCGGGTTTCTCGTTTATCGGTCATGCACCCTTGCTTTCAGGTTATTCGAGCGGTTGTATGGCGTTGCGCAGCGTTGCTTCATCGGTTGCCCCAAAGAAGATGTGCGTGATTTTACCATCAGGCGCGATGACATAGGTAGAGGGTTGCCCGCGCAAGGCGTAGAGACGGGCGATCTCGCCGGTAGGGTCGAGCGCTAGATCAAACGTGAGACCAAAAGTTTGTCCCCATTGTTGCATCAAATCGCGCGATTCGCCGACGTTGACCGCGATGATATGAACATCGGGGTTCGCGTCGCTTAAGCGTTGAAGTTCTGGCATTTCGACGGCACAAGGGGCGCACCATGTCGCCCAAAAATTAATGATAAGCGGTGATCCCCGAAGCGTCGCGCTATCGATTTGACCCACGAGCGTGTCGGCAATAAAAGTTGGGGCGAAGGCACCGATCTCCGGGGCTTGGCGGACGCCATCAGCGGTTAAGCGCCCAGAATAGAGCGACCTTTCCGGCAGACTGGCGACCCCTACAATGAGGAATGCCCCCGCCCATGCGGCAATTGCGCCGATGAACCAGCGCCACTGCTTGGCTGTTGCCCAAACTTTAGGAAGCGAGGGCATCATCAATCAATACGCCAATCTGATCGGTCGTCAGCACGCCGAAATGTTGGGCGATAATCGCACCGTCCCGATTGATCAAAAAGGTGCTGGGGTAGCTGCGGACGCCGTAAGCACGTTGAATTGCCCCTGTTTCGTCCATCAAGAGCGGGAAGCTGAGGGCTTGCTCCAAACGGAAACCGGTCACATCCTCGACCGTCTCTTGGTTGTTGACGCCCACAATGACGAGACCGTCTTCGCCATAGCGGGCATAGGCGGCTTCGAACGCGGGCATTTCGATACGACAGGGACCGCACCATGTCGCCCAAAAATTAAGCAGCACCACCTGACCGCGATAATCTTCGAGGGTGACGGGGTCGCCAGCGTCGTTGACCGTGGTAAATGCTGGTGCTGGCGTGCCGAGGATCGTGTCCGCTGCGAGTGCTTCTAAGGATGAGGATTCGCCATCGGGTGTGGGCAGTGTGCTGGATAGATCGAGGATCGAGGGGGGATCCGCTAAGGCGAGCGATTCTTCAGCGGGAGCGCTGGCGGCACTGGCGGTGGGCGCATTGAAACAAGCACTAAAATCCCCGACCATGATTTCGCCCTCAAACAGGCTGATGGTGCAGTTTTCCAGCCGATAGGAAAAATCTGCAAATTGATTGGCGAAATTTTGGCTGATGCTTTGCAAGTTGCCGCTGGCGACGAGTACGCCCATCGCTACGAGGAATGCCCCCGAAACCAATTCGATGGTATGCAGATGGCGTTGCAAGCGGCGTAAAATGCCTTGGGCACCATCCAATAGGATCGCCGCAAGGATGAAAGGAATCCCCAAGCCGAGTGAGTAGGCGGTCAAGAGTAGACCCGCTTGATTGACATCGCCGCCGGACGCCGCTAAGGTCAAGATACTGCCGTAAATCGGTCCGATGCAGGGAGTCCAACCTGCTGAAAAGATCACGCCCATCGCAAATGAGCTGAGATAGCCTTGATTTCCCTGTGCGATCATTTGGCGGCGGGTATCGGCATACATACGCGCTTGTAAGGATTGAATGACACTCGTCCAAAACTGCTGCGGTTGGCTGAATGCCCCAGCGGTGAAGAACCAGAGCAACAGAAAAGCGATGGCAGGAAGGGCGGGCAGCCAATCTTCAAAAATCCAGGTCATCAAAATGGCGCTAAAGGCTGCCAATGCGACCGCGATAAGCGGGCTATTGAGCAGGGTAGGACGCGCCAACAGGCGATTGAATACCGATGACAGTACGCCCATGAAGTGCAAGCCGAAAAAGATGATCAGCACGCCACCCGCACGGCTGATAACCCCTGTGACCAAGCTCAAGTTTTGCCGCCCGATCACGCTTACAAAGGCGGTGCCTAGCAAGCCGAGCGATACAAAAACGACCGCAAAACCGAGTACAAAGACGAGGCTATGGATGAGCGTACCGAAGCGCGCCCCTAGGCTAGTTTTTTGTAAGACGACGGTTCCGCTTTGAGCCGCCACCGTGTGGGTGATGCGTCCGCCCATGTAACCGATATAGGCGGGTACCAAAGGCAACACACATGGGGATAAAAAGGATACCAATCCAGCGATAAACGCCAGCGTATAGCTCAGATTCATAATCGCTCAGTTTCAGATTCTAGGGTGACGTGAATGAATATCTGATATTTTGCAGATGATTCCTCACTAGGGTAGCGCATAATTCTTAAACGATCATTACTGTTTCGGCGTGATGGAATATTGCCCGTGCAAAACTAATGGGTAGTTGCAGCGCGCAACCCGGCACGGTTGCCCCAAAACGATGATGCCAATAAACCCCGCTCATCACTGCTTCGTGCGCAAAAACAGTCTGCCATGGGGCACCATGGTAGTGGATGCCATTCGCGGTGATTGTGCCGCTGTAGGTGCGTTGCTCAAGCGCATAGACCCCTGCGCTGATGAGCGGTTGCCCTAAGGCGATCTGCGCTTGTAAGGCGATACTGCCATCTTGCAAGAGGAGCGAGGCTTGATAGGCGCTGCGTTCAATGAGGAGTATCCCGCTCGGTGAAACTGTCGCGTTGCTTACGGGTGTCCAGTCTTCGGCGCGTGACCAGCCGAGGATGTGGTGATCGGCGTCGGCAAGCGCGTACCAATGGCGATCAGCACTGGTGAGATGGTCGATGATCTGGCTTATGCCCCCAAAGCCGATGCGTGTGATGATCGGCGCGTCGGGCGCACACCAATGATGCACAGCGGTCGAGGCTTGGGTGACTTCCCCCCAAAAGGGTGGGGCGGTCAGGGTTGCCGCGGGATAAGGGACGACGGGTTGAAGTGCCTGTCGCTGGATAAAGCCGTCGGATACCCGAAGCCATTGGGCGTGGGTCGCCTCGATGGGAAGGATGTCGTCTTCCCACAGGCGGCGGATGACGGGCATGGTGGTTCTCATCCCTGCGTAAATAGGCGTTGTTTGCAAGGCGCGCCCCCACAGCGAAGGGGGTGTGCCATCTGTACCATTGAGAGCAGTGGTTCCGCCGGGCACTGTCAAGAGCGAACCCGCGAGAGTGATGCCAAACGATTGGAAAAATGCGCGTCTGCTGAGCGGCATGATAAGGCTAACCTTCTGCGAAACGCAACTGTTGTGTGTGGTAGTGTTGTTCCCCGTTGGCGTCGGTCAGCCGTACCCGCAGTGATACCGAGTCGGAAGATGGGGGCTGCCATTCGCTTGACCAACTCACTTTCGTCCATGTATCACTGGGGGCAGAGTGGATCGTGACTGTTGACGGCATCCAGTCGCGGTAATCGATGCTGAGGGCGATATCGCGGATCGGGTAGGCGCTCAAAGCGCTACCGTGTAAGGAGGGCGCAACATTGGCGGGGTGTCTCGTCCCGTCGCTCGTCACAGTAATGACGGTGGGTAGTTGCCCCTCTAATGACCAGCCGCGTGTTTCCCAAAAACCCCCGCTAGGATGGTCGATCAGTTCAAGACGTTCCACCCATTTTACTTGTTTGTAGCCAGCAAGTCCGGGAATCAGTAAGCGTGCGGGTGCGCCTTCCTCCGGGGTGAGTGTGCGCTCATCGGCATCGAAGGCGAGGAAGCACCCCGCTAAGGCGTTTAAGGGCAGCACCGCAGCATAGCCATCCGCAGCCCAAAAACGCGCGTATCGCGCCTGTTCGCGCATCGAGATTTGGCTCAGCAAGCGACGCAAATGAATACCGCGCCAATGGCGTTGTGGGGGTAGCTGCTGCAAAGGGGTGGGGGCGGCGCAGACCAGCGGCAGCGTGAACGCAACAGTGGGAAGGGCTGTCAGTTCTTGAAGCGACCATGCCAATGGATGGTCAACCCAACCCGTGATACTAAAACTCCAGTATCGGGGGTCAACGAACGGGGTGGACGCAACCTGTTGTTTGGGGTTTCCACTCATTGTTCAGAAACGAAGCCGCTTGATTTGGGAATGTCTGGATTCACTTGAGGGTAGCGGCTTCGACGCATTTTGCGCCGCTGCTGCCGATAATGGTGCTGTGGCGTGTGCCGGCTGGGATTTCGATGCGGTCACCCGCGCGCAATTTGACTCGTTCATTGGAGTCCGCTAGGGTAATTTCGATCACGCCTTCAATGACATACATGACTTTACTATAGCCATGACTGCGAATCGCATAACGATGATTGGGTTTATTTTCCCACGCATAGGGGCGTAGCCCCTCACGCTGCATCTGCCGTGTGATCAAAGAGCTGGTCGGATGCTGACCGCCCGTCCAACGAACGACGCGAACTACTTCTTGTTGGATTGCCATGTATTACGACCTTTTAACTTCCGTAATGTTCTGGTACACCGCGCGGCATTGTAACCCACTGCGGAACGAATGCAAAGCCCAATTTTGTGGAAATATGACTTTTGGGCAGAAAGTCAAGCGTCCTTAGGAGGAAAATCGTCATTCTTTAGGATGATTGTCATCACAAAAACTGGTGGCGATCAATTGTGAGAGCAGTGCCTCCTCTTGTTCCCAATTCTGAATTTCATCGTCCAACCATGCCGTTTTGAGACGATCTAATAGCACACTAAAACACCGACTGGGGCGTAAGCCCCGCGCTTGCAGACTATGCCCATCAGCAATGGGGCGGATGTATTGCCATGTATTGGCATAGCGTGAGATTTGGTCTTTGGCATTGGGATCGTCAACCATGATCCAGCCCGCAATCAATGCCAATGGCGATATCTCATTCAATAAGCGCACGATTTGGCTAGGGCGTGTCGCTGGGGCGGCAAGGAGCAATTCATTTTGGAGGATGCGCGCCACCTGCATGGCATCGGTTTGAACGGTCTTCCCGAAGATCAGGCGCTCGATCAGGCGCATCATAGACTCTGTTGGGTGCGATGCCAAGACGATGAGCCAGAGGACAGCACTGATTTGTCTGTCGGTCGCTACCCATAAGGTGGGTAGCTCTTTCTCAAAAATGGCAATTGTCGCTAGGGAAGTGTATGCTGATAACGTCGTCGTGACGATGAAATCGGGGTGAATCGCCGCTAGAATACCACGTTCTTGCAGTAGCGCCAAACTTCCCGCAGGGTCGCGTTCGCGCAGCAAGAGTGTCAATTCATTCCGCACCCGTTCCCCAGTGATGCGCCGCAGCATTGGCAGGGCGATCTGAATGAGTTGGGTGGTGCGAGCCTCGATTTGGAAACCCAGCCGCCACTCAAAGCGAACGGCACGCAGAATACGAGTGGGGTCGTCGACAAAACTGAGATTATGCAGCACCCGCAATACGCGGCTTTGCAGGTCATTTAAGCCGCCATAAAAATCTAGCAAGCGCCCGCGTATGGGACTGAGTTGTACCGCTAAGGTGTTGATGGTGAAGTCGCGACGCAATAAATCGAGTTTTATCGATCCATTGTACACGCTGGGTAGGGCGGTTGGGTGTTCATAAAATTCATTGCGCGCCGTCGCAAAATCGATCCCTGTGCCCTCATTGGGGGTATCGGGCGGTAAGTTGAAACGCCATTTTGCCGTGCCGAACGGTCGGAAGCTAGTCACATCGCCGCCGAATTCCGCCGCTAAACGGGTCGCAAAAGCAATTGCATCACCTTCGACCACAAAATCCAGATCATGAGTCGGGCGTTCCAGTAGCAAATCGCGCACTACGCCGCCAACGAGATATACGTTGAGATTCTGGCGTTGGGCGACCGTCGCGATGTGATCGATGATGGCAACCGCCGATGCGCCGAGATTATCGATCATCTGATTGGTAGTTATTTGCGCTGGTTCTGTCGCTTGGCGGGGGTGGTTTTGCGCCCAATACGTGATCAAGTCGGTGCGCGTCACAATGCCAATCAAGCGACTGGCTTCGTTGACAACAGGTATTTGACCCCATCCACTGGTGACGATGCGCTGTTCTAGTTCTGGGATGGAGGCAGTTTGCAAGATGGTGATCGTCCCTGCGCTCATGACTGAGCGTACCGGCAGATGGGCAAGGTCATGTTCGACCGCGCGATCCATGTCGCGCCGTGTGAGTAAGCCTACGACGACTTCGCCCTCAATGACGGGGTAGCCTTCATGCCCGATGCGACGCAAGCGGCTCACTACTTGTTTGAGTTCCGTCGTCGCATCCACTGTCTGCACGCCCAAGGACATGATATCTGCCACGCGCGTGGCGGGTTGGGTGGTTAGGGTGAGTTGCCGCCATAAAGTTTCGACCGCTTCGTTGAGGCTCATCCCTTTGACCGGAGCGGCGGCGGCGCGTCCGTGCCCGCCACCCCCGAAGAAGCGCGCAATTTCTCCGGCGTCAATAGCGTCATCTGTCGAGCGACCGACGAGTTGAATAATGCCCGACATCTCGATCAGCAGAAAGAGCGCCGTCGGGTCAAGTAGGTCGCGCAAACGGTGGGCAACCATGCTCACTTGGTCGATATAGTCCTCTAGTGAGGCAGTGCCAAGAGTCACCCGATAGCCTTGAATCAGGCGGGTATCGGCATTTTGCACCAAGCGCTCCAGCAATGACTGTTGGCTATCGTTCAGCATCGGTTCCAAAAAGCGGCGTACATGATCCAGCACCGCGCCTTGTTCCAGCAACCATGCCGCCGCGTGAAGATCGCGCGGGGTGGTTTTGCGATATGCTAACGAGCCGGTGTCTTCGTAAATGCCAAGTGCAATCAGGGTGGCTTCTAGCGAAGTTAAGAGGGGGGGAGACTGTAACCGCTGGAGATGCTCGACAACGAGGGTCGTTGCCGCGCCCACTTCTTCAATTTGGGCGGTCTCGTGAATTGTCGGTTCTCCAGATCGGCTATGATGATCGATGATGTTGACGACGACGCTCGCGGATAGTTTTTTGATCTGAGGTAGGCGCTGTGTATCGACTAGCGTCACCCGTGCGACTTCTGCGAAGGGCACTTGGGCGCGCTCGATGAAAGGCAAGCCATTGCGATAAAGCATCCAAAAGTCTTGGACATTGCGATTGAGGCGTTCTGGCAATACGGCTAAGGCTTCAGGATAAAGCTTGGATGCCGCCAACAGCGCCCCTACCGCGTCAAAATCAGCGTTTTCGTGACACAGAATGATGTGCATCATCATGGGGTTGCCGGCACAGGAAAACCCTGTGCTGTGAAGCGCAGTTGAATTTCGGGCGAGGCACGATAGCTGATCGGGAGGGAGTAAAAATCAACCATCAGGGCGCTAGGGGGAATCTCCATCATTTCAGGTGACAAGCTCGTCAGCCATAGGTGAATGCTGGCGGGTTCAGGCGTTGCTAACGGGAGCATATTCCCAGTGCGCTCCTCAATTCGCAAATGAATCCCATGCGTTTGGGCAATCTCCGCAAAACGCGCCACGTCGGGGACATAATCCGCCCGTAGTGTTAAATTCACACCGTCGGGAAAACCAGCATTCGCCAGGTCAGATCGCGTATTTTGCCCTGTGATCATGCCTTGCTGATTTTGGAAGATGGCACCGGGCAAGGATGTACTGCCCTCGAACTCAACCGATGCTAAGGCGATTTGAATGATTTGACCGACAACAGGGTCATCCAGCGGCGGAATGTTGGTATTGAGGAGTAACCGCACGGTAAACGCTTGTGGAGTGCGAATCATACCTGTATGTTCCCCAAAATCGATCACGATATCGGCATCCATGAGGGTGTCGATGTCAGGCACAATCAAAACGTCTACGGTATCCCCAAATCCCTGTCCCAATCCTAAAAAAGGGGCGATCCGTTGGGTGAGTACATAACGCAATTTGGGGGTAGCGCTGGCGTCTGGGGTAGCTGTGTCGGCGATGATGCCGACGGGCAACGGAGTGGCTGTGGGTTCACAACCGGTGAAGACCCACAACGCTACCGCTAAGATAACCCATCTACACATTAGGCGAGAAGCCACGGTCCGATGATATTGCGCTGCCACATGCTGATGGATGTCGTCGCGTTGAAGAAACTCAATACCGAAAATGCAATCGCTGCATTGCGGTCATCACGTCCGCGCAATAGGGTGAATAGACCGGGCATGATCACCACCAGCCACGCCATATAGAGATAGTAGGTCGTGATTCGTTCAGGGCGCAATCCTTGAAGCGTCATGATGACACCTATCCCCGTGATGACTGCTGCTAATCCGGTGATGACCGCTACCGCACCCCAAAAGTTGCCAGAGATCGATTTGTTGCGCAACGCCATCGTCATACTCCAAACACCCAAAGCGAAGGAGAACAAAATATGGCTGTTGAAGAAAATGCCGTGAATGATATTCAACGTGGCTCGTTTATCCTAGCTGACGAAAACTTGCACAAACAGAGTTTCGACCAACCAAAATGATATGATCAGGTTAAAGATGACTAACCCCTGAATTTGCATACTGCCGCTGGAGTCGATGACTTTTCCGCCACGCATATCCGTTTGGGAACGGAACAACATGCTGACCGGCAGCCCGATCAAGACGACCAAGCCAAGCCAAATTGGGAATATGCCTTGAATGATGGCAGCCAACAGGCAGCTTAACGCCAAGCCGATAGACAAGTACATCACGCGACGGGTGTTGGCTTGACCGAGGACGATGGCGGTGTTGTTCAAACCCGCCGCGACATCCATGTCATAATCGCGAAGTTGATTGTAGAGTTGTCCGTAGACGGATACCAAAGTCACGGCGGCGGCGACGAACCATACAATGCCGGGGCTGTCGTGATAAATGAAATAGCCAGCCAACAGGAGCAAACCGCTAAGCATCAACGAATGCGATACAATGTCGGTGACGGGCCAAGCCTTCAAGCGCACGGGACGCCATGAATACATGTGCGAGAGCAAAAGTGTGCCCAAACCGATGACCAGCACCCACCATCCGCCGAGCGCATACAAAACGAGGGTGACGAGGGCGACTAAACGGCAGGCAGCATAGCCCATACGGATGCTGACCCGCCCGCTGGTGACGGGGTTGCGGGCGGCACGGTCGGGGTCACGGGCATCATCGGGAGCATCTTCGATGTCATTGATCATGAAAGCATAGGCGACGGCGAGAATGTTTGCGAACGTGACGGCAATCAAACGCCAATCAAGGTCAGTGCCATTGGGACGCGCAGCGAGGAGCGCCCCGACGATAGTTAGCGGCACCACAAAAGGAATGTATTCCTTCCAGCGTGTCAATTGAACGAGACCAAAAAATGAGTCTGAATAAGAACCTGTTCGCAAAGCTATCCTCCAGAAATGACCACATGAGAACTCGGTGAGTTCATAGTAAGCATAGCATAACTCAACGCCGTGTGTTACGGTCTATTTACAACCTAGCCGTGAAGCCAGTGATGGCGATTAGGATTTTTTGGAACTTCTGCATGAACCAACTTTCGCGTTTTGTACGCTTCTGGTTGATGGGGTGTTGGGCGCTAAGTGCCTGTACGTTGGCACAATCCGCCGATTTATTGTCCCCCACGCCTACCCGTGTGCTTTTATCACGAAATAGCCTTATATCGACATTAGAACGGGATTTTTCCGCCGCGCCAATTCCCATCCCGCAACCAACTTCGACGCTCGAAAATACTGCTTGCCCGCCCACCGATGGATTGCCAACGGTGCGCCACCAGATCGAGGCTGTCATAGATTACGGCGATCACTCGGTAGCGGTCGAGCAACAAATCACATTTATCAATCGCACTGATGAGGCGCTGGATACGATCCGCTTCGATATCGAAGCCAATCGGTTCGCCAATGCCTTTACGCTTTATACCGTGACCACCCCTCATTTTGAACTGATGGATGTCAATGGACGCCAGATGACGCTCGAACTGACGGAGGCACTCCTACCCGGGTGTACGCAAGATATCGGGTTGGAGTTTCAACTGGTGATCCCCGCCGTGACTTCTGGGATTAGTGGCTACACCGGATATTTTAGTTACAGCAATCGCCAACTCAACTTAGGGCATTGGTTGCCGACCATTGCCGTGTATCGGGATGGGGAGTGGGTGACGCATGATGTCACAGTGATTGGTGAGCAGACCGTCTCTGAGGTAGCAGACTGGGATGTGCGCTTGCAGGTGACGAATGCGCCCCCCAATATCGTGGTGGCAGCACCGGGGGACTTGCTGGAAAGTGCGGATCAAGTGTGGCGTTATGCTATGACTGCGAGTCGTGATTTTTCGGTCAGTATGAGTCCGTTTTTTCGTCAGGAATCCGCGATCACTGAAGCGGGGACGAAGGTTGAAATATATTCGTTTGACAATGCGATTGTCAATACGCCCGCAGGGCAGGTGGATGGTGCCGTCCAAGCGCTTGAGGCAACGGTACAAAGTCTGAATCACTACAGCGACCTGTTTGGGGAATACGGCGCAGAGCGATTTGTTGTGGTTCAGGGTGATTTCCCCGATGGCATGGAATTTAGCCAATTGGTATTTGTGAGTGATGCCTGGTTTCGCACTAATCCCGGTACCCCAGAATCGTATCTTATTATCATCACAGTACATGAAGTTTCGCACCAGTGGTGGTATGCCCGCGTCGGCAATGATCAGGCATTGACGCCGTGGCTAGATGAAGCGCTGGCGACTTATAGCGAGTATTTGTTTTACGAGGAATTTTATCCTGATCTAAAAGATTGGTGGTGGGGGTTCCGTGTTCAAACCTTCGTCCAACCTGGGTATTCCGGCAATCGCGTCGATAGCACAGTCTACGAATTCGCGACGATTCGCGAGTATATCAATGCCGTTTATTTACGAGGTGCGCTCATGCTGGATCGGTTGCGTGAGGCATTGGGGACAGATGTATTTATCGCATGGTTACGCGCCTACAGCGACTTGGGGACAGAACGAATCGTCACTTCAGATGATTTGTGGGGATTGTTAAGCGCTGAACAATTGACGCAAATTGCCCCGATCCGCGCACAGTTCTTGAGTGCATCCTAAATAGCTAAGCGTATCGTGGGGAATTTGCTCTATCAAAACAGTTGCGACTATTGCAAGGATGGTGCATAATTTCAAGCATACTGATTTTTGGTGACAGATGTTTTCGTTTCCTTTCGTTGTTGATAGTACGCAACCAGTGATTCAGCTTGTATAGGCGCGGTTGTTTTCGTTTTTGCCGAGCCAATGTTTTGCTTTCCTTAAACATCTCGTGGCTGTAACCCGATCCACTTAGTCATACGGATGGCACGAGCCGATTTTTCTATGGTGATCAACTGCGTTATATACGCAGAGGTTCAACGCCCCCTTATGGGGTGCTGGCTCCAAATGCAGATTGCAACCCCGCGATCTGCGCGCACGTTTGCAGAGTTCTAGTTTAGGCATTGGTAAATTTAGGGAAGAACATAGGAGTTGATCGTGAAAATGAAAAGATTGGTCGTTTTTGTTGCACTTTTGCTTTTGACCACATTGGTAAGCTCAGTTTCCGCGCAAGACCCGGTTGAACTACGCATCACATGGTATGACGACGGCAATGAAGGGGTTGTGCTGCGCGATCTGTTGGATCGTTTTGAGGCAGAAAACCCGGGTATCACTGTGGTAGTCGATACTGTCGCTTTCAACACCATCTTGGAACAACTGCCGCTTCAGGTCGAAGCCGGTGAGGGTCCTGATATGGCGCGTGTGACGGCGTTGACGAACGCAGTTTATCGCGAAAATTATCTCGATCTGCGCCCCTATTTGGCAGATGCCGCCTATTGGGAAGCCAACTTCCCGGCGCTCGTCCTCAATGCGATGCGTCCGGATGGCAATACCGATGGGATTTATGGGTTCCCCAATCAGTTCACGATCACGGGCCCTTACATCAATCGCACCCTGTTCGATCAGGCTGGTATTGAAGTCCCCACCGGTGATGTTGATTGGGCGACTTGGACTGACCTTGCCCAACAAGTGGCGGTTGCGACTGAAACCCAATATGCTGTCGCGATTGATCGTTCGGGACATCGTGTCGCCGGTCCGGCAATCAGCAATGGCGCGGTATATTTTGATGCTGATGGCAACTTGACAATTGACTCCGAAGGTTTCCGCGCGACTGCCGAAGTTATCAAAGGCTGGCACGACAATGCTTTGACCCCAAGTGAAGTTTGGTTGGGTGCGGGTGGCAGCTATGCGGCGGCGGCTGATTTCTTCATCAACGGACAGTTAGTGTTGTACATGGCGGGTAGCTGGCAAGTCGGTCGTTTCTCGGCGGATATTGGCGACACCTTCGATTGGCAAGCGATCCCCAACCCGACCGGCGTCGGTGGTAGCACGGGTATGCCCGGCGGGTCGGCATTCGTCGCTTTCGCCAGCACCGAACATCCTGAAGAAGTGGCGCGCGTGATGGATTTTCTGGTTCAAGAAGACGTATATCGCGAATTCACGGCGCGTACTCTGTTCATCCCCGGTCACACTGGTCTCGGTGAGATCGAATATCAGACGGACAGCGAACTGGCGCGGGCAGCTTTGAACAGCTTTGGGGTGCAAGTACCCAATATCGCGGACATGGCGTACCAATTGAACTTCCACCCGTTGAACACGGTCATCTTCAACGAAACGCGCGACCGTTTGACCCAGTGGATGATCGGTGAATTGACGTTGGATGAAGCTGTTGCCCGTATTCAACAGGCATACGACGAAGCGTCGGCGTCCTAAAGCATCCCTAGACTAGGCTGAAGGTACTGCTTTTTCCTCAGCCTGCTGTTGTTTACACCAATTGTATAGAGTGTGTCACCTGCTCAGGGGCGTGTGTAGATGGTTTGCCGCGTCCCTGAGTGTCTATTCAAGATAAGTTCATGAGATCGTGGAGGGGTAAAAATGGATGATTTCACGATGCCGATTCAGCGGAGACGCGGACTAAGGGAGATGATCCTGTTTTTGATTTCATCCGTTTTCCTTTTCTTCTATCACGGGTTCACGAACCTTATCGATAGCGTAATGACGCCGCTTCAGAATCTCATCGGCACAAAACGGATGGCATACGTTTTTGTACTGCCTAATTTACTTGTTTTTGGCATATTTATATTGCTGCCTATGATTTTGAACTTTGGTTATGCTTTTACAGGGGGGACGGCGCTCCGCTTGGATGAGCGTCCATTTATCGGGTTGGAAAACTTCAACCAGTTATTTGCTTGTGAGGATTTCACCAATCCCAATACCTGCGTCGAAGATCGATTCTTGCGCGCGGTTTTCAATACGACCATCTTTGTGATGTTTCAAATTGGGTTTATGGTGGTGATTTCCCTCGTCACGGCGTTGGCCTTAAATCGCAAGATTGCTTTCCGCGCCTTTTTTCGAAGTGTCTTCTTTTACCCGGTCTTGCTTTCGCCGGTGGTGGTGGCGCTGATCTGGAAATGGATTCTGCAAAATGATGGGTTGCTCAATGCGATTCTCGTGGCTTTGGGGGGAGAACGCATCCCGTTTTTGCTCAGCTCGGACTGGGCGCGTTTTTGGGTGATCATCATCAGCGTATGGGCACAGATGGGATTTTACACCTTGATTCTGCTGGCGGGCTTGCAAGCTATTCCGTCAGAATTATATGAGGCGGCGGATATTGACGGCGCAACGAGCTGGCAATCATTTTGGGGTATCACCTTGCCGCTGTTGATGCCCACCATGTTGGTGGTGCTGGTCTTGTCATTGATCCGTGCAGTCCAAGTGTTCGATCAAGTGTATGCCTTTACCAGTGGCGGACCGGGTACTTCGACGCTTTACATGGTGCAGTACATCTATGGCACCGCTTTCGCCAATCAAACCCGTGAGTTTGGATTAGCGGCGGCGGCATCGGTTGTGTTGGCGGTGGTGCTGCTCGTCTTCACCCTTGTGCAACTGCGCTTAGGGCGCACCAGTTCGATTTCTTAGAGAGGGGAGACCTCCACCATGATGACTGTATTGAATTTTCTGACTGGCACACGGGGTAAAAAACGCCTCCAGTCAAGTGACTGGATCACCTATCTCTATTTGACGCTCGGCACCGTGATGATGTTTGGTCCGATTTTGTGGTTGATCTTGTCGTCCTTCAAACCAGCGGCAGAACTAGTGAAATTTCCGCCCACGCTGTTGCCCTATCGTCAAGATACGGCGACGGTGGTGGGGTTTGACGATCCGCTGCCGTTGTACGTGGTTGAGATCGAGGGCGTGACAAGAACGCTGGCACAAGTCCGGCGGGTAGGTATCGAAGCATTGATGATCGATCCCGCAAATCCACCCGATCCGTCCGATACCGATGCTTTTATCCGCGTGAACATCAACGACCGCGAACCGATTCAATCTATCTATTTTGGGTTGGAAAATTATACCGATGGCGTGGCGCGTTTTAATTTTTGGACATACCTTTGGAATAGTGTCGTTGTCACCATTGGCGCGACGATTCTGACGTTATTCATCAATAGTTTGGCGGCGTTTGCATTGAGTAAGTACGAGTTCCGAGGTCGGAATACGATCTTCCTCGTCACGGTGGGCACCTTGATGGTGCCGCTGTCGGTCATCTTGGTGCCTGTTTTTCTCGTGATTACTGAAATTGGGTGGAACAACAACCTGCTTGGGGTGATCATCCCCGGCGCGGCAACACCTACAGGGGTGTTTTTGCTACGCCAGTATATGCTCACCATCCCTGACGAACTGCTCGACTCGGCACGGATTGATGGGGCGAGTGAGTGGCGTATCTATCTTGAGGTGATTTTGCCATTGGCTCGTCCGGCATTGGCGGTGCTGACGATTTTCTCGGTAATGTGGCGCTGGAATGACTTTTTGTGGCCCCTGATCGTCTTGAGCCGCACAGAGCTGTTCACGTTGCAAGTTGGTTTGAACTCGTTTCAAGGGGAACTGCAAACACAGTGGCACCTGATCCTTGCCATGACGGTATTGACGCTGTTGCCGATCACATTAGTGTTTGCCTTCTTGCAACGGTACATCACGACGGGTATTGCGACAACAGGGATGAAGTAGAGGTGTGTAGATGTTGCCGTCGCTGGTGATTGCTGCTGATTGGAGCAAAGACCCGAAGAAATGCTGGATGTGCATCGCGCAGTTAGATGCCAACGGGACTTATAAGGTGCAGGCACCGAGTCTGGTTCCAAGTGATTTTGCGGCTTGGCTGGTAAGCCGTGTCGTTGACGGTGATTGCATTGTTGTAGGCTTAGATTTTCCGATAGGGCTACCCTTTGAATATGCGCGCCTCGCTAACCTCAGCAATTTCACGGACGCTTTGCGTGATTTTGGCATGGGGCACTGGCAGCAGTTTTATGAAGTTGCTGCCACCGCTGCCGAGATTTCGTTGTACCGCCCATTTTATCCAAATCGTCCGGGCAACACCCAAAAATCTCACTTATATGAAGCGCTTGGCACGTCCGCTCTATACCGAATATGCGACCAGAAAACTGTAAATCGAAATGCGGCGGGAGAAATCTTCTGGACACTAGGAGCCAAACAGGTTGGCAAGGCGGCTCTTCATGGATGGAGGACATTGATTCAGCCCTTGTTGGGGACAATGGGGGAAAAACTCAAGTTGTGGCCCTTTGCCGGCGAATTATTTTCGTTGTTCGCTCCTGATACACTGGTGCTTGCCGAAATTTATCCAGCAGAGTTCTATCATCATGTGGGCATTCGTTTGCAAGGGCTGAGCAAGCGTAAGCGCCTTGATCGTTTGCAAAACGCCCAACCCATGATCGATTTTGCGAACGGGATTGGCGTTTCCTTGTCGTCAGAAGCATTAGGGGTGATCAACGATGGCTTTGGGATGGATCGACATGGTGAAGATCGATTTGATGCTTATGTCGGGGTATTGGGAATGTTGAACGTCGTCCTCAAAAACCGCGATGAGGGTACGCCTGATATCCCTAAGGTGCGTACCGTCGAAGGTTGGATTTTGGGGCAGGCATACTCCGGCTGAGTCGTTATTTTAGAGCAATAAGCGCACGCCGATGAGCAACAGTAAAACGAGGATGAGATCGCGAAAAAGGCGCTCGTCCACCCGTGTACTAATTTTGAACCCCAATGTCGTAGCGATCAGCAGCAGCGGGATCGCCACCAGCGCGAAGTATCCCCACACGGTCGGCGTCATATGCCCAGAAAGTAAATGTGCCCCTGCGACCATCAAGCTGTTGAACATCAATAAAAGTTGCATATTCGCTTTGAACACATCTGGTTGCCACTGACGGCACGCGCCGTAAATTGCGAGTGGGGGCCCACCTGTATTAAATGCGCCGCTTAACATCCCTGAGACGATACCAAACCCCACGCCCCAACTTTGGCGTTCAATGGTTGGCAGTTTGAGACGTGCCAACGAATACAAGGCATAACTCACCAAGATAATGCCCAAACCAGTGAGGATGATCGATTCGTCTAAACGGGTCAATGCGATGATGCCAATCGGTACCCCAATAGCGGCACCAATCATCGTTCGCCATACCGCATGGAATTGCAGGGCATGGCGATAACGGCGCAAGATGATGAATTGGAGTGGCAGACCCACAAGCGCCATTAACGCCCCTACTGTGATCGGGTCGAGGATCGTGATCAGCAAGGGCATAGCGATGAGCGCTAAACCGAAACCTGTGATGCTTTGGGTGAGGATGGCAAAAAATAAAATAGCCGCGATTGGCAGGAAGCTAGGTAAATCCAACGCAGGTGACTTTCACTTAGGATGACAATGGTATTTGTACCTGACGGTTTTGGAGACGCGCCATGTGAAGACGGTCGCGCACGTGCTGAGGCGCGTCATGACGGCAAGCACAGTTTAACAGCAGTCTACTTTTAGGCGTCCCCTTGTTTCGGGCGATACTGGATCGCCTCGGCGACATGGGCGATCTCGATCAGGTCGGACTCGGCGAGATCAGCAATGGTGCGACTAAGTTTTAGGACTCGGTGATACGAACGGGCGCTTAAGTTCATCCGGCGGATCGCGATGTTGAACATTTGCGTGGCGTCGGCACTCATGATGCACAACGCTTGAATTTCGCCCACGTTCATGTCGGCATTGGCGAATAATCCCGTCCCTTGCAAGCGTTTGGTTTGGCGGGCGCGGGCGGATTCGACCCGACGGCGTACCTCGGCGGAGGTTTCGGCGCGGGCGGGATTCAGTAGTTTGTCGAATTGGACGCGCGGCACATCAAGGTGAATATCGATGCGGTCGAGCAGGGGACCCGATAATTTTGCCTGATAGCGGGCGATCATAGTAGGCGTGCAGGTACAGGCGCGCACGCTATCCCCAAAATAGCCGCAAGGACAGGGGTTGTGCGCCATGACCAACAAGAAGTTGGCAGGGAAGGTGAGCGATCCTTTGGCGCGGCTGATCGTGACGATGCGATCTTCAATCGGCTGGCGGAGCGCTTCTAATGTATGTTGGCTTTGCTCATTCACCTCATCCAGAAACAGGACGCCACGATGGGCAAGCGTGACTTCGCCGGGGCGGGGTACCGATCCGCCGCCGACCATGCCCGCCTGACTGATGGTATGGTGGGGCGCACGGAAGGGGCGTAGCCGCATGAGCGGTTGATCGAGGGGCAGCATATCGGCAACCGAATAAATGCGCGTCACTTCAAGCGCTTCCGCCAACGATAAGTGGGGTAGGATGCCGGGGATCGCCCGTGCCAATAAAGTTTTGCCGGAACCGGGCGGTCCGCTCATGCGCAAATTGTGATTGCCAGCAGCGGCGATTTCGAGGGCGCGCTTAGCGGTTTCTTGCCCTTTGATGTCGGCGAAGTCGGTCAAGCCAGCGGGCAGGCTTTCATCGGCGTCCAGCGCTGATAAATCAATCGTATGGCGGGGGATAGGCTGGAGGTTGTAGAGGTGTTCGATCAGTTGCCCCAACGATGCCACCGGAATAACGGTGATGTTTTCGACAAGGGCGGCTTCGTTGGCGTCATCGGCGGGCACGAAAATGGTCTCTAAGCCTTGTGCGGCGGCTGCCATCGCCATTGCCATCACCCCTTTGACATGGCGCACACTGCCGTCCAGCGATAATTCCCCCACGAACAACGATTTTTCGAGTGCGCCCATGGGTGCTTGATCGGTCGCTGCCAGCACCCCAATGGCGATGCCAAGATCATAAGCGGGACCTTGCTTAGGGAGGTCAGCGGGCGAGAGATTGACCACATACGTTTTGTTCGGAAATTGGAGTCCGGAATTTTTTATGGATGCCCGCACACGCTCGCGGCTTTCGCGTACTGCCGAGTCGGGCAGTCCGACGATGGTGAAATTGGGCAGGTTACCGCGTGGGTTGAAGTCGGTTTCGACCTCGACAATTTGACCATCAATTCCGATGACCGCACAAGCATGGACAATCGCAAGCATAACTGCTCCGTTGGGGGGGGGGATAAGGCTGTAGATACCCTTAAGTATACGGTGTTATGGGGTTATGCGCATATGCCTATACCGCTTTCATTGGCATGACTGCATGCGCCACATCATGAATGCGCAAGATCAAGTCATCCAGCAACCACACCGTCACCTCTGCCGTCATCACTTGCGCTCGAACGATATGCCCGCCGTCTTTGGCTTCGGCGCGATAGCCGTGCAGGTGGAGCGGGTGCCCTGCCACCGAGATGAACGGATGTAACGACGGGTTGATCGTGAACACCCCGCGCCCCACCCACTCCGCGCTTTCGTAATGTGAGAAACGGAAGTGTTGATCGCCCACATAGCCCTTGCTCAAGTCTAGTCCACCGAGCGGCACATTATAAGCGTCGGTCGTGTCTACGTTGCCGAAAGTGCCGCGCACTTCGACCCCCGCCACGCCGACATTGCGCGCCGTCATCTCGGCAATTAACGCCTCATGCAGATTTTCGGCATCCGTGATCTGCCAGTGGAGTGCTGTCGCCGGATTGCACACCGCCAATGCCATGAAGGGGAAATTCGCCTCTTGATCGTTGTCGTCTAAGCGGGGCGTGACCAATGCCTGTCCGTTCGGTGTCGGGCGCTGCCAGCACACATCGATCACCTGCCCAACCGGTTGGCTTTCAGGGTCTGCCCACAAAAACTTAGGCACCCGCGCCGTGCCCTCAGCGATGATCTCCCCATTGCGTCGCATCCAACTGGTGGTGCCCACGCCTACAATCGGATAGTCGTCGGGAAACGCCGCCAAGTCTTCGATCACATCCGCCGTTGTGACAGTGTGGAACAGGTCGCCGCGCAACAGGCGATCCACCGTGTTGTAAATCATCAATGCCGACCGTTGAGTCATCGGTATATTCCTAGAAGGCGATATAGAGGATACGGGGCGAACCGTCTGGGTCAAAGACGATCACATATGGTTTGCCATCTTGATATGCCGCCTCGATCAAGACGGTGCCATCGAGCATTAAATACGCGCCGACGCTTTGATTGCCGCCGGGGATAACCGCGCCTTCGATCAATGTTCGGTCACGGGCGGGCGGGGCGATTTCGTAAGTGATCGACGGGATGCTGATCAAGAGTTGGCTCTTGCCACCGCCAACGCCATAAATTTCTAAATAACCGATGCCTAAATCGTTGCCCGGTTGCAAATAAACCACGACTGGCGCACCACAATCAAGGGCGGTGCTGTTGTTCAAACGGCTGTCGCGGACATTTAAGCACCCGCCTTGGGCAAGGGCGCTGGGCGTTGCTCCTTGCAAGAGGATCATCGCTGATGCTGCAAGGATGAATTTCACTATCCTTTGAGTCACGAGATCAACCTTCCTTCCTGATTTAGATTTGGCGTACACTTAAGGGGATGATACCCTACTCTAGCGTTTTGTCCTATTTTGAGTTTTGAGGGAGTGTCCCTCCTTCTTTTTAGACGACTTTTTGAAAAGGATACTCTTTTATGCGTCTGACATCCCCATCTCCTTTCGTGATCGCGTCGCAAAGTGATTCGCAGGTGGCGCTGACCGGGCAGCGGGGCGAACTCTTACGCCTCACAGCACTGGATCATGATCTCATCCATGTGGAACATCTGCCGGAAGGGGACTATCGCCAAAATCGTACATGGTCGATAGTCGCTGGTGAAGTTGATACCCCATTAACGGGGCGGCAGAGAGGCGATCTGACGGGGTATGCACTACCGCCTGTCGCGGGGATGTCCACAATAGCAGGGCTTCGGCTCAGTACCGACGAACTGGAGATCGATATCACTTTGCGCACGGGCGCGCTGACATGGCGTGACCGCGCCTCTGGTCAAGCCTTTGCCGCTGATTTGCCGGCGCGTCCATATGTTTACGACCGCGCCGGACGCTCCATCTTTCATTACAAGACGCTGCGGGCTGAGGATCACTTTTATGGTTTTGGGGAACAAGCAGGGGCGCTGGATAAGCGCGGGTTGCGGATGCGCTTGCTAAATATTGACGCCATCGGCTACGATGCCGAAACGAGCGATCCCTTGTATAAACATATTCCATTTTATATCACCTACGCCGCTGATTTAGATATCGCCTATGGCATTTTTTACGACAATCTCGCCGCGACTATTTTCGATCTTGGGCATGAGGTCAATGGGGGCTTAGGGAATTATCATTACTATCAAGCCGATGATGGCGACCTTGATTATTATTTAATCTACGGCAAGACCATTGAACGGGTGATCGAACGCTACACATGGCTGACGGGACGCCCCGCACGATTGCCTCGCTATGCCCTCGGCTATCTTGGTTCCACCATGAGCTACACCGAAGCGCCCGACGCGCAAGCCCAACTGGCGCGTTTTGTCGAACTTTGCCAATTGCACGATATCCCGTGTGATATGTTTCATCTGTCGTCGGGCTATACCACTAGCGCAACGGGTAAGCGCTATGTTTTTCAATGGAATCACGACCGCGTGCCTGATCCTGCTGCGATGGTGAATCACTTTCACCAAGCGGGCATTCGGGTCGCCCCCAATATCAAACCTCACTTGTTGCAGACGCACCCCAGTTATGCCGCGATCGCTGCCCAAGACGGATTTATTCGCGATGGCGACAGCGGCGCGCCTGCGATCAATCAGTTTTGGAGTGGCGGCATGAATGAGGTCGATGCCGGGTCATTGCTCGATTTCACCAATCCGACCACCTTTGCATGGTGGAAGGCACAGATCAAAAGCGCGCTCTTGGCATACGGCATGGATGCCCTTTGGAATGACAACAACGAGTTTGAATTGTGGGATGACGATGCCGTATGCGCTGGCTTTGGGCAGTCGTTTCGCTTGGGACTCGGCGGGCGGGGGCTACAAACGTTGTTGATGGGGCGTGCCTCCGCCGAAGCGCTCAAAGAACACAACCCCGACCGTTTGCCCTTTGTGCTGACCCGTTCAGGGGTGCCCGGTATCCAACGCTATGCGCAAACATGGTCGGGCGACAATACCACTTCTTGGAAGACCTTGCGTTGGAATTTGCCGATGGGGTTAGGGCTGGGGTTGTGTGGCGTCCCTAACAATGGGCATGATATCGGCGGCTTTGCGGGTGCCGCCCCCACGCCAGAGTTATTTGTCCGTTGGGTGCAGGTCGGCGTCTTCTTCCCACGTTTTACGATTCATTCGTGGAATAGCGACGGGACGGTCAATGAGCCATGGATGTATCCCGAAGTGTTGCCGCATATCCGTACTGCGATCAAACTGCGCTATCAACTGTTGCCCACGTTAGAGGCGTTGATGGAGGAGGCTGCCGCCACTGGACACCCGATTATGCGCCCATTAGTGTATCATTTCGCCGATGACCCGCGTTGCCGTACCGAATCATTTGATTTCATGCTGGGTGCTAATCTGTTGATCGCCCCCGTGTTGGAGGAGGGCGTGCCAGCGCGTGAGGTGTATTTGCCCAAAGGCGCACACAATGCGTTGTGGGTGGATTTTTACACTGGCGCGACTTGCGAGGGTGGACAAGTCATTCGCGTAGCCACCCCTATCGATCATATCCCCGTGTTTGTGCGGGCGGGCGCATCGATCTCGTTTTGGATAAATGATCACCTTGAGCAGCGCGTATTTTCGCCCACATAAGGAAACAATTCCGTCATGTCCAATACCCCACCTCGTCCTTTGCCCGACCGTATCCGCCCGCAATCGTTGGATGATTTTGTGGGGCAGACTCATCTCGTCGGGGAAGGGCGACCTTTGCGCAAAATGATCGAGACCAACCGCCTCCAGTCGATCCTTTTGTGGGGACCGCCCGGCGTCGGCAAGACGACGCTTGCCCGTTTGATCGCCCACAATACTGGACGCGAGTTTTTTGAACTGTCGGCGGTCTCGGCGAACAAAGAAGATGTGCGCAAAATCATCACCCAAGTGACCTATGAAGCGCCCCCCGATTTGTTCACGCTGAATCAGCCGAAAGTCGTGAAACCAACGCCGATTTTGTTTTTGGATGAAATACACCGATTCAACAAGGCACAGCAGGATTTTTTGCTGCCTTATGTGGAGGCGGGCACGATTATTCTGATCGGCGCGACCACTGAAAACCCGTCGTTTGAAGTCATCTCGGCGTTGCTGTCACGCTGCCGGGTGTTCGTCTTGAACCCACTTGCCGAAGACGAGGTGCGCGGTATTGTGGAGCGGGGGGCGGAGGCGTTGCACGTTGAGATCGCGAATGATGCGCTTGAGTTCATCATTCGGGCGGCGGCGGGGGATGCCCGTCAAGCGCTTAATTTGCTGGAGACGACGGTCAGCTTATATGAACAGGTCACCCCAGAGACGCTCAAAAATGCCATGCAGTCGCGCTTCTTGCGTTATGACAAACAGGCGGATGAACATTTCAACACCATCAGCGCCTTCATCAAGAGTATGCGTGCCAGTGATGTTGATGCTGCTTTGCATTATTTGGCGCGAATGGTACACGCTGGCGAAGACCCTAAGTTTATCGCCCGCCGGATGGTGATTTTTGCGGGCGAGGATGTCGGTATGGCAGATCACAATGCTTTGGTGGTCGCCAATGCCGTTTTTCGTGCTGTCGAGATCATCGGTTATCCCGAATGTCAGATTAATTTGGCGCACGGGGTTGTTTATCTGGCAACGGCACCCAAGAGCCGCGCCTCGTATGATGCTTATTTTGCGGCGCTTGATGATGTCCGTGAATATGGCGATTTGCCGATCCCGATGAAATTACGCAATGCCCCCACCGCCTTGATGAAAACTCTCGGTTATGGTGATGGATATCAATTGTACGACATGGACTCCCTGTTGCCGGAGGCGCTCCAAGGCAAAAGCTATTACGCTCAGAACGTGCGTGGCAAGGATGAATGAACCGACTTATAATCCTAACCGTAAAAGATATCACTCAGTATAGGATAAAGAGCAAGTGCGCATACTGATCACTGGGGCAGGGGGCTTTGTTGGCAGACACCTCGTAGACTGTTTGCGTCATGCGCATCCCACTGCCGAACTACACGGTACGTATTTTAATCCACCGGATGATGCCGTTCCCGTCACCCCGCATCCCCTTGATTTGTGTGACGAAGATGCTACACGGTCGTTGATCCAGCAGGTTCGCCCGAATCAGATTTATCATCTTGCGGGGCAAGCCGCTGTGGGGCGATCTTTCAGCGCACCGTGGGAGACGCTAGAAAACAATATCCGCGCGCAGTTGAATATCTTCTTAGG
>Ga0105046_10001487_pt1 | contig 36046 bp, 29 predicted proteins | sample MAT03_FD_78385 | JGI IMG/M metagenome (GOLD analysis project Ga0105046, IMG submission 78385) | Freshwater microbial communities from Lake Fryxell liftoff mats and glacier meltwater in Antarctica - MAT-03 (megahit assembly) | ecosystem: Environmental > Aquatic > Freshwater > Ice > Liftoff... | reverse complement strand
TTAAAACGATTTATTTCAATGTTCGGGATAAACCCCGAACATTGAAATAAATAAATCGAAAATTAAGCTATTCTTAGATTTTGGAAAGATTGCGGCTTGAAGTTTTTAGCGAAGTATTGTAAACTCTTATTTCATAATTTGGCTTGCATTACCATAAATACCGAACTGCCAAAGGGCCCACGCCGCAGCAATTTTTCTTCCAATTTAACCAAGCCATACAGCATTTGGTTTATTGGCGTAGGTGGCACGGCCACGTCAGAGGCTTGTTGGCTTAAATCAACCCACCCGCGCCGCAATTCAAACCGCTGCCACGCCCGCACAGCCATGATAAGCGGCGACAAAAAAAAGCTCCAATAAGTAGTGTAATTTATCTGTAAGCCAGCGGGTTGTGCGAGCCGCTTCAAATCGGCGGCTACAAAGCGTTTTTGCCCGCCCACTACTATATCATGAATACCCGCAAAGGCCGCGTGGGCGTTGTTGTTGGTAATAAACACGCCGTTTGGTTTGAGCCTGGTACGCACATTTTTGAGTATATCAACGATGATTTCATCTGAAAAATAAGTAAAAACGTCGTTGCAAATAATGACATCAAACTGTTTTTGAGGGCAATAATCGGCCAATTTGGTAAGGTCGTGCTGCGCTACTTGCAGTCCCCGCAACTGCGAAAAAGCCACGCCATCTGTCGAAAAATCGAATCCTTCTATTTGCGTATATTCCTGTCTTTTGAGATGCGAAAGCAGTCCACCCGTGCCACAGCCTGCGTCCAAAATGCTTATTTCGCGTCGTTCATTAAAATATTTGCCAATTTGCCCCGCTACTTTTTGGTGCAAGATACGGTACCACCAAAGTTGTTGCTCGGCTTGGTACATTCGGTCGTATTCGTCGCTTTTGCCAATCATGCGTTTTGTTTAGATTTAATAACATACTGCGGCAGCCCGCTTTGGGCCATGAATAACTTGCCCACGTACTCGCCCATCATGCCCATACCCAGCAGTTGAAACCCCGACACGCCCAAGAAGGTAATCCAAACGATGTGGTCGGTAGCGGGCAAGTGCTGCGACAAGATAGAAGCACTCAACTCAATGATTGTTAGAGAGATAGAAAACAACAGCAAGCCCAAACCCGTGAGCGTAAGCAGCCGCAATGGGCGCGGCGAATAGCAAAACAAAATATTGAGAAACAACGAAATCAACTTCCCAATGGTGTAATTGGAGCGTCCATCTTCGCGTTTTTGGTGGCTTACTTTCACTTTTCCTACGTGCCGTGTTACCCTAAATAGCAGTCCATCAATGTACGGATAAGGCCCTTTGTACTGAACGATTTCTTGCACTACCTCGCGCCGAATGAGTTTAAAACTCGACAAATACAAATCTTTTGGCTTATCCAGCAGCCAAGTAGTCATTTGATTAACCAACCAACTGCCCGCATTTCTAAAAATGGAATGTTGCTTTTGGTCATAGTATGAATACACCACGTCGTAGTTTTTAGCCTGAGCTGTTTGGAGCAAAGTTAAAATCTCAACTGGCGGATTCTGAAAATCGTCGTCAATAATGACACTAAATGCTGCTTGGGCGTAGTTGAGGCCGCACATAACGGCATTGAACTCGCCAAAATTGCGCCGCAGCGAAATGAACTTTATGTTGCGGTATTGGCTTGCCAGTTGCCCACAAACTTCCTCAGAATTGTCGCTGCTGCCGTCGTTTACCAGCACAATTTCCAGTTCGACCGCAGCCAGCACTGTTAATATATTTTGCACCAGCAATGCAATGGTTTTTTGGCTGTTGTAAACTGGAATAATAATAGAAAGTTGCATTGCATGTTAAGCCCAGAAGCCGTTGGTGGCGTTGATGATACGACTGACTTCGGCATCTGTCAAGGCTGGGTTGAGGGGCAAGCTCACTACCTGGTTGTGAATTTGCTCAGTAATGTCAAAAGTCAAATGGTTGTAGGCGGCGTAGGCGGGCTGTTTGTGGGGCGGCACGGGGTAATGTACGGTGGCTTGCACGTTGTTTTCCATCAAAAAATCAATGAAACTTTCGCGTTTGGGGTGCCTTACCACAAACAAATGCCAGGCATCGTCTTGGCGCGTTTGGGCATTGGGCAATGTCAAATCAGGGTTTTTTATTTCGGACAAATACCGCGCTGCCAATTGTCGGCGGCGTTGGTTTTCGGCCTCCAAATAGGGCATTTTTACGTTCAAAACGGCGGCCTGTAGCTCGTCCAGTCGGCTGTTTACGCCCGCGTGGTCGTTGTAGTATTTAACTTTGGAACCGTAGTTGCGCAAACTGGCAATGTGGGCAGCCAAGGTTGCGTCGTTGGTCGTTACGGCCCCAGCGTCGCCCAGGGCACCGAGGTTTTTGGTAGGATAAAAACTAAACGCGGCCGCGTCGGAGAGGTTGCCCGCCTTGCGATTTTGGTAAGTGGCTCCGTGGGCTTGGGCGGCATCTTCTACTACTTTGAGGTTATATTTTTTTGCCAACTCCCAAATGGGCTGCATTTCGCAGCATTTGCCATAAAGATGAACCACCAAAATTGCCTTGGTTCGGGACGTTATTTTTTGTTCAATTTGGCGCGGGTCAAGGTTATAGGTTTGCAAATCTGGCTCTACCCAAATGGGCGTTAGCCCGCTATTTGTTACCGAAAGCACCGATGCAATGTAGGTATTGGCTGGCACGATAACCTCGCTATCTGGCTTAAAATCGAAAGCCTTAAAGATGAGCGCGAGCGCATCAAGGCCATTGGCCGTGCCTACGCACTGGCTGGTGCCGCAGTAGGCCGCCCAGTTGCTCTCAAAAGTAGCAACCTCTTTACCCAGCACGTACCAACCCGACGCTGCCACGCGGCGCAGCGCCTCCGAAATTTCGGCTTCATAAGGTTTGTTGATACGCTTAAGGTCGAGGTGGGCTATCATGGTCGCTCAAAAAAGTAGTCGTCTTTGTCGTAATGCTCCGTTGAGGCTACTACCAGCACGGCATCAGCCGAAAAATTGTCCATGGTGTGCCAATCGCCTGGCTCCAAAATCAAGCACTCACTTGGGGTGGTTAGTTCAAAATAGACTTCCCCGTTTTTGTTTACCACATAAATACGGCAACTTCCTGACACGCACGTGAGGGCGTTCCAAGACTTTTTGTGACCGTGCTTGGCACGTTGCGCTGTTGCCCCTACCCCATACACATAAAAAACACGTTTGATGCCTGTGGGAAGTACATTTTCAAATACGGTAAGAAGGCCATCACCCTTTGAATGGGTGGGTAGGGGTACAAGCTTAGGCATGAAATGGATAATTATGGAGATCAGAAAGCACAAAATTAGGCGATTTTGTCTTAAAAAAAAAAAACAACAAAATTTTTGCTCGTTTTGCCCCCTAAAAACAACGCTATTTTTTAAATACGAGTGCTTGCACAGGATTAACGCGGCTGATGATTACCGTTGGAATAAACAAAATAAGTGCTACCACTGCCAAAACACCAAGGTTGAGTAGGCCAATTGTGAGCCAATCAAACTGAATCGGCACGGTGTCCATGTAGTAGTTGGCGGGGTCGAGCGGGATAAGCCCCAAACGCTGCTGCAACCAGCAAATTCCAAGCCCCAAGACATTGCCAATCACCAATCCCCGCGCCGCTATACGCAACCCAACGTACCAAAATACCCGCCTAATCTGCGAATTTGGACTGCCCAGGGTTTTGAGTAGGCCAATCATTGGGCTTCGCTCCATGACCATTACCAGCAGCACCGACACAATATTAAAACAAGCCACAAACAGCACCAGTGTAAGCAAGACAACGGTGTTGGTGTCGAGCAGCGAAAGCCAGTCAAACAGTAAGCCAAATGAGGGGTTTTTAGTGATGGTTTGTAGGCGCATATCGTAGCTAAGGCGGCGACCAATCTGCTCGGCGGTTGCGTTAATTTGCTTAAAATCAGCCACAAAAAACTCATAAGCACCCACCGAGTCGGCTCCCCAGTTGTTGAGCCGTTGTACAAGGGCAATATCGCCCAAAATAAGCTGACTGTCAAACTCCTCGACGTGGGTTTGGTAGATGCCCGCCACGCGTAGCTTGCGGGCGCGGGGCGGGTCTTGCACAAAATACAAAATAACGCGCTGGCCAATTTTCAGTTTGAGCTTGGTGGCAATATACTGACTCACAATAATATCGTTTGAGTAAGTAGTGTCTTTAAACTGAATCAACTCGCCCGCCACCATGTATTGCTTCAAAAAAGCCCAGTCATAATCGCGGCCTACGCCTTTGAGCAGTACGCCTTGGAGTTCGTCGGTGGTTTTTAAGATGCACGGTTTGTGGGCTACAGCCTGGCGATGCGCTACGTTTGCTATGCTTTTCCAGTTGTCGTAGGCGGGGGTGTGCAGCGGCAGTGCCGACTCTTCAAGCGACTGATTGAGCGAGATTTTATTGGCTTGGATATGGCTTCCAAACAAAAATATTTTTTGGCTGATGGTTTGTTTATAGCCCAGCAAAACGGCCACCGCCACAATGCCTACGGCCACGCCCAGTGCGATACTGGCCACCCCAACCCGCGAAACGGTAGCCGAAAAAGTAGCCTGCTGAGGCTGTCTGATACGACGAGCAACAAAGAGAGGAAAGTTCATAAGTTGGATTTACAAAGTACAAAACTTGGAAAAATAACGCATATTTCCGTAATATGCAGCCACAAACTCAAAACCGATCCAACCATGACCCAATCACTCACGTTTTTGTGCATTACTTGCTACTACAAAGGCGACGACTTTTTGCGTGCCTGCAAAGAAGCAGGCAACACTGTTTATTTGCTTACTGCCAAAAAATTCGAACACAAACCCTGGCCGCGTGAGTCGGTAGATGAATTTTTTTATTTGGAAAACGACTCCAACACACTGGCCAATTTTGACAATATGTTGCTGGGACTCTCACACCTGATGCGCAGCCGCAAGATAGACAGGGTGGTGGCATTAGACGACTTTGACGTAGAAAAAGCGGCCATCGTGCGCGAGCATTTCAGGATTCCTGGCATGGGCCAAACCACCGCCCGCTATTTTAGAGATAAACTGGCCATGCGCGTTCAAGCGCGCGACGCGGGCATTCGCGTGCCAGCGTTTAGTGCGTTGTTCAACGATGTCGAAATTACCAACTACCTCCGCGCCACCCAAGCACCGTGGGTAGTCAAGCCGCGCTCCGAAGCCTCGGCTGCGGGTATCAAAAAAGTACATAGCTTTGAGGAAGCCTGGCAAGTTATCCACGATTTGGGCGAAAACCGCCACAATTACCTCATTGAGCAGTTTAAACCAGGCGATGTTTACCACGTAGATTCGCTCTCGCTCGATGGCCGCGTTATTTTTGAGCGCAGTAGTCAGTACCTCAACACACCCTTCGAGGTGGCCCACGGCGGCGGTATCTTTCGGTCGGTAACGGTACCTTTTGGGTCAAAAGATGCCAAAAGCCTCAAAAAAATGAACGAGCAAGTGATGCAAGCCTTCGGAATGCGTTTTAGTGCCGCGCACACCGAAATGATAAAATGCCACGAAGACGGGGAGCTTTATTTCTTAGAAACAGCCTCGCGCGTGGGCGGAGCGCACCTGTCCGAAATGGTCGAATACTCCTCGGGTATCAACCTGTGGCGCGAATGGGCCAAAGTCGAAACCGCCATGGCGCAGGGCGGCACCTACACCCTGCCCGCCGTTTCTACCCTTTATTCGGGCATTATTATCTCGCTTTCGCGCCAAGAATGGCCCGATTTAACCCCTTTCAACGACCCCGAAATTGTCTGGAAAATGCAAGAATCGCACCACGTGGGCATGATTGTGCAATCGTCGAGCCGCCAGCGTGTCATGGAGCTCATGGACAACTACGCCACCCGCATATTTGCCCATTATCACGCCAGCGCACCCGCCCGCGACAAGCCCATGCACTAAACACCAACAACAAATAGCCGTTTTGAAAAAGTCAAGCGGTAATTTTCGCTTGATTGAGCTATCTTTGAAGCAATAATAAAAATACCCCTTAACGCTCAGCCTATGTTTGCCAAAATAGCCCTCTATGCAATGGCCGCTTTTTATACTTACGCGGGGGTGTCGCACTTTCGGAATCCCAAGTTTTTTCTAAAAATTGTGCCGCCTTGGCTGCCCGCCCACCAGTTTTTGGTAGCTGCCAGTGGCGTGGTCGAAATAGCGTGCGGTATTGGACTGTTGTTCCCCCAAACCCGGATTTGGGCCGCTTGGGGTATTATTGCATTGCTTATTGCCGTTTTTCCAGCCAATCTGTACATGGCCACTTCGGGTAAATTTTCGCCACAAATAGCCGATTGGTTTTTGTGGTTGCGTTTGCCATTGCAGGGCGTGCTGATTTGGTGGGCTTGGCTTTATACCAAATAGTTTACCATACCTTCCACTTTTCATTTGTCTATCTTTTCAAAAATGCGGTATTTTTTTTTCGTTTTCATAACATTACTAATCGTTTCTTGCGCTGCCCCCGACCGTATAGGCAACCTTGATTTGGTAAAATGGCGCAACGACCGAGGTGGTTGCAAAAACAACCGAACGCCTTTGGAGGCTATTTTTAAAGACATTGAGCCCCAATTGATGGGTAGCCACATTGACAAAGTTACCAAAATACTGGGCCGACCCGATATTCAACAATTGGCTGCTCGCGACCAAAAATACTACGTTTATTTTTTTGAAAACGGCCCTCATTGCCAAGATATTACCAAAAAATCTTCGGCACGAAAAGTGCTACTACGTTTTAATGCCGTAGGTTTGCTGTCAGAAATTATCTACCAAACTGAGCCGCTTTGAATGTGCCTATCGTTTTAAATCTATGACCACTACCCGATTTTTTACTCTTGGAGTTGCCTTGCTTTTTGGCTTATCGGCTGAGGCACAGCACTTGCGTCGCAAAGGCACGCTTGGTATCAGCCACATTGAAGCCTCCGACTCGCTCATGCGCACCTTGCGGGTATTGGACACCCACGGCGTTTTGATAAAAGAAGTTGCGCCCAACTCTACCGCCGCTCAACTGGGCTTGCAACCAAACGACGTACTGGTGGCCATCAACGAAACCGACTCGCTCTACGAATACGACTTTGCCAAAGCCACGCAACAGCTCTACGAAAACGACCCAATTGCTGTTACGCTCGTTCGCAATAGGCGCAAAAGCAGGGTTGTGGGGCGGGTGTTGCCCACACCACGCGAGTCCAATACAACACAGGGAGACGTATTTTACGACGAGGTGGCTTATCAGCGGGGCTATTTGCGGAGTATTGTCCATCGTCCACGTGCGACAAGCGGCAAATCGCGCGCTATTTTCTACTTGCAAGATTACGACTGCCGTTCAATTGATTTTTCGGTAGATTCGCTAAATCCCGCCAAGCAACTCATTGATGGGTGGTTAAAAGCTGGGTTTGTGGTTTATCGGCTCGAAAAGCCAGGTGTTGGCGAAAGCAGCGGCACCAAAGATTGCAGTAGAGTGGGTTATTTAGAAGAAATAGCGGCTTTTGAAAAAGGACTATCAGCCCTCAAAAAATATAGTTTTGTGGACAGCAACCGCGTGTTTTTGTTTGGCTACGGCACGGGAGGCACAGTGGCACCGTTGTTGGCCACTCGCCAAAAAGTGCGCGGTATTATTACCTACGGCACAGTCGTAAAGCCCTGGTTTGAACACATGATTGATGTTTTTCGCAAGCAAGGTACGTTAATAAAACAACCCTACCAGTCGGTAGAAGCCAATACCCGCATGCTCATACCGTTGTTGTACGAATGGCTAATGGCAGGGAAAACGGGGTCTGAATTAATCCAAAACCCTGATTTTGAAGCCATTCTAACCGCCAAAGAGAACCCGCTTCAATACAGTAAGGGTACGTTTTTTGGCCGTTCAGCGGCCTATTTTACCGAACTCAACCAGCAAAATTTGGCCCAAGCCTGGGGTTTGGCGGCTTTGCCTACATTGGCCATTCATGGCGAGTTTGACCTACAAGCTACCTCGCCCGAAGCCGCCCAGATCATTGCCTCAATTGTAAACGAAGCGCGGCCTGGCAAAGGAACGTACAAAATACTAAAAGGCGGCGATCACTTTTTTGTGAAGGCCACCTCTTGGGAACAATACTTGAAGGTAAGCCGTTTGGATTCTTTTTTGAGCCAGTATGCGCCAAGCCACTTCCACTCAGAAATGGTAGAAATGACCGTTGGCTGGCTCAACCAGCAGAAATAAAATTTAGTAAGGAATAGGAAGCACTTTGCTCTCTTTAAAAGTAGAAAGAATGACCATTGTTTGGGTGCTGGCCACTTCTTCTATCTCGTTTATGCGCTCCAAAAGCAGCCTTTGGTACGAGGCAATGTCCTTAGAAATGGCTTTCAACAAAAAATCGCCCGAACCTGTGATGTGATGACATTCAATGATTTCGGCAACTTCGTTAATTTTTCGGACAAACATATCCGTTACGTCTTTTTTGTGGCCAGTTAGGGTAACTTGAATGAAGGTAGTAACGCCCAAGCCCACGTTTTCACGGTCTAATTGGGCGTGGTAACTCTTGATAATATTGTGTTGTTCTAATTTTTTGACGCGCTCCAAAGTAGGAGCAGGCGATAAACCGATTTCTTTTGAAAGTTGCGCGTTGGTTATTTTGGCATTACTTTGGAGAATTTCGAGCACTTTACGGTCTATTTGATCAAGTTTCATGAGAAGGAAATATTTTTATGGCAGATAGGAACAAATATTATACTGCAAATATAAGGAGTTTGCGTAAAACTATTGAACAAAATACCAGATTTCTTTTAAAATGCCAAATAAATAAGAAGTATTAGAACCAAATGAGACTATTTTTTATGGCAAACACAGGGCTATTCAACACTATGTAAACTTTAATAGTTTAAACTAATTCCTCGAAAAGTTGTATTTTTGCCCCGTGTATTGTTCAAATAATAGCTACTAATGAAACAAAAATGCGTATTTTTAGACCGAGACGGGGTTTTGAATAAAGACCGACCCGATTATGTGTATAAAATAGAAGATATAATTGTACCCGAAGGGGTAATAGATGGGTTGCGCCAACTCAAAGCAGCGGGCTATTTGCTCATTGTTATTACCAACCAAGCAGGTATAGCCCGAGGGTTATACAGCCGTGCTGACGTATGGAAATGCTACGATTATTTTCAAGCACAGTGTGGGCATTTATTGGACGATTTATATTTTTGCCCGCACCACCACGACTACAACTCGCGCTCGCTCATGCGCAAGCCCGAGGCGTTGATGCTCGAAAAAGCCATGGCCAAATACAACATTGACCCTGCTTGCTCGTGGATGGTAGGCGACCGCCCCACCGACGTACTGGCAGGCCAACGGGCAGGCATAAAAACAATACAAATCGTTGAGTCGGCCTACGATGCTATCGGCACTTGTTTTGCCACTAATTTTCGAGAAGTAGCACAATGTATAATTAATGCCACCGTCGTTTAATAGACCCAAGACCCGCCACTTACTTGACAACAGCAGGCTTTACCGAAGTATCATAAGCGGGGCAGCTTTTGCGGGCGCAGCCCGCCGCCACTGTCAAAAATACCAACGCGAGTCCGATAATTACTTTACTTAATTGTTTCATTTTTTTGATATTGTTTAAAAATTGTACTGACAAAAACCGTGCCTTTCTTAGCTGTGCGCCATTTCTTCCAATTCTTGCTCGTCAATCTGCGGTAGCAGTATTTGTTCTAATTGAGGCGCAGCATCGGTATTTTGATACCCCAATATTTTGAGCATGGTGTCGCTTTCTTGTTGAGGCGCAAACAGCCGCGTGGTGAGGTTGCCTCGCGCGTCGCGGTCCACAATGACGTGCTGCGGTGCTGGAATCAAGCAGTGCTGAATGCCCCCGTAGCCACCCAACGACTCTTGATAGGCCCCCGTATGAAACAAACCCACGTATTGGGCTTCGTTGCTGGGGTCAAAAATGGGCAAGTATAAGTCGGCACTGTGGGCTTCAGTATTGTAAAAATCCTGCGAGTCGCAGGTGAGGCCACCTAAATTGACTTTTTGGTAAGGACTATCCCAATTATTGACCGATAGCATGATGTATTTTTGGTTCATACCCCACGAGTCGGGCAATTGCGTAATGAACGAGCCGTCAATCATGTACCAAAGTTCTTTGTCGTTTTGGAGCTTTTGGTCAATCACTTTATAAATCACCGCGCCGCTTTCGCCCACGGTGTAGCTACCAAATTCGGTAAAAATATGCGGCACAGGCACGTTGTTTTTACCACAAATCCACTGAATATTTTCCACAATTTCGTCCACCATTTGTTGGTAGTCGTAGTTGAACTGCAACGAAGTTTGAATGGGCAACCCACCCCCAATATCAATGGAGTCGAGGTCGGGGCAAATCTTCTGAATTTCGCAGTACTTAAACATAAACCGCGTCAGTTCGCTCCAATAGTAGGCCGTATCTTTGATACCCGTATTGATAAAAAAGTGCAGCATTTTGAGCTTAAACTTGGGGTTTGGCTCAATTTTCTCTTTGTATAACTCGTTGATATCGCTGTATCTAATGCCCAATCGCGAGGTATAAAACGCAAAATTTGGCTCCTCGTCGGTGGCAATTCTGATGCCCACCTGAATGGTTTCGGCGTTCGTAACGTGTTGATCGTAGTAGTCAATTTCGCGTAGGTTGTCCAAAATCGGAATCACGTTGAAGCCATCGTTGATGAGTTCGGTGATGTATTGTTGGTAAAGTGGGAGCTTGTAGCCGTTGCAAATAATAAAATTATTTTTCGACAGCTTGCCTTCCAAGTGCATTTGGCGCAAAATCGGAATATCAAACGCCGATGAAGTTTCGATGTGCACGTTGTGTTCTAAGGCTTCTTCGAGCACAAATCGAAAGTGCGACGACTTGGTACAGTAGCAATAGGTGTAGTTGCCTTTGTAATTGAAACGTTTGAAGGCGTTCTTGAAAAAAATCTTGGCGTTGCCAATGTGTTCGCCAATTTTGGGTAAATAGGTGATTTTCAGTGGTGTACCATACTGACGGATAATTTCCATCAATGGTACATTATTGAATGACAACTCGTTGTTTTCCACATTAAACTCCATCGTTGGAAATTCAAAGGTTTGTTCAATGAGGTCGGTATAGCTGCTTTTCATTGTTTGCTTTGTGGTTATTAGATGTTGATTTAGCCAAAAATGCGTGCGAATATGAAGTAAAATAACGTTTTTTCCAACAAAAGTGTATAAATCTTTCGTTAAATTTTCAGTTGTTTGCACCCTAATCTTAGTATCGTTAGATTGGTGGTTTCTAAACAACCTTTAACCTCGTTTTTTTATGTCCAAATACATTGCCGCCATTGACCAAGGCACCACCAGCACCCGTTGCATTTTGTTCAATCGGTCTGGAAATATTGTTTCTGTTGGCCAAAAAGAACACCAACAAATTTACCCGCAACCTGGTTGGGTAGAACACGATTCGGACGAAATTTGGAAAAATACGCTCGAAGTCATCGCCAAAGCCCGTATTCAAGCCTCGGCCAGCGTGGCCGACATCGCCGCCGTGGGCATTACCAACCAGCGCGAAACCACCGTGATTTGGAACCGCCGCACGGGCAAAGCCTACCACAATGCCCTGGTTTGGCAAGACACCCGCACGGGCGACCTCGTGAACTTGATGGCGCAGCAAGGCGGCCAAGACCGCTTTCGGGCCAAAACGGGCTTGCCGTTGGCCACCTATTTTAGTTCCTTGAAAATCAAATGGTTATTAGAAAATGTGGCCGGGCTGCGTGCCGATGCCGAGCGCGGCGAAGCATTCTTTGGCAACATGGATACGTTTTTGATTTGGCACTTAACGGGCGGCACAAAAGGCGGCGTTCATATTACAGACGTAACCAACGCCAGCCGTACGCAACTGATGAACTTAGAAACCCTTGCTTGGGACGATGAGCTGCTGACGGCCTTTGATATTCCGCGTGCCCTGCTGCCGGCCATCAAAAGCAGCAGCGAAGTATATGGGCACATCACCTCGGAAGTGCTGCCTGGGGTGCCTATTGCAGGCGACTTGGGCGACCAACAAGCTGCCCTGGTGGGGCAAACTTGCTACGAACCAGGCCAGGCCAAAAATACCTACGGCACGGGTTGTTTTTTGTTGATGAACACCGGCACCGAGCTGCGAACTTCTACGCACGGTTTGCTCACAACGGTGGCCTATCGGTTTGGTAGCCAGCCTGCTCATTATGCCTTTGAGGGCAGCGTGGCCATTGCGGGCGCGCTGGTACAGTGGCTGCGCGACAACCTGGGCCTCATTCAGAGCAGTGGCGAAGTAGAAACGCTGGCTCGCACCGTGGCCGACAACGGCGGGGCTTATGTCGTTCCTGCTTTTTCGGGGTTGTATGCACCCTACTGGAAAGCCGACGCACGCGGCGTGATTGCGGGCTTGACGCGCTACGTCAATAAAGGCCACATTGCCCGCGCTGTACTAGAAGCCACCGCCTACCAAACCCTCGACGTAGTGAAAGCCATGGAACAAGATTCGGGCATCACGCTCAAATCGCTGCGCGTGGACGGCGGCATGGTAACCAACCAACTTTTGATGCAGTTTCAGTCGGATATGCTAGGTGTGCCGGTGGTTTGCCCCGCCGTGGCCGAAACCACCGCATTGGGCGCCGCCTACGCCGCTGGCTTGGCCGTGGGCTACTGGTCAAACTTGGACGACTTGCGCCAAAATTGGGGTATTGCCAACACGTGGCACCCCGACATGAGCGACCAAAAACGCAACGGTTTTTATTTGAACTGGAAAAAAGCCGTGGAGCGGTCGTTTGGCTGGGAAGCATAACCAGTGGCGTAGCTGGTAGGTTTTCGGCGCGGCGTATTGGCTCCCTTTTTTTGCTGATTCACGCCTGTTTTAGAGCCGCACAAGCATTGATTTGTGCGGCTTTTCTGTATTTTGATTCAAACCCAAAAAAATTAGCATCAAAGCAGGTGTTTTGCTATATTTGAGCGTGTTTTGGGCGTGAATACCCGCCCAAAACCTTTATCCTAACGCGCTATATCGCCAAACATCATGCCCACTCGTCGCCAAGTTATTGCTACCCTCACTGCTGCTTCGGCGGCGGCAAACGCACTGCCCAACGCCGCCCAAGCCGCCTCCACGGCTGCCGACTCTTTTGTGTATTGTCTCAATATGAGCACCATTCGGGGGCAAAAATTAGGATTTATGAAAGAACTCGAAGTGGCTGCCCAAGCGGGTTTTGGTTCGGTCGAAATCTGGCTGGATGTTTTTCAAGAATACCTCAAAAATGGTGGCACGGTGAAAGAGGCCCGTAAAAAACTGCAAGATTTGGGCTTAAAAGTAGAGCAAGCCATCGGTTTTGCATCTTGGATTGTGGACGATGCCGCCACGCGCGCCAAAGCCCTCGAACAAATGAAACGCGAAATGGAACTGCTGGCCCAAATTGGCTGCATGCGCGTGGCCGCCCCGCCCGTGGGGGCGCAGTCGGCAGATAGCCCCCTACTCGACCTGCAAAAAGTCGCCGAGCGCTACCGCGCTATTCTCGACCTGAGCGACCAAACGGGCGTGGTGCCGCACTTGGAGCTGTGGGGGTTTTCTAAAAATTTGAGCCGCCTCAGCGAGATAATGTACGTAGCCGTTCAGAGCGGGCATCGGTCGGCACGGCTGCTACTCGATGTCTATCACCTTTACCGAGGTGGGTCGGGCTGGCAGAGCTTGGAGTTGGTGGGCAAACCCGCCATCGAAATATTTCATGTCAATGACTATACCGCCGATTTTACCCCCCAAACCATCACCGATGCCGACCGCCTGTACATGGGCGACGGCATAGCCCCGCTGGGCCGTATTTTGGCCGCCATCAAGCGCCCCGACCGCCCCGTGGTGCTGTCATTGGAGGTCTTCAATAAAAGCTACTACGCCCAAGATGCCCTGAAAGTAGCCCAAACGGGCCTCGCCAAGATGAAAGCCGCCGTAAAAAAACCCTAATTTGGTAGTTTGGCATTTAGATTGCTACTTTGTTCTAAAACAAACATTCCCCTTATTTTAAATGCAATTTTTATTCCCAACTTTTCTGTGGAGTTTGCTGGCTTTAAGCATTCCCATTGCCATTCACCTGTTTAATTTTCGCCGCACACGCCGCGTCTATTTCTCCAACGTAAAACTGCTAAAAACCGTAGAAATGGAAACGAGTTCGTTTCGGCGGCTCAAACAATACCTTATATTAGCGGCGCGGATTCTGGCCATTGCGGCATTGGTCTTGGCTTTTGCCCAGCCTTTTTTGCCCAGCAAAAACAAAGCGGGTATCAACCGCCAGGGCGTAACGAGCATTTACGTAGACAATTCGTTTTCGATGCAAAACGAAGAAAATAACCAGCGGTATCTCGACGTGGCCACAGCCAAACTCGCACAACTGCTCGGCTTGTTTCGCAACGCCACGGCCATGCAGCTGATTACCAACGACTTTGGCAGCCAAGAGCAAGCCCTTAGCCCCGCCGACCGCCTCAAAGACCGCCTCACTACAATCAAACTTGCGCCTACGCCGCGCGCGCTAACCAACGTTTACAAACGGCAAGTCAATTTGCTGGCGCGCCACGCGGGTAGCGGCAAAAACCAATTATTTTGGTTTTCTGATTTTCAAAAAAGCACCGCTGGCGACCTCACCAAGTTACAAATAGACTCTACCAATCGGCTTTTTATTGTACCCGTTGAGGCCAAAGCCACCCAAAATGTATTTGTAGATTCGGTGTGGCTCAATACGCCTTTCGTGCGCGAGTTTCAAAACAATATTTTGTACGTAAAGGTCAGCAATTCGGGCACAAACGACGTTAAAAACTTGATCGTTAAACTATTTATAGACGATGTTCAGGTAGCTACGGCTCCCGTCAATTTGGCCGTGAAAGGCTCGACTACGGCGGCTTTCAATTTTAATGTGCGCGGAAAAGGCTTTAAACGCGGCAAAATTACCTTCGACGACTTTCCGATTACCTTCGACAACGAGTATTTTTTTGTACTAAATGCCTCGCCCAGTATTCGGGTATTGCACCTTTACGGGCAGCAAAACGCGGGCCGCTATCTCGAAAATGTATTTGACAACGACAGCCTGTTTGCCCTTACGAGCGCAAATGCCAACAACGCCGACGTGGGCTTGCTCAAAAACACCGACTTGGTAGTTTTAGAAAGCCTCGTGGGCGTAGAAGGTGCGTTGCGGAGCGAGCTGGAAGGCTTTGTCAAAAGCGGGGGAAGCCTGCTCATTATTCCGCCCACCACCCCCGACTTGGGCATTTATGCGGGCTTTTTGTCGGGCCTAAGCATCAACGGCCTCACACTAAGGCCTGCCCAGCCCGTTAGTCCCGTAGCATTGGCCAGCCCCGACCGCAACAGCCCGTTTTTTAGCGATGTATTTGAGCAATCGGCGCGGCAAGAAAACGTAGAGTTGCCCACGGCCGCGCCCGTGTGGCAGTGGCAAGCCAACGGCACGCGGCTGCTGTCGCTGCGCAGCGGCGACGTATTCTTGACGCAGTCGTTGGTGGCGCGGGGCAAAGTGTACGTGCTGGCCAGCCCGTTGCAGGAGCAATACGGAAGTTTTGCGCAGAATGCCCTTTTTGTGCCAACTCTCTACAAAATAGCCGCCCAAAGTGTGCGGCAAGCGCGTACAGGGTATTCTTTTTCGGAAAACAATATTGTGCTAACGGTATCAGATGCCCCACAAAACGCCATTTACAAGCTCAAACGTGGCAATTTGGTGCTTATTCCTGTGCAACGGCTCAACGGCAACCAACTGGTGCTCGAACTCCCCAAGAGCAACCAACTCGACACCAAACAAGAATTGGAAGCGGGCTACTATGAACTGCAAAAAGAAGAAAAAACGCTCCAACTGCTGGCCATCAACCAAGACCGCCGCGAGTCGCAGATGGACTATTATACCGCCGACGAACTACGACAACTATTTAATAATCAACCCAATGTAGAAATATTTGACAACCTCGCCGACGGTGATTTTGTCAAAGAATTTGAACAACAAAACTTCGGCGCCAGCCTTTGGAAATACTTTTTGATGGCCGCGCTGGTGTTTTTACTGGCCGAAATCTTGTTTATTCGCTTCATTAAATAAAACCAACAGATGTCATTAAACCAAAAGATTGGTTTTGAATTTTGTCCCCCAGTTCGTCGTAGTATTGTCAAAAATAATGAGTATAAAAAAAGGTTCTTGTGGCTCTTAGGAGCATCATTTAAAGTCCAAATATAATGCGCGCTGTTATCTTGTTTTTTGTCATGCTGGTTTGTGTTTACAACGCGAACCCCCAAAAGCCCCAGCCGGCTATTCACGCCCACAAACCCTTGCTGATTCAGCAAGACAAAAAAGCCCAAACGATTTCAGTGTTTCGGGCAGGCGAAAAAACACCCACGCTGACCCAAGTAGCCAAAACCGACTTTCGGCCTTTTTTGCACCCCATCGTTGCCCCCGATGGCAAGGGGATATTGACCGAATATAGCCCTGGCCACCACAAACACCAAACGGGTATATATTGGGGCTTTACGCGCGTCAATGGCCGCGATTATTTTCACCACCCCGAAGGCGATTATTGGCGACAGGTTTCGGTAAAAGTGCTGACTGCCAAGGGTAAATCCGTGAAATGGGAAACCATTTATGACTTATTAGACGAAAAAGAAAATACCGTCTTGACCGAAACCCAAACCTGGGTCATGCGCGAAGAGAAAGGCAAATATTTGTTGGATTTGGAATGGAATGGCGAAGCCAAAATCGACGTAACCATCGGCAAATACGACTACGGTGGCTTGTTTGTACGAATGCCCTGGCGTGCAGGCATCAAAGGTGAGGTAGTCAATGCTGCCCGCCAACGTAACGAAAAAGCCGAAGGACAACCCGCCATGTGGGTTGATATTGCAATGCAAGTAGAAGGTCGGAACGACTTGGCCCATATTGCTATTTTTGACCATCCTAAAAACCGCAATTATCCCACAATGTGGCGCGTAGATAACCAACTCGGTGCAGGGCCAGCCCGCGCCAAAAATGCCAATTGGGTAATCAAAAAAGGAGAAATTGAGACCATTAAGCACGAAATCGTTATCTACTCGGGCGACTTGAACAACGTAACACTCAACAAAACTTTTGAACAATACACGGGCGATTTTTCGGGCTACGCCACAGCCTCGCTTTGGGGAATCGCCCAACGAGAAGGACGCGAGGCCAAATTTTTGACCCCACAAGAAGCCGTTAAAAATTCGACCGTAAAGCAGGGCTTCAATGTGAACGTTTGGGCATCAGAACCCATGATGAAACAACCCATGGCCTTTTGCTGGGACGACCGTGGGCGACTTTGGGTAGCCGAAAACAACGACTACGAATCGCGGGGACATGGTTTTTCTAACAAAGGCAACAGCCGAATTTTGATATTGGAAGACACCAACCACGACGGCATAGCCGACAGCAGCAAGGTTTTTATGGAAGGCTTGGCGTTTCCGGCGGCATTGGCCGTGGGTTTCGACGGCGTTTTTGTGGGCGCACCACCTAACCTGCTTTTTGTGCCCGATCGAAACCACGACGATAAAGCCGACATGGACGACATCGAAGTACGCCTGACGGGTTGGGGTATTCGCGACCGCCACGAAACTTTGAATAGCTTTCATTGGGGACCCGACGGCTGGCTGTATGGCCTGCAAGGTTTTGCAACGCCCTCCAAAGTGCGCAAACCAGTGGGCAAGGGTAAACTCTACGGCCACAACGACCCTTTTCCCGAAGATATTTTGCAGGGCGAAGGCGTGAATATCAACGGTGGCGTGTGGCGATATCACCCCACACAAGACAAGTTTGAAGTAGTAGCGCATGGTTTTAGCAACCCCTGGGGTATTGATTACGATGCCAAGGGGCAGCTATTTATCACGGCCTGCGTTATTCCGCATTTATGGCACGTCATTCCTGGGGGTATTTATCACCGCCAGGGTGGGCAGCACTTCAATCCATACATTTACAATGACATCAAAACCATTGCCGACCACGCCCACCGTTCGGCCCACGGCGGCGCACGGATTTATCTCTCCGACGCTTTCCCAAAAGAAGAACAAGGGCGTATTTTTATGTGCAATATCCACGAACACGGCGTACTTTCAGATATACTCGTTCCAAATGGGTCGGGGTTTGTGGGTAAAGATGGCGACAATTTTATGATGGCCAACAACGCCCAGTGGGTAGGTTTTAGCATGGAAATTGGCCCCGAAGGTGGCCTCTACGCCTTAGATTGGCACGATGCCGACATTTGCGGCAAAGAAGTGTTGAACCAAGAAACAGGGCGTATTTTTAGAATCATGCCCCAAACATCGCAAGCCGAAAACTGGGCGGGACGCTACGCCGACTTGAACAAGATGGCCGATGCTCAATTGGTTGATTTGCAATTGAGTAAAAGCGAATGGCACGCCCGACGCGCCCGATTGATTTTGCAAAATAGGGCCTTCAAAAAACAGCTGGGAAGCAATGCCACAGTGGCTTTGCGCCAAATTTACCAGACCAACCCCAACACCGACTACCGCCTTCGGGCGTTGTGGGCCTTGCACTTAACGGGCCAAATGTCTGCCCAAAACCTGACTGAGGCACTCGCTGACTCCAACCAGCACCTGCGGGCCTGGGCGGTGCAGCTACTGTGCGAAAACCAAGTGCCCAATGCCGATATTTTGGCCAAATTTATCAATATGGCACGCACCGACTCCTCTCCCGTGGTGCGGCTTTATTTGGCCTCGGCCATGCAGCGTATAGACAAAGAATCGGCCTGGAAAATAGCCGCTGAATTGGTGAAACACGCCGAAGATAGCAAAGACCATAATTTACCCAAAATGATTTGGTTTGGGCTGGAGCCTTTGGTCAAAGAAAACTACAACCGTGCCCTCGAATTGGCCGCGCAAAGCCAGATTTCGATGGTTACGCAGTTTATTGCTCGTCGTTTGATAGACGGCGAAGCCACCGAAACGCTGGTAGCGGCCATTGGCAAAACGTCCAAAAACCGGGTTCAATTGCTGGAGGGTATGCGCGACGCGCTCGATGGTCGCTCAGACCTCAAAACCCCCGCCAACTGGAAAGGAGTTTTTGCCAAATTGAAACAAACCAAAGACAAATCGGCGGCCTTAGCCACCGATATTTCGCAGCACTTTGGCGATACCGAAGCCGCCAATCGTGCGTTGGCCACTTTGAAAGACCCCAAAAAGCTGCTTGATTTGCGTCGCAAGGCGTTGCAATCGCTGACAGCCCAACAACGCCCCGAATTGTTGAAAGAACTCCCTAACTTATTGAATGAACATGGCTTGCGGCTCGACGTTATTCGCGCCGTTGCCAATTTTGACCACGAGCCTTTGGGAAAAATACTGCTCGAACGCTACCCCAAATTCAACGAAGCCGAAAAAGCGGAGGCCATTCAGACGTTGGCAGCGCGACCCAAATACGGCTGGCTGCTCACCCAAGCGCTATCTAAAAATACCATTCCCAAACGCGACGTACCCAGCTACACCGCCCGCCAGCTTCGGCGCGTGGTAGGCAGCGGCTTTGTGGAAGTATGGGGCCCGATTGACCACGAAACTTTTGACCAAAGTGCCTACAATAAGTACCGCAAACTGCTTACCGATGAGGCCGTTTTGGCAGCCAGTATTCCCAAAGGAAAGATTGTATTTAAGCGCACCTGCGGCCCTTGCCACAAAATGTACAACGAAGGAGGCATCATTGGCCCCGAACTGACGGGTTCAAACCGCGCCAACTTGGAGTATCTATTGGGCAATATCCTCGACCCCAGCGGCGAGATTCAAGACGACTATAAAATGGTAGTCGTAACTACCCGCAGCGGACGCACCTACGTAGGCAACGTAGTCAAAGAAAACGACCGCCAGCTCACGCTCCGCATCGTAGGGCAAGATGCCGTTGTTATCAACAAATCAGACATTCAGTCGAGAGAAGTAAACCCCACTTCAATGATGCCTACGGGCTTGCTTGAAACCCTCTCCGAAACCGAAATCAAGGATTTGGTGAAATACCTGCGTACAAACGAGCAAGGCAAAACGGCGGGCAAAAAATGACTACTGCGCTGCTGGGTGGGCAATAAAGACCCATGAAAATAATCACTCTTGACTTTTTTTGAGATATTTGTATTCTCAACGAACAGGCGAGCGTTATTTTTTGTTAGATAAATACAGACATACCTAACAGCATCATTTTCAGATGAACAACGAAGCAGATTTTTTAGAAGAAATAACCAATTCCGAATATAAGTACGGGTTTGTGTCCAATTTTGAAACCGATGAAGCACCCATCGGACTCGACGAAAGCATCGTGCGGTGGATTTCGGCCAAGAAAAACGAACCCGAATGGATGACCGAGTGGCGTTTGAAAGCCTACCGTGCCTGGCTCGAAATGAAAGAGCCAACATGGCCCAACGTACATTATCCACCCATTGATTATCAGTCACTTAGATACTATTCGGCGCCCAAACAGCAAACCGAAGTAAAATCGCTCGACGATATTGACCCTGAGTTGCGCCGCACCTTTGAGCGGCTTGGTATTTCGTTGAAAGAACAAGAACGCCTCTCGGGCGTGGCCGTAGATGTGGTGGTTGATTCGGTATCGGTGGCTACTACTTTTAGAAAAGACCTGCACAAACTGGGCATCATCTTCTGCTCCATGAGCGAAGCCCTGCACGACTACCCCGAACTCATACGCAAGTACATTGGCTCGGTGGTGCCGCCCAAAGACAATTATTTTTCAGCACTCAACTCGGCAGTTTTTTCCGATGGTTCGTTTTGCTACATTCCCAAAGGCGTGCGCTGCCCCATGGAACTCTCTACCTATTTTAGAATCAACGCCGCAGGTACGGGGCAGTTTGAACGCACGCTCATCGTAGCCGACGAAGGCTCGTACGTGAGCTATTTGGAAGGCTGCACCGCCCCCATGCGTGACGAAAACCAACTCCATGCCGCCGTGGTAGAGATTGTAGCCCACGAAAACGCCCAAGTCAAATACTCAACCGTGCAAAACTGGTATCCAGGCAATAAAGAAGGCAAAGGAGGTATCTATAATTTTGTAACCAAGCGCGGAATTTGCGAAGGAAAAAATTCCAAAATTTCGTGGACGCAAGTAGAAACAGGCTCGGCTATTACTTGGAAATATCCCTCGGTTATCTTGAAAGGCGACAATTCAATCGGCGAGTTTTATTCGGTGGCTGTTACCAACAATTACCAGCAAGCCGACACGGGTACGAAGATGATCCACATTGGCAAAAACACCAAAAGCCGCATTGTATCAAAAGGCATCTCGGCGGGCAAAAGCCAAAACTCCTACCGTGGCCTGGTACAGGTGTTTAAACGCGCCGAAAAAGCCCGCAATTTCTCCCAGTGCGACTCGCTACTGCTGGGCGACAAATGCGGTGCGCACACTTTTCCGTACATTGAAGTAAACAACACCAGCTCGACGGTAGAACACGAAGCCACTACCTCTAAAATTGGTGAAGATCAACTTTTTTACTGCAACCAGCGCGGTATTCCGACTGAGCAAGCGGTGGCATTAATTGTAAACGGATACGTCAAAGAGGTACTCAATCAATTGCCGATGGAGTTTGCCGTAGAAGCCAGAAAGCTGCTCGAAATTAGCTTAGAAGGGTCAGTGGGATAGTTTAAAGTTTGTTTTACCAAAAACCGCCTTGCAACTTTTTCTTTATAAATCGCCCCGCTTGCTCCGCGTTTTTTATTCCGAATTTGTTTGGAATAATCCGACGAATGAGCGTGTTATTTATCTTACTTTCGACGACGGCCCCATTCCCGATATTACCGAGTGGGTTTTGGGGCAATTGGCAGAATATCAGGCCAAAGCTACTTTTTTTTGCATTGGCGATAACGTGCAAAAGCACCCGCAAATACTCGCCCAGGTGTTGAAGCAAGGCCACAGTATTGGCAACCATACCTTCAACCACCTCAATGGCTGGAAAACCGACGACCACACCTACCTCCGCAACGTGGAGGCCTGCCAAGCGGTGCTGCCCGTCGAAACCAACCTCTTTCGGCCTCCTTATGGTCGTATCAAATTGAGCCAAGCCAAGCCGCTCCTTCCCCAGCATCGGGTTGTGATGTGGGACGTACTCACGGGCGACTTTGAACGCCACTTGTCGCCCCAACGTTGTTTGGAAAAAACCATCGAACACACCATCGCCGGTTCTATTGTAGTGCTGCACGATAGCCTCAAAGCCTGGCAAAATATGAGCTACGTACTGCCGCGTACGCTACAACATTTCACCGAATTGGGTTTTCGATTTGAGGCTTTACCACAGAAAATGACTTAATTTTTCACTATTCGCTCCTATTTCACCCAAGCACCTTGCTCGTTTGTGAAGTGGTAGGGTAAGTTTAAACCTTGTTGTTGCAGTTTTTCCAAAACGTAGTATTTGTTGGAGTTGTCTAAGATAACGTGCTGATTTCCAAACGATTTTAGTAAATCGGCGGGGCTTCGGTAAGCGTTTTTTCGTACCAAAATCAAGTCGGCTACGGGGGGTAATGCAGCTACGGGCTGGTCAATAAAAACAATTTTCTGATTTTGCCAAACCAATAATTGGCCAAACAAAAACCGTTTGAGTAGCGGCGGGTGGCGCGGTGAGTCTTCGAGTGCCACGCGCGTAGCCTGCCGAATACCGCGTTGGGTATAAAAATCGTCGAGGTAAAAATCAAAGGCGCGCGGGTCGTTCAGGAAGGCAGTATCGGCCAAAAGTAGGGCGCGTTGCCCAGCTATTAGGCTGACGGCCGTTTGGTTGGGTATGGCATGAATTACCATTGTTTTCTGGGTGGCATAGTTTTGGTTTTCTAGCAATTGCCAGCGAAAAAGCCCCAAACTCAACACCACCGTAGCCCATAACCAGCGGCGATTGCGGTAATAGACGAGTGCCAATAGTGTGCCAATGAGCGCGTAAACCATTACCAGTTCAAACTTAGAAAAAGCCAAGCCCGCCAACCGCGAATAAGGCAATGCTTCGGTCCAGACTACGGTTTGGTTGAGCAGCCAGGTGGTTAAAGTGGTGGTCCAGCCCAAGCCTTCGGCCAAAAACGGTACCCACGAAAAAACGATGGTGGCCAACGCCAGCGGCAACTGCAAAAATGCCAAGCCAACCACCACGGGGTTCATCAACCAAAAATAAGTAGGAAATTGATTGAAATAATAGACACCCAACGGAAAGGTAGCCAACTGCGCCGTCAAAGCCACCGCCGTGATGGCCCAAATCCAGTCGGCCCATTTGTATTTAAAAGTAAGGGTCTGGTAAAGAAACGGTTGCAAAAAAATGATTCCCGCCAAAGCCGCGTAAGACAACTGAAAACTGACCGAATAAATGAGGAGCGGGTCGAGCAGCAGCAAGACAAAAGCCGAGCCAAAAAGCGCGTTTTCGGTGTTTTGCTTGCGCCCCAGCGGTTGCGCCAAAAGCAACAACGTAAACATCAATGCCGACCGAATGACTGGAGCCGACAGGCCCGTTAGCACGGCATAAAACCACATAATGGCAAGCGTAGCGGTTAGATATAGCCCCCGCCCGTGCTTGCGTTTTTCGAGAAAACCCAAAAGTTTGCTCAAAATCCAAACAAAAATAGCAATGTGAAAACCCGAAACCGACAACACGTGCACGGCCCCCGCCACGGAGTAGGCTTGCACGAGTTCGGGGTCCATTTCGTCGCGCAGGCCCAGCACCATTGCTTTGGTTACGGCGTATTCGCGCGGCCACGGCACAAGGCGTTTGAGTTGGGTGTCGCTCCATTTACCGAGACTGTACGCCCATTTTTTGTACCAAACGGTTTGGATTTGCTGGGTGGTTGCAAAGTCGGTGTTGCGGAGGTAATGTTGGTGAAAGATTTGGCGATAGCGCAAAAATTTTTGGTAGTCAAATTGGGCGGGGTTTTGGGGAGCGAGTACCCGTTTGGGAGTACCTTTTATGAGCAACACGTCCCCGTATTTGGGTTCTGGGGCGTTTTTGGCCACGTAAAGCAACAAACGCCCAGTGGCTTTTTGCCATTGGCCAGCTATTTTTATTTGCCGCACTTCTACTTCGGTTTTGAAGGTTTTGCGGCGCACCTCCACGGGAGCTGCTACGGCGGCTTGGTACGCTTCAAATGGTTGGGTGTAGTGAATAATGTGCGACAAATCGTGGGTTTTGGTGGTCAAATACCGATTGGCCCAGCCCATTGCTACCGCCAACAAAAACCACAAGCTGCCCGAAAAGTAACGGTTGAGCCGATTGGAAAAAACCAATAAAAAAAGCAGCAAAACGCCCGCTCCAAGCAGCACGGCATTGGCAGGCAACGCCCACAAATCGGGGAGTACAACACCCACTGCAAAGGCCAACGTAAAGCGCAGCAGGGTGTTCATCGGCTTACAACGAGGCGTTTGACAATGCTTTCGTCTTTGGTGCGTACTTTTACCAAGTACATACCTGGTGCAATATCACCCGCCGAGACTTGTACAATCCAACTGGGATAATCAAGGTATTGATTTTGAAAAAGTAGCTTGCCGTTTAGGTCGTAAATTTCAACAAAAAAGGTGCTAAACTGCTTCAAAGTTACTTTCAAATTGATGTCGTTGGCGGCAGGATTTGGGAATATTTCCAAGCCAAGTTGGTTGCCAAAGGGCAATTGGGCGCACCAATACCGTACCAATCGGGCCCGTCGCGGAGCCAGTTCGAGCACTGCTTGCATTCGGTTAGATTGGTCTTTGGTAAAAATATTCATGCACGAGTCGGGCGAGTAATCCATGTAGTTTTCGGTCATGTTGCGGGTGCGTACACCCCCACATTCCGAAAAAATAGGCCCACATATCGTGCTTTGATTTCCCCCTTCGCAGGGGGGCGTGTCGGCGCAGTAATCGTTGCCGCAGTTGGTGTCGCCCCAGGGGTGTATCAAGCCCAGCCAGTGTCCTATTTCGTGGGTGGTGGTGCGGCCAAACCGATAAAGGCGGCTCACAACGGCCGCGCCAATGCCAAAAACCCGAAAATCAACAAACACGCCGTCGGTTTTTTCTTGCAGCTCGGTGGTATTGTCCAGTCCAGTGATGCCCGATACCGACGGAAACTGCGCCACGCCCAAAAAACTACCGTTGCCAAACCGCGCCGTCCATATATTGAGGTATCGGTCGGTGGGCCAGCTCACGATTTCGGAGAGCAGTTGGTCGTCAGAAAGAATCGAAAAACTGATTTTCTGACGGTACAAATGCCGCGTGATGCCCGTGGTGGGCTGGTCGTTGGGGTCAATATTGGCCAAATAAAATTCAATACCGGTGTCGGTTCCTACGGCGTTGTTGTTGAATCCCCGCGTACCTGTTTTGCGGCGGTAGTCTTCGTTCAAAACGCGAATTTGCGCGTTGATTTGCTCGTCCGAAATATTGGTATTGTCGCGCCCGCCCGTTTGCCCCGCCACGTTGTCGTGTATGACATGCACCACCACCGGAATACGGATATTCTCGCAAGCCACGGCCGCGCGCAGACTGTGCCGGTTGTGGCTCAGATAGGCCCCTATGGAGTCTTGGAGGGCGCGTCGTTCAAAAACCCAGTTGGCATAACGGCGGCTTCGTATGCTGTCGTATTGGGCAGCACCGCAGCGTTTATCTTGGGCAAAAGCGAGGGTAGCCAGCAAGAAAACACACCAGAAAGCAATATGTTTGATCATTGTCATTCCCTTTTTCTTTCCGAACGATAATTAGGGGAGCGGTCGGTTTCGTCGCGGTCGCTGGTTTTTTTCTCGTAGGCGTTCAAGATGTCTTTTACCAAACGGTGCCGCACCACGTCGCTACCGTCGAGTTCGGTGTAGCCAATGCCCACAATGCCTTCGAGCGTATCGAGGGCATCTATCAAGCCCGAGCGTTGTTTGGTGGGCAGGTCTATTTGGGTTTTGTCGCCCGTGATGATTACCCGCGAGCTTGGGCCCATGCGCGTCAAAAACATTTTCATTTGCATGGGCGTGGTATTTTGGGCTTCGTCGAGTAAAATAAAGGCGTTGTTGAGCGTTCGCCCGCGCATGTAGGCCAGGGGTGCAATTTCAATAACGCGGTTTTCGAGGTAAAGTTTTAGTTTCTCGGCGGGTATCATGTCGTCGAGCGCATCGTAAATGGGGCGCAGGTAGGGGTCAATTTTTTCTTTCAAATCGCCAGGCAAAAAACCCAAGTTTTCGCCTGCTTCTACGGCTGGGCGCGTAATAATGAGCTTTTTTACTTCTTTGTTTTTTAGGGCGCGTACTGCAATAGCCACGGCGGTGTAGGTTTTGCCCGTACCCGCCGGCCCCACCGCAAACATCAAATCAAACTGCGAAGCGCGCGCTACCATTAGGCGTTGGTTGGCAGTTTTGGCTTTTATAATGTTGCCCTTTGTGCCGTACAAAATCACGTCGTCTTCACCCTCCACGGGCAGCGGCGCGGCGTTGCCGCCGTTGGTGTTGAGGTATTGTTTGAGGCTTTCGTTGGTGATTTTGCCGTAACGCTGGCAGTGTTGCAGCAACGACTCTAAAATGTCAGTGATGCGGATTATTTCGGGTGCGGTGCCCATGACGCGGATTTCATTGCCGCGCGAGATGATTTTACTCATCGGAAAAGCAGCGGCTACTTCTTTGATAGTGGTATTTTCTACTCCGAGAAAATCTACCAACGACACATCGTCTAAGGTGAATATTTTTTCTAACAAATGCTGTAAGTGTTTTTTGTTTGTGAAATATAAAGCTATTTGTCCCCAAAAAACAACAAAAGCAGTACTTTTTTTTAGTTCCCTTTTGTTTTGATTTGATTTTGACCCATTTAGTTGCACAGGCTCCATGATTCTTCTCGACGCCATCTTGTCGTTGGGCTTGCCAGCCAACACCCGTGCCAACGAAATTTAAAGCATCTAAATGGGCAAAACACCCTGAATTGTGTTTTTTTTAACAGGTTGAACGCATGAGCTAATTTTCTTTGGTAAGCCTATGAAAACTATCCATTTTTTAGACAATTATCAGGCAGTTACAAAAATGACCCCTATTTGTATTTTTACAACAACGACCGCTTTGAAGTAGAGCGCTCGGCCAATGCCTTAGATTGGACAAAACTAAGCACGCTTTCGGGCAAAGGCAACAAAACCGAAACCTCGTACTACCAATACACCGACGACAGCCCGCTGCTGGGCACAAACTACTACCGCCTAAAACAAATAGATTTTGACGGTACGCACAGTTATAGCCAGATTAAAGCTGTGAATTTTGAGGAAGAACTGAGCACGCAACTGGTGGCCTATCCAAACCCAGCGAGTGGCCTTGTTACGATTGTGCTCAACGAAGTAATTGAGCGCCAAAGCGTTGGTTTGTTTAATTTGTCGGGCGAACGGCTACCGAGCAATGCCCAAAACCTTAGTCCCAACAAAGTAAGCCTTGATTTGTCAAGCCTTCCCGCTGGAACGTATTTGGTGAATTACGGCAATAAGTCAGTGAAAATAATGAAGCAATAAGGAGAAACCAACAGAAGCGTGGCACGGTTTGGGCAGGTTTTTCTGTTTAGCCGTGCCACGCATTCCGTAGTTATACAGAAGTGAAAATTGCTTTTGAAAGCAATTTTCCATTTTACTCATGGTGTCTTCCTCTAAATTTAGACTGTCAGCTACCTATTTTTGGCTATAACCTTTGTGTAATAGTAAAATAATAGTGATTCGTTCGGCTTTTTTTTATTTTTCTCAGCCTTCTAATCAGCTCTTAAAATTATCTATTTCTGGGGAGTCAGTTCGATTTTCATAGTTGTATAAATTTGATTTTCAGAATAAATATCGGCACTTTTATCCCAAAATCATTTTCACATTAGTATAAATCAAAACCAAGGAATTAGCAAAATACTGCGATTGGCAACCAACTGGCCTACGACACCACAGCCATACATATCTAGCTTGGCAGCCTGTTTTTTATCACTTTACCTAATTTAAAAAATTACGAGTTATAGGAAAAAAAATCTTGGTTTTTTAGTATTAGTAGAGCAAGAAAAAGCAAGTACCCGACGTTTGATTAGCTATTGATAGTCAATGTGTTAAAATTAGTCAATTCCTTAAATTAAGAAACGGGAATTGATGGTGGTAAATTTATCAATACCCACCGCGATATTGGTAGGTGCTGGCTACTTTGTCGATGGCCACAATGTAGGCGGCCAAGCGCATGTTAACTTTATATTGCTGCGAAGTGGCATATACTTTCTCAAAGGCATCTTTCATGATGCGGTCTGAGCGGCGGTTGATGCGTTCGAGGGTCCATTTGTAGCCAATTCGGTTTTGTACCCACTCAAAGTAAGACACCGTTACACCGCCTGCATTGGCCAAGATGTCGGGCACTACCATGATGCCTTTGTCGTTGATTATTTCGTCGGCACTGGCCGAGGTGGGGCCGTTGGCACCTTCTACAATCATTTTGGCGTTGATGCCGGCGGCGTTTTCGTGGGTTATTACGTCTTCTTTGGCAGCCGGCACCAGCACATCTACCGTCAAAGAAAGCAACTCTTCGTTTGAAATTAAATCTGCCCCTTTAAAACCTTCCAGCACGCCGTTGTTTGCGGCGCGGTATGCCATGGCTTCTTCAATGTTGATGCCCTTGGCATTGAAATACCCGCCCGAAATATCGCTAATGGCTTGCACTGTTACGCCGCGCTCGTGCAAGAGTACCGCCGCGTACATGCCTACGTTGCCAAAACCCTGCACTGCCGCTGTGGCGCGGTAGGGGTTGATACGCATTTTTTCCATGGCCGCCAACGCCGACACCGTTACGCCCCGCCCGGTGGCTTCGGTGCGCCCCAGCGAGCCGCCCAACACCAGTGGCTTGCCCGTTACTACGGCGTGGACTGTCATGCCGTAGGCTTTCGAGTATTCGTCCATGAGCCAGGCCATTTCGCGCGGGCCGGTGCCCATGTCGGGGGCAGGAATGTCTTTGTCGGGGCCAAAAACGTCGAGCATTGAGAGCGTGTAGGCGCGCATGAGGCGTTCCATTTCGCCAGCCGACATCTCGCGCGGGTTGCACATAATACCGCCTTTTGCGCCGCCGTAGGGAATGTCCACCACGGCACATTTCCAGGTCATCCAAGCGGCCAACGCCCGCACTTCGTCAATGTTTACGCCCATATCGAAGCGAATTCCGCCTTTGGCAGGCCCTAAGATGGTAGAGTGAATAACGCGGTAGCCCTCAAAAACCTTGATTTTGCCGTTGTCCATCGTAACGGGCAAGCCCACCACAATTTGTCGGCGGGGTACTTTCAAAATGTTGTACATTTCGTCGTTTATGCCCAAGAGTTCGGCGGCTTTGTCAAACCGCGACATCATGGACGCGAGGGGGTTCTCCTTGTCTTTTATCGGAGCTGGTTCAATGTAATTCATGCTTATTTTATTGATTTATTTGGAACACACTTTTTGGTTTCCTTTCCTAAAACGGGTATTTTGTTGAATACAACGTTTTAAACGCCGTAAACTTACTATAATTCAATCAAAAAAAGTATTTATCTATTTTTTTCTACGTTTTGTTCAATTTGCTGTTTTTAATAGATTGTAGTCCTATTTCGCAGAAAAATAAAATGTTGTGTGGAGTATGGTGGGTTTTCCCGAATAAAACTTGGCTTTTGATTTTGTTTTACAAATATAAAAAAACTTACTTTTTTTATCAAACGGTTGCCCCAATTCATTGTATAGAATAGAATAAGCCGTATTTTTGTGGGCAATACTACTTTCTTTGGCTGTTAAACTCGTAATTATAAAGGTATGGTACAAGAAGAAAAAAAACGTTATTCAGAAGAAGAGTTGGGGGAGTTTGCGGCTATTATCAACGAAAAATTAGGTAATAATTCCCGCGAACTCGCCTACATCAAAGAAACCCTAAGCCGTAAAAATGACAGTGGTACTGACAATACGGGTGCTTCGACCAAGCTCATGGAAGATGTGGATACCAGCGAGCGTGAGCAAATGAGCCAGGCCGCTGTGCGGATTCAGAAGCACACGCAGCAGTTGCAAAATGCCCTTATTCGCATAAAAAATGGCGTTTATGGTATTTGCATTGATACGGGTAAGCTCATTCCTAAGGAGCGGCTACGGGCAGTGCCGCACACGCAACAAACCATTGAAGCCAAGTTGCGGCGATAGCAAAATTTTAAAATTTTGAACCATGAAGCAATGATACGCCAATAAAAATCGGCGAAGCTGTATTTTTACAGCCCCGCCGATTTTTGTTAAGCCCAACCAATCAGTTCTAAAACTGGCGGTGATTGGCTTCTTCGTATAGCCGCTCTGTGGGCAAATTTTTGAAATATTCGTAGGTAATACGCAGACCATCGGCGCGGTTTACTTGCGGCTCCCAACCCAGAATAGCGCGGGCGCGGCTGATGTCGGGCTGGCGTTGCTTGGGGTCGTCTTGCGGCAAGGGTTTGTACACTACTTTCTGCGAAGTACCCGTTAGCTTAATAATTTCTTCGGCAAATTCTTTGATAGTAATTTCCGACGGGTTGCCTACGTTTACGGGCTCGGGGTAGTCGCTCATCAACAACCTAAAAATACCTTCTACCAAATCGGCTACGTAACAAAACGAGCGCGTTTGCGAGCCATCGCCAAAAATAGTGAGGTCTTCGCCGCGCAGGGCTTGGCCAATAAAGGCGGGCAATACGCGGCCATCGTTGAGGCGCATACGGGGGCCGTAGGTGTTGAAGATACGCACGATGCGCGTTTCTACGCCGTGGTGGCGGTGGTAGGCCATGGTAATGGCTTCCTGAAAACGCTTGGCTTCGTCGTAGCAGCCGCGCGGCCCTACTGGATTGACGTGGCCCCAGTAGTCTTCGGTTTGGGGGTGAACGAGCGGGTCGCCATAGACCTCCGAAGTAGAAGCAATGATAATGCGCGCGCCTTTTGCCCGTGCCAAGCCCAGGCAGTTGTGCGTACCCAAGGAGCCTACTTTCAAAGTCTGAATCGGAATTTTGAGGTAGTCAATAGGACTGGCTGGCGAGGCAAAGTTGAGGATATAATCGAGTGGCCCATCAATGACAATGTGCTTGGATATGTCGTGATGAATAAACTCAAAATTGGGATTTGAGCGCAGGTGTTCGATATTGCGCAGATCGCCCGTTACGAGGTTGTCCATGGCAATCACGTACATTCCTTCTTTGATAAAGCGGTCGCAAAGGTGTGAACCCAAAAAACCAGCAGCTCCCGTGATTAAAACTCTTTTCATAATTAAGTTGGGACTCTAAGCTCCCAGAGGAGGATTTGAAGAACTATTTTTTTTTAAGTGTATCTAAACAATTTTACAGGTATTCCATTATTTACTCTTCCACTTGGGGCTGGGGGGCTACTACTTCTCTGCCAATGCTGTAATATGTGAAGCCAAGCTCCCGCATTTGGTCAAGTTCAAATACATTGCGACCGTCGAAAATTACTTTGTTTTTCATCAACAACGACATTTTTTCAAACTCTGGCGTGCGAAACTGCGGCCACTCGGTCATTACCATGAGCGCGTCGGCATCGTCGAGGGCAGCGTAGGGAGTATGGGCATACTGAATTTTGTCGCCAAACACGTGGTTTTTTACGTTTTCCATGCCTTCGGGGTCGTAGGCAATTATTTCGGCGCCGTCTTCGAGTAAGATTTTGATGTTTTCTAAGGCGGGTGCTTCTCTGATGTCGTCGGTGTAAGGTTTGAAGGCCAGCCCCCACACCGCAATGCGCTTGCCAGCTACGCTACCGCCAAAATGGGCTTTGAGCAAAGGCAGCATTTTGGTTTTTTGGCGGTCGTTTACTTCCATTACCGATTTTAAGGTTTTAAAATCGTAGTTGTATTCGGCGGCGGTTTTGGCCAACGCTTGCACGTCTTTTGGGAAACAACTACCGCCGTAGCCAATACCCGCAAACAAGAAACGCTTGCCAATGCGGCTGTCGGTGCCGATGCCCTTGCGCACGTTGTCCACGTCGGCACCTGCCAATTCGCAGAGATTGGCTATTTCGTTCATAAACGTAATTTTCATGGCCAAAAACGAATTAGCGGCGTATTTGGTCATTTCGGCACTGCGTTCGTCCATGAATATTACGGGGTTGCCCTGCCGCACCAACGGCGCGTAGAGCTTTTCCATCACTTTTTTGGCTCTTTCAGATTTGGTACCCACTACAACGCGGTCGGGTTTCATAAAATCTTCAACAGCCACGCCTTCGCGCAAAAACTCGGGGTTTGAAACCACGTCAAACAGCGCGGGGTCGGCATTTTTGACAACGGCGGCGTGTACTCTTTCGGCAGTACCAACAGGAACTGTACTTTTGTCAATAATTACCACGTATTGCGACAGCAAAGGCCCCAAATCGTTGGCTACGCCCAGTATGTATTTCAAATCGGCCGAGCCGTCTTCGCCAGAAGGGGTGGGCAGGGCCAAAAATATAACTTGGGCCTCTTTGATGCCTTCCGACAAGTTGGTGGTAAACTTCAAACGACCTTCGGTGATGTTGCGGTGAAAAAGCGTTTCGAGTCCAGGCTCGTAGATGGTGATAACGCCGCTATTGAGTTTTTCGATTTTCTTGACATCAATGTCAATGCACGTTATTTGATTTCCTGTTTCGGCAAAGCACGTACCCGTTACGAGTCCTACGTAGCCTGTTCCAACGACTGCAATTTTCATAATTGAATGACCCCCAACCCCGACGGGGAATTTTGTTGATTGATGAATGGCCGTGCATCGGGGTAAAAACCAAAACACAGTTTACGTTGTACTTCTTTGAAGTTTTATAAAATGGCCTCAAAATTAGCAGATTTTTGGCAATATTAGCCAATAAACCATGAATTTGTCTAATTGTGGGTAAGTTTTGATAAAAACCGGGCATTGTTGGTAGTTTGGCATAGTAATTGCCAAACTGAAAGCACCCTGTTATTTGGCCACAATCGCGCCCAGAATCCAAGCGAGTGCAGCACCGCTATGCATTTCATTTGAATAGCAAATTTGTTGATTTTACTGCCAAACTATTCATTTTTTTAATACCGATTCGCCTTTTTATACACCCTTATTTTTATTTGACTTCCTACGAAAATCAATCATCTGATTATCAATACATTACTAAACAAAACACTTTCGCAAGAAGTCTATTGTTTGGTGTCAATATTGCTGTAATGTGCTTATAAATAACCATACGATTGGTTGCATAGCGTTGGGATAAAATAATCACTTTGGCATGGTATTTGTTTTTGGAAGAACCAAGCATTCAATTTTATAGTCTTGCCTGATTAAAAGATTGTTTTTTTGCCCAACGTTCTACCAAATAATCTGTAACCTAAACAAAGTGTACCATGTTTCTCTTTTACACGCGTTTGCACAGGCATTTCCTTGTGGCAAATCCAAGGCGTATGTTTTTTCTGCTCCTCTTAATGCTCACGGTAGCCCTAATCAACAGTCATGCTCAGACTATTCAGGGAACGGTCTATCGAGATTTTAATGCCAACGGAACAAAAACCAACACCAGCACTTTCAACGAAGTTGGTGTTGGAAATGTCTTGGTTTGTGCTTACAAAAAAGACGGTACATTGGCTGATTCGACCCGCACGGCTGCGAGTGGCACCTATACTCTTTCTAATGCACCAAGCTCCGATACCTTGCGGATAGAGTTCAAGCATTTCTTGAGCGGAGACTTTGAAGGCCCTTTTGATCCGACAGGCAGCCGCACTTCGGTTCAATTTGTGGCAGGAGGGGCAACGGGCATAGACTTGGGCATTAACTACCCAGCAGACTATTGCGACACGCCAACACCTCAAATGGTAACTACCTGTTTTGTGGCGGTAAGTGCGGCTAATAACCCCCCGCTTGGCCTCCGAGATGCCGTTGTGGGTGTTCCCTATGATGTGGTAGATAATACAAAAGTCATCTCACACTATGCCAACGTTAATGATGTTGGTGCGGCTTGGGGACTTGCCTATAAAAGAGAGACAGCTCAATTATTTACGGCTGCCTTTACCAAACGCCACGTAGGGTTTGCTGAACAGGGACCGGGTGCTATATTTGTTACAAACATCGGGAATTTGGATACTACCACAACCGAATTTTTTAACTTTGGAGCGGTGGCGGGGGTAGATATGCACACCGATGTACCTAATGGTATTACCTCCAACAATCGTCTTGACAGTTATGATATTCCAGCTTATGATGCCGTTGGAAGGGTAGGCCTGGGAGACATAGATATTGCTGATGATGGGCAAACCCTTTGGGTAGTTAACCTTCAAAACCGCAAACTGTACTCATTAGACATTTCTACCAAAGATACCGTCGCTTATTCCATTCCCAACCCCTGCAATGGCGCAAGCTACCGCCCCTTTGCAGTTAAATATTACCGTAATAAAGTATATGTTGGAGTGGTATGTACGCGGGAAGATGCCATTGTAAAAACGGATACTGCCGGTTTGTCCGCAACCGTCTTTGCTTTTGAAGGGGGTACGTTTACATCGGTACTCAACTTTCCGCTTACGTACTTAAAACAGCCTTCCAATGCTGATTTATCAGGTGTTTCAAGAGCTGAATTATGGCGCCCCTGGATTCCATTACCTTATTTTCAGCCTGATCGTAACCCTAGCGGCAGTGGCCCTGTAAGCTATCCTGAAGCTTGGCTCACCGATATTGAGTTTGATGTGGATGGTTCGATGATTGTGGGTCTTCGCGACCGCTTCGGAGACCAAATTGGCTATCAAAATAGAAGACCTATTGCCGGCAATACCAATTTTGTCAGTGGAATTACTCCCGGAGAGGTGCTGAGAGCAGGTCTTTGCGGCCCTAACGGAACCTGGATTATAGAAAACAACGGGTCGGTTTGTGGAAGCACCGCTTCTGCCAACCAACTGGCAGCCAATGGCCCGGGTGGAGGTAAATATTATTGGGGAGATCGCGTACAAAACGGTGGAAATCATGGTATCAGCTCACAGGCTGGTTTAGCAATTTTGCCCGGTAGCGGAAAACTGGCCATGACGGCTATTGACCCAACAGATATTTTCGATACGGGTGGTTTTAAACGACTTCTCAATTCAAATGGAAACAAAGATGGGAATGCCACAGGTACCAGTGCTAACCCGGGAGCAGGTGCTGTTTTGTATGGTTCTGACGCTTTTGGGTATGGTAAAGCCAATGGAGCAGGGGACGTGGAAATTCTTTGTGCTCCGCAGCCGATTGAAATAGGAAACCGCATTTGGAAAGACCTTGACAAAGATGGAATCCAAGATGCCAACGAGTTGGGAATCGATGGCGTAACCGTTACACTTTGTGATTCTACGGGAGTATCCATTGCAACTGTTCAAACAGGCAATGGCGGGCAATACTATTTCACTTCAGCTTCAACTCCGGGCAGTGTTCCTTACGTAAAAGCCCAAATTGACCTAAAAACCAATACAAAATATATCCTTAAAATTGGAGGCTTTGCAACGCAGGCTGCCTTATTGGGATGTTCTCCAACTGCCGTAAATACTACTGCCGATAATATAGACTCTGATTTTGAAATCGCAGGAAGTGATTTGACATTTACCCTGACAACGGGCGGCTCAGGACAAAATAATTTCAAAGCAGATGCCGGTTTTCAATCTCAATTGGGCGCTATCGGAGATTTTGTCTGGAAAGATGCCAACGATAACGGAATTCAGGATTTACCTTCGGAAAAAGGGGTGAAGGACGTAATTGTGCAATTGTTGAACAGCAACACCAATGCCGTTTTGGCGACCGATACCACTGATGCCAACGGGATTTATGGCTTCCCGAATTTGTCAAGCGGTAGCTATAAAGTAAAAATTGTGTTGAGCAGCTTGCCTGATACGTGCCAGATAAGTCCTAAACAGAATGTAAACACCAGCGGAGGCACCGATGCCAACGATTCGGATTTTAATCCTGCTACAGGAGAAAGCCCCGTAATTGTAATTAATACATTGTCAACAGGTATTGACTTAGACAATCCGACGATTGATGCGGCCTTATTTGCGCCTTGCGTCAAACCAAATGCCGGCCCCGACCAAACCATTGCTTGCACAGGCACCACGCCACCGCAAACTTTTGATTTGGTAGATGCCACAGCAGGGCAAAGATGGAAAATACTAGGTTCCGTTC
>Ga0105046_10001486_pt1 | contig 36078 bp, 33 predicted proteins | sample MAT03_FD_78385 | JGI IMG/M metagenome (GOLD analysis project Ga0105046, IMG submission 78385) | Freshwater microbial communities from Lake Fryxell liftoff mats and glacier meltwater in Antarctica - MAT-03 (megahit assembly) | ecosystem: Environmental > Aquatic > Freshwater > Ice > Liftoff... | reverse complement strand
GCAATGCGCCGCCGGCGTCGCGCATGGCGCGCAGGCGGCCGTGGATGAACTCGATGGCGCCGATGTCGACGCCGCGTGTCGGCTGGCCCACCAGCAGCACCTTCGGCTCGGGCCGCGCTTCACGCGCCAGCACCAGCTTCTGCTGGTTGCCGCCACTGAAGTGGCTGCTGCGGGTGAGCGGGTCGCGCGGGCGCACGTCGTAGGTGTCCATCATCGCCGCACAGTCGCTGCGCATGGCGCCGGCGTCCATCCAGCCGCTGTGGCTGTAGCGCGGTTGGTGTTCGTAGCCCAGCACGCTGGATTCCCAGGCCGGGAAGGGCAGCACCAGGCCGCGCTTGTGGCGGTCCTCCGGCACATGGGCCAGGCCGAGCGCGCGCGCGGCGGCAGGGTCGAGCCAGGCTTTCGGGGTGAAGCGGCGGCCGGCCATTTCGAGTTCGCCGTCCTGGGGAGCGTGCATGCCGCTCAGCACCTCCAGCAGTTCGCCCTGGCCGTTGCCCGAAACACCTGCGATGCCGACGATCTCACCGGCATGCAGCGTCAGCGAGACATCGGCCAGCCGCGCCACGCCCAGCGCGTCGTGCCAGGCCAGCCCGCTTGCCACCAGCAGCGGCGCGCCCGGCGGGGCCTCGGTGCGGGCTTGCGTGCTCCGGCCCAGCTGCACGCGCCGGCCCACCATCGCGAGCGCCAGGCCGTCCAGGCTGGTGTCGGCGATGGCGCAGTCGAGCACCACGGCGCCGGCACGCATCACGGTGACGGCGTCGCACAGCGCCATGATCTCGCGCAGCTTGTGCGTGATCAGCAGCACCGTCGTGCCTTGCGCGCGCAGGGTGCGCAGGGTGCGGAAGAGCTGCGCCGCCTCAGTCGGCGTCAGCACGGCGGTGGGCTCGTCGAGGATCAGCACGCGGGCGCCGCGGAACAGCGCCTTCAGGATCTCCAGCCGCTGGCGCTCACCGACCGGCAGCTCTTCCACCGGCAGGTCCAGCCGCACGTGCAGGCCGGTGTCGTGCATCAGCGTGTCGAGCAGCGGGCGCACCCTGGCGCGCGCGCGGCCGAGCCGCCAGTCGGGCTCGGCGCCGAGCAGGATGTTGTCGAGCGCGCTCAGCGTGTCGACGAGCATGAAGTGCTGGTGCACCATGCCGATGCCCAGCGCGATGGCATGACGCGAGTTGCGGATGTTCGCCGGCTTGCCGTCGATCTCGATGCTGCCCGCATCGGCCTCGTAGAAGCCGTAGAGGATCGACATCAACGTGCTCTTGCCGGCGCCGTTCTCGCCGACGATGCCGTGCACGGTGCCGGCGGCCACCGTCAGGTTCACCGCGCGGTTGGCATGCACGGCACCGAAGGACTTCTGGATGCCCTGCATGCAGACGGCAACACGCGCGGTCATGGTGCAGTGCCTCCCCAAGCAAACACAGCGGTTCCGGCGCTGCCGGTCCGCTGGCGTCGCCCCCTTGAGGCGGCTGAGGCCGGGCACAAACGGCATGCCGTTTGTGCCTGCCGCTGAGCTGGGCCCCGGGCCCTGCGCCGCCTGCAAGGCCGCCGAAGGCGCTTCGGGGCTGGGCTCATTTGCAGGCGTTGTCGGCCATGTAGTCCACGACCTTGATCTTGCCGGCGATGATGTCGGCCTTGGCGGCGTCGACCTTCGCTTTCATCGCCGCCGGCACCAGGGCCGCGTTGTGGGTGTCCATCGCATAGTCCACGCCGCCTTCCTTCAGCCCCAGCACGGTGACACCCGGGTTCACCTTCTTCGCCGCGTTGAACACCGCCACGTCGACCCGCTTGACCATCGAGGTCAGCATGGTGCCGGGGTGGATGTGGTTCTGGTTGCTGTCGACACCGATGGCCAGCCTGCCGGCGTCCTTGGCCGCCTGGTAGACACCGACGCCGGTGCCGCCGGCGGCGGCGAAGACGACATCGACACCTCGTGCGAACTGCGCCTTGGCGAGTTCGCCGCCGCGGGTCGGGTCGTTCCAGGCCGCCGAGGTGGTGCCGGTCATCGCGCTGCTGACTTCGACCTTCGGGTTGGCGTATTTCGCGCCCTGTTCATAGCCGCACTGGAAGCGACGTATCAGCGGGATGTCCATGCCGCCGATGAAGCCCACCTTGCCGGTCTTGCTGGCGAGCGCCGCCATCATGCCGACGAGGAAGCTGCCCTCCTGTTCCTTGAAGACGATGGACTCCACGTTCGGCAGTTTCACCACCGAGTCGATGATGGCGAACTGCTGTTTCGGGAAGTCCTTTGCCACCTTCTCGATGCTGCTGCCCTGGGAAAAGCCGATGCCGATGACCGGGTTGGCGCCGCGCTCGGCCATGCGCCGCAGCGCCTGTTCACGCTGCGCCTCGTTGGCGATCTCGAAGTCGAGGTAGGGCTTGCCGCTCTCCTTCTTCCAGCGCTCCGCACCCTGATAGGCGGCTTCGTTGAAGGACTTGTCGAACTTGCCGCCCATGTCGTAGACGATGGCGGGCTGGGCGCAGGCGGCGCCGCCGGCCAGTGTGAGCGCGCCGAAGAGGGTGGAGGCGATCTTCATGAGGATGCTTTCGCGGGGTGGATCGGGTGCGGCGCAGGATAGCAAGTCTTGCGCCGTGGCTGCAGGGGGCTTGCGCGGGTGGGCCGCGCCTGCACTAGCATCCTGTCGATGAATGAACATCGCTCCGACATCGAGGCCACGGCACGGCTCGCCGGCCAGATGCCCAAGGTGCTGCTGCACGAACACCTCGACGGCGGCCTGCGGGTGGCCACCCTGCACGAATTGCTGGCCGGGCGCGGCCTGCCGTCGCCGCGTGCCAGCGTGCCCGCGCTGGCGAGATGGTTCGACGAACAGGCGCATGCCGGCAGCCTGGAGCAGTACCTGGCCGGATTCGGCCTCACGGTGGCGGCGATGGCCAGCCCGGCGGCGCTGGAGCGCGTGGCCTTCGAGGCCGCCGAGGACGCGCTGGCCGATGGTTGCGTGCTGGCCGAGTTCCGCATCGCGCCGCTGCTCTTCGAGGCCCACGGCGTGGCCGCCGAAGCCGCGGTCGAAGCCATGCTGACCGGCCTGCGGCGCAGCGCACTGCCCAGCGGGCTGATCGTCTGCGCGATGCGCCACGAGCCGCCCGCCGAAACGGCCCGGGCGGCGCGGCTGGCGCTTCGGTTCCGCGACGACGGCGTGATCGCCTACGACCTGGCGGGCCCCGAGCGCGGCTACCCGCCCGGACTGCATGCCCAGGCGCTGAGGCTGGCGCGCGACGGCGGCCTCGGCCTCACGCTGCATGCCGGCGAGGCGGACGCCGCGGAGCGTGTGCTGGAAGCCGCCGACCATGGCGCCACGCGCATCGGCCATGGCGTGCGGCTGGCCGACCTGTTCACGCAGCAGGGTGGCGAGGGCGTGCTGGACAGGGTGCGCGCGCTCGGCCTGCACCTGGAGGTGTGCCCGACGAGCAACGTGCACACCGGAGCCTGTCCGTCGCTGGCCGCGCACCCGATCAGCGCGCTCTGGCGGGCGGGCATCGAACTCTCGTTCCACACCGACAACCGGCTGATGTCGGCCACCACGATGGGCGCCGAGGCGGCGAACCTGGTGCGCGAATGCGGTCTGACGCTGGCCGACCTGACCCGCATGACGCTGGCGGCCGCCGCACGCTCCTTCCTGCCCGCCGAAGCGCGGACGGCGGCGCAGACGACGGTGCGCGACTGGGCCGCGGGCAACGGAGTGGTGGTCTGACGGAGTGCGTTGCAGGGTCTGCCGGCCGCTCCCGGACAAGGTCCCGGCCCGCGGCGCACAATGAGGCATCACCGCCTTGCACCTTTTCAATGCGCAAAACCTCCCCATCATCGATCGAAGCACCCGCCCGCATCTTCCGCAGTGAAGAAGAGTTGGCGATGCTGCCGGCCTCCGAGCGCATACGTTACCGCCTGGTGGCGGCCAACTGCCGCTTCCACGCCAACGACAACATCTCGGCGTACGTGCGCGAAGGTGAGCTCACCGAATTGCGCGCCGAAGTGCAGAGCAAGCTGCAGGAGGTGCTGGAAGCGCTGGTGATCGACACCGACGCCGACCACAACACGCATGACACCGCCAAGCGGGTGGCCAAGATGTTCGTCGAGGAGGTCTTTCGCGGCCGTTATTACCCGATGCCCGCAGTCACGGAGTTCCCGAACGCCGAGCGCCTGAACGAGCTGATGATCGTCGGCCCGATCACCGTGCGCAGCGCCTGCAGCCACCACCTGTGTCCGATCTTCGGCAAGGTGTGGATCGGCCTGCTGCCCAACGAGCATTCCAACCTGATCGGGCTGTCCAAGTACGCCCGCATCTGCGACTGGATCATGAGCCGGCCGCAGATCCAGGAAGAGGCGGTGACGATGCTGGCCAACGAGCTTCAGGCGCGTGTGCGGCCCGACGGCCTGGCCATCGTGATGGAGGCCGATCACTTCTGCATGCACTGGCGCGGCGTGAAGGACACCGACTCCGCCATGGTCAACAGCTTGATGCGCGGCGCCTTCCTGAAAGACGCCAATCTGCGGCGCGAATTCCTCTCGTTGTTGCCGCGCAAGTCGGCGTGAATGGCCTGAACGGCCTGAATCGGAGTCCCATCCCATGCTCGTGCGCCTCATGTACGCCAGCCGTGCCGTCCCCGCTGTCGACCACGATGAACTGATCGCCATCCTGCGCAAGTCCAAGGCCAACAACCCGGCCAACGGCGTCACGGGCGTGTTGTGTTTTTCAGAAGGTATCTTCCTGCAGGTGCTGGAAGGCGGACGCAGCTCGGTGAACCGCCTCTACAACCGCATCGTCAACGATGCGCGCCACACCCAGGTGGAAATACTGCTGTACCAGGAAATCGGCGAACGCCGGTTTGCCGGCTGGTCGATGGGCCAGGTCAGCATGGCGCGGCTGAACCCGTCTCTGCTGATGAAGTATTCGGAGACCGCCACGCTAGACCCCTACTCGGTGTCGGGCGCGGTGTCGATGTCGCTGTTCGATGAACTGGTCGCGACCGCAGCCATCGTCGGGCAGTCGTGAGATGCAGACCCAGGCTCACCCCGCCCGGTGGGGCTGAGTGCCGCGTGACCCGATCAACGAAGCGCGGGCGAGGCGCCGGAACCTAGGGTTTTCGCCAATCGCGGACCGCGGCTTGGTCTATATATTTGTGTTTGCTGATATTCGGATTGATGCCGGATGCCAAGCACAAGGAGACCCATCCCGTGACCGACCCTTCAGCCCGTTCCGCCGGGTCCCCCGGCCGTGTGCTGAAAGCACCCGAGGGCTTTCTCACGCCCGACGGCGTGCGCACGGTGCACCGCGAAGCAAAGTCCGGCCGGCGTGACTTCATCCGCCAGGCATTTGCCGCAGCCGCCGTCTCCGCCGCCGCGCCTGCCGCGCTGGCGCAGGCCGATCCGGTGCCCGGCGAGGGCGGCGACCCCCACATCCTCAAGCTGCCCGCCCACAGCACCGGCCTCGGCCAGGGCGTGGCGACCGACGGTTATGGCCGGCCGTCGAAGTTCGAGTCCAACGTGCAGCGCCGGCAAAGCCCGGGGCTGACGCAGACCACGCAGTCCTCGGTGTCCTTCGCGCCGCTGCAGAGCCTGTTCGGCATCGTCACGCCGAGCGGCCTGCACTTCGAGCGCCACCACCAGGGCTGGTGGGATGTCGACCCCTCGACGCACCGGTTGATGATCAACGGGTCCGATCCGCAGTTGGTGAAGAAGCCGCAGGTCTTCACGATGGACGAACTGATGCGCCTGCCCTCGCAGAGCCGCTTCCACTTCATCGAATGCGGCGCCAACACCGGCATGGAATGGGCCAACGTCGCGGTGCCGACCTGCCAGTACAGCCACGGCATGCTGAGCTGCAGCGAGTTCACCGGCGTGCCGCTGAAGATCCTGCTCGACATGGCGGGCGTGGACACCCGGCGCGGCCGCTACGTGCTGGCCGAAGGCGCCGACGGCTCGTCGTTGACACGCACCATCCCGATGGAGATGGTGGAGAGCGGCGAGGTGCTGGTGGCCTACGGCCAGAACGGCGAGATGTTGAGGCCGGAGAACGGCTACCCGCTGCGCCTGGTGGTGCCCGGCGTGCAGGGAGTGAGCTGGGTCAAGTACTTGCGGCGCATCGAGGTGGGTGACGAGCCCTACGCGACCAAGGACGAGGCCGTGCACTACATGGACCTGATGCCGGGCGGCCTGCACCGCCAGTACAGCAGCATCCAGGAATGCAAGAGCGTGATCACCACGCCTTCGGGCGGGCAGGTGCTGCTCGACAAAGGCTTCTACAGCATCAGCGGGCTGGCCTGGTCGGGGCGCGGCAAGGTGAAGCGGGTCGACGTGTCGGTGGACGGCGGGCGCAACTGGCGCGTGGCGCGGCTGCAGGGCCCGGCGATGGACAAGTGCCTGACACGCTTCAACATCGACTGGGTCTGGGACGGCTCACCGACGCTGCTGCAAAGCCGCGCGATGGACGACACCGGCTATGTGCAACCCAATCAAAAGCAGTTGCGGGCGGTGCGCGGCTCGCGTTCGATCTATCACAACAATGCGGTCCAGACCTGGCTGGTGCAGGCCAGCGGCGAGGTGAAGAATGTTCAGCTGGTGTGAAGGGGTCCCCCCCCGAAGCGCCTTCGGCGGCCTTGCGGGCCACGCAGGGCCAGGGGCCCTGCTCATCGGCAGGCACCAACGGCATGCCGTTTGTGTTCGGCCTCAGCCCCCCCCGGGGGGCCACGCTGGCGGCCGGGCGGAGCCCGTCCGCGGCGTGCGCTTGATGCGGACCACGGTGCTGAGATGCGCCGTCGTGGTGGCAGCGGCGGTGGCGGGTTTCGGGGTCGGCGCGGTGCTGGCACAGCCCGCCAACTTCCCCGGCATCGGCCGAGCCGCCACGGCGCCTGAGCTGGCCGCCTGGGACATCGACGTGCGTCCCGACTTCAAGGGGTTGCCGGCCGGCAGCGGCTCGGTGGCCAGGGGTATGGACATCTGGGAGGCCAGGTGCGCTTCCTGCCACGGCGTCTTCGGCGAGAGCAACGAGGTCTTCTCGCCGCTGGTCGGCGGCACCACCCGGGACGACGTGAAGACCGGCCGCGTCGCCCGTCTGAACGACGCCGCCTTCCCCGGCCGCACCACGCTGATGAAGGTGGCCACCGTCTCCACGCTCTGGGACTACATCCACCGTGCGATGCCCTGGAACGCGCCCAAGTCGCTGAGCTCCGACGAGGTCTATGCCGTCACCGCCTTCCTGCTCAACCTGGGCGGCGTGGTGGCGGACGACTTCACGCTGAACGACCGCAACATCGCCGACGTGCAGGGTCTGATGCCCAACCGCAACGGCATGAGCACCGACCACGGTCTGTGGTCAGGCAAGGGCATGGGCAACGGCGGCAAGCCCGACACGAATGCGCTGGCCTGCATGAAGGACTGCAGCGCCGAGCCGAAACTCGCTTCCTTCCTGCCCGACTTCGCGCGCAACGCGCACGGCAACCTGGCCGAGCAGAACCGCCTCGTCGGCGCGCAGCTGGGCGCCGACACCTCGCGGCCGGCGGCAGCGGCGCCGGCCGCGAGGCCGAGCCCCGACTCTTCGGCTTTGCCGCCGGCTGAATCCGCCGTGGCCTCTGCACTGAAACTCGCGCAGCAGCACAATTGCCTGGCCTGCCACGGCGTCGACCGCAAGATCGTCGGGCCGGCGTTCCTCGACGTGGCGAAGAAGTACAGTGGCCGGGCCGATGCCACCGCGTATCTGACTGAGAAGATCCGCATTGGCGGCAGTGGCGTCTGGGGCACGATTCCGATGCCGGCGCAAACTCTGCCGGCTGCCGATGCCAAGGCGCTCGGGCAGTGGCTGGCCGACGGCGCAAAACGCTGATCGCGCGCGCTGTCCGCAACTCCACCGACACCGCAGCGGTTATCTCCCGAGCCGCTGCGCCTGACCCTCGTTCGATGATCCACCTGATGACCTGGAGAGACTGATGCAAACCCGTCGAGACATGCTGGCCCGCAGTGCCACCGTCGCCGGCCTGCTGGCCACCGCAGGCCTGCTGCCGCAAGCCGCACAAGCCGCCTGGGCGCAAGCCGCCTTCGAGGCGAAGAGCCTGGCCGACGCCGTCAAGGCGCTGGGTGGCGGCGCGCCGGCCGAGAGCAAGGACGTCACCATCACCGGCCCCGACATCGCCGAGAACGGCGCCGTTGTGCCGGTGGGTTGCGCCAGCGCGCTGCCGGGCGTCAAGCGCATGCTGCTGCTGGTCGAGAAGAACCCGAGCGCGCTTGCCGCGGTGTTCGATGTCAGTGACGCGGTGGAGTCCAACTTCAGCGCCCGCGTGAAGATGGGCCAGTCGTCCAACGTCATCGCCGTGGCGATGATGGCCGATGGCAAGGTGCTCTATGCGCAGAAGGAAATCAAGGTCACGCTCGGCGGCTGTGGCGGATGAGGTGAGGCCCCCAAGCTCGCTGGCGCTCGCTACCCCCCGAGGGGGCCGTCCGCCAGCGGCCCGGCGAAGCCGGTTCCGCGGCGGGAAGCTTGATGGCAACGACTCGACTCCTGGGCAGGCGTGTCGGACCGGAAAAATTTGATTTCAACCCTCCCATAGGAGAAGACCATGGCAGATCCGATGCGCATACGCGCCCAGGCAGCCGGTGACAAGACCACCGTGCGTGTGTTGATGAGCCACGAGATGGAGACCGGCCTGCGCAAGGACGCCGCCGGCAAGGCCATTCCGGCCTGGTTCATACAGGAGGTCTCGGCCACCCTGAACGGCACGCCGGTGCTGACGGCCCAGTGGGGCCCGTCGATCTCGAAGAACCCGTTCATGCAGTTCAACGTGAAGGGTGCGAAAGCCGGCGACAAGATCGCCGTCACCTGGGTCGACAACAAGGGCGAAAAGCGCACCGACGAAGCCACGGTTTCCTGAGCCGGCCCACCGTTTCAGCAGCAAGGATGCGTACTCGATGAGGACGATACTGGTGACGATGGCCGCCCTGCTGGGCGCCACGGGCCTGGCGCGGGCGCAGGTGAAGTCCGCGGCCGACGGCATCGCCGAATACCGCAGGATGCTGGAAGACGGCAACCCGGCCGACCTCTTCGAGGCCAAGGGCGAGGCGCTCTGGAAAACGAAGCGTGGGCCGAAGAACGCCACGCTCGAAGCCTGCGATCTGGGCAAGGGCCCGGGCGTCGTCAAGGGCGCCTTCGTCGAGTTGCCGCGCTGGTTTGCCGACAAGCTGAAGGTGCAGGACCTGGAATCGCGGCTCGTCACATGCATGGAAACGCTGCAGGGCTTCAATGGCGCGGAGATCGCGAAGACCGAGTTCGGCCGCAGCGAGCAGAACGACGTCACCGCGCTTGCCACTTTCGTGGCTGCCGAGTCGCGCGGCCGGCGCTTCAATCTGCCGCAAGCGCATGCCGAGGAGAAGAAAAGTTACGAGATCGGCAAGCGGGTGTTCTTCTACCGCGCCGGGCCGTATGACTTTTCATGCGCGTCCTGCCACGGCGAGGCCGGCAAGCGCATCCGGCTGCAGGACCTGCCGGACCTGACGAAGAACCCCGGCGACGGCATCGGTTTTGCCGCCTGGCCGGCCTACCGCGTCAGCAACGGCCAGATGTGGAGCATGCAGTTGCGCCTGAATGACTGCTTCCGCCAGCAGCGCCTGCCCTACCCGCTGTTCGGCTCCGAGGCGACCATCGCACTGGGCACGTACATGGGCGTCAACGCCAGGGGTGCCGAGTCGATCGCGCCGGCCATCAAGCGCTGAGCGCGGAGCAGAACATGAAAAGAAGCACCTTGTACTCGGGCGCCGCGGCGGCCATGCTGGCCGCCGCGGCCCTCACCGGCTGCGCCACCGGGCCGTCATCGGCGGACCTGGACCGCGAGGTGCTGGCCGTGATGAAGGCCTCGTTCCGCGACCAGGGCATTGCCAAGGCCGACCGCCTGAACCAGGATCCGGGCCAGTCGGCGTGTTCGTCCGACAAGCCGCTCAGTGAAGCAGTGGCGGCCAGCATCATGGCCGACGCCAGAGCCACGTTGAAATGGCCCGCCGGCGGCCAGTACATCGGTGACTGGCGTGAAGGCGAGAAGTTGGCGCAGAACGGCCGCGGCATGACCTGGACCGACCGTTCCACCGACACCGCTTCGAACGGCGGCAACTGCTACAACTGCCATCAGCTGAGCAAGGCCGAGATCTCGTTCGGCACCATCGGCCCGAGCCTCTACCAGTACGGCAGGAACCGCGGCGTCAGTGACCCGGCCTCGCCCAGTTCCCGGGCCATCGTCGAGTACACGTGGATGAAGATCTTCAACGGCAAGACCTACAACGCCTGCTCGAACATGCCGCGCTTCGGCCACCTCGGGCTGCTCGACGAGAAGCAGATGAGCCACGTGATGGCCTTGTTGCTCGACCCGAAGTCACCTGTCAATCAGCCCTGACGAGCCGGCCCGCGCACTGCCGAAGAGCCCGGTTCGCCGGGTCTTTTTTGAATTCAAACATAAGCCGGTACTTATCATGTCAATGAGCAAGCGCGACTTCCTCCAGGTGCTCTCGGCGGCATCGGTGGCCGGCATGGGCCTGAGCCGGCTGGCGAATGCCGATGCCGCCACCGCCGAGGCCGAGCTCTATGACCTGCCGCCGCTGGGCACGGGTGCGGGCCATGTGAGCTTCCTGCATTTCACCGACTGCCACGCGCAGTTGAAACCCATCCATTTCCGCGAGCCCAGCGTCAACCTCGGCTTCGGTGCGATGAAGGGCCAGTTGCCGCACCTGGTGGGCGAAAGCCTCTTGCAGAAGACCGGCATGCGGCCGGGCACGGCGCTGGCCCATGCCTACACCTTCCTCGACTTCGAACGCGCCGCGCAGCGTTACGGCAGGGTGGGCGGTTTTGCCCACATGGCCACGCTGATCAAGCGCCTGAAGGCGAGCCGCCCCGGCGCACTGCTGCTCGACGGCGGCGACACCTGGCAGGGTTCGGCCACCTCCTTGTGGACGAACGCGCAGGACATGGTCGACGCCTGCAAGCTGCTGGGCGTGGACGTGATGACCGGCCACTGGGAGTTCACCTACGGCATGCAGCGCGTCAAGGAGATCGTCGACAAGGACTTCAAGGGCCAGGTCGAGTTCATCGCGCAGAACGTGAAGACCGCGGACTTCGGCGACCCCGTGTTCAAGCCCTACGTGATGCGTGAGATGAACGGCGTGCCGGTGGCCATCATCGGCCAGGCCTTCCCGTACACGCCGATCGCCAACCCGCGCTACATGGTGGCCGACTGGGAGTTCGGCATCCAGGACGAGAACATGCAGAAGACCGTCGACGAGGCGCGCGCCAAAGGCGCACGAGTCGTCGTGCTGCTCTCGCACAACGGCATGGACGTCGACCTGAAGCTGGCCAGCCGGGTGCGCGGCATCGACGCCATCTTCGGCGGCCATACGCATGACGGCGTGCCGCTGGCGGTGCCGGTGAGCAACGCCGGTGGCGTGACGCTCGTGACCAACGCCGGCAGCAACAGCAAGTTCCTCGGCGTGATGGACTTCGAGATGAAGGGCGGCAAGGTCGCACGCCACCAGTACCGGCTGCTGCCGGTCTTCAGCAACATGCTGGCCGCCGACCCCGCGATGGAGGCATTCGTCACCAAGGTGCGCGCGCCCTACGAGAAGAAGCTCGCCGAGACGCTGGCCGTCACCGACGGGCTGTTGTTCCGCCGTGGCAACTTCAACGGCAGCTGGGACCAGCTTCTGTGCGACGCGCTGATGGACGTGCAGGGCGCGCAGATCGCGTTTTCGCCGGGCTTCCGCTGGGGCACCAGCCTGCTGCCGGGTGCCGCCATCACGCGTGAGCTGATGATGGACCAGGTGGCCATCACCTACCCGTACACCACGCTGACCGAGATGACGGGCGCGACGATCAAGACCATCCTGGAAGACGTGGCCGACAACCTCTTCAACCCCGACCCCTACTACCAGCAGGGCGGCGACATGGTGCGCGTGGGCGGGCTCGAATACACCATCACGCCAGCCGGGAAGATGGGCGGGCGCATCGCCGACATGCGGCTCGGCGGCAAGCCGCTGGAGGCTGCCAAGACCTACAAGGTGGCGGGCTGGGCTCCGGTGGCCGAAGAAGCCCGGACGGCCGGCGGCAAGCCGGTGTGGGATGTCGTCGAGAACTGGTTGAAGTCGCAGCCGGGGGGCCATGTGCAGGCGCGCCGCATCAACACGCCGAAGATCGTCGGCGCCGAGGGCAACCCCGGACTGGCATAGTCGAAATCTCGCGCCTTTCCCGTTCCCGAGGAGACCCACCATGAACATCCACCGCCTTGCCTTCGTGCGTCTTGCACTCGTCGTCGCCACCGCCGTGTTGACCGCCGGCGTGGCCATGCCCGCGATCGCGCAGGACACCGTCGTCTATCACATCGACGACGCCGCCACGCAGGCGATGAAGGGGCTGCGCAACATCCGCAACCACCTCGACACCGACCCCACGGCGAAGATCACCGTCGTCACCCACGCCAACGGCGTGGACTTCCTGATGGAAGGCGCCAAGGACGCCAACGGCGGCGTCTTCGCCGGCCCGGTGGCGGCGCTGGCCTCGCGCGGCGTGAAATTCGAGATCTGCGAGATCACGTTGAAGAACCGCAACCTGAAGAAGGAGCAGTTCATTCAGGAAGCCGAGTTCACGCCCTCCGGCGTGGTGCGGCTGGCCAAGCTGCAGAAGCAGGGTTTCGCGTACATCAAGCCTTGAGGAAATGAAGCCCCCAAGCTCGCTTGCGCTCGCTACCCCCCGAGGGGGCCGTCCGCCAGCGGCCCGGCGAAGCCGGTTCCGCGGCGGGAAGCTTGATGTGGCGGTGGCGCTTCATGCGGTGTGGGTCGCGCTGCCAGCGGCCCGGCAAAGCCGGTTCCGCGGCGGGAAGCTTGATGTGACCGTGGCGCTTCATGCGGCGTGGGTGTCGCGCCGCCAGCGGCCCGGCGAAGCCGGTTTCCGCGGCGGGAAAATTGATGTGGCGGTGGCGCTTCATGCGGCGTGGGTGTCGCGCCGCGCTGTGGGCAACTGACATGACGCCGCCGCCACGGTCCGGAGCACCCGCATGGCCTTCCAGGCCATGATCGACCGCCTCGGTGAAGACGGCACGCTGGCGCTGGCCGGCGCCGTCATCGGCCTGGCGTTCGGGTTCATGGCGCAGCGCTCGCGTTTCTGCCTGCGCTCGGCCGTCATCGAGTTCGCACGCAACCTGGCCGGCGGCAAGCTCACGGTGTGGCTGTTCGCCTTCGCCAGCGCGGTGCTGGGCACGCAGGCGCTGGTGCTGCTGGGCTGGTTCGACGCCAGCGACGCGCGACAGATCGCGGCGCGCGGCAGCCTGTCGGGCGCGGCCGTCGGCGGCGCGCTGTTCGGCGTCGGCATGATCCTGGCACGCGGCTGTTCGAGCCGGCTGCTCGTGCTGGCCGCGCAGGGCAACCTGCGCTCGATGATCTCGGGGCTGGTGTTCGCCGTCACCGCGCAGGCCGCGTGGACCGGGCTGCTGTCGCCGCTGCGCCTGGCCATCTCGGAGTGGTGGACGGTGGACGGCGGCGCCTCGCGCGACCTCATCGCGCGCACCGGCATCGGCCACGGCGGCGCCTTGCTGTTCGGCGCGGCCTGGCTGGCCGCCGCGGTGTTCTGGGCGCGCCGCCAGCGTGTGCCCGCCTGGGGCTGGGCGGGCGCCATCGGCGTCGGGCTGACGATCACTGCGGCCTGGTGGGCCACCTACACGATCGGCAAGGCCTCGTTCGACCCGCACCCGATCCAGGCGCTGAGTTTCACCGGGCCGTCGTCCGAACTGCTGACGCGTGTGCTCTTCGCCACCGACAAGCCGCCCACCTTCGACCTCGGCCTGGTGCCCGGCGTCTTCTTCGGTTCCTTCATCGCCGCCTGGCTGTTCGGCGAGTTGAAGCTCGAAGGTTTCGAGGGCGGCGCCAGCATGCGGCGCTACATCGCCGGCGCCGTGTGCATGGGTTTCGGCGGCATGCTGGCCGGTGGCTGCGCGGTCGGCGCGGGTCTGTCGGGCGCGGCCGTCTTCACCATCACGTCATGGGTGACTCTGGTTGCCATGTGGGGCTCGGCCGCACTCACCGACAGGCTGATCGACCAGCGGCCCACGCTCGTGCTCGATCAGGCCATGCCCGGCAGCGCGCGTCACGCCTGATGTCCTTGAACCTGTTGTGTGGAGTGAAGATGAAGAATGCGTCCATCCGCCTCGCCGTGACCGCGCTGACCACGTTCGCCACGCTCGCCACGCTCGCACCGGCCCGGGCGGCCGACCTCGCGCGAGCCGAAGAGATCGTGCAGGGCAAATGTTTCATCTGCCACGGCGCCGACGGCGAGAGTTCCAGCCCGGTGTTCCCGCGCCTGGCCGGCCAGAATGCGGGCTACGTGGCGCGACAGCTGGGCGACTACAAGAGCGGCAGACGCAAGAGCAGCACCATGCAGCCAATGGTGGAAGACCTGACAGCCGAAGACTTCAAGCAGCTCGGTGTCTGGTTCGAGACCCGCAAGCCGCAGGCGCACAAGGTGGAAGATGCGGAACTGGCCCAGGTGGGCCGCTTCATCTTCCAGCGCGGCAACCCTTACTCGGGCGTGGCGGCCTGCGCCGGCTGCCACGGTGCGCAGGGTCTGGGCAGCGAGACCTTGCCGCGACTGGCCGGCCAGCACGCGCAGTACACCGAGAACCAGCTCAAGGCCTTCAACAAGAGAGAGCGCACCAACGACAACGCCGTGATGCATGGCATTGCAGCCAGGCTCAACGAGCTGGAGATGAAGGCCGTCGCCGCTTATGTCAGCGGGCTGCAGTGACTTTGGGCGGTGTCACGCCGGATTGGCCCCAGATCGAGCGACCGCCGCAGATCCGGCTCCGCCGGTCCGCCAGCGGCGCCCCCCCGGGCAGCGAGGAAAGCGTTTCGGCGTGGAATCTACGCTCCCAGCATATCGGCCCAGATGTTGTCGGCCCAGCTCAGCGCATAGCGGCCTTCGACCTGGTTGGCCGCGGCTGAGACGCCGCCCGAGCCGGGTACGGTCTTGAAAGTGTTTTCCTTGGGGTCGAACTGATGCACCGATGCCACGTGGATGACGTCCTTCGGGGTCACGAAGCTGTAGCAGGTGTTCATCAGCACTGGAGTGGCGTTCACCGGCTCACCCTTCAGCAACTGGATGACCGCCGCTGCCGCCAACTTGGCGTGTTGATTGGCCATGTGGCCTGACTTGGGCATCAGCGATGCCGGGAAGGTCGCGTCTCCCAGCACATGCACCCCGGGCACGGCAGTCGACTCCATCGTCTGCCAGTTCACGCCCGCCCAGCGGTTGTTGATGTTGATGAGGCCGGCCGTGCGCGCCAGGTCGCCCGCGCGCTGCGGCGGTATCACGTTCAGCACGTCGGCCTTGACGTCCTCGAACTCGAGCTTGGCCACCAGACCCGAGACGTCTTTCAGTTCGGCGTTCGGCCTGTATTCGATGATGCCGGCGTAGTGCTGCGCAAAGGCCCGCTCGAACAACGCCTTTTTCGACTGGATCTCGGGGTTGGCATCCAGAATCAGCACTTTCGACCGCGGCTTGGCCGTCTTCAAGTAGTTGGCCACCATGCAAGCGCGCTCGTAGGGCCCGGGCGGGCAGCGGTAAGGCACCTTCGGAATGCTCATCGCGAACACGCCGCCATCGGGCATCGACTCGATCTGCTTTCGCAGGGCCACCGTCTGCGGGCCGGCCTTCCAGCTGTGGGTGATGCGGCCACTGTTCACGGCGGCCTGCAGGCCACCGACCTGATCGAACATGAAGTCGATGCCGGGCGAGACGATCAGACGGTCGTAGGCGATCTCGCCGCCGCCCGCCAGCCGCACTTTCTTGCCCGCGGCGTCGATGGCGACCACATCACCCTGCTGCACCTTGATGCCCATCGCCTTCAGGCCGTCGTAGCTTCGGGTGAGGTCGGCGATCTGCTTTTGGCCGCCGATCACCAGATTGCTCATCGGACAGGAGATGAAATTGGGGTTGCGCTCGACCAGCGTGACATCGACGTTGCCTCCCCACATCTTGAGGTAGTGCGCCGCCGTGGCACCGCCGAAGCCGCCGCCGACCACGACCACGCGGCCGATCGACGGGCCCGACGCCGTGCTGGCGCAGCCCGTGAGCGTGAGGCCACCCAGCGCCAGGCCGGCGCCGAGCAGGCGCCGGCGCTGCAGGTTGGTGGCGTCTGAATCGTTGAAACGGGTCATTTTTCCTTCCTCACTTCTTCGGTTTCTGGGCGGCAAAGTAGCCTGCGATCAGCTTCATCTGCTCGTCGGTGTAGCCCTTGGAAATCTGGTGCATGATCGTTGCCGGCTGGGCGCCGCTCTTGTAGTCGGCCACGGCAGCCAGGATCTTCTCGGCCGACACGCCAGCCAGTTGTTTCATTTCGCCGCGCGCGTTGCCGTTGGTGCCGTGGCACGTGGCGCAGGTGGCTGCCAGATTGCGAGCAAGGTTCACGTCCTGGGCTTGGGCCCAAGGTGAGGCTGCAAACGCTGCGGCAAATGCGGCGCGCCTGAAAAAGTGGTGCATGGGTGTCTCCGTGGTGCTGGTTCGCGGGCATTCTGGTTCAAGTTGTCTGCGCAGTCTTGCCGCTGCCGATGCGCTTGCGTTCGACGCGGTTTCCGGCGTCTAATATCCGTCAATGCGAATGTATGGCTGAACAGGAAATGCTCCGCTGGTGAAAACCCTTTTTCTGGTGATCTGCGTCGCCGTCTTGCACGCACTGCCTGCCCTGCCGGCTGCTGCGCAGCCGGTCCAGCCGGTGGCCGTGGCGCCGCGGGTCTGGATGGTGCAGGGCGCGTCGGCGCTGGGCACGCCGGCCAACCGCAATTTCATCAGCAACGCGGCCTTCGTGGTCACCGACGACAGCGTGGTCGTGGTCGACGCGCTGGGTTCGCCGGCGCTGGCCGAAGAACTGCTGGCGGCGATCCGTGTCATCACGCCGCTGCCGGTGCGCCAGGTCATCGTCACGCACTATCACGCCGACCATGTTTACGGCCTGCAGGCCTTCAAGGCTGCGGGAAGCGCCATCACCGCGCACGAGGACGGCAAGTTCTACCTGAACTCCGACACCGCCGCGCTGCGCCTGCAGGCGAGCCGCGAAGAACTGGCGCCGTGGATCGACGCGCAGACGCGGCTGGTGGCGGCCGACCGCTGGCTGACCGGCCCGGTGCGTTTCACGACCGGCGGCGTCGAGTTCATGCTGCAGCCGGCCGGCCCGGCCCATACGCCCGAAGATCTGGTGGTCTACCTGCCGCGGCAGCGTGTGCTGTTCGCCGGCGATCTGGTGTTCCGCGGCCGCGTCCCTTTCGTCGGCCAGGCCGACAGCGCGCGCTGGATCGAGTCGCTCGACCGCCTGCTCGGCTTCGACGCCGCCTTCATCGTGCCCGGCCACGGCCCGGTGTCGACCAGCGCGCAGGCCGACCTGCAACTCACGCGCGACTATCTGCAGCACCTGCGCCGCACGATGGGCGCAGCGGCGAAGAATCTCGAGCCCTTCGAGGAAGCCTACGCAGCGGCCGACTGGTCGCGCTTCGAAGGCCTGCCGCTGTTCCGCGTGGCCAACCGCATCAACGCGTACAACACCTATCTGCTGATGGAGCAGGGCAGCCGATGAAACACCGCCATGTCCAAGGCCCGGCCGCTTTCCTGCTCGCGACGGCCACCGCGCCGGCAGCGGCTTGACGCCGCAGGTGACGGCACAGCATCATTGCCCGCTGATGAAAGCAGTCTCGCCGTGAAATCCGTCCCCGCTCGCCGCGCGCCCGCCTCCGCCACCACAGCCACGACAGCGGAAGAGGAGTCCGACGAGGTCTTCGAGTCCGCTGCCGAACTGTTCCGCCTGATGTCCACGCCGATCCGGCTGAAGATCATCAGCGCGCTCTGCGGCAGCGAGAAGAACGTCTCGCAGCTGCTCGTCGAAATCGACACCACGCAGCCCAACATGAGCCAGCACCTGTCCACGCTGTATCGCGCCGGCGTGCTTGCCAAGCGGCGCGAGACGACGCAGATCTACTACCGCATCGGCAGCGAGCGCGCCGCCACGCTGTGCCGCGCGGTGTGCATGCAGATCGCCGTCGAGATGGACCCCGACGCCGAGATGCCGGCTTCACAAAGGCTGGTGCCGCTGACGGGCAAGCTCTGAGCGGTTGGGGCCCTGCGCGGTCCGTTCCGGCCGCCGCCACAATCTTCGCCACCACCACTGCCGGGGAGTCAGAGATGATCACCGTCCACCTCCTCAACGATTCACGCTCGCAGCGCGTCCTCTGGCTGCTCGAAGAGCTCAGCCTGCCCTACGAGATCAAGCACTACGCCCGCGACGCGAAGACGCGCCTGGCGCCGCCGGAACTGATGGCGGTGCACCCGCTGGGCAAGTCGCCGGTGCTGCAGGACGGCAGCCGCACGGTGATCGAGTCGGGAGCGATCATCGACTACGTCATTCGTCACCACGGCGGCGGTCGGTTGTCGCCCGCAGCCGGCACCGACGACTTCGAGGCCTGTCTGCAGTGGCTGCATTACGCCGAAGGCTCGGCCATGCTGCCGCTGATGCTGCGCCTCTACACCTCGCGGCTGGGTGAGGCCGCCGCGCCGCTGGGCCCGCGCATCGACAGCGAACTGGCCAACCACCTGGGCTACGTGGATCGTTCGCTGGCCGGCCGTGAGTTCCTGGTCGGCGACTCGCTGACCGGCGCCGACATCCAGATGAGCTTTGTCGGCGAGGCCGCGCGCGGCCTGCGCGCCAGCTATCCGGCGATGGACGCATGGGTCAGGCGCCTGCAGGCGCGGCCTGCCTACCAGCGGGCGCTGGAACGGGGCGGGCCGTACACGCTGGCCGGCTGAACCTGCGCGCGAGCGTGGCCTGGAGCGTGGCCCGGGCTCACAGCCTTCCCGCCGTTCCGAAGCCATACAGCCGCGCCAGCAGCCGCGTCGGCAACTGCCGGGCCGCCGCGTTGTAAGCCGCCGCCGCGTCGTTGAAGGTCTGCCGCCCGAAACCCAGCCGCGTACCGGTTTCCTTCAGTGCGGCCACCTGCGGCGCCACGGCGGCTTCGTTCATCACTTCGGGGTGCTGTTCGAGCAAGGCGAGCACGCGGCTCGACGACGACGTCATCTGCGACTCTGCCGCCACCACGGCTGCTGCCAGCGTGGCCATCACCGGTCTGGCGCGCAGTGCTTCGGATGCGCCGCGCACCTGGGCCTGCGCGGCCAGCAGCGCGTCGAGCGCGCCTTGTTCGCCACTCAAGGGCCCGCGCAGCGCAACCACCAGCGCCAGCACGGCCGCGCCGCGGCGCTGCAGCAGTTCGTCGACCTGCGCATAGGCGCCGCCGATGGCGGTGCGCAACGCCACCAGGCGGTTGTAGGCGCCGACCATCCAGAAGACGAGGATCGCGGCGGCGACGAGCGAGGCGATCTGTTCGGTGCTCATCGAACCGAATCTATCCGAGCCCGCAGCCGCGCAGCAGCAGCGCCACCACATGGTCGGCGGCACGCTGATGGTCGCGCGGCGTCAGCCGGGTGCGGCCCAGAACGGCGCGCACCTGCACGTCGAAGTCGGCATGCGTCTGCGTGGCGGCCCAGATGGTGAAGAAGAGTTGCGTGGCGTCGACCGGCGCCATGCGGCCGGCCGCCACCCAGCCGTCGATCACCGCGGCCTTGCCGCGCACCACGGCGCGCAGTTCGCCCTTCAGCAGGTCGCCGAGCACGGGCGCGCCGTGCAGCAGCTCGTTGGCATACACGCGTGAAGCGTCGGGCCGCTCGGCCGACATCGCCATCTTGGCGCGGATGTAGGCCTCCAGCGCCTGGCGCGGGTCGGCCTCGGGACGCAGGCCGTCCAGCGGCACCAGCCAGGCGCGCAGGGTGCGCGCCAGCACCTCGCGGTACAGGCCTTCCTTGCTGCCGAAGTGGTAGTGCAGGTTGGCCTTGGGCAGGCCGGCCGCTACGGCGATGGCCGCCGTGGTGGCGCCTGTGTAGCCGGCGCGTGAGAACACGCGCTCGGCGGCGGCGAGCAGCGCCTGACGCGCCGATTCGCCCCGCGCCTGGCGGGCCCGGCCAGAACCGCCGGGCCCGGCGGGCCCAGCGGATCCAGCCGCAGCCTGCGCCGTCGGCATCACGGCTTCGAAGCCGCCTCCCACACCACATGGGTGTACGCGGCCTTGCCCGGGTCCTTCTTGATGACCGGGGCGCTGCCGGCGGCCAGCAACACCTTCACCGTGCGCTCGAAGGCGGCCGGCTCCAGGTAGCCCATCTTCGGCGTGCCGGCGGTGGTGATCAGCTTGGCCACGTTTTCCATCTGCCGTTTCTGCACCGCTTCCTTCGCGCTGCCCGAGGGGTCGGCCGCGACGACGATCTTGGCCGCACCGGCCGGGTCCTTCACGGCGTCGTTCCAGCCCTTCAGCGTGGCGCGCAGAAACTTGGCCGTGCGGTCGACGAAGGCCTTGTCCTTCAGCTTGCCTTCCAGCACGTAGAGGCCGTCTTCCAGCGAGGCCACGCCCTGGTCTTCATAGAAGAAGGTGACGAGGTCGCTTTCCTTGACGCCGGCGTCGATGATCTGCCAGTACTCGTTGTAGATCATGGTGCTGATGCAGGCGGCCTGGTTCTGCAGCAGCGGGTCGACGTTGAAGCCCTGCTTGAGCACCTTGATGTCGGTGTCGGGCTTGAGGCCGAGCTTGGCCATCCAGTTGAAGAACGGGTACTCGTTGCCGCCGAACCAGACGCCCAGCGTCTTGCCCTTCAGGTCGGCAGGGGTGTTGACGCCGCTGGCCTTCTTGCAGGTCAGCATCAGGCCCGAGCGGTTGAAGACCTGCGCGATGTTGACCAGCGGCACGCCGGCCTCGCGCGCGGCCAGGGCGTCGGGCATCCAGTTGACGATGGCGTCGGCCTGGTTGCCGGCCAGCACCTGCACGGGGCTGACGTCCGGCCCGCCCGGCTTGATGGTGACGTCCAGGCCCTCGGCCTTGTAGTACCCCTTGGCCTGCGCCACGTAGTAGCCGGCGAACTGGGCTTGCGGCACCCATTTCATCTGCACGGTGAACTTCTGCGCCTGCGCCTGCGCAGGCAGCGCGACCGCAAAACTGGCCGCCGCGGCGAGTGCCGCCAGCGTGAACTTGAGACTCGAAACCGTCATGGCAAAGCTCCTGTGGGTTGTGGAACGGAACGGGAAAGTGTGATGGCGTCTGGCGGGCATTCAGGGTGCGCGCACCGAAGGGTGCCAGAACGCCCACCGGCGCTCAAGGCGCACGAGCAGGGCATAGGCAACCGAACCGGTGACGGCGGCCACCACGATGGCGCCCCAGACCAGCGCCATGTTCATGCGCGCTGCCTCGGTGCTGATGCGGAAACCCAGGCCCACGGTGGGCGAGCCGAAGAACTCGGCGACGATGGCGCCGATCAGCGCCAGCGTGGCGTTGATCTTCAGCGCGCTCATGATGAAGGGCACGGCGTTCGGCAGCCGCAGGTCGAGCAGGGTGCGCCAGTAGCTGGCGGCGTAGCTGTGCATCAGCTCGCGCTCCAGCCGGCCTGCACTCTGCAGGCCGGCCAGCGTGGAGATGAGCATCGGAAAGAAGGTCATCAGCACCACCACGGCGGCTTTCGACGGCCAGTCGAAGCCGAACCACATCACCATGATCGGCGCCACCGCGACCAGCGGCACCGTGCTGGTGAGGGAGGCCAGCGGCAGCAGGCCGCGCTGCAGGAAAGGCGCACGGTCGATCGCCACGCCGACCGCGAAGCCCAGCGCCGAGCCCAGAGCCCAGCCGATCAGCACCGCTTTCAGCACGGTCTGCACGAAGTCGCGGCCCAGCGTGGCGGCGTGCTCGAACAGTGAGAGAGCAATCAGGCTGGGTGCCGGCAGCAGCACGCGCGGCACTTCGAACACCGTCACGCCCACCTGCCAGAAGTACAGGACCCAGACACCGAACAGAGCCGCGGTGAGCGGGCCGTAGAAGGCCGATCCGTCCAGCGCGGCGAGCTGGCGCACACAGCGCCCGGCCAGCACGAAGACGCCGAACAGGGCGATGAGCAGGAGGGCCGGCGGGCCGCCGCCGCCGCCGGGCTCGGGCAGCAGGACCGGCATCAGCGCGGCTGCCGCCACCGCGGCCAGCAAGGCGGGCAGCAGGCCGGCGATGAGGAAGCGCCGCAGCGGTTTCATCATGCCGGCCGGCGTTGCCGCATCACCAGCCGTTCCACACCCGCCACCACGCCGGTCAGTGCCAGCCCGAGCAGCGCCGACAGCACCAGCGCCGACCAGATGCCCACCGTGTTGCCGTAGTAGGAGCCGGTGAGCAGCCGCGCGCCCAGCCCGGCCTGCGCGCCGGTGGGCAGCTCGGCCACCATCGCGCCCACCAGCCCGGCGGCAATCGCCACGCGCAGCGAAGGGAAGAGGAAAGGCAGCGCGGCCGGCAGGCGCAGCATCCACAGCGCCTGCAGCCGGCTGGCGGCGTAGGTGTGCATGAGTTCGGTTTCGATGCGTTGCGGCGAGCGCAGGCCCAGCACCATGGCCACGGTGACCGGAAAGAAGCACAGGTACATCGCGATGGTGGCCTTCGGCGCCACGCCGCTGAAACCCAGGCTGCCCAGGATGACCAGCACGATGGGCGCGATGGCCAGCACCGGCACCGTCTGCGACGCCACGATCCAGGGCAGCAGCGCGCGGTCGAGCGTTCGTGAATGCACGATGGCCGAAGCCAGCAGCACGCCCAGCAAGGTGCCCAGCACGAAGCCGATCAGCGTGCTCTTCGCCGTCACCGCCACGTGGTACAGCAGGTTGCGCGGCGACGTGAGCTCGTTCTCGGTGATGCTGGCCCAGAGATCGGCCGCCACCTGGTGCGGCACCGGCAGCACCGGCCGCTCCATCGCCCAGGTAGCCTTGACCAGCTCTTGCGTGGTGTACGGGCCTTTCGGCAGCAGCACCCGCTCGATGGCGCCAGGCGCGTTCAGCAGCACCGCGCCGGCGTACCAGAGCAGCAGCGCGGCGAGCAGCAGCGTGGCCACCGGAAGCAGCTGCCGGCGCCAGGCCGGCGCCTCACGCATCGAAGGCATGGCCCATCGCCAGCGCCTCGCGCACCTCGTGCGCCAGCGCCATGAAGCCGGGCGTGTCGCGCAGGCCCAGATGGCGCTGCTCGGGCAGCGTGGACGGAATCACCTTCAGGATGCGGCCCGGCCGCGGCGACATCACCACGATGCGGGTCGACAGGTAGACGGCCTCGGCGATGGAATGGGTGACGAAGACGACGGTGCGCTTTTCGCGCTGCCAGAGCTGCTGCAGCTGCTCGTTCAGACCGTCCCGCGTGATCTCGTCGAGCGCGCCGAAGGGCTCGTCCATCATCAGGATGCGCGGCTCGAAGCCCAGTGCGCGCGCGATGGACACCCGCTGCTGCATGCCGCCCGACAACTGCCACGGGTACTTGCGCTCGAAGCCGGTGAGTCCGACGCGCGCCAGCTGCTCCATCGCCACCGCCCGGCACTCGGCCGCGCCTCGGCCCTGGATCTGCAGCGGCAGCATCACGTTGCCCAGCGCCGTGCGCCAGGGGAAGAGCGCCGGCGCCTGGAACACGTAGCCGTAGGCGCGAGACAGCCGCGCGTCGTGCGGGCTGAGGCCGTTGACGGAGACCTGGCCGGCGCTGATGGGCTCAAGGTCGGCGATGACGCGCAGCAGCGTGGTCTTGCCGCAGCCTGAAGGGCCGATCAGGGAGACGAATTCGCCGGGTGCGATGTCGAGATCGATCTCGTGCAGCGCGCGCACCGGGGCGTCGGCCGACGCATACACCACGCTGGCCGCGCGCACCCGCACCGCGAGTTCGGGCTCGGCGGCCGGGCTCGCGGGGCTGGTGGGGCGGAGCTGCATCGCTGCTGCGGCGTTCATGGGGGCATCGATCAATGGCTGCGGAAGAACCTAACCAGATGGTCAGGTTATTGTGAACGAGGCCAGCCAGTTCCATGCCAGCCTGCGCCGATCGAAAACCCGCGCCGCCCGCACCATTGCGGGTCGCGCGCGCTTCAGCCCGGTGCCCCGGCGCGTGCCGCGCAATGCAAACTTGGGGCGAACCCCCACTTTTCCCCGGCATGGGCTTTGCATATCATGCGGCGATACCTGACCAAATGGTCAGCTTCGGGTTCACCCTCAGCAGGAATCATCCGCATGGCCGACAGCCCTCATTCCACGGTCGATGTCCGGCCCGGCAGACTGCCCGCGGCAGGGTATGCCGGGGCATTTGCCGACGCCGCGCCGCGCCTCAGCCGCACGCAGGCGCTGCTCGAAGCCGAACGCTGCCTGTACTGCTTCGACGCGCCCTGCATCACCGCCTGCCCGACCGGCATCGACGTGCCGAGCTTCATACGCCGCATCGCCGACGACAACCTGCGCGGCGCAGCGCGCGCCATCCTGGAGGCCAACCCGCTGGGCGGCACCTGCGCCCGCGTCTGCCCGACAGAAGAGCTGTGCGAGCAGGCCTGCGTGCGGGTCGCGCAGCAAGGCAAGCCGGTGGAGATCGGCCGCCTGCAGCGTTATGCGGTCGACGCCGTGATGGACCGGCCCGTCACCGACTTGTTCACGCGCGCGCCTGCCAGCGGCAAGCGCATCGTGGTGGTCGGCGCCGGGCCGGCCGGCCTGGCCTGCGCCTTCGTGCTGGCCCGCCTCGGCCATGCGGTGACCGTGTTTGATGCGCGGCCGGCCGGCGGCGGCCTCAACGAATACGGCCTCGCCACCTACAAGATGGCCGGTGACTTCGCGCAGGTCGAGCTCGACTGGCTGCTCGCCATCGGTGGCATCACGCTGACGACCGGCTGGAGGCTGGAGAGCGCCGCTCAGCTGCAGGCGCTGCGCGAGCAGTTCGACGCCGTCTACCTGGCCATCGGTCTGGCGCGCACGAATGCGCTGAACCTGCCCGGCGAGTCGCTCGACGGCGTGCGCGACGCGGTCGACTTCATCGCCGAACTGCGCCAGGCCGATGACCCGGCCAGTCTGCCGATCGGCCGCCGCGTCGTGGTGATCGGCGGCGGCATGACCGCGGTCGACGCGGCCGTGCAGAGCAAGCTGCTGGGGGCCGAAGATGTGCACATCGTCTACCGGCGCGGGCCCGGGCAGATGTCGGCGTCCGACGCCGAAGTCGAATGGGCGCAGACGCATGGCGTCAGCATCCACCACTGGATGACGCCGCTGGAACTGCTGGGCAGCGACGGCCATGTCAGCGGCGTGCGATTCGCGCGTGGCAGTGAGCAAGGCGGCCGGCCCGAGGTGATTCTTGCCGACATGGTGTTCAAGGCCATCGGCCAGAAGCTCGACGTCGCCTTGCTCACCGACAGCGGCCTGAAGGTGGAAGGCGGCCGCATCGTCGCCGACGCCGAAGGCGACACCGGACTGCCCGGCCTGTGGGCCGGTGGCGACTGCCGGGCCGGTGGCCGCGACCTCACCGTGGAAGCGGTGGAAGACGGCAAGCGCGCCGCCCATGCCATCCACGCGCGCTTGTGCGCCTGAACGATCTGCCTGAACGATCTGCCTGACCAAGGAACCCGCCATGGCCGACCTGCGCAACACCTTCGCCGGCATCCGGAGCCCCAACCCGTTCTGGCTGGCCTCCGCCCCGCCCACCGACAAGGCCTACAACGTGCACCGCGCCTTCGAGGCCGGCTGGGGCGGCGTCGTCTGGAAGACGCTCGGTGAAGACGGCCCGCCGATCGTCAACGTGAACGGCCCGCGCTACGGCGCGCTGCTGTCGCCCGATCGGCGCATGCTCGGCTTCAACAACATCGAGCTGATCACAGACCGGCCTCTGCGCAAGAACCTGGATGAAATCCGCGATGTCAAGCGCGCCTGGCCCGACCGCGCCATGGTCGTGTCGCTGATGGTGCCCTGCACCGAAGCGGCCTGGAAGGCGATCCTGCCGATGGTCGAGGACACCGGCGCGGACGGCATCGAACTCAACTTCGGCTGCCCGCACGGCATGAGCGAGCGCGGCATGGGCGCGGCGGTGGGCCAGGTGCCCGAGTACATCGAGATGGTCAGCGCCTGGTGCAAGCATCACGGACGGCTGCCGGTGATCGTCAAGCTCACGCCCAACATCACCGACATCCGCCTGCCGGCAGCCGCCGCGAAGAAGGGCGGCGCCGACGCCGTGTCTCTGATCAACACCATCAACTCGATCATGGGCGTCGACCCGGCCACGCTGGCGATGAGCCCGAGCACCGGCGGCATGGGTTCGCACGGCGGCTACTGCGGGCCGGCGGTCAAGCCGATCGCGCTGAACATGGTGGCCGAGATCGGGCGCTCGCCAGAGACGGCGGGCATGCCGATCTCCGGCATCGGCGGCGTGGGTTCGTGGCGCGACGCGCTCGACTACATCGCCCTGGGCGCCACCAACGTGCAGGTCTGCACGGCAGCCATGGTCTACGGTTTCAAGATCGTGCAGGAGATGACCGACGGCCTGGCCGACTACATGGACAACATGGGTTTCAAGACCACCGCCGACTTCCAGGGCCGCGCGCTGCCCACCGTCACCGACTGGCAGTACCTGAACCTGAACTCGATCAGCAAGGCCGTCATCGACCAGGACAAGTGCATCGAGTGCGGACGCTGCTACATCGCCTGCGAAGACACTTCGCACCAGGCGATCACGGCTGTGAAGGACGGCCGCCGCCACTTCGAGGTGAAGGAAGACGAGTGCGTGGGCTGCAACCTCTGCGTGACGGTGTGCCCGGTGCCCGAGTGCATCACGCTGCGCACACTGGCGCCCGGCGAGGTCGATGCGCGCACCGGCCAGCCCGCGCTGGCGGCGCCGGCCAACTGGACCGCGCACCCGAACAACCCGATGCGCAAGGTCACTGCCATCGAGGCTTGACGCCGCGCGGCCGGCGTTGCAACCTCGCGGCCTGACACGAACGGAGAACCCGATGTCCACAGTCCTGATCCGCGGCGGCACCGTCGTCAACGCCGACCGTGAATTCCGCGCCGACGTGCTGGTGCAAGACGGTCTGATCGTCCAGGTCGGTGCCAACCTGGAAGCGCCGTCCGGCGCGCAGGTGCTCGACGCCGACGGCCGTTATGTGATGCCCGGCGGCATCGACCCGCACACCCACATGCAACTGCCCTTCATGGGCACGGTGGCGGCCGATGACTTCTACACCGGCATGGCCGCCGGCTTCACCGGCGGCACCACCAGCATCATCGACTTCGTCATTCCCGACCCGCAGCAAAGCCTGATGGACGCCTACCGCATGTGGCGCGGCTGGTCCGAAAAGGCCGCCGGTGACCACGGCTTCCACGTCGCCGTCACCTGGTGGAGCGACAGCGTGCGCGAGGACATGGGCACGCTGGTGCGCGAGGAAGGCGTGAACAGCTTCAAGCACTTCATGGCCTACAAGAACGCCATCATGTGCGACGACGAAACGCTGGTGAACAGCTTCAAGCGCGCGCTGGAACTGGGCGCCATGCCCACCGTGCACGCCGAGAACGGCGAGCTGGTCTATCTGCTGCAGCAGGAAGTTCTGAAGATGGGCATCACCGGCCCCGAGGGCCACCCGCTGAGCCGGCCGCCGATGGTGGAAGGCGAGGCCGCCAACCGCGCCATCGCCATTGCCGACGTGCTGGGTGTGCCGATCTACGTGGTGCATGTGAGCTGCATCGAAAGCGCCGAGGCCATCGCGCGCGCCAGGGCGCGCGGCCAGCGGGTCTACGGCGAGGTGCTGGCCGGCCATCTGGTCATCGACGACAGCGTCTACCGCCACCCCGACGCCGCCACCGCCGCGGCCTACGTGATGAGCCCGCCGTTCCGTCCCAAGGTCCATCAGGAGATGCTCTGGCGCGGCCTGCAGAGCGGCCAACTGCACACCACGGCCACCGACCACTGCGTCTTCTGCGCGCCCCAGAAAGCCGCCGGCCTGAATGACTTCACGAAGATCCCGAACGGCTGCGGCGGCATCGAAGACCGCATGCGGGTGATCTGGGATGCCGGCGTGAACAGCGGCCGGCTGACACCCAGCGAGTTCGTTGCCATCACCTCGGCCAACGCCGCGAAGATCTTCAACATCTACCCGAAGAAGGGCTGCATCGTCCCAGGTGCTGACGCCGACATCGTGCTCTGGGACCCGAAAGCCACGAAGACCATCTCGGTGAAGACGCAGTTCTCGAAGGGTGACTTCAACATCTTCGAGGGCCGGCAGATCACCGGCCTTGCGACACACACGCTGAGCCAGGGCAAGCTGGTCTGGGCCGACGGCGACCTGCGTGCCGTGGCGGGCGCGGGCCGCTACATCAAGCGGCCGGCTTTCGGCCCCAACTTCCAGGCCGTGACGAGGCGCGCACTGGACCTGGCGCCCAGCGCCGTGGCGCGATAGGAGCAAGCTCATGGACATGAAGACCAAGGCCAGGACCGAAGACCTGCGCATCGATGGCGCTCGCCTCTGGGCGAGCCTGATGGAACTCGCCGCCATCGGCGCCACGCCGAAAGGCGGTGTCTGCAGGCTCACGCTGACCGACCTCGACAAGCAGGGCCGCGACCTCGTCACGCGCTGGGCGCGCGAGGCGGGCATGACGGTCACCATCGACAAGATCGGCAATGGCTTCATGCGCCGCGCCGGCAGAGACAACAGCCTGCCGCCGGTGATGACCGGCAGCCACATCGACACCCAGCCGACCGGTGGCAAGTTCGACGGCAACTACGGCGTGCTGGCGGGCATCGAGGTGGTGCGCACGCTGAACGACCACGGCATCGAGACCGAAGCGCCGGTCGAGGTCGCCTTCTGGACCAACGAAGAAGGCTCGCGTTTCGTGCCCGTGATGATGGGCTCGGGCGTCTTCGCCAAGGCGTTCACGCTCGAACACGCCTATGCCGCGAAAGACAGCGAAGGCAAGTCGGTGCAAGGCGAACTGGAGCGCATCGGCTACCTCGGCGCCGAGGAGCCCGGCGCCCACCCCATCGGCAGCTACTTCGAGACCCACATCGAACAGGGCCCGGTGCTCGAAGACCATGACGTCACCATCGGCGTGGTGACCGGCGTGCTCGGCATTCGATGGTACGACTGCGTCGTGACCGGCATGGAAGCGCACGCCGGCCCGACGCCGATGGCGTTGCGGAAAGACGCCCTGCAGGTGGCCGCGAAACTGATGCAGGAAGTGGTGGCCTGCGCGCACCGCCACCCGCCGCACGGCCGCGGCACGGTGGGCATGGTGAACGTGTTCCCGAACAGCCGCAACGTCATTCCGGGCCGCGTCAAGTTCAGCATCGACCTGCGCAACGCCGACGACGCGCTGTGCGCCTCGATGGACGCCGACATCCGCGCCGTCGCCGCCCGGCTCAGCGCCGAGAGCGGCCTGCCGATCACCATCGAGCCGGTGTCGGCCTACACCGCGCAGCCCTTCGACGCCGGCTGCGTGGAGGCGGTGGCGCGTGCGGCGGCCAAGCTTGGATACTCGAACATGCCCGTGGTGTCTGGCGCCGGGCACGACGCCGTCTACATGGCCAGGTTGGCGCCGGCCGGCATGATCTTCATCCCCTGCAAGGACGGCATCAGCCACAACGAGATCGAGGACGCCAAACCCGATCACATCACGGCCGGCTGCAACGTGCTGCTGCACGCGATGCTGGAGCGCGCCGGGGTGGCTGCCGGGGTTCCCGCCGATTGAGCACGGCCGCCGAACACGCCGCCGGGCTGCTATCCCAAGCCGACGCCCTGGTGGTGGCAGCCGGCGCCGGCATCGGCGTCGATTCCGGCCTGCCGGACTTTCGCGGCGACGCCGGTTTCTGGACGGCCTACCCGGCGCTGGGCCAGCAGGGCATCGGCTTCCACAAGGTCGCCTCGCCCGACACCTTTCGCTGCCAGCCCCGTCTGGCCTGGGGCTTCTATGGCCACCGGCTGGCGCTGTACCGCGGCACCCAGCCGCATGCCGGTTTCGGCCTGCTGCGCCGCTGGGCCCGCGCCATGTCGCAAGGCGCCTTCGTCTACACCAGCAACGTTGACGGTCAGTTTCAGGGTGCCGGCTTCGACGAAGATCGGGTGATGGAATGCCATGGTTCCATCCACCACCTGCAGTGCAGCCTGCCTTGTGGCGACCGGATCTGGAGCGCCGATGACCTCGTGCCGCAGATCGATGCGGAACGCTGCCGGTGGCTCGGAGACCTCCCCCTGTGCCCGCACTGCGGCGCCCTGGCGCGGCCGGCGATCCTGATGTTCGGTGACGGTGAATGGAGCCCGCGGCGTTCTGACGAGCAGCAGGTGCGGCTGGAGCGCTGGCTGTGCAGCGTGCGCCGGCCGGTGGTGGTGGAGATCGGTGCCGGCACCGCGATCCCGTCGGTGCGGGACTTCGTCGACCAGGTTCTGGACAAGCCCGGCGCAAGGCTCGTCAGGATCAATCCGCGTGAATCCGAAGTGGCCGGCAGTGCCGACATCGGCCTGCCGTTCGGCGCCCTGGAAGGGCTGCGCCGGATCGACGCGGCGCTGGGCGCAGACTTCGGCGATCAGCGCTGACACCGCGCCGCCACCGGCTTCGAGTCCGGGCCCTATGTCCTGACTTCCCCGTTCCCCAGCACCACCCATTTCATCGAGGTCAGCCCTTCCAGCCCGACCGGGCCACGGGCGTGGAACTTGTCGGTGCTGATGCCGATCTCGGCGCCCAGGCCGTACTCGAAGCCATCGGCAAAACGCGTGCTGGCGTTGACCATCACGCTGGCCGAGTCCACCTCGCGCAGGAAGCGCATCGCGTTCGGGTGGTGCCTCGTCAGGATGGCGTCGGTGTGGTGCGAGCCGAAATGGTTGATGTGCGCGATGGCCTCGTCCAGGCTCTTCACGAGCTTGATGCTGATGATGGGCGCCAGGTATTCCTCGGCCCAGTCGGCCTCGGTGGCGTCGGCCAGCCTGGTGCCGGGCACTGCGGCCAGCAAGGTGCGCGCGCCGGCGTCGCAGCGCATCTCCACGCCCTTGGCGGCGAACAGCGCGCCGATGCGGGGCAGGAAGGCCGCCGCCGCGGCTTCATGCACGAGCAGCGACTCGGCGGCGTTGCAGGGGCTGTACTTCTGCGTCTTGGCGTTGTCGGTGACACGCAGCGCGAGTTCGAGGTCGACATCGGCGTCCACGTAGACATGGCAGTTGCCGTCCAGGTGCTTGATGACCGGCACCCTGGCTTCGGCGCTGATGCGTGTGATCAGGCCCTTGCCACCGCGCGGGATGACGACGTCGACGAACTCGGGCATCGTGATCAAGCGGCCGACGGCGGCGCGGTCGGTGGTTTCCACCAGTTGCACGGCCGCGCCCGGCAAGCCGGCGTCGGCCAGCGCAGCCTGCACCAGCCGCCACAGCGCCAGATTCGAGTTCAGGGCCTCGGAGCCGCCACGCAGGATGCAGGCGTTGCCGCTCTTGATGGCCAGCGACGCGGCTTCGATGGTCACGTTCGGCCGGCTCTCGTAGATCATGCCGAAGACGCCCAGCGGCACCCGCATCCGGCCCACGCTGATGCCGCTGGGCCGCTGCCTGAGGCCGCTGATCTCGCCGATCGGATCGGCCATCGCGGCGATCTGCTCGCAGCCCTCGGCGACGGTCTCGATGATCTCCGGCGTCAGTTTCAGGCGGTCGACCATCGGCGCGTCGAGCCCCGCCTTCTCGGCGGCGGAGATGTCGCGCGCATTGGCCTCCAGCAGCGCAGGCACATCACTGCGCAGACGCCGCGCCAGGGCGCGCAAGGCGGCGTTTCTGCCGGCCGTCGGCGCGGCCGCCATGGTGGCTGCGGCGGCGCGCGCGGCGGCGCCGAGCAACGCCATGTAGGCGGGGATGTCGCGGACGTCGCGGATGTCGCTCGGGTTCATCAGATGATTTTCCCAGATCAGGCCAGCGCCGCAAGCACCGCCAGCCAGAACGTCGCGGTGATCGCGAAGCCGAGCGTCGAGAAGACGATCGCCGCCGTCGCCTCGGCCTGCAGCGCGCCGTAACGCTGGGCGAAGATCAGCGCGTTGCTGCCCACCGGCAGCGCGGCCATCATCACCACCACGCCCAGCGGCGTGCCGTTCAGGCCGAAGCCCCAGTGCGCGGTGGCGAGCACCAGCGCGGGCAGCGCCAGCAGCTTGAGTGCGCCGAGGCGCAGCGCGGTGCTCACCTGGCCGCGCAGCCCGTACTGCGCCAGCGTCAGGCCGATCAGCACCAGGCACACCGGCACGACGGCCTGGCCCAGGCCGGCCAGTGCTTCGTCCGCCGCCGGGTGCAGGCCCAGGCCGGTCGCGTTCCACAGCAGCCCGGCCAGCACCGGCAGCACCACGGGGTGGATGAGGGTGTTGCGCGCCGTGGCGAACGCGGTGCGCGCCAGCGTGGCGGCCTGGTCGGCGCGCGCCATGTCGAGTTCGACCAGCACCGTCAGCACCGTCAGCAGCAGCAGGCCGTGCAGGCTGATGAGCGCGATGTGGAGCGCCAGGCCGGCCTCGCCGAACAGCGCGGCGGCCATCGGTATGCCGAGTTGCAACGCGTTGCCGTAGGTTGCGGTGATGGTGCGGATGGCGGGCACCGAGGGTTGCGCATCGGCCGCGCCCGCGTGTCGCGCCAGCCGGCGTTGCCAGCCGTAGACGAGCAGCAGAAACAGCAGCGCCGGCGCGAAGAAGGCGGTGATCGTCGGCCAGGGCAGCGCGGCCACGTCGAGCCGCACCATCGTGCGGAACAGCAGCGCCGGCACGAAGATCATGAAGGCCACGTTGCCGAGCAGGCGCGCCGGGTCACCGATCGCCGTGTCGTCGCCTTTCGGCCCGCCGGCCTGCAGCCAGCGCAGCCGGCCGGCCACCCAGCCCAGAGCCACGGTGGCGAAGATCGCCAGCAGTTTGTAGAAGACGAGCAGCGTCACGCTTGCGTCCGCGTCCGCGTCCGCAACCGCAACCGCAACCGCAACCGCAACCGCAGCATGCCGCCGGCCCGGTACCGATTCATGCGCCGGGCGCCGCCCGCCCGGCGCGGCTCACTTGGCGCGGCCGAACTTCGCGGTGAAGCTCGCGCTGCCCAGCTTGTTGGCGTTCAGCATGTAGCCCACCAGCGCGGCGGTGGCGTCGGCCGGCAGTTCGATCTTGTCGGTCTTCAGCGCGAACACGGTGAAGATGTAGCGGTGCGGCTTGTCGCCCACCGGCGGGCAGGCGCCGCCGAAAGCCGCCGCGCCGAAGTCGGTGCGGCCTTGCGCGGCGCCGGCCGGCAGGCCCTTGCCGTCGGCGCTGCCGGCCCCTTCGGGCAGCGAGCTCGTGCCGGCAGGCAGGTTGTAGACGACCCAATGCCACCAGCCCGAGCCGGTGGGCGCATCGGGGTCGTACACGGTGACGGCCAGGCTCTTGGTGCCGGCCGGCACGCCACTCCAGCTGAGTGCCGGCGAGATGTTCTTGCCGGTGCAGCCGAAGCCGTTGAAGACCTGCGCTTCGGTCAGCGTGCTGCCGGGCTTGATGGTCGGGCTGCTCAGCGTGAAGCCGACGGCCTGCGCGGGCAGCGTGAACAGCAGGGCGCTGGCGCTGGCCCCTGCGAGTCTGGATGCGAGTCGAGACAAATGGTGCATCGGGGGTCTCCTTGGGTGTCGATGAAGGTATTGACGAGGGTGTTCACGTCGCGTCGCGTCCTTTCGCGTCACGTCACTTCGGCCGAGGTGCCTTGCGCAAGGTCTTCTTTGCCGGCGCCGTCTTCGCCGGCGCTGCGGCCGGGGCTGCCTCGGCCGCCGCCTTGGCTGGCGCCGTCTTCGCGCCCGGCTTGGCGGCGCGCGGTTCGAACTCGAAGCTCACCTTGCCTTCCTTGGCGTCCCAGGCCAGGAAGGCCTTGAACTTGCGCTTGGTCTTGTTGGAGACGAAGTTCTCCAGCAAGGCGGTCTTGCCGGTGGTCAGCAGCCGCTCCACCTGCTCGCGCGCCACCGGCTGCTGCAGGATGATCTTGCCGGTCTTGAAGTCGCAGGTGACGGGCGCGCCCACACTGTGTTCGCACACGTAGTTGCTGCCGAACTCGAAGACATGGCCCTTGCACTTGGGGCAGGTGCCCAGGCTTCGCTGGTCCGAAAAATCGACCGGCTCGCCGTTGCCTTCCAGGCCTTTGGCGTCGTCGCCGAAGTCGAATTCGAGCTTCCAGTTGCTGATTTCGTCGTCACGCACGAGCTTGAGTTCGGCGGTGAAAGGCCAGCCGGCTTTTGACCGAAAACCCTCCAGCGGGCCGATCTTTCGATCCCGCAGGAAGGCATCGGCCTCGGCCGTCTCGAAGGCGCGGCCGGCGGGGATCTTGGTGATGCTGAAGCCGCACCCTTCTTCGTTGCCACCGGCACCCGCGCAGGCAAAACGGCGGTAGTTCTCTTTCACCACGCCGCCGCAGTTCGGGCAGGCGCTGGCGAGCGTGGCGTAATCGCCGGGGATGGTGTCGCGGTCGTATTCCTTGGCTTTCTTGACGATGCGCTCGGCCATGCGGGCGATCTCGGCCATGAAGGTGTCGCGCTTCAGGCGGCCGTGCTCCATCTCCGACAGCTGGTATTCCCAGTTGCCGGTGAGGTCGGGGCGTGTCAGGTCTTCGACGCCCAGGCCGCGCAGCAGCGTCATCAGCTGGAAGGCCTTGGCGGTGGGCACCAGTTCACGGCCATCGCGGTAGATGTATTTCTCGAACAGCAGGCCTTCGATGACCTGCGCACGGGTGGCGGGCGTGCCCAGGCCCTTTTCGGCCATCGCCTGGCGCAGTTCGTCGTCGTCGATCAGCTTGCCCGCACCTTCCATCGCGCTCAGCAAGGTGGCCTCGGTGTAGCGCGCCGGCGGCTTGGTCTGCAGCGCCTTCACGTCCACCGCTTCGGTGCGCGCGACTTCGCCCTGCGCCACGGCCACCAGGTTGGCGTCGTCTTCCTGCACTTCCTTGCCGTAGACGGCCAGCCAGCCCGGCTTCACCAGCACCTTGCCGTTGGTCTGAAAGTGGTGCTCGGCGGCGACGGCGACGTCCGTCGCTCCACGGGTCACGGCCTGCACCCGGCTGATGCGCGTGGTGACCATGAATTCGGCCGACGGGTAGAACACCGCCAGGAAACGCTTGACCACCATGTCGTACAGCTTGGCCTCGATCTCGGTCAGGCTTTTCGGCGCCTGCAGCGTGGGGATGATGGCGAAGTGGTCCGACACCTTGGCGTTGTCGAAGATGCGCTTGTTCATCTTCACGTAGCCTTCGTTCAGGCCCTTGCGCGCGTGCATCGACAGCGTGCGCAACGGCCCCGGCAGGTCTTCGCTGGCCAGCATGCCGAAGGTTTCCTTCACGGTGGCCAGGTAGTCCTCTGGCAGGGCGCGTGAGTCGGTGCGCGGGTAGGTCAGCACCTTGTGCTTCTCGTACAGGGCCTGGGCGATGCTCAGCGTGGTCTTGGCGCTGAAGCCGAAGCGCGAGTTGGCCTCGCGCTGCAGCGTGGTCAGGTCGTACAGCAGCGGGCTGGCCTGCGTGCTGGGCTTGGCTTCCTCGGTGACGAACGCCGGCTGCTCGCGGCAGGCGCGGGCGATGGCCTCGGCCTCGGCGGCGGTCCACAGGCGGTCGGCGCGCTGCTCCGGATCAGGGGTGGCATCAGCCGGGGCCCCTTCCCCGGCTCTGGCGTTCTTCTTCCACGTCGTGTCGAACCACTTGCCCTCGTACTGGCCGGCCAGCACGTCGAAGGTGGCGCGCAGTTCCCAGTAGTCGCGCGAGACATGCTTGCGGATCTTCTCCTCGCGCTCGACCATGATCGACAGCGTGGGCGTCTGTACGCGGCCCACGGTGGTGAGGAAGAAGCCGCCGTCGCGCGAGTTGAACGCGGTCATCGCGCGCGTGCCGTTGATGCCGACCAGCCAGTCGGCCTCTGAGCGGCTGCGCGCGGCGTCGGCCAGGCCTTGCATCTGCGCGTCGCTGCGCAGGTGCGTGAAGCCGTCTCGGATGGCCTGCGGTGTCATGCTCTGCAGCCACAGGCGCTGCACCGGCTTGCCCAGCGTGGCCTTGCTGCCGGCGGCGTATTGCTCGATCAGGCGGAAGATCAGTTCGCCCTCCCGCCCGGCGTCGCAGGCGTTGATCATCGCCGTCACGTCCTTGCGCTTGGCCAGCTTCACCACCGCGTTCAGCCGCGTCCTGGCCTTGTCGATCGGCGCCAGGTCGAAGTGCGGCGGCACCACCGGCAGGTTGGCAAAACTCCACTTGCCGCGCT
>Ga0105046_10001484_pt1 | contig 36099 bp, 20 predicted proteins | sample MAT03_FD_78385 | JGI IMG/M metagenome (GOLD analysis project Ga0105046, IMG submission 78385) | Freshwater microbial communities from Lake Fryxell liftoff mats and glacier meltwater in Antarctica - MAT-03 (megahit assembly) | ecosystem: Environmental > Aquatic > Freshwater > Ice > Liftoff... | reverse complement strand
GACAGCTTGTCGATTTCTGGCGAGTCATCGCCGAACAGCTGGAGGGCAAGAAGGTCGTCGTCTTTCACGTCGACGGCGACGTGCCATGGCCACAGCGCGAAGCCAGCGCCAACGTCCGTGACGTCCGCGAGATCGCCATGCGACGGGTCCACGATGTCCTCGAAGCTAATGACAAGACACCGGCCCAGATCGCCGCCCGTATGGCGTTCCTCGTGCCCGTGCACCCGTTTCGTGAGGTCGAGGCCTGGCTGTTTCACAACGTCACGGCGCTGCGGCGCATCTGCACTCGCCGCGGTCTCGCGCTCCCAGCCTGTGTCGACGAATGGGCGGCCCAGCCCGAACTCCTCGACGCTGAGCCTCGCCCGAAGGACCGTATGCCCTTCGGGTCCGAGCACAACCGAGACCTCGCCGAGGAAGCCTTCCCGGCCGAGCAAGTCTACCTGCTCGGCTCCTCCTTCTACGAGGCAGTCGAGGCCCTGAAGCGCTGCACGCCCCTGCGCGATGCCCTGAAACAGACCTACGCCGCGGAGCTGTGGAAGCCGTGATCACTCGATGCAGCGCTCCGCTGTCGCCGTCCCGGAGCGATGGGCTCGGATTCTCGCTCGACGTGCTCTACCTCGGCCGTCGCTTCCTCAGCTCGCCTTGGGAGAGCAGGACCTCACGCCCGTGGCGGTGCCGTGGGTCGTAGTGCCGCTCGCGGGCTGGCCACCTCGCTGGCGCCTGGTGGCGGGGCCGCTGGCGGGCCCGCTGCGCGCCCGCGAACCCCTCAGGGCAGCCAGCGCTCGTGCTCGTAAATATCGTGACCGAAGCCCGCCGCCATCAGCAGGTCCCGCCAATCTCGCTTCGCCAGGGTCACCGCCTGACGCAGCCGCTCCAGATCTCCCTCGCTCAGCTTGAGCGCGGCGAACCGGTAGCGCTCGAGCGCAACTGCATCCAATTGCGTGGGAAACGCCAGGTTATTGCCGCATTGCTCCTCGAGCAAGTGTGCCGCCTCCTCGCGTTGCTCCGCACCATCGAACAGTCGCTCGACCCGACGCCGGGTCTCCGGACTCAGCCTCACCATAGATTCGCTGTCCACCGGCCCCGCCCTACTTCCCCAGATCCGCCTTCACCGCTTGCAGCGCCGTGCGCAGCCCCTCTTCCAGCACCGGATGATAAAACGGCATCTTCAAGACCTCATCCACCGTCAGCCCCTGTTGCACCGACCACGCCAGCAGGTGCGCCAGGTGCTCTGCGCCTGGCCCTGCCAGCTCCGCGCCGCTCAGCTTGCGGTCCTCGCGGGTCGCGTAGATCCGCGTCAGTCCGTAGTTCTTTCGCAGCACCCGCGCGCGCCCCTGACGACCCCAGTCGACCTCGCCGATCGCGTGCGTCTCCGGGGTCACCCCCTCGAATCCGTCGCCGACCACCGCCATGCCCGGGTCCGTGAACACCACGCCGAGCCGCGTGCGGCGCGGTCGCGGCGTCACACCGCCCGGCAGGCGCGCCGCGTTGTCGCCCGCGATGTACCCCTCGTCCGACGCTTCATGCAACAGCGGTCGCAGCCCCGACACGTCGCCCGCGAGGAACACATTGCTCTGCCCGACCCGCAGCGTGCCCGCGTCAAACTGCTCCGGTCGGCCCTTGTCATCGAGCACGACCCCCGCGCGCTCCAGCTCGAGCGCGCCGAGCAGCGGCCTGCGTCCCGCTGCGATCAGCACGCGCGCCCAGGTCCCCGAGCGCTGCTCGCCGTCGCAGGTGTAATGCATCACCACCCCATCGCCGCCGACCGTGATCTCTCCTGCCACGTAATCGGTGTGTAGCTCGAGCTCGCCGACGAACGCCGCCCGCGCCGCCGCCTTGACCTTCGGGTCGCGCAGCGGACCGACCGCCCCGCGCGTCCCGACGATCGTCACACGGACCCCGAGCCGGTGTAGCGCCTGCCCGAGCTCGAGCCCGAGCGGCCCGGCCCCGACCACCAGCACGCTCGCCGGCAGGTCCTTCAGCTCGAACAGCGTCTCGTTGCTCAGCATCAGCGCCGCAGGCAGCCCCGCGAACACCCGCGGCACATTCGGCGCCGTGCCGGTCGCAACCACCAGCCCGCGAAACTTCACCTGCGTGTGCTCGTCGACCTGCAAGGTGTCCGCCGCGACCAGCCGCGCCGCGCCCACGATCAGCGCGCCTTGTTCGGCGAGCACGCGACAGTCCTCCAGCACGAACGAGACGAACCGGTCCCGCTCGGTCTGCACGCGCCGCATCACCGCCGGCCCGTCGATCTCGGGCGCCCGCGTGCGGATCCCGAAGCCGCCCGCGGCGTGGACCGCGTGCGCCGCCTCCGACGCCGCTATCAACAGCTTGGAGGGCATGCAACCGACCCGCGCGCAGGTCGTGCCGAGCGGACCGCGATCGATCACCAGCGCCCGCGCCCCCGCCTTGCTCGCGGCGCGCTGCGCCCCGAGCCCCGCCGTCCCTGCACCGATCACCGCGACATCGACAGTCCGCGTCTCCATGGGTCTCACGCCTTGCTCTCGCGCAGCACCTGCAGACCCCGCTGCACCGCCGGTCGCTCGGCGATCGTCGCCAGCCACGCCTTCGTCTTCGGGTACTCGTTGATCTCGAGGCCGAAGGCCTTGTGGTTGCGCATCCACGGGAAGCACGCCATATCGGCGATCGAGTACTCGCCGGCCAGGAACGGCCCGCGCGCGCCGAGCTCCGTCTCGACCACCTTGAACAGCCGCTTCACCTCGGTCTCGAAGCGATCGATCGCGTATGGGATCGGCTCCTGCGCGCTGCGGAAGTGGAACAGTTGCCCGAGCATCGGGCCGACCGCGCTCATCTGGAACATCAACCATTGCAACACGCGAAACCTACCTTGCGTGTCGCGTGGCATGAACTTGCCGGACTTCTCCGCCAGGTACACGAGGATCGCACCGGACTCGAAGACCGTCACCGCAGCGCCGCCCTCCCCCTCGGTGTCCACCAGCGTCGGGATCTTTCCGTTGGGGTTCTTCGCGCGAAACTCCGGCTTGTTCTGGTCACCCGCGGCAATGTTCACGCCGATGACACGATGAGGCAGCGCCAGCTCCTCCAGCATGATGTGTAGCTTGTCGCCGTTGGGGGTCGTCCACGAGTACAGTTCGAGCATGGCCCGCGCAGCATAACCCGGGCCACGCAGCGGCTGACAACGACGCCGCGAGATCTCGACCACGGGCGACGACGCGGCCCGTGGCGCCCGCCCGGCGGAGCGCGCGTCCGGGGGCACGACCCCGCCGACATCGAAACTTCCGCCGATCTGGCATAAATCGTCGCCCTTTCGCCGGTGCGGGTCGGGGCGCGTGCGCCGTCGGCCCGCGACCAGGCCCCCACACCCGCGAACCACTGACCTCCCGGCGGCGTCGGGGCCAGCCCGGCGCCGACATCGACTCCCGCAAAGGTGCGGCGGCAATGCAGGCTCGTTGACGAGGCCGTCGCCGCAGGTCGCCTCCGCGCCGCTGCTCCCACCGCGGGTCGTGGCGACCGCGCCGCTCGTGGTCGAGTCCGGTGCGCCGCCGGTGTCTGTGGTGGTCGGGACGGCGTCCAGAGGGCTGCGACGCGGGCGCGGACAACGGGCCCTACGCGGCCTGCACCGACGCTTGCCTCGCCAACGTCTGCGGGGACGGCAAGGTGCATGCCGGCGTCGAGGGCTGCGACGAGGGGGCGGGCAACGTCGACACCGGCTACTGCCGATCGCCTACCTCGAGGACCCCGCGTCGACCTGCGCGGCCTGGAGCTCCGCGGATGAGCTCAAGTCGGCCCGGGTCGGCTTCAACGCGGTCGCGCCGGGCGACGCGGCGGCCCTGGCCGAGTGGAAAGCAAAGCGGCAGTGGGTCAGCCACTCCAACCGGAGCTGCGACCTGAGCCAACAGATCGACTGCATCGAGGCCTATTAGCCGCCCAGGGCCCGCGTTCCGCCCGTCGACCGTACCGCCCGCACCGCCCGCACCGCCCGCGTACGCGCGGCCTTCGCCGGCGCCGCCTCCGACCTGTCCTTCGGGTCAGGTACTGGGATCCCCAGCCCGCGCAGCTCGGCCACCGCTGCGTCGGCCCACCCGAGGTTGGCCGCCGGGCTCGCCGGACTCGGATGCAGGATCCTCCCGATCTTCACGCGCTCGCCGAGCGCCGTGCGAGCCTGCTGCTCCGCATACGCACCGATCCCGATCACCCACTGAGGCGCCAGCAGCTCGATCGTCCGCTGCAGATGGCGATCGCAGGCCGCCGTTAACGCCGCCCGCTCCGCGCTCGCCAGCTTGTCCGGCGTCCGGTTCTTGCCGCTCGCCTCCATGAACAGCAGCGGGCAATAATTCGCCACGTAAAAATCCGCGAAGAACGCCTGCGCCGTGCCCCATCGGCCCGCGACCAGCCCCCACACCCGCGAACCACTGACCTCGCTGCGTGTACACGCGAAGCCCAGCACCGGCCGCGCCGGGTGCTCCACCGCGGGTCGCAGCACCGGCGCCTCGATGCCCAGGAAATCTCGCACCCGCGCGACCTCACCGAATGGCACGCCCGTCTGGCCCATCCCGAACGGCCCCGGGTTCATGCCCAGCAGCACCACCTGCTTGCGCGTACTCCCGTAGCGCTCGATGTACCGCGCCTGCGCGGCCCAGGCATACACCAGCGGGTTGTACACGTGCGTCACCGGCGGCCCGAAGCGCATCGCCTCGACCTCCTGGCACAGGCGGCGCGCGGCGGCCAGCATCTCGGCGGCGAGGGTCGTCATGGCGCCGGCATAGTCCGCCTGCCCGCGCCACGCAAGCACCGAGACCCCCCACGGCGCACATTGACCGCCGCTTATGTACGCTACCTCGCAGAGATTTCAGCAGGCGCAGTAGTTGTCTGTGCATCTTCGGGGTGGGCCAAGCGCTGGCGCGGCCGTTCCTGGGGTGAACCGCCGCACCGGATCGGCCCCGCGCCGCACACACGGGCGCACACATCGCCCTTCGTTGCACGCGCACCTGTCGGCTCACGCACGTGGCCTGGAGACAGCCCGGGCAACTTTCATGACGCGCAGAATTGTCCCTGCGCACGGCCCGCTGCTATGTTCCGCGCATGCGCTGGACCCCGGTCATCCCTCTCGCCGCGTCCCTCCTCCTCGGCTGTGGCCTCGACCTCGGCGGCTCGTCCTGCGACAACCCGGGCTGCTCCGCCTCCCTCGACCTCGACACCGACGGCACCGGCACCACCACCGACACCGCTGGCGACACCGACACCGACTCCGGCGGTGGCCTCAACTTCTGGCCGGGCGTCGTGTGTACCCCCGACCCGGACCAGACCCCGCGCTTCTACTTCGACCTGCGCGCCGGCAAGGACCCCGAGCGCGACTACTTCCGGCTGCCCTTCCCGGCCGACGCGCGGGTCAAAGCTGGTGGCCTCGACCTCGAGGGTTTCCCGCGTCCGCCGGCCCGCTTCGCGCCCGCCCCGGAGCTCGCCGCCGTCATCGATCGCTGGATGGCCCACATCGAGCAGGACACCCCCGGCTTCGCGGTCGACGGCCCGATCCTCTTTCGTAGCAGCACCGGCGTCGACGACATCAGCGGCGTCCACTATCTCAACGTCACCGCGGACCACCCGAACTACGGGAAGCCCCTTCAGGGCACCAACCTCGCCGCCAAGAACGGCGTCGGCACCGGCAACAATTACATCTGCGACGACTGGCTCTCGATCGAGCCGATCGACGGCGTCGTGCTCGAACCCGGGGTCACCTACGCGATCGTCATCAACGACACCATCGTGCCCGTCGGCGGCGGCAAGTTCGTCCCCGACGCCGACCTCGTCGCCATGCTCGCCAACACCGCCCCGAAAGACGCCCTGCAAGCCCAGGCCTGGCCGACCTTCGCCCCCCTGCGCAGCTTCCTCGCCAGCTCCGCCAACACCTACGACCTGCGCGTGGACAACGTCGTCGCCGCAACCGTGTTCACCACGGCCCCGCACCGCGACCTGATGGCGCGCGCCCGCGAGGCCGTACACGCCGGCCCGCTGCACGCCTCGCAGTTGCACGTCTGCGAGGCCGCCGGGCCCTCGCCGTGCTCGAGCGCCGCCGGCCTCACCGAGGACGAACGCCGGCTGCGCGAGTGCGGCGCCCCGAGCTCCGCCTTCACCGAGATCCACGGCCGCGTCACCCTCCCGGTCTTCCAGGAGGGCCGCCCGCCCTACGCCACCCGCGGCGGAAAGATCCAGCTCGGCAAGGATGGACCCGCCTTACATTCGGTGCAGGACGTCTGCTTCGCGCTGATCGTCCCCAAGGGCGAGGCGCCGGTCGCCGGCTGGCCGACCCTCGTCTACGCCCACGGCACCACCGGCAGCTTCCGCAGCTCGATCACCGAGGGCATCGCCGGCAAGGCCGCCAGCGCCGGCATCGCAACGATCGCCCTCGATGGCGCCTTGCACGGCGAGCGCCGCGGCGACACCGACAGCGACGGCCTGGTCGACGGCCTCCCGCTCGAGCAACTCGTCTTCAACCTGCGTAACCCGGACGCCGCCCGCGACAACATCCTGCAAGGCGCCATCGATCAGTTCACCGCCGTGCGCCTCGCCCAGCACCTCGCCGACGCCACCGCCCCCGAGCCCGCGCCGACCACCCTCGATCCCGCCAATGTCCTGTTCATGGGCCACAGCCAGGGCGCGCAGGCCGGCGTGGTGTTCCTGCCTTACGAGCCCGAGGTCCACGCCGCCGTGCTCAGCGGCGGCGGGGCCAACCTCATCCGCGCCCTGCTCGCCAAGACCGAGCCCAAGGTCACCCTCGGCGGCGCCGCCTATCCGCCGCGCGACCTCCTGCAGCTCGCCTTCCAGGAGCGCCCCGACCGCCCGCTGACCAGCGCCCATCCGCTGCTCATGCTGTTTAATACCTTCGTCAACCGGTCCGACGCCGACGCCTACAGCCCGATGCTGGTCCGCGGCCCCGCGCCGGAGCTGCCGCGCAAGAATATCCTCATGTACATCGGCCACACCGACAGCTACACCCCCCTGCGCAGCGCCGGCAGCCTCGCCATCGGCGCCGCCCTGCAGCTCGGCGGCGCCACCCTGTTCCCCGGCCCCTGCGACCAATACGCCGACGACGAGGCCCAGGCGTGCAGCTACACCACCAGCGGCTTCCTGCCCACCACGCCCTTGCCCGCCTCCGCCAACGTCCTCGGCGTCACCGCCGTCGCCTTGATGCGCGAGCAGCCGCCCGGCAAGGACGGACACTTCGTCGCCTTCACCGCCAATGAAGCGACCCGCATCGTCGACTACCTGCTCTCGGCCCGCGACAAGGCCGTGCCCACCGTCGCCAACTGAGCCCGCCGCGCCGCTCCTCGTATGCGCTGTCGTGGGTGCATGAGGCCCCGCGGCAGCACCATGTTCCGCGGCCCACGGCCGACGCCGCGCTCGGCGGCCATCGAGCGCCGCTTAACGCGTGCGTACGGGCGTGGCTGATGGAGCTCATTCGGGCGCGAACCACACGCCTGGACATGCATCGCGGAACGCAGCGGTCTCGGCGTTGCAAACATACTCACCGTCCATTTTACGGTTATCGTACCAATCGAGGAGTTCATCCTGGCAGTCCCGTCCCACGAGGCACTGCATGAGCTGGGTGTTCATCATTCCGCACGCCTCGCTCACCGCCTCGGCTTCCGGCTGGCGGTCCTCGACGCAGTTATCGATGCACGCCTGAACGGGAAAGTCCTCTGAAATGTCAGCGAAGCAGATCTCAGCCCGACACGCCGCGGTGCACAGCATGACGGACTCCTTACTCCGCTCCCGCTTGTCGCACCCGAACGGTGTCAGCCCGAGCGAACATGCGACGATAATCTTTGCGCAATGACGGTACATTACACTCATCCTTTCACTCTCGCGGGCCAGATCGCCGGGTTTGTGCGAGCCCGTCGCAGAACTCGGCATATCGAAGCCTATCACCTCGCGGCTCAGCGATCGAGCGCGTCGACGAGCGCGAGGCCCCAGGTGGCCTCGGCCTCGTGTACGAGCATATCAACGCTCGCGTCGAGCGTCGCCAGGTCCCACAGGCGGGCCGTGCCGTCCCAGCTCGCGGTCGCCAGCGTGGCCCCGTCGCGGCTGAAGTCGACCCCGGCCACGCGCGCGGCGTGGCCCGAGAGCACGGCCCGCAGCGCGCCCGTCTCGGCGTCCCACACCCGCGCCAGATCGTCGGGCCCCGCGCTGGCGATCCACCGGTCATCGGGCGACAGCGACACGTCGAGCGGCCACGGCCCCGGATGCGCGACGCTCCAGCGCACGCCCGCGGGGCCGCTGCGCGCGAGGAACCGACTGCCGCCGACGACGACGACGCTGCCGTCCGCCGAGATGTCCGCCGAGGTCGCGCCGGCCGGCGCAGCGACCTTGCGACAGCGCAGCGGTGGGCCCGGCTCGAGGCTATATACGGTCGCGTCGACCGACACCAGCACCGCGCGCGACAGATCCGGCGCGCTGGCCAGGTCGGGCCACTCGAGCGCCGGGCAATCGACCGTCGGCATGTCCTCGTCGACGCCGACAGCGAGCGCGATGAGGCCGGCCCCATAGACCGTGAAGACCAGCACATCACCCGTCAGCGCGACCACGCGGCGGCTGGACATCGACGGCGCCAGACCCGGCGCGAACACCTGGCCGCGCACGCGATGCCAGTGCTCGAGCAGTTGCGTCGACGGGCGCCACACCAACGCCCCGGTCGTCGTATCGAAGATCTGCGGCCCGGGAGAGCCCGCGCCGGCGTCGACGACCGCGAGGCGGACACCGTCAGAGAGGAACGCGCTGGCCTTCACGGTCCCGCTGCCTACCTCGAGCGCGTGCCGACGACGACCGCTCCCGCGGTCCCACACCAGCGCTCGACCCTCCCCGTGGGTCGTCGCCAGCGAGCGGCCGTCGGGCGCGAAGCTGACGCCCGAGAGCCCGTGCTCGTCGGCGAGGACCCGCGGCCGCGGCACGGCCGGCAGGGCCCACTGCGTCGCGTTCGCCGGGTCGGCCAGCAGCACGCTACCGTCGGCGAACAGTCGGATGTCGCGCAGCCCCGCGGCCGCGATCGTCCCGAGCGGCTGCAGCTCGGGCAGCGTGAGCACCTCGACGCCGCCGCGCTCACGCGCGATCGCCACGCGATCTCCGGCCGGTGACATCGCCAGTTGACGCACCGCGTCGGCGCGGTCGCCCGGCAAGGCCCAGGTCTCCCCGGTCGTGAAGTCGTGGACCGCCACGCGACCCTGCACGCCAGCCACCACCACCCGCTGCGCGTCAGGCGTCAGCGATAGATGCGTGAAGGTCACGAAGTCGGCGCCCACAAACACCGGCGCGAGCGTCGGCCAGGTCGCGCCCGTCGACCGCCCGAGCCGGCCATCCGAGCACAGCACCGCGTAACGACCGTCGAGGAGCCCCGACACTCCGCTGACGATCTCCTCGCCGCACGCACCGAGGAGCTGCTGCTGCCGCGGGCCCGAGGCCGAGCCGGGCACCGGCCACGCGTCGCCGACGTTGACGTCGATGAGCTCCCACGCCTCGGGATCACGCTCGCCGGTGGCCAGCGAGTACGCCGCGATCGTGAAGCCGGCGGACACCACCCACACCCGCCCGTCCTCTACCCGCAGCTCCCGGGTCAGCCTCGACGTCGGCACCCGCCAGCGCTCGAGCCCGCCGGTGATGCGGCGTAGCGAGCTCTCATCACCGCACAGGATGTCGTCGACCGCGAGCGCGACCAGCGGCCGGCAGTCGGGCAGCGCGGCGTGGGCGAGGCGCGTCGGCCGGGCCGCCGCGCGGGCGCCGGACAGCAGGCCCCGCGCCTCGGGCGAATCGACGAGCCGCAGCGCATCGGCGGCCAGCACCTCCACCGCCGCATCATCGCGGCGGTCCTCGGCCGCACGCGCCTGGGCGACCAGCGCGCCCGCGAGGTTGCGGTCCGAGGTCGCCAGCGCCGCCCGCACGTCGTCCTCCGCCGCGACAGCGCGGTCGCGCTGGGCTCGCAGCCGCAGGTTCCCGAGCACCAGCAGCGCCGCGATCACCAGCAGCGCCGCAGCAGCGACCAGCAGCGGCCCGCGCCACACCTTCATGAACCTAAGCGCGACCTCGAGCGGCGTATAGTGATGCGCCCCGACCCGGCGACCCGCGAGGTACGCCGCGACGTCGACAGCCAGCGCCTCGGCGTCGGGATAACGTACCTCGGGATCGGCCAGCGCCCGCGTCACGATCGCCACCAGCTCGGCCGGGACCTCGCGCGACGGCCGTACCATCGGCGCGTCACTTCGCGGTGGCGGCGTCGCGAACAACAGCTCGTGCAGCACGGCACCGAGGCCCCAGACATCGGCGCGGCGGTCGGCCGGCTCGCCCCTCGCCTGCTCCGGGCTCATGTAGGCCGGCGTGCCGAGCACCGCCCCGCGACGCGTCGTCGCGGCGTCGGCCTCCGGCGACTCGTCGGTCACCTCACCGTCCAGCCGACGCGCGAGCCCCCAGTCGACCACCTGGGTCGCGCCGAAGTCCCCCACCATAATGTTGGCCGGCTTGAGGTCGCGGTGGATCACCGCGTGCGCGTGCGCGTAGGCCATGGCGTGACACGCGTCGAGATAATGCCCGAGCAGCTCGAGACGCTCGCCGACACTATGACGCTCACCGAGCAACTGCGACAGCGGTCGACCCCGCATCAGACGCATCGTGTAAAATAATCGACCGTCCGCGTCGCGGTCCTCGTCGTATACCGTCACAATGTTCGGATGCTCGAGACCCGCCGTCACCCGCACCTCGCGCGCCAGTCGCCGCGCCAGCGCGTCGTCGTGGGCCTCCTTGAGCGCCACCGTGCGACCGAGCCAGCGGTCGCGCGCCAGGTATACCCGGCCCATACCGCCGACGCCGAGCACGCCGAGCCGGTCGTAGCGCTCGCCCCCTCGCGCTGGTTCGGCGCGTGACCGCGTGACCACGCCCGGATCGCTGGCGTCGCCTTGCGGGCCGCTGGCGTGGTCGAGGGGGTTCAGCCGCGGTCCTCGAGCACGTCGTTGTGGCGCAGCACCAGCTCCACCTGCCCGGTCCCGGCCGCTCGCACCAGGTCCGTGCGGATCCCACCATCGCGCAGGCGCGCGCGCAGGCGCCCGAGGTTCACGTCCCAGCGCTTGCGCAGCACCCACGCGTCCTGCTCGTCGGGCCACACCTCGCGGGCGACGACCTCCCAGCCTGCGGGTCCGCCGAGCGCCGCCAGCTCGGAGAGGATGCGCGCGTGTACGCCGGAGAAGCTCACCGGCGGCGCGTCCCCGATCTGGATCTGCGCCGTCGCATACGCCGTGATGATGTGCAGCGGCGGGTCGATGCCGCCGGTGACCCGCGTCGGCGACAGCCCAGCGCCGACTGGCATCGCCACCGCCCGCAGCGCCAGGCCCTCGACCACCCAGCGGTCGCCGACCGCCAGCGGCGTCGTCACGCCGCCCTGGGCCCGCCGCCAGCCGTCGCAGGTGTCCCACAACAGACAGGCCGCCGCGGGCTCGTAGCGCGCGAACAGTTGGATCTGCGGGTGTACCTGCAACGAGCACAGGCCCGGCAACATCGTCGGCGGCAGGCCCGGAGCCTCGATCGCCAGCGCCTCCGCCGGCAGCTCCACCGATACCACCACCAGCTCGAGGCCCTGCGCGAGCGCGATGCGCTGACCCGCCATCAACCGCACCTCCGCCACGCTGCGCCCCTCGACCGCGAGCCGCCGCCGCAGCGCCAGCAGCCACAGGTCCCCGCCCCGCAGGCTCAGCATCGCGTGCCCCTCCGAGACCCGCGGATCGTCGATCTGCAAGCTGGCGCTCCACAGGCGGCCCATGAGGTCGCCCGCGCCGAGCGAGCGGCAGGTCCCGTCCGGCAAGCGGAAGGTCGCACACACGCGATTCATCGCTCCTTGTAACACCGATAGCAGGCGTCGGTCTCGCGACACGGGCGTACGCCGCCAGTTTGTCCTACGGCGCTATCGCGCGCGCGCCAGCGCAGATCCGGCCGGCGCGGCCCATCGACGCTCGCCCGCGCCTGTGGTTAGACTGCCGCGATGCGCAGCGTCTCCCTGATCCTCGCCTTCGGCTTCGTCGTCGTCCTCGGCCTGCTCGTGGTGCTCGTGCTCAGCGGAGCCGCCGAGCGCCAGGCCGTCGCCTGCTTCTCGATGTCCTTCCTCGGCATCGGCATCGCGATCGGCCTCGGCCTCAGCGAACGCCGCTGAGGCCGAACGAGGCCCCGGCGAACGCCGGGGCCCGTCATGTCACTTGCTGCGCGCCAGCGCGACGCTGCGAATGTCGACGCCACCGACCGCGACCGGCGCCGTGAAGCTCGGCGGCAGGCCGATGAGGAAGCGGGTGTGGAACACCTGCCCATTGCTAATGAACACCGCCTCCGCCCCGAAGCCGCCGACGCCGGTGGCCACCGCCGGTGTCCCGGTGATCGTCGGCGCACCGGGCACCGCGAAGCTCGCCGACCACGTGTTATTCTGAAACACCTGGCCGTAGAACTTATCGTCGGTGCCGCGATAGACGACCGCCACGCCGCCCTGGGGCAGCGCCGCCGTGCCCAGGCGAAACTTCGTCGTGATGTTCGGGATGGCCGCGTTCTGCGGGTTCCACGTCCCGATGATGCGCAGCGTCCAGCGCCCCAGGAACATGGGATTATTATTGATGTACGGCCACAGTGCCATCAGGTCCGCCGTCCCGGCCGTCATCGTCACGATGCTCGGCATCTGCAGATTCTGATTCGAGTAGAACCCCGAGAGGAAGTTCGAGGCCGCCCACACCCCGGCGTTGCGGTCGCGGGCGGTGGTCTGGTTGGCCGCGCTGGCGAACAGGATCGTCGCGTTGGCGCCGCGCGCGGCGATGTCCGCGTTAACCGGCCCCGAGGTGCCGGTCGGCTGCGCCGCGCTCCACACGCCGTTGGTGAACGAGGTGTAGTAGTGATTGGCGTCCGTGCCACGAAACACCACCTGCGCGGTGGTGTCGGCCGCGTCGATCGCCGGCCAGTGCAGGGTCGTGAAGGTGTCATTGACCGTCGCTACCGGCGACCACACGCCCTGGTTCCACGTCACGTACTGCAGCTTGTTGTCGAGCGGGTCGCCCTGCTTCGTGTAGCGCATGACGCCGACGCCGAGGTTCGCCGAGGTCATCGCCAGGTCGACGCCCTCGACCGTCACCCCCGCCAGCGGCGTGGTCGCCCAGCCGAGCGCGTTGGTGAAGGTGCCGCCGAGGTTCCCGTTCGGGCCGGTGTTGCCGCCCGCGAGCAGGATCACCGTCGGGCACAGCCCGCAGGTCGCCCCGCCGCAGTCGGTGTCGACCTCCGTCCCGTTCTTGACCCCGTCGTTGCACGAGGCCGCCTTGCACACGTTGCTGCACGCGTCGTTGTCGACCAGGTTCGCGTCGTCGCAGTCCTCGACCCCGACCTCGACGAAGCCGTCGCCGCAGGAGTTATCCGTGCAGTTCGCCTTGCACGCCTTGCTGTTGCCGTTGTTGGCCCCCTCGTCGCACTGCTCGACGCCGGCCTGGACCAGCGCGTCGCCGCAGACCGCCGTCTTGCACAACAGCGTGCATGCGCCGCTGTTGCTGTTCTGGCCCCCGAGGTCACAGGTCTCGCCCAGGCTCGGCTGCAGGAAGCTGTCGCCGCAGACCGGCAGCGTGCACAGGTCCGTGCAGCCGTCGTCCTGGTCGCCGTCCTTGCCGTCGTCGCAGGCCTCGCCGAAGTCCTTGACCGCGTTGCCGCACACCTCGAGCTCGCAGCTCGCGTTGCAGCCGTCGCCCTCGACCACGTCGCCGTCGTCGCAGCCCTCACCAGGCCCGAGGTCGTCGTCGCCGCAGACGTTGAGCACACACTGCGCGTTGCAAGCCTTGCCAGGCCCGTTCTCCGCCGCGTTGTCGCACTCCTCCGTGCCCATCCCCTCGTTGTGGATGAAGCCGTCGCCGCAGCTCGCCAGGTTGCACAAGCCCGTGCAGTCCGCAGCGTCCCCGTTCTCGAAGCCGTCGTCGCAGGCCTCGCCCGCGCCCGGCTGCACGAAGGTGTCACCGCACTCGGCCACCGTACACGCGCTCGTACACAGGTCCGTGTCCTCCTGGTTGCCGTCGTCGCACTCCTCGCTCACCGAGGCAATGCCGTCGCCGCAGCTCGCCAGCGCACACAGGTTCGTGCACGCGTCCGCGTCGTCCTGGTTGCCGTCGTCGCAGCCCTCGCCCGGACCCACCAGCGCGTCGCCGCACACGTTCGGCGAGCAGTCCGCCTTGCACGCGTTCATGTCGCCGTTGTCCGGCCCGTCGTCGCAGCCCTCGGCCGGACCCACCAGCGCGTCGCCACACACGTCCTGCTTGCAGTCCAGGTGACACGCCGCGTTGTCGCCGTTGTTGACCCCGTCGTCGCACTCCTCGCCGGCATCGACCACCGCGTCACCGCACTCGCCGGGCATCCCCGTGGTGCCGCTGGTGCCGTCGGTGTCGCCGGTCGTGCCGGTCGTCGTATCACCGGTATCGGTGCCGCCCGTCGTGCCGGTGTCCGTGTCCGTCCCCGTCCCCGGCGTCGTGGTCGTGCTCGTGCTCGTGCCCGACGTCGGGTCCGTGGTCGGATCGCCCGTCGGGTCGCTCGTCGCCTCGCTCGTCGGGTCACCCGTCGTCGGGATCGTCGTCGTCGGGTCGGTCTGCGTCGTCGGCTGCCCCGTCGTCGAGTCCTGCCCGGTGCTCCCCGTACTCGCACCCGTCTCCGCCCCCGTAACCGCGATCCCATCGTCGCCGCACGCCGCGAGAGCGAGCGACAGGACCACCACTGCACCTTGATAAGCCAGGTTCTTCATCGAAATTCCTCCTCGCGCAGGGTAGCCCGCGAGCGCCGCGCGAGGAACGCTAAATGTGTGCACAAGCGCGCACTCTGCCACCACGCGCGGCCCCATCACCTATCGCAATGCAGACGTCGCACAGGTCACGGCGCGAACGAGCCGGATGTCGCAAGCAGGCGCGCCCGCAAAGCGGCGGTCCCAGGTCCCATCCCTGCGTCGACGACCTGTCTGCACGATCATGTCCCCAAAGACATGTTAACCGACCCGCAAGATCGACTGCGGCGAGCGACCCAGCTCGCTATGGTGCGCATCCACGGCCGCGCGAAGCTCCGGTGTCACCGCGGTCCGTGCGTGCTCCCACGTCGACATGATATGCGCCAGATCCTCGTCGGCCCACCCGGCGACCTGCAGCGGATCGAGGCCGAGCTTGCCGCCGAGGCGGAGAAAGCCGGCGCGTGAGACGTCCCCGAACTCGCGCGACTTGTTGAACTTGAGCGCCAGCGTCCGCTTGACCTCGGGATACGCGACAGTGGCCACCAGATCGTAGGCAGGGCTCAGGCGGGCGTTTCGACCGTCCGCGTACAGCAGTGACCAATTCTTGTGGTGCGCGTCGGCGTTACCGGATAGGACCACGAACACCAGCCGACGCACGAATTCTCGCAGGTCCGCGAGGCCGCAGACCAGGTGGATCACGCGAGCAATACTCTCGTAGTTGTGGACGTCGTACTTCTTCGCGGGCGCGATGTCGAAGACCTGCGCGAAGTCCTCGATGTGTACGCGCCGGCCCGGCTCCGGTCGGTCGAAGCGGCGCACCGCATAACATGCCGTCGTCGGTGAGAAGCGGCGCTCGGGCACCCCTACGAGGCTTCCGAAGGGCACGAGCTCGAAGGGTGGTACCTCGATGCCGCTCGCGCGAGCCCATTCCATCATCGCCGCCTCGTTCTCCGGCACCGCCGCGAACTCGTGATCGGGAAGCTTGACGATCCAGTCGCCGCCGCGTCCGCTCACCGGCAAGGTCAGCCCTTTGCCATCCCGCACCATCGAGAACTTGAGCTGCACGCCGGCCAACGAGAACCGCAACTGGGCGGCCGGGGACGTCGGCCGCTCGCGCTCACCCATGGACGACGTCTCCTCTGTCCCGCGATCTCCCTGGATATGCACGCGCACCGCGCCGGGAAGGTCCTCGCCGAGGTGGGCCAGCAGTCGCATGTCCTGGTCCTCGCCCACGCCCGCCGTCTCCGCGATCATGCGGCGCAGCGCGCCCTCGGGCAGCAGGTTGGCGAAGAACGCCGGCACTTGTTGACTGCGCGGCCAGGGGGCGTCCAGCTTGCCCTCGAAACACTGACCGAGCACCGGTCGCGCCGGCCGCTGGCGGTAGCTCTCGTGAATACGAAACTGCACCGCGTCGCCGCGGCCTGGCCGCGCCAGGGTCCCGACCACGACATCGTCCAGGCTCACCAGGAGTTCCATGGCCTAGTCGTCCTCGACGATCATCGCCTCGATCGGCGGTCGGTCGTGTTCGTCCCACTGCGCCCTCTGTGCGGTGAAGCGCTGCACGACCTCCTGCAGCAGCGCGCCCCGCTTGCGCAGGAAGGTCGCCTCGTCGCCATCGGCGAGCGCCCATCTCGCCTCGTCCGATACCACCTGTGAGGTGAGGATCGTGCGATCTCCACAGGCTCCGAGGGCCCGCGCCAGCCCGGTCCGGACCCCCGGGTGCAGCATGCGATTCGCCAGGCTGCTCTGGAACTCCGCCGGGTCGGGACAGATCACATGCAAGAGCTTCTGGACATCATCACCGCTGGCATCGCTTCGCACCGGCGCGCCGGTCCTCACGTCGAGCGGGCGCAGCTCGAGCAGCGCGAGGACCTGGATCTTGCAGCGTGCGTACGCGAATGAGAAGTCCTCGAGCGCGAGCGGCGACGATGGCCGGCCCGGCAGCATCGCCAGCAGTCGCTGGACGCTGGCGTGCTCGTCATCGCCGACCGCGGCCAACATCCGCCAGGTCCCGACCGCGTCGCCGTCGTGCGCACCGGTCAGCGCGCCGCGCCAGATCCACCGCGCCAGCAGCTCGAGCGTCCGCGGGTGCGGCTCGGGATGGCGATGGAAGAACCGCGCCAGCGCCAACAAGGGCTGGGTATAGGGCAGCAGCGAGATGTGCGGGATCCCAGCGGTATGGCGCAAGAACGCGATCGCCGAGCGTGCGACCCGCTCGGTGTCGAGGAGCGCCTGATCGGCATCGACCGGGGTCAGGTCGGTGCCACACGTCGCCAACAGCATGTCGTGAAGGACGCCCTCATCGATCGCGCCGAACCCGAACTCGACCAGTGCGGCTGCGACCTCCCGCAAGCTCGCCGGGGTCGCCGGGCTGCGCGCGCCATGGAGGGCGTTGAAGACCTCGCTGGCCTCCATCTTCTTGCCCGTGTTGTTGGCCCGGCGAAAGACCTCGCGGACGATCGCCTCGTCCTCCGCGACGACGATGTACGCCGGGAGCAAAAACTCGCGCAGGCGCTTGCCGAGCCGCGTCATCCGTCGGAGGTCGTCGGCCGCGTCATGATGGGACACCAGCCACAGCATCAGCCGCTCCGAGTCGAGCACCTCGGTGAGCGGGATGAAGTGCCGCGGGACCACCTCGCGCGCCTTGGGGCGGACGAAGCGCTCACTGAGCAGATCGAAGAAGGCGGCGAAGGGCTCATCAGGGAAGCCGGCGCCAGCGAGGACCCGCGTCAGTGAGACGATGCGCTGCTGGCCGTCGACGACCCACAGGGCGTCGGCGCGGGCCGGCGCGTCGATCACGACCGAGCCATGAACGATCCGCTCGGCCTCTGCAGGTCGCTGCCAGAGCAGCAGCATGCCGACCGGGAAGCCGCGATAGATGCTGTCGAGCAGCTCGAGCGCGTCCTCGACCTCCCACTTCATCGGCCGCTGAAACTTGGGCACCCGGATCCGACCGTTGCGAACGGCGCCGACCAGGTCCTCGACGCTGAAGGTGCGTGCGTCGGGCCGCGTGGCCAGTGCCGCGGGCGCGGTGACATCGGCGTCGGGGGCCACGTGCGGCGAACCTAACACTTCGGCGCGACCGCCAGCAACCTGTCGCGCTTCATGCTCGTCTGTCACGGGCCCGAACTTCTATCCGGCGGTCGCCGCGTTCTTCGCCGACTTCTTCGCGGCGGCGTCCTTGGCCCTTGTCGTCGCCGTCTCGGCCTTCGGCTTCGGCGGCTCGAGTCGCCGGTCCCACGCCTTCTTGCGCAAGTTGGGCAGCGGCACGAACGCCCCCTCGGGCAGCGGCACGATGCCATGACGCTCGCGGATCTCGTCGGGGAGCTGGCCCTGGACCGCGATGGCGCACTTCTCGACGTGTTGCAGCTCCTCGCGCCCGGCGTCGTACAGCAGCTTGTGCGGGTCGTACCAGCCGCGCTTCGCCACCACCTCCGGCGGCGGCATCTTGTACGAGACCTTGATGATCTCGACCTTCTCCGGCATCACGCCGCGGTGCGTGCGGGCCCACTCGCGGCACAGGTAGCGCCCGTACCACTTCTGGTACACGTCGCCCTTGCCCGACTCGCCGCCGATGACGCGGCGGTTCATCTTGCGCATGCGATCGTTCCAGATCCACGGGATCGGCATGCGCTCCTTCGCGTAGAGGTCGGTGCGCATGTCCCAGCGCTCGCCGTTCTCGTCGACGAGTACGATGCGCATGAACACGTTGTGACGCGGCGGGTTCGGGGCGAACATGCCCCACACCTGATCGGTCTGCGTCGAGAACACCCAGGTGGAGAATGGTTCGCGGGACTTGGCGCGGTAGGTCGACAGCACGTCCTTCTCCGGCAGCTCCCACACCGCGATCGCCTGGATGTGATAGACGAGCAAAAATCCGACCAGCATGCGTCCGCCGGCCTGGTAGGCCCAGGGCGCGCGCGCGTGTCCAGGCGGGTCCTCCACCGGGATCTCCGGCGCAATCAAAACGCGGTCAGGCGGATTGAACGTCAGGCCGATCGCCGCCAGGCGGCGATGGACCCACGGGTGCTGCTGCAACGCCAGCACCAGCACCAACGCCACGTTGACCGCGACCCGCACGAACTTCAGCACCTCGGCCTGCTGCGGGTCGTGGAAGCGCACGCCCATCAACCACAGGTAGCCCACCAGCACCACGCTCAAGCCGGCGACTTTGCGCCCGAAGCTCCGCGTGCCGCGATGCGCCCGCAAGTACGTATAGACCAGCACGATCACCGCGATCGTCAGGGCGATCCAGCCGAAGTGGAGGCCGCCGACCGCGGCGGTCTCCTCCTTCCCGAGCACGTATTGCTTGAACCATGGGACCAGCGGCCCGGCTTGCAGGTACACGCCCAGCACGCCCAGCGCGATGAACCCGTACAGCAGCCACGTCGGCAGCTTGCGGCCGTCGCGGATGTGATGCGGCAGGCGCCGGTCTTCGGCCGGCAGCGGCGGCTCGTTACGCCGCACCGTCTCCGGCATCGGGATCCCGAGGCGCGCCAGCCCGCGGCCGAAGAACCGCAGGATCCGCCCGGGCTCGTCGCCTTGCAGGCAGAACAGGTAGGTCGACATCATGATCGGCGCGAACATGCCGATGTTCATCAACACCAGCAGTTGCCCGTGGAACATCAGCCCGAGGGTCAGCCACACGCGGCGTCCGAGGAACCACTTACAAAACCACTCGCGGTCCAGCACGTACGTGCTCCCGCGCAGGCGCACGCGCATCCGCCCGCTGCCGAGCAGCCACCACACCCCGCCGACCACCGCCATCATCCCCAGCCACGCCGCCGCGAACACGCGCTGCATATTGACGACGTTGAGCCCGTTCTTGGCCGGCACGTAGTGGACCGGATACGCGACGGTCACCAGCGCCATCACCAGCAGGCCGAGGCCGAGCCACGCCGCGCGCACCGCCCACAGGCGCCGCCCGTGCAGCGGCTCCAGCCGCTCGCGCAGCCCCCAGCGCGTGATGAGCCCGATGATCATCATCGGGAAGAACGACTCCCACCAGTGCGTGACCCACGTCGCCAGGCGAAACAGGTTGAGCCCCAGCACCGACGACACCTCTTGCGGATAGAACCGGTAGAAGTGGTCCATGTTGAGCGCGTAGTACAGCGTGTCGCCCTTGGCCCATACGTTGCCGTTCTTGACCACCCCCGTGAAGCAGTACAGCACGCCGAGGTTGCACACCATCAGCCAACGCGTCCACGCCGGGATCAGCCGGTAGGTCGCCGCGAGCCCGCGCGGATGCTCCGGCGAGGGCGCTACACCAGCGCCGCCGCCGGGCCCGTCGCGCTCGCTCAGCAGCCCTTCGCGGCGCAGCCGACGGCACCGCAGCCAGTTGTCGACGCTGTACGCCGCCCCGCTGCGCGCGGTCAGCAGGTACACGAAGAACACCCGGTAGACCAGCTCCGTCCCCTCCCAGAACAGGTAGTTGCGGACGAAGAAGCTGTTCATCAGCAAAAAGCTGAGGATGCCCATCATGCGCGTACGCCAGCCGAGCATGAACGCCACCGTCACGAAGTAGAACGCCAGCATTTGCGTCCACATCGCCCGCGGCGTGTCGAAGAAGTACAGCAGCGAGAACTTCGGACCCTTGAGGTACTCGAGCACCCCGGCCGCGTCGAAGAACCCGAACGGCTCGCCGGTCTGGCCCTCGCCGAAGCCCTTGAACTGCGCGCTGGCCGACTGTGTGCGCGCCGCGTCGGTCAGGAACAGGCCCTCGTCGGTGAACAGGAAGGTGAAGTACTCCCAGAGGTCGTTGATGTTGCAGATGCAGAGGAACGCGAACACGATGCGAAACAGCGCGATCGGGCGCGGGTCCTCCACCGTCAGCCAGAACCGGCGCCAGCGCTCGCTCTGCAGCGCGAAGATCAGGTAGATCATCAGCACCGCGCCGAGCATCAGCCAGCCGATCGTCGGTGACAGGGCGATCGCGTCCTGGTTGGGGATGCGGTCATCCGCGAGCGCTAACAGGGCCCCGAGCATGGCCCCGAGTGTCACGGCGCCCGCCGGCCAGCGCAAGCGATTCCCGGCCGCCCCGGGCCCTGGCCCCGGCCCTCGCCCCGTGCGAGCCTTCACGGGTGCGAGGCGACGAGATCCCCATCGGCGGCGTCCGCCGACCTCCGCCGCGCATCGCCGGGCTCGCCCTGACCCCTGCGGGCCAACCCACAGATCGGCCACCACGCCCTGCCTGTGCCCCCGCAGGCATGGGCCACACTCGCGCGATAGCAACCGAAAAATAATCGTCGTCCCTCGCGACACCCCGGCCCCTCCTCGCGGACAATGCCTCCCGAGGGCATGTGACCGCCGATCGAGATGCTCGAGACGATCGAGAGGATCCACAGGACGCCGCGCTGCTGCGCGACGCCGCTGCCGGCCACGCCGGAGCCACCACCCGGCTCTACGCCGCCCACGTCGACGCCCTCTACGCGTTCGCCTTCTACCGGGCCGGCCGCGACCCTGCCCTCGCCGAGGACATCGTCCACGACACCTTGCTCGACGCGCTTCGCCACGCCGCCCACTTCGATCCGACCCGCGGCGACCTGCGAACTTTTCTGCTGCTGCGCCTGCGAAACGTCGCCCGCACCCACCTGCGTGACCATCACCGCAGCCACGCGCTCGCCAGCGCGTGGGACCAACGCGAGGCCACGCTGGCCCAGATCTTCCAGTCTCTCGCGGGCGCCCCGGCCGGCGACGAGCTGCTCGCGCGCGCCGAGACCCGCGAGCTCGTACACCTTGCGATCGCCGGACTCGCCGACAACCACCGCGTCGCGCTGACCCGCAAGTACCTGCACGGTGACACGCTCCAGTCGCTCGGCGCGCGCCTCGGGCTGTCCGAGGACGCGGCCAAGTCCCTGCTCGCGCGCGCCAGACGGGCCTTCCGCGACGCCTTCGCCGCTTTGCGTCCCGAGCCCGCCCCCGCGGCCCTCGGGCGCCCCACGCCAGCTCTCCGGGAGGTGCGCGATGTCTCGTGATCAACTGCCTCGCGAATCCGGCGACGACACCCTCGATCGTCTCCTCAACATGACCGCAGATCCCCCACAGCTCGAACCGGACGCCCGCGCCCGCCTGCTCGCCAGGCTGCGACGCTCGCGTGAGGCCGACCTGTCCTCGCCTGTCGCGACGCCCAGCCGGCGCGCCCCGGAGCTCCCCATGACCGCCCCACCGCCTCGCCCGTCCCGCTTCAAGCCCGCACTCGGCTACACCCTCGCGATCGCGGCCACCGGCCTGCTCGTGTGGTCCGCCAGCTCCTTCGTCCTGCCCCAGGTCAACCCCGACGAACCTGGCCAAAAGGACAGCCTCGCCACGCTGACCGAGCTGCGCAACGACGCCGCGCGCCCGCGCCTCGTCACCCTCGCCGACGGCTCGACCCTCATCCTCCGCGAGGGCGCCGCCCTGCAGCAGATCGGCCCGCGCCGGCTCGAGCTGCTGCGCGGCGAGGCCCTGCTCGAGGTCGTCCCCGGCGCCCAGCCGTTCTCCGTCAAGACCGCAGCCGGCGAGGTCGAGGTCCGCGGCACCAAGTTCTTGCTGCGCCAGGACGACAGCGGCCTGCTCGCCAGCGTGCTGCGCGGCGAGCTGCGCCTCGTCAACGCCGCCGGCGAGGCCCTGCTGCAGTCCGGGGAGTCCGCGAACCTGTCCCCGGAGACAGCCCCGGTCAAGCGCCCGGCCGAGCGCCTGAGCCACGAGGTCGCGTGGGCGCGCGACGCCCTGAGCGACGCCAGCGCCCCGCTCAAGGCGGTGCGCCGCGGCAACCTGATCGGTCGCTTCCCGGCGTGGACCCGCGAGTGGCCGCTGCCGGTGCGCAGCATGGACGTCGACGTCTACGTCGAGGATGGCGTCGCCCGCACCACGATCGACCAGACCTTCTTCAACCACAGCGACCTCCAGCTCGAGGGCGTGTACAGCTTCCCGCTCCCGTCCGACGCCGCGATCTCGCGGCTGGCGATGTACGTCGACGGCAAGCTGATGGAGGCCGGCATCACCGAGCGCCAGGAGGGCCGCGAGATCTACGAGTCGATCGTGTATCGCCGCCGGGATCCCGCGCTGCTCGAGTGGATGCAGGGCAATGAGTTTCGCATGCGCATCTTCCCCCTGCCCGCCAGGACCGAGAAGCGCATCCTCCTCAGTTACACCCAGCCGCTCGAGAGCCTCTACGGCGACTACAGCGTGCGCGTCCCGATCCCCGAGCTCGACCTCCCCGTCGGCACCCTGCGCTACCGGATCCACGTCAAGGACAGGACCCTCTCCGTCGACTCCTGCTGCGTCGAGCTGACCACCCGCGACGAGGGCGAGTTTCGCATCGCCGAGGCCACCCTGCACGACGTCCCGATCGGCGAGGACCTCGCGCTCACCCTCTACCCCACCGCGCCACCACCCCCGGTCGTCGCCACCAGCATGGCCGACCCGAAGGGCGACTACCTGATGGTCCGCGCCCGCCCCAACCTGCCGCAGACCTCCCAGCACATCGCCCGCCGCTGGGTCGTGCTGCATGACACCAGCGCCTCGCGCAGCCCGCAAGAGCTCGCCGCTCAGACCACGTTCCTCAAGCACCTCCTGCGCGAGCTCGACGAGGCCGACCGCCTCACCCTGCTCGCCTTCGACTCCACCGTGCGCGCCTTGCCCGGCGGCTTCGCCCGCGTCGATGCCCTCGACCCCGCCACCGTCGACGGCTTCCTCGCCCGCGAGGGCCGCGACCACATCGGCGCCAGCGCGCTCGGCCTCGCCGTCGAACAGGCCCTCGCGCTGCTCGACGCCGACGCCGGCCCCGAGGCCCCGCACATCCTCTACCTCGGCGACGGCCTGCTCAGCGAGCCCGGCGACGCCCCGCGGACCTCGGTCCGCGAGCGCCTCGGCGACCACGCGACCTTCATCGCCGCCACCCTCGGCGACGAGACCGACCTGCCGCTGCTCGACCAGTTGGCCCAGGCCACCGGCGGCCTGCGCGTGCAGCTCAACGCCGGCGCCGACCTGCGCTGGCAGGCCCTCGACCTCGCCGCCGCGCTTAACACCGCGCGCGTACACGGTCTTCAGGCCCGCCTGCTCGGCCCCGGCGACGCCGAGATCGGCGGACCACTGCACCTCTCGTCGGCCTCCGTCGCCGACGGCGAGGCCCTCGTCGCCCTGTCCCGCGGGACAGGTGGACCTGTCCCCAAGGCCATCTTACTCGAGGGCACCCTGGCCGGCGCCGCGTGGTCGCAGCGCCTCGAGCTCCCCGCGATCAAGCCGGGCGCTGGTTACCTCCCGCGCCTGTGGGCCCGCGCCCAGATCGAGGCCGACATCCGCGCCGGCGCCGAGGCCCACAAGGCCGAGATCACCGCGCTCGGCCTCGAGCACTTCCTCGTCACACCCTTCACCTCGCTGCTCGTGCTCGAGAACGAGGCGATGTACCAGCAGTACAAGGTGCGTCGCCCCGACGTCGCCGGCTGGGCCCACTACGCCGCGCCCGCCGACATCAAGGTCGTCACCGAGCCGCGCGGCGCCGCCGACATCGCCCCCGACCAGGTCGTGCAGCGCCAGCCGATCGACCTCGTCAGCGACGGCCAGGACCCCTATGGTGGCCAGTTCTCGGGCGGCGGCGACGACATCTGGGGCACCCTCGTCAGCGACTCGACCGGCATCGGCGGCCTCGGCCTCATCGGCTTCGGCCGCGGCGGCGGCGGCACCGGTCATGGACTGATCGGCCTGGCCGGCAGGGGCTCGGGCTTCGGGCGCGGCGCCGGTGCCGGCTTTGGCGGCCATGGCACCCGCGTGCCGGCCGTGCGCATGGGCGCCGCCAGCTTCGGCCCCACCGTCTCGCAGGCCAGCGGCTCGATCAGCGAGAACATCGTCAGCGGTCGCGAGCTCGCCAACAAGCAGATCGGCTGGCAGCGCAATGATCAGGATCGCGAGCAGTCCTCCGCCTCGCCGATGCCGATGCCCGCGCCCGACGTGACCACCACGTCACGCTTCATGCCGGACTTCTCGACCTCCGAGCGTCGCCGAAGCAGCCACACCTCGCGGATCGGCGGGCGCGGCCAGCCGCTCGCGCTGCACTACCTCGAAGACGCCCGCCTCGCCGACCTCGGCGAGCACGTGCCTGCGCTGTTCGAGGACGGCTTCGACCGCGAGCGCGAGGCCCTGCGCAAGGCCGGCGCCGCCGGCCCCGAGGGATCGATCAGCGCCGACGCACGCGACCTGCTGACCCGCGCGCGCTCCAGCCTGATCCCCACCCGCTACGCCGTCGAGGGCGGCGTGCTGGCGATCGAAGCCGGCGGGCACTTCACCCGCAGCCGCCGGATCGGCGGCTACCTGCGCGAGGTCGTCCGCTACGACGGCGACACTCTGGTCGCCACGTATCCCGAGCTCGACCTCGCCGTCGAGCGTCGCGTCGGCCTCGCCGAGCCGGCCCTGCTGTCGCAGTGGGTCCCGTGGCTGCTGCCCTCGCCCGAGGCGCTCGCGCGCTGGTACGTCGTCGAGCGCGAGGGCGCCCACACCCTGCGCATGCGCCAGCTCGGCGGCGAGGACACCGTCGACCTCGGCCTCGACGAGCAGCTCCGGCTCGTCTCGATCACCCGCCGCAGCGGCGAGACTCTCGTCGGCGAGACCCGCTTCGAGCATGACGACCGCGGCCTCACGATCGTCGTCGGCGACCAGCGCCGCCGCGTCGAGCACAGCCAGGACACCCCCGACCTCGGCGGCCTCGCGGCCGCGACCACCCGCCTGCACCTGCCGCTGCGCAGCGAGTCCGAGCTGACGACCGCGCTCGCCCAGGCGACCCCCGGCGGCCCCGCCTGGCGCGACCTCCAGCGGCAGCGCCTCGCCGCCCTCGCCGCGCTCGGCCAGTCCTACAATCAAGGCCCCGTGATCGCCGAGATGCGCGTACACGGGCCCCTGACCCGCGGTGAGCTCGTGCTCGCGGGCGCTGGCGTCGTCAACCTCGTCGGCAAGCCCGGCGACCTCGTGCTCGCCGACCTCAAGGGCGACCCGGTGGCTGCCTACCTCGGCGCGCTCCGTCGCCTGCGCAAGCATCAGACCGGTCCCATGGAACAGGTCGCAAAGGACAGCCCGGGCACCCTCGTCGGCATGCTCGCCAGTCACACGCGCTTGCTCGCCGACGCCCCGAAGGGCGTCAACCCGGCCAGCCTCGCGCGCCTGCGCGACTTCTTGCAGCGCTACGACCACCCCGAGCTCGCGTACATCGTCACCAACCAGATGGCCGGGCCGATGGACTGGCGTCGTCCTGGCGCCTCGGCGGCCGCGTGGGAGCTGCTGGCGGCCCTATCGCCGACCTGGGCCCCCGTCGCGCTGCACGCCGCCGCCGCCGCTTATCAGTACAGCAATAAGATCGTGCTGGGCAACGAGCGCCACGTCGCCGCCCTCGCCGCCGCGATCGACAGCGGCCAGATCCCGATCATCGACTGGAACGTCCGCGCCGCGCTCCAGCAGAGCAGCAGCGGCCAGGCCGCGTGGCGCCTGCAGTGGAACCGCTGGCGCGCCGCCGTGCAGAAGTCCGGCGACGCCCAACAACTGGTCGCGTTCATGGCTGGCGCCGAGCTGCTCGGCGAAGCCGGCGAGGCCCACCGAATGATCTCCGGCGCCGAGCTCGGCGCCATCGACCCCGACACCGGCCCGGCCCTCATCCTCGCGTTGACCCGCGCCGGCCTGATCGCCGACGCCCAGCAGGTGCTGCGCCCGCTCCTCGCCGCCGCCCCCGAGCACCCGCCGCTGCTCGCCCTCGCGGCGATCCTCGCCGAGCAGCAGGGTGACCTCGTCGCCGCTGCCAGCTTCGGCGAGCGGGCCCTCGCCGCGCGCGGCGACCTCCCACTCGGCCAGCTCCGCGCCGCCTACCGCACTCTCTTCGACCTCCGCGCTCGCCTCGCCAGCACCCTCGAGCCCGTCGACGGCGCGCGTGACCCCCTGGACCTCGCCCTCGACCTCGCGGCCCGCTGGCGCGCCGAGGACCCCGACAACGCCGAGATCGACGAGCGCTGCGCGACCCTGCTGTTCGCGCTCGGCCACCGCGCCGAGGCCCAGCGCCACCTCGACAGCATCATAGAACGGCACCCGGCCGAGGGCAGCGCTCACGCCAGCGTCGCCCGTCTGCTCGAGCGCGAGGGCCTGGTGCCCGAGGCCGACCTCGCGTGGCAGCGCGCCATCGTCGTCGAACCGACCGACCCGACCTGGCGGGTCGGCCGCGCCCAGAACCGGCTCGCCAGCGGCGACCGCGACACCGCCCGCGCGCTCGTCCTGCAGGTCACCGCTGGCGAGTGGCAGGACCGCTTCTGGCAGCCGGTGCAGGAGGCCGCCGCGCTCAAGGAGCAGCTCACCGCGACCCCGCCTTGAGTCGCGCGCTCTCGTGCTTGCTGTCTCAAAAGACAGCTTCTAAGCATCTCGCGCCGACCTCCCCAGAGGCCGGCGCGATCGTCACGCTTAACGTCGCGGGCGTCGGACCCGTAGCGTAGGTGGCAGATTCTTGGAGGGTGTGGGTATGCGGACGGGACCAATAGCAAGTTGAATGTATAGACGTCGATCGGCGTGAGCGCGTGCCTCGGGCTCGCCTCGTGTGGCGATGATACCGCGGGCTCGGCCGGCAGCACCGGCGCGACCGGCTCCGGCGAGACCGTCGCCACCACCGGCGCTGGCACCACGCAGGACGCCACCTCGTCGCCGACCACCACACCGACCACCGAGGGCCCCGGCAGCGACAGCGTCGACGCCGATACCACGCCGACCACCACCGTGCCCGGCACCACCACCGACGCGACCGGCGGCACGACCACCCAGAGCACCGCCACCAGCACGACCGACCCCGGCACCACCACCACCGGCCTCAGCGCGAGCACGGGTGACACCACCACGGGTGACACCACCACCAGCGAGTCTGGCAGCTCGACCGGCGGCGGCGACAGTTGCACGATGTCGAGCGACTGCGCCGACGGCCAGGCTTGCGTGCTCGGCAAGTGTGTAGATTTCGACGGCGACTGCGTGAGCAACAAAGATTGCCACGGGGATACTTTCTGTTGCAGCAAGAATTGCCTGCCGATGGGCGAGCAGCCGGGAGTATGCATTGACTTCGGCAACGACCCCGAGGGCGACGCTCACGGGGACTGCGAGGGTCTGGTGCCTGTGGGTCTGTTTCAGCCCTCGGTGCAATGCGAGTGGACGCAGCCGCCGGCCAACGACCCGTTCCCGAATCACCGCGACGTGCTGACCACTCCGCTGGCGGCCCCTTTGCCGCACGCGGGCCTGGACAGCACCGAGCTCGTGATCGTGACATACAACTTCAGCGACGGCGGCGCCCAGTCGGGCTACGGCTCGGACCCGGCCTACTTCGGCGTCATCCGCGTGATCAATACTCGTACTTGCCAGCAGGTCGAGACGATCCAGGACCCTGACAACAAGATGGTCGCCGCCAGCCCGCCGGCGATCGGTGACCTCGACGGCGACGGTGTCCCGGAGATCGTCGCTCACCGCGCCGGCACCGGCCTCGTCGCCTTCAAGTGGGACGGCGCCAAGTACAACACCTTCTGGGTCGCCCTCAACACTGGCATCGTCAACCAGATCTGCTGGGACGGCCCCTCGATCCACGACCTCGACAACGACGGCCTGCCCGAGGTCGTCTCCGGCTCGGCCGTATTCGACGGCGCCACCGGCGAGCGCATGAACCCCGGCCAATTGATCCCCGGCGCCGGCGCCGGCGTCATCCCGGTGCTCGGTGACCTCGACGCCGACGGCAACATCGACCTCGTCGCCGGCCCCGTGTGGCGCTGGAACCTCGGCATGAGCAAGTGGGAGATGGCCCATATCGGCGCCCCCTCCAACCGTCATTACGGCTTCGCCGACTTCGGCACCCCCGGCGCCATGCCGGCCGACTTCGACGCCAAGAAGCTCGACGGCATCGCCGAGATCGTCAGCGTCGGCAGCAACCTCGTCCGCCTGCACACGCTCAACGGCCAGCTCCTGCTGACCGCCGCGATCGGCAGCGGCGGCCCCCCGACGATCGGCGACTTCGACAAGGACGGCTTCCCGGAGATCGCCGCTGCCGGCGGGACCTCGTATGTCGTCTATGACTTGGATTGCAAGGACGGCGGCCCTGGCTGCGTGAGCCCATTCATTCGCTGGTCGCGCCCCTCCCAGGACGCCTCCTCCGCGACCACCGGCTCCTCGATCTTCGACTTCGAATTCGACGGCCAGGCCGAGGCCGTCTACGGCGACGAGTGCTTCGCCCGCGTCTACGAGGGCAAGACCGGCGAGGTCCTCTACTCGTCCTATCGCACCTCCTGCACCTGGTACGAGAACCCGATCGTCGCGGACGTGGACAATGACCAGAACACCGAGATCGTGATCGGCTCCAACGCCAACTGCAACGTCGCCTGTCCGGCGATCGACCCGATCCATCGTGGTGAGCGTTGTCTGGCCAGCAGCGACTGCGGCTCTGGTACCTGCGACGCCGGCTATTGCCGCTGCGTCGACACCAAAGAATGTACCACCGGTCACGTGTGTGCTGTGCCGCCGGCCAACACGCCGGGCGTCGGCAACACCTGCCGCGCCGAGCATCCCATCGGCGTCAAGAAGACCGGCGTACGGGTCCTCCGCGACTCGCTCGACCGCTGGTCCTCGTCGCGCGCGATCTGGAATCAGCACGCCTACACGATCACCAATATCAACGACGGCGGCGCTCATCATGGTTGGGTCCGCAGGACATCGCCTGGAGTGCGGCGGCTACTGGCGGCCGCTCGATGGCCTGCACGTCAGCGGGGCCGTTGTGGGTGCAACGTTCGAGTGGCTGTGGCCGACCCCCGACAATGGCCTCCGCACAGCTCGACCTCGCCGACCTACTCCGCCGCGGCGCCGCCGAGCTCATCCGTGAGGCCCCCGAGCTGGCGGTGACCCCGGAGGTCGCTTCGCGTCTGGCGCGCGTGCTTGGAGCACGCCTCCCGTGCCTGGCGGTGATCCACTGGGGCTGCCCGGTGTGTCGTACGAGGACGGTGACGCGCTGGCGCTGCGGTCCCCGTTGCGCGACCTGTCGCGCCGCCCCGCCGAGCGCCAGCCTGTTGCGGCAGATCCCGCAGGTCCCGGTGCGCCATTGGGTGTTGTCGCTGCCGTCGCCGCAGCGCTTTGAGCTCGCGGGTGATCCTCGGAGCGAGGCCGTCATCGTCCGGGCTTTCGTGCGCGCCATCTTCACCCGACTTCGCGCCCATGCGGACGATCGCTCGGCAGGCTGTGGGGCAGTCGCCGCGATCCACCGCAGCGGGGCGGCCCTCAATCTCAACCTTCACGTCCACGCGCTGGTCGTCGACGGCGTATTCCACCGCTCCCCCGACGGGCCACGATTCGCCGCCCAGGCGCCGGCGGCCGACGACCTCGCCGCTGTCGCCCGCGAGGTCCACCACGCCCTCGCGCGTCTCCCCGTTGCGGGCACCAAGAACGCCGCGCTGGCCACCATGCAGCGAGCGGCACGTCCACGACGAACCGTGGACCGGGCGGCCGCGCCCTCACGGCGCGCCTCGGGCACATCGGTCGACCTCGCCGGCGTCGCGGTCTTCGCCGGCGTCCCTCTGCCCGCTGCCGACCGCGCCGCTCTTCGCCGCCTGTGTGATTACGTCGCCCGTCCGGCCGCGACGCGCCTCGCCATGGTCCTCGGCAGTCCCGACAAACCCCGGCCGGGCGGTGCGGCGCACGCCCGCGATATCGTCACCCGACTGATCGCGGCCACCCCGGCCGAACCGGCGATGTCGGTGCGAACATTCGGCGTCCTCGCGCCGCGCGCGGCCCGTGAATGGCAGCTGAGCCGCGGATATCAGCTCGAGCTTCCGGCCATGCCGGGCGCCGCCCGGACGCGGATCCCGCGGAGTTCGCGGCCCCGCGAGCCCCGTTGTGATCGCTGCGATGTCGCGCTCGCGGCGCTTGCGGTCGAGGATGCCTCCGACCCGCCAATTCCTGGCATCTAATGCCTGTCGCGGTCGTCCGCGAGGCGCGCTCGGACGCCTCGACGAGACCCGGTCTCACTTGCGTGCGGGCACTGAGCGGGCGGTGGTCAGGGTCCAGTTGGTCTTTTCGAACGGGAAGCGGGTGCGGAACACGACGGTTTGGCTGTCGGCGGTGAACATGGGGGTGTGGTCCTCGAGGCCGTTGCGGGTCAGGAGTCGTAGGGTCGGCTGACCGGTGGTGGCATCGAGGGCGACCATGGCGATCTCGCGGCGGCTGTCGGCATCGGCGACGCCGTTGTCGATGTCGCGGATCTGGAACACCGCGGCGCTGCCGTCCGGGGCGGCGACCATGTCGGAGACCCAACCCTCATTGGTCAGCGCGGTGGCCGTGAAGCCGGCGCCGTCGAGCGCGAGCACCCGCGGCTCGGTGCCGTCGGTCACGGACGCGGCGGGCTTGGTCGTGTCGGCGGCGAGGGTGTCGGTGAACAGGTCGTTCCACGGCTTCGGCGCGTCGACGCGAAACAGCCGCTGGCCGCGGTCGCTCGCGGCGGTGACGAGCAGGCGCGGGCCATGGGGGCCGTCCGGCGCGGGCGCGATCTGGTGGATGACGGTCGAGGCGTCGAGGGCCATCGCGTCGAGGCGCAGCGCGTGGTCGGGGTGCGCGGGGCTCAGCAGGTACACGCCGCCGGTGGCCTCCGAGCCCGCCACGTAGCCGGCCGCGGCGAGCCAGTCGTCGGCGATCCACGCGGGCGCCTCGAAGCGGATCGACGGGCTGCGCGCGAGCTCGGTCGGGACCTCGTCGCCGGGCTTCACCACGTACACCACCGAGTCGCCGCCGTCGAAGCGGCCGCGCGCGACCAGGCCGCTGCGGTGCGGCTCGCCCGGGTCCTCGCCGCGCGCGAGCGGCACGCCGACCTTGTCGAGCGCGACGAAGTTACACGCCGGCTTGCCCGGCCCGTGGTCGAGCTTCCACACCTGCGAGGCGCCCTCGCTGTGGACCAGCACGGCGTCGCCGCGCGGCGAGAACCGGAAGCTCGGGCGGCTGCCGGTCTCCTCGAGCGAGCCACCCATGAGCGACGGACAGGGCGTGCGCTCGGCGTCCGGGGCGGCGCCCGCGGGCAGGTATGAGAACTCCCAGTTGCGGTCGAGCTCGAGCTCCGCCTTGTAGCCGGTGCTCGAGAAGTGGACGCGGCGACCGAGCACGAGGATCCCGCCGTCGGCGAGCGCGATGCCATTGAGGCTCTCGTGGATCGCGCCGAGCATGGCGGGTTTGGGGTCGGTCTGCTCCTTATCGGTGAGCAGCGCGCGGGCCTTGTCGGCGATCTTGGCGACGGTGCTCTCGGCGTCCTTGATGGCCTCCAGGCGATGCATGCCTTCTTGCAGCGTGCCGCGCAGGAGCATCACCTCCGGCGGGTTCTTGGGGTCGTCGCGCAGGGTGCTCGCCAGCGGCTCCTGGGCGAACAACGCGGACAGCAGGTCGAGGTCGACGCCGCGCATGACCTCCGAGGGTTTGGCGTTGACGGTGAGCTTGTGCGGGTAGGCGTAGTCACCGGCGCTGACGACCGCGAAGCGGTGATGCGGCTCGAAGGTGGGGATGCCGCCTTCGACCTCGAGGCCGGTGAAGTCGATGTTGGCCGGCAGCTCGAAGGCGACGTAGGCGTACCCGGCCCAGTCGGCGAGCTTGAGGATCGCGGGCACGCCGGTCGCGGTCATGTCCGGCAGTTGCTCCTTCGCCTCCTCCTCGATCGTCTGCAGGCGGCCCTCCTGGGCGACGAAGCCCCACTGCTCGAGATACGGCTTGTAGCGGATCTGGCTGGCCCTCACGACCAGGACGCGGCTCGGGTCCTCGTCGCTGCCGATCGGGCCCTCGCGATTCATAAACCACCAGACCCCACCGGCCGCCGCGAGCAGGACGCCGAGGGTGACAAATTTCCCGCGATGGCTGCTGCTGAGCACCTCGAGGTCGGTCTGGGAGCGGTCGGTGCCGGACATGGCCGCCAGCTTGGCACAAAATGCGCGGCCCGGGACAGGTCGTCACGGCACTTGTGCGGGCTTTTGCGGGTGTCTGTCCCGGGCGACACACGGGGCCGCGCGGCCCGCCGGTGGACTACGTGCCGTACAGCCGACTCCACCGAGTCGGCCGCGTGGCCTGTCCGCCGCGCAGCGTCCGTGGCACCATGCGACTGGCCCATCCGGGCCGGGAGCCGTCGAAATGAAGTCCGTACGAAACGATCTCAAGGTGGAGGGCGCCGCTTCGGTGGCGCACGTGGTCGCGTATCTCGAGCAGTTGGCACAAGCCCTCAAGGCAGGCACCGCGCACGTCCGTCAGGGTGACGAGAAGATCGTGCTCGGGCCGTCCGGCGTGCTCGGCTTCTCGCTGGCCGCGAGCGACCGCGGCAAACGTCAGAGCCTCACGCTCGAGCTGACGTGGCGTAAGCGCAATGTGCCCGCCGCCGACCTCGACCTGCAGATCGGCAGCGAGGCCCCGGAAGTCGAGGAGAACGCGACTACCAGCGCCGATGCCCAGGAGCTCGAGGCCTCCGTGCTCACGGGGGCCCCCAGCACCGACGCCGATGCCCGAGGCGAGGCGCACGAGGGCGAGACGCTGCAGACCGCGGACGTGTACATGCAGAGCCCGCGCGGCAGCCGGGACCACTCGAAGTAGCCAGTGACTCGCGGCCCGCGCCCGCTTGCGGCGCGCGGGCTTTGGCCCCTATAGTCGCGCCTGGTGTCGAACAGCGAGAGCGTCGCGGCGGTCGACCTCGGGTCGAACAGCTTTCACATGGTGGTAGCGCGGGTCGTTGACGACACGCATTTCCACATCGTCGACCGGCTGCGCGAGCGGGTCGCGTTGGCGGCCGGCCTCGACGACCAACACCGGCTCGGCGACAAGGCGCTGGAGCGCGGGGTAGCCTGCCTCGAGCGCTTCGGCCAGCGCCTACGGGAGATCCCGCTCGACCGTGTGCGTGCGGTCGGGACCAGCGCGCTGCGTCAAGCGAGCAACTCGCGGGCGTTCCTGCCGGCGGCCCAGGCGGCGCTCGGTCACCCGATCGAGATCATCGCTGGCAGCGAGGAGGCGCGCCTGATCTACCTCGGCGTGTCGCACACCCTCGCGGATGACCGCGGCCGGCGGTTGGTGGTCGACATCGGCGGCGGCAGCACGGAGTGCGTGCTCGGCGAGCGCTTCTCTGCGATCCGCACCGATAGCCTCAACATGGGCTGCGTGGTCTACAGCCTGCGCTTCTTCGCCGACGGCAAGGTCCGGGGCGAGGACTTCAAGCGCGCCGAGATCGCCGCGCGACTCAAGCTCGAGCCGATCGAGCGCCGCTACGTCGACTCCGGCTGGGACAGTTGCGTCGGCTCCTCGGGCACGATCCTGGCGATCGACGCGCTGCTGCGCCAACACGGCTGGAGCGACCGCGGCATCACGCTCGCGGGCCTGCGCCAGCTCAAGAAGATGCTGATCACCGCCGGCAGCGTCGCCAAGATCGCGGCGATGCCCGGCGTGCAGGCCGACCGCGCCGGGGTATTGCCCGGCGGTGTGGCGATCCTGGTGGCGCTCTTCGAGGGCCTGGGGATCGAGCAGATGGTGACCACCGGCGGGTCGATGCGCGAGGGCTTGCTATACGACCTCCTCGGCCGCATCCGCCACGAGGACGCGCGCGACCTGACGATCCGTCAGTTCTGTCAGCGCTATCTGGTCGACCTGGACCAGGCGGCGCGCGTCGAGCGGCTCGCGCTGCACTGCCTGGACCAGGTCGCGAGCAGTTGGGGCATCGACCCGGTCGTCGGCCATCAGATGCTCGGCTGGGCCGCGCGCCTGCACGAGATCGGTCTGTCGATCGCATACTCCGGGTATCACCGACACGGCGCGTACCTGGTCGCCAACTCGGACATGCCCGGGTTCTCCCGCGCCGACCAGGACCTGCTCGCGACCCTGCTGCTCGGCCAGCGCAAGAAACTCACCCGCGAGGTGTTCGGCGGCCTGCCACAGCCGGAGACCGAGCTGGCGCTGCGCTTGTGCGTGCTGCTGCGCCTCGCGGTCCGCCTCGCGCGCAGTCGTAGTCCGCGCCCGCTGCCGCCCTTCACCGTCGTCGGAAAGAAGAACAGCCTCGAGATCGGCTTCCCGGCCGACTGGATCGAGGGCCACCCGCTGACCCTCGCCGACCTCAACGAGGAGAGCAGCAAATTGCAGGGCGTCGGCGTCGAGCTTCGGGTCCGCTAGCCCGGCATCGTCACTCGCTACTCGAGCAGGTCCTCGCGGGCGAGGATATCCTCGAGGAGCAACTGCGTATGGGCGGCGACGGTGCTGGCGGACAACTGGCGCATCAGCGACTCCTGGGCGGAGCGGGCCTCTTCACCGGGCTGGCAGCGCTGGTAGCTGCCGTCGGGTTGGAGCTCCCAGGCCTGGACGTTGTCGGCGAGGTAGATCATCAGGCCCTCTTGAATGACGCGGGCGCGCAGCACCGGGTCGTCGATGGGGAACGCGATCTCGACGCGTCGGACCAGGTTACGCGACATGAGGTCGGCGGACCCGCAGAACACGGTGTCCTGGCCGTCATTACGGAAGTAGTAGACGCGGTGGTGCTCGAGGAAGCGGCCGACGATCGACCGCACGCGGATGTTCTCGGACACGCCGGGGACGCCGGGGCGCAGGCAGCAGATGCCGCGCACGATGAGGTCGACGCTGACGCCGGCCTGCGACGCCCGGTACAGGGCCTCGATCAGGCGGGTCTCGGTGACGGCGTTGACCTTACAAATGATATGTGCGCTCTTGCCGGCGCGCGCGTGCTCCACCTCGCGCTCGACCATCGCCAACAAACTATCCATCAGCGTGAAGGGCGACATGAGCAGCTTGTGCAGGGGTCGGCCCTGGCCGAAGCCGGTCAACTGCATAAAGACATTGTGAACGTCCTCGCCGATCTGCTCGTTGCTGGTGAGGAAGCTAAAGTCGCTGTAAAACTGGGTCGTGACGGTATGGTAGTTGCCGGTGCCGAGGTGTACATAGCGGCGCAGGCGGCCGCCGTCGTCGCGGCGGACGATGAGCAGCATCTTGGCGTGGGTCTTGTAACCGACGATGCCGTACACCACGGTGACGCCGGCCTGCTGCAGTCGCGTGGCGAGGTCGATGTTGGCGGCCTCGTCGAAGCGCGCGCGGAGCTCGACGACGGCGGTGACCTCCTTGCCGGCGCGGGCGGCCTCGAGCAGCGCCTCGGCCATCGGCGACTCGGCGCCGGTGCGATAGAGGGTCTGCTTGATCGCCAGCACCGCCGGGTCGGCCGCGGCTTGGCGGACCATCTCGAGCACCGGCGAGAAGCTCTCGAAGGGGTGGTGCAGCAAGATGTCGCCGCGGCGCAGGTCGACGAAGAAGTCGCTCGCGTCGGCCCCGCGCACGCGCTTGGGGCCGGGGATGAACGCCGGAAATTTGAGCTCGGGCCGCTTGATCACCTCGTAGAG
>Ga0105046_10001479_pt1 | contig 36136 bp, 34 predicted proteins | sample MAT03_FD_78385 | JGI IMG/M metagenome (GOLD analysis project Ga0105046, IMG submission 78385) | Freshwater microbial communities from Lake Fryxell liftoff mats and glacier meltwater in Antarctica - MAT-03 (megahit assembly) | ecosystem: Environmental > Aquatic > Freshwater > Ice > Liftoff... | reverse complement strand
GCAGGTTATTGCTCTAGAAAACTCTATAGTTAGTGAGTCCGGAACACTCAGCTGGTTCAAGCAGGAAGCTCAACCTGATTCTCTTGATCCTATTCTCGTTGCTGTATCAAGCCACTCTTTGAAGTTACTCGCCTCAATGTGCAAGAGCACTGACCAACGTGCAACTGACCAATCAATGACTTTAGCAACTACCATATTTGAAAAGAACCTAGAATTTTCTGATCAACAGATCAGAGAGCTTAATTATCTTGATGTTGAGTTTATCAATAAAGCATTAGAAATTGCTGGCTACCAAATGAAAAACGATAGTTTTGCGATTTCTGATCAACCTCAGGGAACAATTTTTGATACTACGCAATCATCATCAGAACAAAAAAATAATAAACGAAAAAGAGTTTGCTTAAAGACAAACGATGGTAAAAAAATATACATTGAAAAATCGCACTTGAAAAAAAGAGCAAAAGTTCTTTTTAACGCGCTCAATGATTGTGATGAAGAGAACGGCAGCAACAAAATAACATTACCATTTCATTCCCGTTATGTCAGCATCTTTGAGGATATACTCGATACACTCAAGAGTACCTCTCAAGATCCGATAGAACTTTGTAAAGAGTGCCTTCAATCGGAGCGCTTATCCTTGCATGATCTCATTGAAATGGCAAAATTGGGCGATTACACCGACAACGCGCCACTTTTTCAAACAAGCTTAATGTTAATTGATCAACGTTTACACAATAAATATCAAAAAGGAAAACTAGAGCTCACAAAATTTGATTTTAACAACACCCTTTTAGAACTCTTAGCGCAAAAGAATCGTCAAAATATTGCAAGCGCACTGATAAAAAATACCGTTACCCTAAAGACTGAAGGTTCTTTAAGCTATAGGTATGATGACTACCCGTGCGCAGCTTTTAACACACTTCTTGTTGTTGAAGAAAGGAAACCCAGAATTATTGATACACTTACCCACGAAGAAACAACATTAGAAGAATGTGCCGACGATTTTTGCCGATTTTGCCGTTATGAAAAATTTGTATTGTCACCTGATAAAAAAACTCTTGGCGCAATAAAAGAATGTGATTTTTCACATGCAACAGTTTGCTTATGGGATGTTCAAACAGGAAAAATCATACATAGAATCAATAAGCCCCAAGGAGCAACTAAGAGTACGCTGATGTTTAGCAGCAATGAGGATATTATAGTATTCCATGAACATGCAAAAAGTTTTACTATGAGTAAAGTTGCGATAGCAAGTGGAGAACTAACACCCTTGCATACCTTTAAAACAAGATGCTCTCCGCCACGATGTTATAAATCTGAAAGCTGCAATCTTGCCATGATTATTGATCATAGTCGAACCAATGAAAAACGGGTTGCCAGCACAAAGTTTTTTCCTTTTTTCAATGAGAAAGCGCTAAAACCAATAGAAATTCAAGATGTTGGAGGCTTGCTGTGCAGTGTTAATGGAACAGCATTTGCTCATTATTACAACAGTGATAATTCAATAAAAATATGGAATGCACTAACGGGTACTTTAATGCATGAAATAAAAAATCCGTTAGAAGGAAACCCGATTGGCCTTGCATTATCATCAAATAATCGTTTTGTTGCGTTAATTGTACGCGAAAAATATAAATCCAAGGAAAGTTTTCCCTTAAAACTTTTAGTTTTTGATTGCTTAAAAAATGTGACGCTCCCGGTCATTGAGTTGGCAGTTGGGCGTCTTTGGGATACTTCGGACCCCTCATCATTTCATATCATGGATTACTTTGAAACCTTCTTTTTTGCAAATCACGATGCAAATCTCATCATATCCTTCAAGCAGAATCATTTAGATTTAACCGTTCTCTCTATTGATTATAAAAATAGTTTCATCAAAACTTTCAAAAACGTAACAAAATGCAGCCTCGAACGCGATAGTTCAGTGATTCTAACCAGCATGCCAAATCTCGAGGATCAACAAAATAAACTCAAGACTATCAGCGTAAGTTACGCGCCAACAGAAAACCTCAACGCTGAAATTCAGGCTCTTGATTTAGAATCGGGATTATTCCTCAGGTATTTAATAAACGCGCAAGGGCAAGTCCCTTTAACTCAGCATGAACATGAGCTTTATAACAACTTACCAGAAAATTTAAAACAATATTTTGAACATAAAATTGCAAAGGAACACTAATATGAAAGTATTAAAACCAATAATCTTTTTTTTACTGAGCTTCAGTCTTTGGCTGCCTCTTTTTGGCATGGAAGAACAAACCACCTCACGCAAAAGAAAACGTGATGAATCAGCATTGACTCATCAAGAATCAGCGTATGTCCTTATTTCACAAACGGGCGGCAGGGTTCAAATAAAAAAAAGCCTTTTAAAACGCGCTCGCCTTTTTGAGAAAGTAATGAACGATGCTGATCAAACCGATAAGTCTATACCAACGCAACTCTCTCAAGAAGCAATTGAATTTGTCGAGGATTTTCTAAGATTCTTAGAAAGACTCGAGCAAGCTCTTGAAAGAAAAATGCACAATAAAAAAAATGCAAAAATTGTGCATCTTGAAGAAAAAAAACAAAAAAAAATAAATTTTTTTAATACGCTCAAGGATTATTATCTGTATAAACATGCACATCTAATCAACGGTCAATTAAAAAAGAAGATGCAAAATATCAAGCATCAATTAAAGCAGTTTGATAAACCAGAAAAACTCCTAGACAAGAAACAAAAAGATTTAGAACAAAGAATTAAGACCCTTGATGACGTCTTTGAGATTAGAAAAAGAGAAAAACTTACCAAAAAAATACATAATTTTCTCAAACAAAAAGCAACATCGTTTCGTGAATTTCTTAATTTGGCAGAAATTGGTGATTATATAGGTTGCGAAATTTTGTTTGAGAGTGCCATTGATTTAGCTGCTAAGCAGATTAACGATGATGCAGCAAGAGAAATTATCCCTATGCTCAGCCCAGCAATTGCAACAGCTCTTTATGAAAAAATCAAACAGTCAATCATAGAAAAAAAATATTAAAAAAACCATCTTTCACACCTTTTCTCGCTTACGATCAGAGCCGCTTGACCATGGAGCGCTCATCCAATCGGATGATGCCTTAACGTTAAATTTGCAAAATTCTTTGATTGATATTTCTGAAACAATGGCAGTTTCTTGTGATGGAAAACACACCGCCCAGATAGCCAGCCACACAGCCTTGACCTTAGTGATAGGCAATCTTGAAGAAGGAACAAAAAAACAGGTCAGCTTTAAAAAAGAAGAGGAAAAAGAAGCATGTCCGCCTGACAACGATGATGCTTTTTTTCTTGGGTTTACTGAACCAAAGATTGTTTCATATACGTTTACCGATGACAACCAATATTTAGAAGTCACCGTACAAAATATTACTTCATTATTAACCTGGCACTATGTGCTTAGTACTGGTCAAAAGATTTTGAAAGACAAGATAACCTTACCCTATGAAAACTGCACCTTTGTATGGAAATCTTCTGCATCACCAGCGATTTTCTTACACAAAAAAGAACTATTAAAACAAGAGAGCGAGCTCTTTTTTGGCACTACGCCTGTTGCATTCCCTCATACAACAAAAGAGTTGCTCTTTGCCTTTAATAATAATCATTCGTTAATGCTCGTGTATAGTGATGTTAAGAAACAGATTGTAGTTCTTGATACTCAAACCGGAGACGCTTTGAAGACCATTGATTGCTCCGGTATGATTCAAGCACTCACCTTTGGCCCTGATGCAACAACGGGTGCGGCGGTTGTTCGCACCAATACCAACTGCGCAATTACAATCTTTGACATAACAACCGGTGCCCACGTAAGCAATTTTGATATCACCGACTCTCTTAAACGTTGTCATAAAAAACCGAAATCGACGATGAATCTTGCCCTCACCAATAAACACGCGATTCTTTCTTTGGGGCTTTCAAAACACGATAGAACAACGATTGTTTATGACCGTGCGTCGGGAATACAGCTCAAAGGTATCAGCCATCCTATGACCAATATTTTGCCCGACGGATCATTGATAACACTAGACCAGGCAACCAACTGTTTTGGCGATATGAATCTCTCAATTTCTTATACTCTTGATGCAACACAAGAAGCATTGAAAGATCTTAATGATTGTTCATTGCACGATCTATGTGTTATTGCAAAGATTATTCAATATCCTTGCAATCAGCTAACAGCAGATGATCAAGCAGTGTTTGATAATTTGCCAGAGAGCTTAAAAAAACTACGTTAAATACTCTTTAAAAATTACCCCATGCAGGTTGTGTTCATAGAGCACAACCTGCGCTATGCCCGTGCAATATATTGGCTTGTTTTGCGCGGATCTGTGCCGTTGATTGTTTTGCTTGGGCGACTCTTTGAAGAAATTCAAGCGGCATTTAAATCTAAAAATAAATTATTGCTCACACAGCCATCGAGTAGCTAAACTGAGGATATAAAAAAATTCGTACCTTTTAAAAAACAAATAAGAGGGAATCATGGACAGAAAAAAGTTTTCAATTACGCAAGCATTGAAGTTTGGGTTGTATACCGTTATCAATAACATACTTTTTTTTCTTGGCCTTGAGGGGGTTATCCTTCTTTTGATACTTGGCGCTTGCCTTCTTTGTTTTGGTATTTTATATGCCATCTGGACAACTCATGCAGTTCTCATCTGTCAAGGCGCCGATTCTGCATGCTTTGAACACTATGGAACTCTTCAAGGACTTATTTCTGTATTAAAATCTCTTGGCAATGGTAATAAAGTTGCTCTTGAACAACTCTTGGAGCATTCATATTTCATGGCACCCGGATTAGCTCTTACCGGATTATTTATTACCTTTCTTTATCGCGCTGTTGTCGTTGGCATGGTAAGAATTGGCCTTGATTTTTATGATCATTCAACAAGCACTATTCGCCGCTTATTCGTTCCAATAAATCTTACTCTTAAAGGAGTAATCGCCGCTTTTCTTTATAACCTTATGATTGGTATTGGCACCTTGCTGTTAATTATTCCTGGCATCATTGCAGCAATACGATTTGGTTTTTACCAGCAAGCATTAGTTGATAACAATGTTGGCATTATTGATGCTTTTAAAATAAGTGCGCGCGTCACAAAGGGAGCTACGTTACGCATCCTGGCGGTTAACATGATTTTTGGTATTTTTAATATTGCCGCGTATTTCACGTTTGGCTTATCCTATATTATTTCATTCCCTGCGCTCTATCTGATGCAAGCGTATATCTATCGCCGATTACTTGCAGTAACGCCTGAAACACGCGAAATAAGGGAAGCTCATACTAAACCGATGCATAAATAACAACTACCGCTTACTTTTTAAAGCTTACGTTTGAATTTTTTTTCTAGATCGTAGAGCGGCAAAAGCCCACCAGAGAAATGTTTTTAAAAAATAATAAGGGCAAACTCAGATTATTCTTGAATTTTCAAAAAAAAATTCCTTCTATTTTAGAGCTTAACTATAACCAAAAAACTAGTTCTTGCTATTTGTATTATTTAATGGTAAAAATAATAGTATGAAGATTAAAAAAACTACTATTCACAACTCATCCTTAGGTGCTAAAACTTGTGGCCTTAACAGAGCCAAAAGCCAGAATTGTGCCCTTTCTTATATTAATTCTTATTATATTTATTTTATATATGAGGGGTCGCATTATGCCTAAATTATAAATTTGAAAAATTATAAGGCAATTTGCTCAAAACCCCCGTTTTTTAACGGGGGTTTTTTTTGCCAAAAACACCCATTGAATCAATATTAATAAAAGGATTTCATATGAAAAAAATAATTTTGACTACATTGATGATCACAACACTTATTGTTAGCTTTATTGTTATAAAACGTACACAAAAAACAAACTCATCAACAACCCTTACTATCGGCATATTGCAAACAGCTTCACATCCTGCACTTGATGCATCTCGTGATGGTTTCATCGAAGAATTAAAAAACAAAATGGACAATAACATTGAATTTATTACTCAAAATGCACAAGGCTCAGTAGCTCAAGCTCATACAATCGCACAACAATTCCATGCTAACAAAAATATTACAGGATTCTTTGCAATTGCTACCCCTGCAGCACAAGCCATGAGTGCCCTTGAAAAAGAAAGGCCGATTTTTATTGCCGCGGTAACCGACCCCAATGCCTTAGGATTATTGCATCCAACAACAAATGTATGTGGTGTTAAAGATATGATTAATGTTAAAGCTGAAATAGAAATGCTTACCCAATTAATACCCCATGCAAAAACAGTTGGTCTCATTTACACTTCAGGGGAAACAAATTCCAATGCTTTAGTACAACAAATGGCAATAGAACTTAGATCGCATAATTTAAACTACATTACTTTTGCAATTAGCAATGAATCAGACCTACAAACCGTTGTTGAGTTAGCATGTAGAAAAACTGATGTTATTCTTGCTCCAACCGATAATACCATCGCATCGGCTATTAGCCTCATTGCAGAAATAACACTCAAAAACAAAAAACCTTTAATAGTAAGTGATAACATGCTTATTAAATTTGGTGCATTGGCTGCACGAGGAGTTGATTATAAAGCAAGTGGCAGAAAAGCAGCACAAATCGCTTATGAAGTCGTAACTAACAACAAAAAGCCGCATGAGTTACCTGTTGAACAAGCCAAAAACGAACAAATAGTTATTAATAAAAAATCTCTTAAAATTCTCGAATTAACCATTCCAGAAACGTTAAAAAAAGACGATATTATTTTTGTATAAAGGAAAAATAGAATGATTGAATTATTACAAATTACGCAAGGGATTATTGAACGCGGGTTAATTTTTGGGATTATTGTCGCAGCAGTTTATCTCGCCTCACGGCTTATTAATTTTGATAATTTAGCAGTTGAAGGGGCTTTTGGACTTGGCGGCGCCATAACTGCTGTCATAATCAGCTATGGAATTAATCCTTGGATAGGCCTTATTGGAGCGTCAATGGCGGGGGCTTTATCGGGCATAGCTACGGGTTTACTCAATACTAAATTAAAATTGAACGCGTTAATAAGCGGTATCGTTGTTACCACAGGATTATTCTCAATCACGTTGAAAATAGCGGGATCAAACATGACTTTAGGCGGCAACTCAACTATTTTTAAACTCTTGCCATCCTTATTAGATCCCTATGCATCATTATTACTCTTACTACTCATATGCATAATATTATTTTCTCTTATTAACTGGTTTTTAAAAACAGAAGTTGGTTTTTTACTTCATGCAGTTGGCGATACGCCACAAATGCTTACGAACGTTGGTAAAAGCATAGATTTCTATACAATTTTAGGATTAGCGCTCTCAAATACCTTAGCGGCATTAAGTGGTGCTTTATTTGTTCAATATACTGGTTATTTTTCAATTTGGGCCAGTGTTGGTGTTTTAATTATCGGATTAGCTGGCATGATACTAGCCCAAACCTTTAGTGCACACTTTGGATTTGCCATTCTAATCGGCTCTATTGCCTACCAAACAATTATTGCCCTTACTTTTGAATTACAACTTGATCAAGATTGGAACAAATTAATTACCGCATTACTTATTATTCTCTTACTCGTCATTAAACAACAACTCAATAAAAAATAAGGTAATAATCATGTTAAAACTTAAAAATATTAATGTATCATTTGGCAATAACCATATTTTACATAATCTTTCTTGCGATGTTAAATCAGGTGATTTCATTGTTATTCTCGGTGTCAATGGTGCAGGAAAAAGTACTTTTTTTGATACCATTGCTGGAAAAATTAAACCGAAAAATGGCACAATTACTCTTGATAATACAGACATAACCCATCTGAACGAACAACAAAGAGCTAGCATGATTACTCGCATCTTTCAAAATACACGTTTAAATTCAGTGGGATCATTAACGGTAAGACAGAATCTTGCTATAGCACACTATAGCCGACGCAATGCACGCCTTGTTAACGGCATGCAAGCAATGCCAAACAAGCGAGCAGAAAAATTAATAGTAAATCTTGGCATGAATCCTTCCATTTTGGAAAAACCTATGAATGCTCTATCGGGCGGCCAAAGACAACTTATTGCTTTTGTGATGGCAACACAACTTACCCCTAAAATACTCTTACTTGACGAACCTACCGCCGCTCTTGATCCTCAAGCTGCTACAAAACTCCTTAACTATGCCGCACAATTTATTAAGCAACATCACATCACTACTTTATTGATAACTCATGATCCATATCTTGCATTAAATATGGGTAATAAAATTTGGATTTTGGAAAATGGTACAATTCCAAGACAATTTTCATCAAAAGAAAAGAAAAATTTAAATCCCGATGAACTTATTGGCCACATTGATTATGCAAAAATCACTCCACAAAAATGAACAACAATATCTCACTTTGCTCTGATAAATTACATCTTCCCATTAACTATAAAACGGGTTAGACTACGGTTAAAAAATAATTACCTTATTTTAAAAAGCGAGAATAGAACATGAAGCAAAAACAAATGATATTGATAGTCACCACTCTTTTATGTAGCTTGTTTTTATCAACACAAGCTGATAATAGCTTTGATGACCATCATCACGAAACATTTGGAAAGACTTTTTTTAACCCACGCTCACCAACTCTCAACAAAGCACAAGAATCATCAGGCGTTGCCCGCTTCATGTGGCCCTCACAAGATTGCACGCTGAATGGATTTGCTTCAGTGGCTTCTGAATTTGCTATCTCATTCAATAAGAATGCCGTTGGACAATATATTTTTTTTAATGGTTCAAGCACCATGAAAACAGGAACTGCCGCAGGACCTGGCGTTGATATTTTTGGTGAAAACTTTTTACTTAACGATAATTTCACTGATGCCATCACGGCTAACCCTCAAGTGAAAACAGAAGTGATCGATTTCAGTTTTTATGCTGAATTAAACTCAATTTTAGATGGCCTCTATGTGCTCGCTCATGTTCCTATATGCTGGGCACATTGGAGTGTTGACCTCACTGAAACCGTTAGCTTTGTAGGCACCACCATTGGCGCACAACAGCTAGGTAATTTAACTGCACAACCAGCACCATTTAACTCACTTATTGATGCATGGAATGGCCAAGCAATCTTTGGTGATATAAAAGAACCTATGAAGTTTGCGCGAGTTGATGGTGTACAAAAGAAATTCAAAGGCGGCGATGTTGAAGTTGCCCTTGGTTACACCTTCATAAAAGATGACTGTAATTATGTAAGCTTAAACGCTCGAGGAATAATTCCCACCAGCAACAGACCTGATGGTGTCTATTTGTTTGAACCATGCACCGGAAATTTTCATCACTATGAAGTAGGATTTGGCATACTAGCAGGATCAGAGTTATGGTATTGCGATAACAGTAAAACATTACATGGTTTCATTAATGCTAATCTTTATCATCCCTGCAGCACAAATCAAAGAAGAACCTTTGACTTAATTGATAATGGCCCCGGCAGTCGCTATTTACTCTTCAAAAGATTTGATAGCACCGGTCGCTATGCTGGAGAAATTGTTCGTGGACCCAACATACTCACGCTTGATATAAAAACTCATAATATGGTGCATGGCGATGCAGTATTTATGCTTGATTATAATCAAGGCGGATTCAATTGGAATATTGGGTATAACATTTGGGGGAGAACCAAAGATCAAATCACCCTTAAACAAACTATACCTGACGCAACTTTTGGCATAGCCGGCCTCACAGGAACCAATCCCCTTGCAGGACGAGATCGAACCGCAAGCCAAACAACAATAAGCGGTGCTAATGCTTCACAATTTGATGGAGGAATTTCAGGAACATTCCTGAATAATGTGTATCTAACCACAGATGATATTGATATCAATTCAGCTTCTCATCCAGGGTGTTTTACGCATGGTATTTTCACCTACCTAGGCTACGTTTGGGATTGTTATGCCCTTGCGCCCTTTGTTGGTTTGGGTACTGAAGTTGAATTTTCAGGTTCAGGAAACGATGCCTTAAGAATGTGGCACGTTTGGGGCAAATTCGGCTTAAGCTTTTAAAAACTACCATTTTTAACCTTTAATAAGTGAAAATACAGTGTTTTTACCCTATAAAAGTTTTCAATATGAATATTTTTTAAAAAAAATTATTGCATTTGTCGCTCATATTGTGTAATACTGAAAATTGTCCATACAAGCGTACGTTGTACCGGACATAAGTAGTAAAACAATTTAACCTTTATTAAAGGAGAATCTAATGAAAAAGCTTTTATTAATTACCTTATTTGCCCTAGGTTTAGGCTTAGCGGTTGTTGATGCAAACGCTGGTTATGGTTATGGTAGAAATAGAAATTGTGGCAGCTGTGCTCCAAAATCATGTTCAGCAGCTATGGAAGTTATTGAAGAACCTTGCGGATTACCACCATGTTGTTTAACAGCTGTTGAAGTTCCAGCAAGAAAAATCAAACACGTTAGTTATTCATGGGCTTGTCCAACTGGTTGCAGAACAACTGGTATGGATAGCAGCTTCGTTGAGTAATGTATGCTCTTAGAGCATATGTATTTAGTATCTTAAAAAATAACGCCGAGAAATCGGCGTTATTTTCTTTTTAAAAATCTATTTTATCTTTCACGCTAAGACGTTATACTATAAAAAACATTAAAAAACTCTCAAGATGGAACATCATTCTATGGCAGACAACGTTGGCTATCGAACAAAAACATGGCATTCAACATCATCTCATAAAAGCCTGGAAGAAGTTCATAAATCTATAGCCATTAATAAAAATGATTCATTTTTTAGAAAACTATTAGCTTTCACAGGTCCTGGTTATCTTGTTGCTGTTGGTTATATGGATCCCGGCAACTGGGCGACTGATTTAGCCGGCGGATCAAAATTTGCTTATTCTCTTTTATCAGTCATTTTAATATCAAATTGCATGGCAATTATTTTACAATATTTAGCACTTAAATTGGGAATCGTCACCGGGCGAGATCTTGCGCAAGCCTGTCGGGATCATTATTCTCGTCCTTTATCAATTTTTCTTTGGATTTTAGCAGAAATAGCAATTATTGCGTGCGACCTAGCTGAAATTATTGGTTCGGCACTTGCTCTAAACCTTCTTTTCGGTGTTCCCTTAGTCGCTGGTGTTGCGATTACAGCATTGGATGTATTCTTGCTCTTATTGTTACAACATAGAAGTTTTCGTTATTTAGAATGTATCGTTATCATTTTAATTTTCACCATCTTAAGTTGTTTTGCAATTAATATTTTTCTGTCAGCCCCTCGATTTGCAGATTTAATGCTTGGATTTATACCCACAACACAAATTTTTACTAATCCTGAAATGCTCTATATTGCCGTTGGTATTTTAGGGGCAACCGTTATGCCGCATAATCTTTATTTGCATTCTTCGATCGTGCAAACACGTTCTTATGATGAAAACGATCTGGCAAAAAAAGAAGCTATTTTCTTTAGCACGATTGATTCAACGATTGCACTTTGTTTAGCTTTTTTTGTTAATGCAGGAATATTAATCGTTGCTGCAGCAGTGTTTCATACACGCGGCATGCATGAAGTTGCAGAAATTCAAGATGCCTACCAATTATTAACGCCCCTTCTTGGTACCCAAGTTGCAAGTGTTGTCTTTGCTTGTGCGTTATTAGCATCTGGTCAAAATGCTACCATCACCGGCACCTTGGCCGGCCAAATCATCATGGAAGGATTCACCAAAATTCAAATGCACCCTTGGCTGCGGAGATTTATCAGTAGAAGTTTAGCCATTCTTCCTGCCATAGCCGTTGTGTGGTATTTTGGTCAAAATGGGTTAGCGCAGCTCCTGCTTTTTAGCCAAGTTATTTTAAGTTTACAGCTTCCCTTTGCCGTTTTTCCTTTAGTTAAGTTCACCAGCCAACCTGAAAAAATGGGTATTTTTGCCAATTCCAGCCTTCTATATTTAACTTCCTATATAATTGCCTTTATTATCGCCATTCTAAATATGTGGCTCCTGTACAGTAGTTTTCTTCTTTTTTACCCCTAAAAAACCTCTTATTATACTCTATCTTAATTTTTATTGACTATTTGCAATTGTCATATAAACTAAGAATATGAACTTAAAAGGAGTTAAAACTATGAAAAATATGAATTTAAAGACTATAAGCTTATTAGCCATTTTCATTGGATCTTATTATTTCTTACATTCTCTGGCAACAACTCAAAATATTGCAAACTCAAATCAAGAGATAACAACTCAATCAATCCAACCAAATTTAATATCAAAATTTACCCTTGATAGCCTACAAACTCACATTTCCCAAGAAACTTACCTTACTTTATTCCAAGAAGAAGAAACAAAAGTATGGCAAGAGTTTAAAAAAACTATCGACATATCTTTAGCAGAATGCAATCAAATCAAACAAAAATGGTATTCATATTATTTAAATGATGCTAAAGAACTTCAAGAAAGAGGCAAAAGCTTAACACCATTGTCAGCCAAAACAATAGAAATTATACAATCAGTTATGAAAGATTTTAATATCGATCAAAATGCAATTGCTGTTATACCTTTTGAAGATTATTGCCCAGCAGCAGCTGATGATTATTCATTATTCGTTAATGAATCATTATTTAATAGGTTAACACCGCTTGCACAAAAATTCTGCATTGCTCATGAATTACAACATTTTATTAACAAAGATGATTCAACAAACTATGTTCTTTTACAACATTATACTGAAGAAAAATCTGAATTACCTGCTGATCATCCATTAAACAAATTATCAAAAATTCAAGAATTAAGAGCAGATTTAGGCGCAGCATCAAAAAATAAAGACTATGCATTAGGGTACAAAGAATTTAGTAAAATAGCATTAGAAATTGTCGGTGATGGTGAAGGAATCACCCACCCTAAGAACACTTTACGTATAAGCTATGCTGATTTATGTATCAAATCAGAAATAGCATAACATTCAATAAAGTAAGCCTGAGAATTATATCTCAGGCTTACATAGTAATAGTTCAGGATTAAACCATGAATTTAAAAAAAATTAACCTGTTAGTTATTTTCGCTCTTACCTATTGTTTTTTTCACATCCTTGAAACAAGGCTGGCCATTAAACCCAATCTTATACAACGGTTATCTTTTGATCACATCTTCAAAAGTAATTCTGTAAAAGATATTCTCAAAGCGCTTATCAAGCAGGAAAAATCAATTTGGATAGTCTTAGAAAAAATTCTGTGCAAAACAAAACAAGAATGCATAACATTAAAACAACACAATGAATGGGCAACTGAATATAAAGAACTAGAAGAAAAAATTATCACTGAACATCACACCGCAACACCAATTTCACAAGAAAATTATCATCTTGCGCACGAAGTATTCAATGACTTTAATGTGGATGCACAATCTGTTACCCTTGTGCAATCTAATTCATTATCCCCTGCATCATCCACCGATACAACGTTGTTCATTAATGAAGAATTATTTAACACCATGGAACCCCTGGTTCAAGAATTCATACTTGCTCATGAAATAAGCCATATAATTATGAAAGATCATTCAACTGATTTTGTCATAGCAAAATTAAAAGAATTACAAAATATTAATTCTGATGAACTTAATCAGGCAATCAACCTATTATCTCAATTTATTGAAGCCCGAGCAGACATATTAGCTTCTTTACACAATGAAGAATACACCTTAGGCCATATTCTCTTTATGGTTGATGAACTATCATTCTCAGGAAACACTCCTTATGACGATTACCCTCTGAATACCACCCGCCTGGATTTGGGTGAAAAAATACTTGATTTACATGCCTCAAACACTCAAATTTAAGCTGTTTTTTTACCTCTTGACAAATTCTATTTGCATGAAACAACAACTATTTAAAATATATTTTTGACTATTTGAATTGTATGGGTATACTAAGTATAGAATGTGAGAGAAAATAATACCTATGAAGGAGTTAAACCTATGAATTTCACCAATAAAAATATCTTATTACTCATAGCCGGCATAATCGGACTTATACCAGTGGTTATCTATAATACTCGATATAAAACAGCTTCTATAACCCCAAATTTGATTTCCATAATGTTTGATAAGCCAGAAGCAAAAAACGATTATTATACCGGAATTTTACCCAACCAAAATAATGGTAATAAAGCAGCTTATCTTGCTTGGTTAACACAAGAAGAAACAGCTCTTTGGAAAGACGTTGAAAACTTAACAGGCATTTCATTTGACGAATGCAAAACATTACGTGCAGAGTTCCAACAAGCGCACGATAAAGAAAGTGCTGACTTAATTAAACAGTTAAGCTTGAACAAAGATGTTTCACCACACATTAAAGAAATTATTGAAAGCGTAGTACGCGATTTAGGATGTCAACCACTTGAAATTATTTCTTGTGAGTATCCTGTTGCTGCAGCAACACATGGCCCTGTTGTGTTTGTAAATGAAGAAATTTTCAATACCATGTCGACCCTTGCACAAAAGTTCGTTGTTGGACATGAAATTATCCATATTTTATTGCAAGATGATGAAACTCGATTTGTATTCAAAAATAAAGGATTCTTCACCAATGAAAAATCTCTTGAATATGCAATGAACAAACTATACCGATTCCAAGAATTACGCGCTGATATGCTTGCTGCATTAACCAACGCTGATTACGCTCAAGGATATAACGAGTATGTTCATAATGCTTTATCAAGAAGAGATGGCGAAGAAATCACCGAATTATTTTATCCGACCTATGCACTCAGACAAACAACCAGTGAAAAAATTCAAAAAATATTAGTTGCATAATTAAAAGAAATAAATCCTGAGAACCAAAATTCTCAGGATTTAACATTATAATACAAGGATTTACTCATGAAAAAATTAACCAATAAAAAAGTTAGTACTCTCGTTATCATATTAGGAAGCATGACATTGTTCACCGTTTGCTATAAGACTCAACAGATTGCCAATTTCCCCTTAAACAAAGCAATACAACCCAATTTGATTGATGATTTAACGGTTTCTACCTTAGCTGATAAAGAATCATTATCTGCTTATTTAAAAAGTTTTGATGAACAAGAGAACACTCTTTGGCATGAGATAACGAATGCTATCACTATTACAAAAGATGAATTTATTGCTATAAAAAATGAACAAGAATGGCGCAGCGATTACAACGAAAGCGTACAACAGATGCTAGGAAAAAAACAAAGCAAGCAACTGATCAGTCAAAAAAATATACATTTGATAAATGAAGTGTTAACTTCTTGCGGCATTGACCCTAAAAAAATAACAATTAAAAGCTCAAATGCTTTTTCTCCTGCAGCTGCCACCGATTCAACGCTCTCTATCAATGAAGAAAAATTTAATGCGCTGTCACCAAAAATGCAAAAGTATATTTTAGCTCATGAAAGTAGCCATATTATTAATCAAGACCATTCAACACGCTGTTTGATTGATGAACTTAATGATGAACAAAAAAATAATAACCAGTTAAAAAAATTAATACCACAATTAAATAAATTTTTTGAAATAAAAGCCGATATATTCGCGATGCTGCAAGGTGAAGAATTTGCAGAAGGCCACATTGAATTTATGGAATTATGCATAAGATTATACGGCAATAAACCAGGCAAAAATCACCCATCAAATGGGGAACGACTTGAAATTGGTCAACACTTATTAACAATGATGCAAAATAAAAGCAGTAATCAAGTTTAAAATAAAAAAAATGAAATTACTTAGTGCGCAATCGATTAATATTATCAATTGCTTCTTGCACGGTTTTAATATGGGTCGCTTGATCATCGTCAATTTCGATACCAAAAGAGTCTTCGAATTTCATGATGATTTCAAGCATATCCAAAGAATCAGCACCCAGAAGCTCAAATGATGATTGTGACGTCACCGAAGCTTTATCAATTGTTAACGTATCAACAATAATTGCTATAACTTTCGTAGTGGTATCTTGCATATCAAATTGTGCCATAGAAAACTCCTGCTAAACTAAATTTTGATTTCGAATATAATAAAAAAAAGAATAGCATTAGTATAGCGCAACCTAGTGCGAGTATCCATAATTATTAAAAAAATTAAAATGACATAAAGAACGCTAGATTGTTGTTAACATCATATCAGCAACGAGCTTCTTTAATGATTCAATATCAGCACGATTATTAATAGTAATAATTGGTTTATCAGGATACATATGTCGTATCAAGGATGTTAATGTTTTTCCAGGGCCAATTTCAACAATAATGTCCCAATCTATGCAATGCTGCAACACTTTCTTCCAAAGAATCGGTGCATGCACTTGCTTCATGATTCGTCGTTTGATAAGCTCACCTTTGCTCACAACCGCACCATTAGTGCCTGCAATCAAGGGAATGCTGGAATTTTTAAAATCAATTTTTAACGAATATTTTTCTAAAGTGGTCACCACAGGATCCATAAGCGAACTATGCAATCCACCATCAACAGAAACTTCATGCATAACACCATTTTTTTGATGAACTTTTTGCTCAAGCGCAGCAATCAATTCTGTTGAACCAGTAACCACATGCTCATAGTCATTATTATAAGCACCAATTGAAATACTCAAATCGCCTTTGCTTAATTCTGCACAAAATCGCTTTAATTGCAAAGCACTAACACCTTTTACCAAAAATGCACGCACGTTCAATTGAGGCAACAACTCTTTATAAAAAAGTGCATATTTTTGCAAAAAATAAAGACCATCGGGCAAGCTAATACCATCCGCTGCACACGCTGCACTGAATTCGCCAATGCCATAACCAGCGACAATATCAATAGGAATTCCTTCTTGTTTGATTAAAGCTGCCAGAGAAACACTCGTTAAAAAAATAGCAACATACGCATTTTCTAGTGATGATAATTCAGCGTCTGATGAAGCAAAACAAAGTTTTACAAAATTAATAGAAAGACAATTATACGCTTCTTCAAAATATTCTTGCACAAGACGAGATTCATCATACAGATCTTTACCCATGCCAACAAACTGGCTGCCAAAATCAGGAAAGAGCATTCCAATCTTCATACACACTATTCCTTTAACTGAGGAACACCTTGCTGTGAGCAGAAAATTTTTGTAAACGTCGTAGTGTTTCTTTTTTTCCTAAAAGTACCATCAATTCAATAATGCCAGGACTTCCTGTTGTTGCTGTTAACGCAAGCCGAATTGGTTGCGCGAGCATTACTAGCTTTATAGCATATTCTGCACACAATTCTTTTAGCAAGATTTTTAATGAATCATGCGTATAAACATCAAGCGAGTTAATTTTTTCTTGTAATCGATCAAATTGTTCTAGTGTTGGAATGGTAACAAATTGTTCCATATCTTCTTTCTTTGTATGATTATTCATTTCATACAAAGCATCGATTACGTCAATCAACTCAACTAACGTCGAAGTTCGTTCTTTATACAAACCAAGTGCAAAAATAATTTGTTCGTGCTTCCAGCTGCCCAGTCGCTGCGGCCAATCTGCATCAATATCTTTCACGATGCAATCAAAAAGTTTTTCTGCTGTATAAGCGCGCATATAAACACCATTAACCCACTGTAATTTTTGATGATCAAAAATAGCACCATGCGTGCCAATTGCTTTCATAGTGAAATAATCGATCAGTTCTTGACGAGTAAAAATTTCTTGATCACCATGCGCCCATCCCAAACGCACAAGATAATTACATAAAGCTTCTGCTAAAAATCCATTTTTTTTATATTCTAACACTGAGGTGGCACCATCACGCTTACTTAACTTGCCCCCTGATGGCGACAAAATAAGCGGCAGATGTGCAAAGAGCGGGACTTCAAAACCCAACGCTTTATATAACAATATTTGACGTGGTGTGTTTGGAATATGTTCTTCACCCCGGATCACATGAGTAATCTTCATTAATGCGTCATCAACAACAACAACAAAATTATAAATTGGTGTGCCATCCGAACGCGCAATAATAAAATCATCGATCTGATCAAGCGCAAAAGTGATTGGCCCATGAATCAAATCATCAAAAACAATTTCATGTTGTTCTCGAGGCACTTTCAAGCGAATGACATACGACTGCTCTAGATCTTCATTTTCAGCTGATAGCAATCTACACTTTGCATCATATTTGAAATAACTTTCGCCATCCGCAGCTGTTGATGGCACTGAACAGTAGCAACGATACGCCTTTCGGTCATCAACCAATTTTGCAATCATTTTTTTATGTTCTGCTATGAATTCCGATTGAATGTGCAGTGGTTCATCACTCACAATGTCGGTCCACGCTAATGAATCAATGATTGAACGAACATATTCTGCTTTTGAACGAACAAGATCGGTATCTTCAATGCGCACAAGAAAAATGCCCTTATGGTGACGCGCAAATAAAAAATTAAACAATGCTGCACGCAATCCTCCAATATGCAAATGCCCGGTTGGAGACGGAGCAAAGCGTACACGAACTAAAGAATTTTTTTGATCTGAATGACTCATATAAACCTTATGAACTATATTAACGGTTGAAAAACTATGCTGCGAATTCTTTTAATGTCTCTTGGGCCAAAATTGTCCAAGGCGATGATGCCAAGCCACCTTCAGGGAAAGCAACAATGAGTTGATTCAAAAGTTCTTGAGCACGATCAAATGATTTTTGTGACCTATAATACTGCGCTAAATAATATAACGCTTCATCTCTATTTTTATTTTTAGTGTTTTGTGCTAATGCATCTAGATCACGCAATCCACTATTTTTTAAGGCGTCATCATTGCTATCTAGTTTCATACGCGCAGCTTGAATTGAATATATAAAATAAAGTGGTGAATTTTTTGCAATTGCACCAATAACACGATCCAAGGTGGTTATTGCTTCGTTTAGTTTTCCTTGTCCAATCAAAGATTGCGCTTCAAGAGCCATAAAATAGGGCGCTAATGAAGAACCACTGTGTTGGCGATACCCAGTCATTGCTGCTAATGAAACGGTCGGCCATTGTGCAGGATTTTGTTGCGCACCATTAAATTCTTCAATACACGTAACAAAAGCTAGCTGAGCCGCCTCTTCTTGTTGTTGGCGATAAAACCAATAACCAAAAGTTCCTGCCACCCCTAAACCTAGCACGGCCATGGCGATCATTATTTCTTTTGCATGACGATTTATTAACGATTGAATGTGAGACAAAGATATATAATTTGTCATGATTGTTGTTTCTCCTACTATTAAATTTTGAATTTATCAAAACTTACCATACTCTGATGAAACACTCAAGACGAACGCATCTCAAATGATAAGTCAAGATCGCGAACAGCCGTAATAGTGATTGATTGATCTACTAACTGCTCTGTTAAAGATGCATTAAATTTTTTTATTATTTGTTTTTGCACAACGGAATGAGCAAAAAGAATGGCATTTTCAATTGCTTTGGCATTTGAACAACCATGTGCAACAATGAGAGGATCGTTCAAACCAAGTAACAACGCACCACCAGTTTGCTTATAATCGATTTTATCTTTGAGCGGCTTCAATAAACTCTTACTAAGCAAACCAACTATTTTTCCATACCACGAGCTGGCATAAGCTAGTTTCATCCAATCAAAAAGTGCTTGCGCTGTTCCTTGAACTGATTTTAATACTATGTTGCCAACAAAGCCATCGCATACTAAAACATCGACTTCACCATTAAAGATTTCTCGTGCCTCAATATTACCAATAAAATTAAGCGACGTACTATTTTCTAATAAATCGTAGGCTTGCTTTACTGATTGCGAACCCTTGTAAGGTTCTTCACCATTAGAAAGCAAAGCAACACGCGGCTGAGAGCAGGCAGTAGTTTGTTGTACAAAAAGATAACCCATAAGGGCAAATTGTCTGAGATATTCGGCTTTGCAATCAGTGTTGGCTCCAACATCAATCACAAAAACCGGATTTTTTTTAGTAGGCAAAAAGGTGCCAAGAGCAGGTCTTGCCAGCCCCGGCACCCTTCCTAAAACCATTATTCCAGCGACAAGCGCAGCTCCTGAATTACCAGCGGAAACAACTGCTTGTGCTTTTTGTTCTGCAACTGCTTGAATTGCACAAAAAAGTGATGAATCTTTTTTTCGCAACAAATCTTTGGTTGGTTCATCGCCCATGCCAACCACCTCACGGCAATCAACAATTTTTATGGGCAAAGCACGCCAATATTTATCACATTCATCTAATATCTGTTCAATGACTTCTTGATGCCCATACAGCGTAACGGCCATCTTTGATGAGGCAACCATCACAGCGTTATAAGCACCCTGAACGGCAACTTTGGGTGCAAAATCACCGCCCATAGCATCAACAGCTATCATATTTTATTCTTCTGATTTGGTATCGATTGGCGCTTCTTTGGTGCTTTTTGCTGATTTTGCTTGTTGTGATTCAACACGCTTGATACCACGTTCAATTTTAGTTTCAAGAACCTTAGCTCCTTTATAGAAACCACAATCTTTGCACACTTGGTGCGGCGCTATAGCAGTTTTACACTGAGCGCATGAAGTGATAGCTTGAACTTTTATACCCTTATTGGCAAATCTTTTATCTCTGCGGGCTTTCGACCGCTTCCGTTTTGGTACTGGCATACGTAATTACTCCGATAACTATAAAATATAGGCTTTTAGGCCAACGAATTTTACTAGTAACTTTACCAGATTTACCAAAAAAGACAATTTTTACCTTGTTACAAAACAAAAAGAAGTAGCTTGTCATTATCATTGACAAGCTACTTCTTTTATTTAACCAAACCAAAATTTAAAAAAAATGGCCTATTTTCAATTTACCCACCGTGTGATAATACCATTGATAATTGATTCAAAGATTTATGCAATTTTTTTAATTTTCCAGAAAGCTTTTTTGTTTTTTCAGCCACAATTTCGCCTTTTTGTCTTGCCAAGGTCTCTTCTAATCTTTTTCGATCAATCTCTAACCTTGTTTCATCTTCTAAATCTGGTGTTAATTTACTAATTGATGCTTTTTCACCTGCCTTAACTATCGGCGATTTGGGTTCAATAGCACTATCAGGCTCTACTTTTGGAGTCGGTTGCAAAACTGGCTCTTTTTCTCCTTCTTCCTCAGTCGATTTTTCTTCTACTGATTCAGCTTTTACTTCATCTGACTCTGTGCCCAAACCTAACAAGGTTTTAAACCCCTCTAAAAAACCTGTACTTTTACGTTTTTCTTTTTTTCCACTCGTTTTTTCAGTGCCTTGAACTGTGGTTGCTGGCAATTTGACAGAGGAAGGCTCTGCAATAACAGTTTGATCAGTTTCCTTCTCTGAGAAAGCAGGTTCTGCACTAACACTTTCCCCTTGAGGAATTGGTTTTACTTTTTTAGATGCAGTTTTTAAAGCAGCTTTTTCTTTCATAGCTTTTAATTTAGCTTGTAATTGTAAATGTGATGTTTTAGAAGAACCGCTATCACCTTTATTAGCTAAAGAAGTTTTCTTAAGTGCTGCTTTACTCCCTGTTGAAACTGCAACTGGAGATGATATTGGGTTTGGAGTTTTCCTAAGCGATAAAGCCTGTTCCTTCAAAAGTTCCGGTGATAAATTTGGCTCTCCCTCGGTGAATTCAGATGCTTCCTTAATAGATCCGAATAAACGATCGCGAATTGTAGGATTTTCAACTACTTTAGTTGTACCACGAGTACCAGCTGAAGGTTTTCTCCGTTCTGGCCCAGTATTTCTTTTTATAGTTGACAATTTTTCAACTAAAGGCTGTTGAGGCCTTTTATCAATTGGTAATTCCTTTTTTGTTTGACCCGTTTTGCGTTCTTGCTGAGCAAATGGTGATTCACTATCTAGAATACGGTTAATTCTATTTATATCTTTTTTTGCGCCTAATTCAGAGAATTTGCTCAAATTATTTATTTTAGTAGAAAGCTCTTGCTTTGAGAGTTTCAACAATTCTTTTCTTGCTTCTTTTTCTTCTAATAAATCTTCCATTTCTCCTGGATTAGATTGTTTATTTTTATCTCCTAGCAAAACATCTAAACGCCCCATAAGGTCTTCATCACTCCAGCTTGAATAATCAGAAGCAACCTGCTCTTCCATGGCCTGCAAAAAACTCGTGCTTATATTAAAACACAACGTAAATAACAAAACTTTATAGAATTGCTTCATCAACATTCTCCTTATTGAGCAAAACTTCATTTTAATCAGCCTAAAAAGATCGACTTATTATTGTCAATAAATAAACTATATATGCCGCACAACAAGCTTATTCATGAACTGCACTAAAGAATGCTGCAATTCTTTTAAATTTTTTTTCAACGATTCTTCATTATCAGATGTTTGTTTTTGGCCAGGAGTTATATTTTTTTGTTGTAGCAATTCCATTTCAGCTCGCCTTCTTTCTCTTTCTGGTCTATCAGCTTCAAATTCTTCAACCGATTGTGCCCAAGTAACTCTTTTTCTAGGCTGCAAAGGTTTTAATGACCTAGGAATAATTTCCTGACCAGGTTTAAATAATAATTCTTCGTCACGTGATTGTTGCTCTAAAGGTGGAATAATTTTTTCACTTGGAAATCTTTCATTGCGATATATTTCATATATATAATCAGGAGTTCTCTCATCTTTGATTAACGCTAACATTTCAGTATCAATATTTTTTATTGATTCGTTAATTTTTTTTAATTCCTCTAAAGTATTAGTTTGAGGCGACATCGATACTTTTTTATTTTTTAAATCATTAAAAAGAGCAATCATAGAACGCAATCTGTTTTCAATACCATCTGGGCTCCATTTTTTTTGTTCAGCTTCTTGCATCCTTCTTTCAACAAGCTCCCCACCCGCTTGTTGATATAATGAACGGTAAGGTGTTTCTGCACCAAGCGGAAAACCGCCAACACTACTTTCATCTGTTTTAAACAAACGGATTTTTTGTTTTTTTAGTTTATCTAATTTCAAATTCAACGTGCGCTTTTCATCAAATAGTGCATTTCCCTGGCGCCACAAAGCATCAAATCTTTCTGAATCAGTTAAACCTGCATTGTTAAACTGATCAAATTCTTCAGTGATATTTTTATAACGTTCTTCTAACTCATTTAATTTTTGCAAAATTGCTCTCTCTAAATCAAATAAACGAGAAAAAGATTTTTTTGATTTTGTTATATCTTGTTGAGCAAATGGTAATTGCTTTTCCTCTTGGGTTATTTCTTTCTTTTTTTCCAATAATAATCTTCTTAAATCAGTTGATTTTTTTGCAAGAAACTCATTTTTTTCAATTAATTTATCATATTCAGCTTGAACCTCTTTGAATAAAAAACTTTTTCTGAAAGGATCATAAAGATTTTCCTGTATTTGCTTCATTCGAGAAGCATTACCATCATATTGCTCTTTAATTTGTTTCAATTCACTTTCTAACTCAACAATACTTAAATCATCAAATTCAGAAAAAAGGTTTTTTTCCTCCATGGATAACAAAATTAATGGAATAAACAAAGCAATCATCAATAAAAACTTTTTCATTACATTCCTTCTTTCATAAATAATTTATTATTAATAATAAAAACAATAAAAAAACTTACTTACAAAAGTCAATAAACAAGAGCACATAACACTCATAGATTATTGTGTCTGCCACATACCCATAAAATTTTGAATAACCTTACCTTCAAGCTGCAAATCAAATAATTTTGTTTGTAGCTCCAGTAAAGAAAGATTTGTCTTTTGTTCTAATTCATCAATAGAGATTGGATATTTACATAAGAAAAGCAACGGATCAGATTCAACAGAATTTGCTGTTCCCATTGTTATTGTTGTTTGTATGAACTGTTCAGTTGAAGCCTGAACATTGTTAAGTTGAATATCATGCCCGCATTCAAGCATAATATCTTGAGCAGATGTTGCAATATGAGCACCTTGTTTGAATAATGCATGACAACCTACGCTCATTGGATCATCAAAATGACCCGGAACAGCAAAAACGTCTCTTCCTTGTTCAAGCGCGAATGAAGCAGTAATTAATGAGCCACTTTTTTGCGCTGCTTGCACAACAACACATGCCTTGCTCAACCCAGCTATAATTCGATTGCGCGCAGGAAAATGGCCTGGTAAAGCTTCTACTCTCATTGAAAAAGGTGAAAGCAAGGTGCCACCAGTTGCAAGAACATCAGAAAACAATCTTTTGTTTTGCTTGGGATAAAGATGCATCAACCCTGAACCAAGAACAACCGTTGTTTTGCCGCCAGCTTGCACTGCCGCCTGATGCGAATAAGAATCAACTCCGATGGCGCCTCCGCTGACAATATTCCAGCCTTGTTGCGCCAATGGCGGCACAAGAGCATCAACAATTTTTTTGCCATACGGTGTTGCAGCACGCGCCCCAACAAAAGCAATTGCAGGAACAGAATCTTGCAAAGCCTGGCCTTTATAATAAAGCACCACGGGTGGCATATGAATAGCGCGCAAAAGTGCCGGGTAAACATCATCAAATAGGCTCAAAACATGCACATTTTCTTTTTCAAGCGAACTACATTCTTGATCGAGCATTTGAGTATCATCCAACCCTGCAACAAGATCGAGGGAGGTTTGTATGCTCAAACCACAACGATTTACAAAATCTGAAGAAGACCACGCATAAAGATCTGATAAGTCGTCCACAGAAATTGTTTCAAGAATACGATTGATGTGAGCAGGTCCCACACCCTTCACTAATGAAAGGTGTAGGATAATAAGATTTTTAATCATGTTAGATAAAATCAATTCCCTCATCAGAATGAACAACGTCTATTTTTTCCTGATCTTGATCTTGGACAAAATCAACGTCTTCACTTTGATCATCATAGGAATCAAATTTTACCGGATTATTGTTTTTTGGCGCTTTTTGCCCGGAAGCATTTTCACCTTCAACATGTTCTTCTTCAAAAGAAACAACAGCTGACAAAGTTTGATCATCATTCAATCGAATTAAGCGAACGCCTTTTGCTTGTCGGCCCATAGTGCGAATTTCTGTTGGCGATAGACGAATGATTTTACCAGCAGTATCAATAAGAAGAACATTTGCTGTATCACTCACGACAGCCAAACCAATAACATTACCATTGCGGTCGGTCGTTGGAATCGTTCGAACACCATAACCACCGCGATGCGCAACTCTGAAATCATCTGCTTTCACGCGCTTACCAAAGCCACGTTCTGTTGCAAAAAGAATATCGTTGTCATCATGAATAACTTCCATGCCAACAACAAAATCTTTCGCTTTCAGACGAATACCCATAACCCCAGATGCTTGTCTGCCCATTTGGCGAACTTCAGTTTCTTTGAAGCGAATGCCTTGGCCTTTTGCGGTGGCAATAACGATTGAATCATCGCCTGAACTTAGCGAGCAGAAAATCAAATGATCATTTTCACGCAAGTTAATTGCACGAATACCTGAGCTACGAATTTTAGCGAATGCCATTGCATCAGTACGCTTGATAATACCTGCTTTAGTTAACATCACTAATGACTTACCTTCTAAATCACGCGCTGGCAATAATTTAACCACCGATTCATCAGAGGTGAGTGGTAAAAGATTCACAATTGCACGACCTTTTGCAATTCTTGAACCTTCTGGAACTTCAAAAACATTCAAGCTATACACACGACCTAAATTGGTGAAGAACAACAGTTCATCATGCGTTTTGGCAACAAAAATGTCTTGAATTAAATCGCCCGATTCATCGAGTGCAGTCATGCCCATTTTACCTCTGCCACCACGATGCTGAACGCCATATGTTTCTAGCGGAACACGCTTGATATAACCTTTGCGCGTTAATGTCACGACTACTTCTTCATCAGGAATTAAATCTGCTTCAGTGAGAATGTCGATTGGCCCTTCTATTTTGGTGCGACGTTTATCGGCATATTCACTTTTGATAGCAACTAATTCTCCTTTAACTTCAGCGCGCAAAATAGTTTTATCCGCAATAATGGATTTATAATACTGAATCGTCTTTTTTAATTCTTCCATTTCAGCATAAATTTTTTCTTGTTCAAGCCCCGTTAAACGTTGCAAACGCATTTCCAAGATTGCTTTACCTTGCTCAGGTGTCAACAAAAAACGTTTATTTAAGTGAACAATTGCTTCATCAGCAGAACGAGACTGTTTGATTAATGCAATAACTTCATCAATACTGCTTAATGCGATAATAAAACCAGCAAGAAGATGCTCACGCATTTCTGCTTTTTTCAAATCATACACAGTTCGCTTGAAAATAATTTCATGACGATGCACAAGGAATTCATGGAGCAATTGTCGCAAATTAAACACTGAAGGTTTGTTATCAAGTAATGCAAGCATCAAAATTGAAACGGTTGTTTGCAATGAAGTGTATTTATAAAGCTGATTCAAAATGACGGTCGGAATTTCGCCTTTTTTTAATTCAATAACAAGACGCATACCTTTTTTATCAGATTCGTCTCGAATATTTGAAACGCCTTCTATAATTTTATTTTTTACTAAATCCGCAATTTTAATAGTTAATTCTGCTTTATTAGCTTGGAATGGCAATTCTGTGATAACTATTGCCGTACCTTTTTTTGTTTCTTCAGTTTCAACAACACCGCGCAAAATTAAATTACCACGACCTGTTTTGTACGCTCTGATAATGCCTGCTCTGCCACAAATTATTCCACCGGTTGGGAAATCTGGCGCTGGCACTAACGTAAATAATGTTTCATCATCAATTGATTCATTATCTAAATAAGCCAAACACGCATCAATAATTTCGCCTAAATTATGAGGAGGAATAGACGTTGCCATACCAACAGCAATACCAGCAGTACCATTAATAAGTAGGTTAGGTAATCTGCTTGGCAAAATAACTGGCTCAACGGTTGAATCATCAAAGTTAGGAACAAAATCTACCGTTTCTTTGTCTAAATCAGTTAAAATTTCAGCAGCAATTTTCGCCATACGAACTTCTGTATAACGCATAGCAGCCGCATTATCACCATCAACTGAACCCCAGTTACCTTGGCCATCAAGCAATGGATACCGTTTTGAGAATAGCTGCACCAAACCAACCATACTGTTATAAACTGCCTGGTCACCATGTGGGTGATATTTACCAAGCACTTCACCAACAACACGAACTGATTTGTGATATGGTTTATTATGATAAAAACCAAGTTGCGCCATGGTATAAAGAACACGTCGATGCACCGGCTTGAGACCATCACGCACATCAGGAATTGCACGACTAACAATAACTGACATTGCATAATCAAGAAACGAAGCTTTTAATTCATCTTCTATCAGGATCGGCTTGATGCCAAATTTTGCTACTTTTTCTTGATTATCAATTGCCATGAAAACGACCTTTCAACAGGATCAGAATTTAATTTTTATGTGTTACAAAAAGTATAACGAAAATAGTTTTTTTAACAAGAACGTGACATGTATTTTTTTTTTAAATCAAGTGATATGACCGAGTCAATGAATTATTTTATTGAATGGATTCTGAATAAAAATTCTAATCTTTTTTATTTTTTTATCCTCAAAATACATCCACACTTTTTCAAAAATTAGATTAAAAAGAGTCACAAAAATCCCGACCATAACGCCATAAACAATTGCATGGAAAATGCTAAAATCCTTAAAATAATTCGCAGCAAACCCCGCACCTAAACCAACCATGATTCCGAAAATTATTCGTCGAATAAAGACATTAATAGTCATAAAAAGTCCCTTAATTATCAATTTTATTAATTTTTAAAATTTTGTTATACTTTATTCTATCATCAGACCAAGAAAAGATAAACTATTTAAACCCAGTAGATCAAAAATTCATGGACTTAAAAAAAATTAAATTACAGGATTTTACTCCTGATAAAATTAGAAATTTCTCTATAATCGCGCACATCGATCATGGCAAATCAACCTTGGCTGACCGGCTCCTAGAATTCACCGGCACCCTAACTGATAGAAAACGCCATGAACAATTCCTTGATAAACTGCAAGTAGAAAAAGAACGTGGCATCACGGTAAAAGCACAAACTGCTTCTATGTTTTATGAGTATGATGGTCAAACCTACCTCCTTAATCTCATTGACACCCCTGGCCACGTGGATTTTAGCTATGAAGTTTCACGTTCGCTCTATGCTTGCCAAGGCGCTCTCCTCTTGGTTGATGCAGCTCAAGGCGTTCAAGCGCAAACAATGGCAAATTTCTACCTAGCTTTTGATCAAGATCTCACCATTGTGCCAGTCATCAATAAAATTGACATGGCAGCAGCAAACCCTGAACGAGTTGCTCAAGAATTAAAAAAATTATTTGATATTGAACCTGAAGAAAATGTTCTCGCTTCTGCCAAAAATGGTATTGGCATTGATCAAATCTTGGAAGCTGTCATCACTCGCATGCAGCCACCAAAATCATTAACACAAGAACCACTCAAAGCGCTCCTTTTTGATTCTTGGTTTAATGATTATAAAGGAGTGATTTGTTTAATTGCTATCAAAAATGGCAGCATCACAAAAGGTGATAAAATTACCCTCGCTCAAACGGGCGAAAGCTATGAAGTATTAGAACTGGGGTTAATGTATCCCGATGAAACACCCATGGATGCTTTATATGCCGGACAAGTTGGTTATCTTATAGCCGGCATGAAAACGGTAAAAGAAGCCCGTGTTGGTGATACTATTTTTCATACAAAAACACCCGTTGAAGCCTTTCCTGGTTTCAAACCTTCAAAACCTATGGTTTTTGCTGGGATTTATCCCCTCGATACTTCAGAATTTGAAGTTTTACGTGATGCAATTGAAAAATTAACACTCAATGATGCAAGCGTTACGGTTGAAAAAGAAACCTCTGTTTCACTAGGCCTTGGCTTCCGTTGCGGCTTTTTAGGCTTATTACATTTAGATGTTTTCAAACAACGGCTTGAACAAGAATATAACGTTACGGCAATCGTCACGCCACCTAGCGTATTATATCGTGTAAAAATGAAATATACCGGTGATATTGTTGACATTGAAAGTCCCAATGATTTTCCTGAACCTCAAAAAATTGATGAAATTTTAGAACCAATAATCAATGCAACGATCATTTTGCCAAAACAGTATTTGGGAAATATTCTAAAATTATGTCAGGAAAAACGTGGCAAACAAATAGAAATGAACTTCTTAAATGAAGATCGATTAATTTTGCGCTACAAATTACCTTTAAATGAAGTTGCCACCGATTTCTATGATAGCTTAAAATCACTCAGCTCTGGATATGCAAGTTTTGATTATGAAGAAGCTGAATTTGAAGTAGCAGATTTGGTTAAAATGGATATTTTAATCAATGGCCGCGCTGTTGATGCCTTGGCAATTATCGTGCACAGAGATAACGCTTATTATATTGGCAGAGACTTTGTAGCTCGTTTGCGCAAACTTATCCCTCGTCAGATGTTTGAAGTTGCTATTCAAGCGGCATTAGGCGCCAAAGTTATTGCTCGCGAAACAATATCAGCTTTCCGTAAAGATGTTATTGCAAAATGTTATGGCGGCGATATCACGAGAAAACGAAAATTGCTTGAAAAGCAAAAAGAAGGTAAAAAGAAAATGAAACAAGTGGGAAATGTCGAAATTCCACAAGAAGCATTTTTTGCCGTTCTAAAAAAAGAATAAAAAGGAAAATTTGTATCATGACAGAACAAAATGCCAATCAACTCTTTTCGGGAAATGTGTTTATATTTCAAGCTTTTGATATCGGGGAAGATGTCAATCTTGAGCATATTAAGCAATCACACAGCGTGATGTCTCGCCCCCTTTCATTGCCTAAATATTTTAAAAATTATCACACACCTCTACCCATTGATTTGCCACATCCTCATTCAAGCTCAAAATGTATTAGTGCGAACATTCATAGTTTTGGCGTGATATCATTAGTATATAAAATACCGTTTCGTGATACGTTAGAAAACTTAAGGAAACGATTTAATGCCCTTGACAGCGAGTTTCAAGAACAAGGAGTGGTTGATGCGGGGTCAATTTTTAAGGCAATTCATCATAATATCAAACAACCTCGATTCTTCCATTTAAGAACTTCCTATGTTGTTATTCAAGTTGATTCTCAACCGGCGCTATCAACAGTAACGTTAAAAGACACCCACGGCGGAACCATTGTTTCATTGTTACGTTTTGAAACTGAAAACTTGAGTGAATATCAAAAAAATGAAATTTTAGATTCCGCAATTGGTTATTATCGCGGTGACTTATTCATCATTGATACACAAGCGGCTTTTGTGTATGACGAGGAATACAGTGAAATTCTAGATCTCTTTGAATTTGCCAATATTCAGCAATTAGAATTACAATATTTTGATCGCATGCTTGATCAACAACTGAATGTTGTGTATCAACGTGAAGTTAGAGCATTGCCTTTAAAAGCGTATATGCCTTTCATCGGCTCTATGCCAAAAGATCAAATTGGTTCATTAAACATCTTAAAAGTAGATATTTCCGTTATCATTGAACGACTAAAAAGTAGCATAAAACTTGCGGGTGAAGAATATATTTCAGAACTCTACGCACTTCTTGTTGATCGCTTGGACATCGACAACTGGAAAGCTTCAATTGATGATAAACTGCAAATCATTCAAGATATCAATTCGGTCTACCAAGCTAAAATAGATATTATTAGAGAAGATTCATTATCCGTATTGATTATTGTATTAATTTTCATTGAATTAGTCGTTGGTGTTTTGACCTACTTTAAATAAACGCAACTATTAATTTCTTGCAAAATCTGAACTCAATCCGTTAAACTTTTTTTAGGTTGTTATCCAAACTCAAAAAAAGGAGTCTCATAATGTTATTGAATTGGGCGTTAGTTTTTCTTGTTCTTGCTCTTATTGCTGGTTTTTTTGGATTTTTTGGCTTGGCAGCAGAAAGTGCTGGCATTGCTAAAATCTTATTTATAGTGTTTTTAGTGATCTTTGTTGTTTCTTTTGTGCTGAATATGTTACGCGGCAAACAGCCACCTATGAACTAAAATGATCCTTATTAATTGATAGAATACATTCTTCATGCAAGACGAATAATAGTTATATTGATAATTTGAGCTACTATTTTTCTTGCACGTAAAATCTTTATTGGATGTATTGGTTTTTTTTAGTTAATTGACGTTATTCACGATAAATCGAGTAGTACTATAAAGGTGCTTCTCTTAATCAGTTTTTTTTTGCAAATACGTTTCAAATTCTAGATCAAATTTATCCCATAGTTTTTCAGCATATGAAGAATCTAAAATTTTATCTTTCTTAAAAGAATACCCAAAAAAAATAGGATCAGAATTATAACGAAATTCTTTTGCAATGAATAAATTATCTTCAGAGTCAGAATATTTTTTAAAAATAACCCAACCGTGAAACTCTTCTTTTACAAGATCCGTGGAAGAAGAAAAGACTCTATGGGGGAAGATAAAAATAAAAAAAAAAAGAAAAAAAATTAGTTTCATGGTATTTGTCCTTTGATAAACTTATTTTTTGAACAATTCAAATTACTTTATTAATTACTCAATTTCTTAAAAAAGAAACCGCTCTTTACAAAACATTCAATGCCGATAGTTTTTGTTCAACAACATCAAAATCGAGACAGTGAATTCCACGCATGCCAACATAGTTGGCAGCTTCAACATTTTCAAATAAATCATCTATAAAAACGCATGTCTGCGCTTCAAGCTGATAGTGCTTCAGAAAATGTTCATATATTCTTCTATCCGGCTTTGCAAATTCAAGATTGCCAGAAATAACAATACCATCAAAAAGATCAAAAATAGCGGCATGTCCTTGTGTTAAAGCATGAAAATTAGGACTTTTCCAATTAGAAAGAACATAAAGATTATGCAGTTTGTTACCCTGCTCATCTTGTTGAATATGACATTTTTTTAACATTTCAATGCCACGCTCAAGAGGAACATAATATTTAGAATTTTGATCTTTATACATTGATTGAAATAAAACGCCACCAATATCAAATATAATATTGGTGGAAATTTTCTTTTTTGTTACAAAATTCATAACGCTTCACCCGCTATTTTATTGTGCAATACTAACTTTTGAAGGTCGAATCACCATATCCTTAAAGCGGTATCCTTTTTGTAATACTTCAACAATATTACCAGAAGGAATATCTGATGATTGCACCGTCATAACAGCTTCATGTAGTTCTGGATCAAATTCGGTGATTTCTTTAATTTCTTGAAGACCAATGCTGGTAAGATATTTTTGTAAGTCTTTATCAATTAAAATAATACCTGCAAGCAGCAGGTTTAACTCAGCCGAAGAAGCCTCATTTTGATTACTTTGTTTTAATGCTCGTTCAAAATTATCAATAATGGATAATAATCCACTAACCAATTCTGATTGAGCATAACGAGTAATTTGCAAACGAGCTTTCTCTTCACGACGTTTGAAATTTTCAAAGTCCGCCGTCACTCTTAAACAACGCTCTTTCCATTCTTGGAGTTCATGCTGACATTGATTAAGGTGTTTTTCTTGCTCGCCATTTTGCGCTGTATCATTCGTGGAAGAGTATTGGTTATGATCGTTCATTTCTTGAGTATGTTCTGTGCTATTCATAATGTTAAAAACCTTTATTATTTTTATTGCTTGAGTATGGGTAGATTATGCGTTAAAATCATAGCAAAATTAAGTATACCATACCATAATTGTGTGACAAGAGTTATTCCTTGTAACCATTTTTTACAATTCGATAATAAAAATTAAAACATGAAAAAAGTAGCACAAAACATGAAAAAACAATTTTTAGTTAGTATAGTATCACTTGTTCTCGTAATTGATATGTATACAATTGATAATCCGCATTTTTATCGAGCAAATTTTTTTTGGGGAGAACCGCGATTTGAAAAATCATGGCTCACTACCTTTGACATAAGTCTTGCTGGCGGATCAACAACAAAAGCAAGAAATAATAAAGGCCAAATCACCCCGTTGTTGACTATTTATGGCCTACAAAACATGCGCGTTTTGGCAACAAATGTACACAATTTAAATTCAGCAAACCCCCTTGAAAATATTCTCATACAACTTGCTCAAACGCCCGCACGAGAAAACTTTGGAAAATTAGAATATCATGGTCAATTTTCTACCATTGAATCAACGTTAAATCTCTACCAAAACATAGTTAATGGCTTCTTTCTCCAGGCATATCTCCCCATTCGTTATTTACGTATCGGCAATGTCAATTTTGTTGACCAATCACCAATCGATGACATTTTTCCCAATGCACAAACCCCTGTTTGGGTAGATTTTTTACAAAACTTTGATGCAGTTCTTTCTCAATTTCAATTAAAAGTACGAAGCACTTCTGAAGCAAGCATTGGTGATTTTTCATTGCTTGCAGGGTGGGCCCGCAATTATGAAGAGACGTGTTATATCGATTATATTGACGTTGATGCAAAAATTGGTGTCCTTTTCCCGACGGCTAAAAAAAGAAATGAAGACGAAGTCTTTTCTCTTCCTGTTGGTTATAATGGGCATTATGGCGTGCCATTAAAATTTAATTGTTCACTAGGTTATTGGGAATGGTTAACGGCTGGTCTTCATATTGGTGCTTTGTTTCTTATTGAGAAAAACCAAATAATCCGCATGAAAACAGCGGCAGAACAAAATGGTTTTTTTGATTTACTTAAAGGAAATGCAAAAATAGATCCCGGCACCTTATGGGAAGTCAGTGGCTACTTAAAGGCAGATCATTTTGCAAAAGGTCTTTCATGCTTAGTTGGTTATACCTTCACAAGAAAAGACCGCGATTGCATTAATCCTTTTGATACAATCGAATTTGATCCGCTTATTGTTAATTCAGACCAACGTTTTTTTAGCTGGAACATGCATGTTATTCATTTCATGGCAGAATATGATTTCACGAAGAAATCTAGTGATCTTGGCCCTCGACTAGGTTTTTTTTATAACCTAATTGTTGGCGGCAAAAGAATTTTTAATACCGGAATCACCAATTCTTATGTTGGCATAGATTGTTCATGGGAATTTTAGGACATATAAAAAAAATCATCTAGAGCAATAATTTCTTGATTGGAAGCAACAATTTTTTGAAGATTCTTTTTACTTTGATCAACAATTCTTTGCAAGCATATTCCCACGGCATTATGAGCCTTGTTTGTATATTTTTTTTGCCATTTTCTAAAATTTTTCTCAACAGATGAAAACAAATTGAGCAAATAGGCATAATCTTCAATTAAATAAATCCTGACTTCTGCTTCATTTTCAAGCAAATTACTTATTGCCTCTTGCAAAGCAACAAGTTGATCGGAAATATAAGAAGATTGTTGCAACCAAGAAATATTCAGCGATGAATCAAATTTCATTACTCTAAAATCATTAATAACCTCTTTGCAAAGGGTTTCAATAACATAAAAATCAGTCGAATGATAATTTTCAGTTGGAGTAGCTTTTAGGCAATGAAAAAAAAAGCAGGCACCCAAAAGAAGAAATATGCAACCTTTAATCAAAAAACGAACAAAAAAAAACATAAGCAAATCCTACTTTAATTTGGCAAAACATCATAAGTAGGATGACATATTTATATTCAGATTGTCAATAATTTTGTTATTTTTTAAGTATTTACTTTTTATTTTTTTATCATCTGATTATAGAATCATTCAGGCTAAAAAATATTAATGCTCTTCCCGATAAATAATTTCTGTTGGATGAAAAACAGGATAACCGCCATAATAATTAACGGTAAAATTGTGAAAATAAGAAGGAACATAATTTTGCATAGAAGCTGGTAATTGTAGATTTAAACCGTTAGGAAGCCATCTAAGAGCAATTGGCACTAAAACAGTGCCAGTTATAGCGCACCATTTAGCAAAAAATTCTGCTGCGGCAAGATCTTTTTCTATTTCTTTATCACCGCCAATTCCCCTTAGTTGCAAGCCTTTTAATACACAATAGCACGAGACTCTGATTAAAGATTCGGCAATAAATGAAACATTAGGATTTTGAGTTTGATTTTTTGATGAAAAAGTTCCTAAGCCAATAAAACCACCTAAAGCAAACCCAAGGCCTGCCGCCAAAAAAATTCTTTTTGCAAAAAATGGATAATGCGTACGTTTTTCATAAAAATTAGGTTCAATTGCTTGTTCAAGAACCTCTATTGCTTGTTTGCTCAAACAATGCTCAGAAAAGCTCAATATTCCTCGTTGACCAGCTTTAAATGGCGAAATATATTCAACAGGATTACTATCAAAATATAATTTAAAATGATCTGGTAAGTTTTTTGGCAGAATAAGAATTTTTAATTTTTTATTATTCCTCGCATCTATTTCTCTTATTTCAGGAAGAATTTCTAAAATTGCTCTCACATCGAGTCTTATTATTTCGTTATTGGCAATATTGAGGGTTGTTATTAAAGTTTTATCTTTTATTAAATGTAACCCATATAATGTTTGCAACCCTTTATCTTGCAAATTCGAAAGATCAAGTGAATATAATAATTCTTGGTCATTCTGAAGTTCTTCACGAGAATCAACTGTATATTTACCCAAACTCGCTATTGAAATTCCACCATATTGCAACATATAGTCATGAATTTCAGAATCCTCATAAGCGCATTCTTCAAGCTGTAAAGCCATAAAGTGATTGGCCTCTCTTGGCATTTGAAAATAATCTGCCAAAGCAGTTACTGCTTTCAAATGTTTTGTTTTTATTGATTTTAATTGAGTTTCATTAGCACAGTTAATAACTGTTTTAATAATTTTAGCAGTCGGTTCAATCTTATCAAAAGTTCTCGAAGCAATATGTTGTTTATATAAATCTATGTCTGGAATAATTTCAATGGAATCGATCCTACCTTCTTCTCCATCAAAACTTTTCTCTTTTACTTCACCAATAAAATCCTTAAATTTATCAGGATTAAAATGTACTTGTCGTTGCACATATTCTAATTTTCTTGCAGCATCAAAATCAACATGAAAAGTTTTCCCATGAAAATCTTTTACCGCTATAAACTTCCTATTAAAAGAATTTTCAGCATCATAGAGATTCATACAAAAACTAGGTTCTGTGAACCAAATTTTATCTGAGCCAAATTAGAGTTCCTCCAAAATATAAAAAAGATAAATAAGATTGAGCAGCCTTATCAAATCGAGAAAAAATCCTACGAAAATGTTTGATT
>Ga0105046_10001478_pt1 | contig 36157 bp, 37 predicted proteins | sample MAT03_FD_78385 | JGI IMG/M metagenome (GOLD analysis project Ga0105046, IMG submission 78385) | Freshwater microbial communities from Lake Fryxell liftoff mats and glacier meltwater in Antarctica - MAT-03 (megahit assembly) | ecosystem: Environmental > Aquatic > Freshwater > Ice > Liftoff... | reverse complement strand
GCTGATTCTTTCACTGCTTTCATCTGTTCTTTTTTCTGATCGGCACTTAAAGCAGTGTTTTCTTTGATGGCTTTCACTTTTGTTTTTGTAGCTTGATTTTGTGCTTTTAATTTTGCAGCCTGGTCATTGTTCAAGCCTAATTCTTTTTGCATATTGGCACCACGTTTTTGTGCCATCTCTTTGCGTTTTTCGCCCATAGCTTTTTTATCTGCCGCAAGTTTTGTTTTTTGCTCTGTGGTCAGCAGGGCGTCTCTTTTTGCTTTTTGTTCAGCCATCAGCGCTTCTTTGCGCATATTTTTTTCATTAACAGTGATGTCTTCTTCTTTGTTCAACGCTTCCATTTTTGTTTTGAAACTTTCGTTATCGGCCTTCCATTGTTTTTGCTGGGCATCGGTGAGGTCAAGATTTTTGAAAGCCTCTTTTTTGCCGTGTTCCATTCCATGTTCACCTTTCTTTTTATGAGTAGCCCTTGTTTGCTGGGCAAATAAGCTGGTTCCGCTCATCGCTAGGATTAATGTGAATGCGAGTAATTTTTTCATTTTATACGTTTTTTATTTTTTTTAATCGTAGTGTCCGTTAATAGACGGGCGATGGTACTGAAGGTTTAAGCAACAAAATGTTAAAGCCATTCTGCGAAGTGTTGCTGGTATGCAGAAATAAAAAAAGGCATTCAAAAAAATGCCTTTTGTACGATCATGATGTGTTTTGCTGAAAGCGGATATAGACATCTATCCTTTATTGGCCAATTGACCACAGGCGGCATCGATATCTTTGCCCCTGCTTCTTCGAACCCTTACATTTACTTTGTGCGCCACTAGATAATCTGTAAAGACCTGGGTGCTGTCCTCATCTGTTTTAATAAAGGGAATACCAGCTACCGGGTTGTATTCAATTACATTCACGAGGTGCGTTGGAATTTTTCTGTACACTTTTACCAGTTCAGCTGCGTCTTCCAAGCTGTCGTTTTCACCTTGCAGCAATACATACTCCAGGGTGATGTCGTTTTTTGTTTGGTCGTAAAAATAATTCAGTGCCTCTATTAATTCCTTGATGTTATTGGTTTCGTTGATGGCCATGATGCGATTTCTTTTTTCGTCTGTAGCAGCGTGTAAAGAAAGCGCCAGGTTAAATCGTACTTTATCATCGCCCAATTGACGAATCATTTTAGCCACACCAGCGGTGGATACGGTAATTCTTTTGGGACTCATGGCCATCCCATCGCTGGCAGTGATGCGTTCAATTGATTTTAATACATTTTTGTAATTTAGCAAAGGTTCTCCCATACCCATGTACACGATGTTTGACAATGGCGTTCCATAGGTGGCCAAACTGTGCTCATTCAATAAAGCGACTTGGTCGTAGATTTCATCAAAACCAAGATTTCGTTTGCGGTCCATGAGTCCAGTTGCACAAAATTTACAACTCAGGCTGCAGCCGATCTGTGAAGAAACGCAGGCGGTATTTCTTTTTTCTGTGGGAATTAGCACTCCTTCTATTAAATGACCATCATGTGTTTTGAATCTTGATTTGAGGGTGCCATCGCTGCTGCGCTGACTGGCATCAACAGTTAGGGTCACTATATCGAACGCTGTAGCTAATTTTTGCCTCAACTCAAGTGATAAGTTGCTCATTTCATCGAAACTACGGGCGTTATTTTTCCACAACCATTCATAGGTCTGAATGGCACGAAACTTTTTATCTCCTGCAGATTCAAAATATTCTTTTAACTCGGGTAAACTAAACTCCCGTATATTTTTCTTTCCCAACATGGCGCAAAGGTACAAATTGAAGAGGGATTTTGTGCAACAGCATAACCGAGCCTGCACAGTACCCTCATTCTTTTCCTCCCTTCTCTATCAAAAACTGGTTTCCACCCATTATTCCTACTTTTACGCTTTCAAACGAAGCTTCCATGAACAAAGTATATGTAATTGATACGATTAGAACGCCGATAGGTAAATATGGCGGGGCACTCAGCTCTATCAGACCCGACGATCTGCTGGCGCATGTGATCAAAGCGCTGCTGCAAAGGAATCCGAATGCAGATGTTAATGCCATCGAAGACGTAATTGCAGGTGCAGCCAATCAGGCTGGTGAAGACAACCGCAACGTGGCTCGGATGGCTGCCTTGTTGGCTGGTTTGCCAACTTCAGTGGCAGGCAATACGGTGAACAGACTTTGTGCAAGTGGTTTGCAGGCCATCATGGACAGTGCACGCACCATTGCTTGCGGTGATGCGGAACTGATGATCGCATGTGGAGTTGAAAGTATGACCAGGGCTCCCTTTGTGATGAGTAAAGGTGGCAGCGCATTTGATAGAACTACGCAACTATTTGATACCACCATGGGCTGGCGTTTTATCAACAAAAATCTCAGCAGTTTATATCATCCATACAGCATGGGCGAAACCGCTGAAAATGTAGCGGCTCAATGGAACATTAGCAGACACGCACAAGATGAATTTGCCATCGAAAGCCAACAGAAATACGCAGAAGCATTTGCAGCAGGAAAATTTACTGCCGAAATTATTCCCATCAAGGTGCAGGCGGGCAAAGAAAGTTTTACGTTTGATAAAGATGAACACCCCCGTTTGTCTACCATGGAAAAACTTACCCAGCTCAAACCTGCATTTTTGAAAGACGGCACCGTAACCGCAGGTAACAGCAGTGGCATCAATGACGGGGCTGCTGCCATGTTGTTGGCCAGTGAAGCCGCTGTAATCAAATACAGTTTAAAGCCCATTGCACAAATCCGCTCTATGGCAGTGGCCGGCGTTGATCCTGCTATAATGGGGGTTGGTCCCGTACCAGCCACTCAAAAAGCTTTATTGCGTGCAGGCCTTACCGTTAGTGACCTCAATCTGATAGAACTCAACGAGGCCTTCGCTTCTCAGAGCATTGCTTGTATTCACGATCTTGGACTCGATTTAGAAAAAGTAAACGTAAATGGAGGTGCCATTTCTTTGGGCCATCCATTGGGTTGCAGCGGTGTTAGAATCTCCACCACCTTGATTCATGAAATGCTGAAACGAAAAAGCAAATACGGACTGGCCACCATGTGCGTGGGCGTAGGGCAGGGTGCTGCGATCGTATATGAGGGAGTGGGTTGATCTGGAAGTAAATTATCAACCAAAAAAATATTCGAAATAGTGTTTACCACATAAAGTATTTGTAGTAGAATAAAATATAATTTTTATTTGTAAATATTTTATATACAAAATGAATTCTTATCGAAACGGTCTAAAAAAATTACACTTATAAAACATTATTCATCTTCTTTACGCTGCTTTTCTCTTTATCTTATTGTGACTCACAAGACGCTGATTTTACCATTGTGGTGGTAGAAGAGGGTAGGCCAATTATCACTGCCAACAAAAGTAAAATGCTCAGTTCGCTTTCCACTAATTTGGCTAATGTGTCAGGCGTAAAAGAAACCTTTACAAAGGTAGAGGTGGGAAAAAGAGACAATAATTATTTTTTGGTTTTTAGAGGAGCAAAATTTATTACCTCTGCTGTAGTTGTAGAAAATAACATATTGCGTGCCAAGCTCAACGTATCGTGCTCCACTACTGGAGATTGTGCCAATTCTCCAGGTTGCAGTCCCTGTTAAAATGTTGGAGAGTGCCTATGTACAAGATGCCCTAACGATGGTACTTGTATAAAAACATGTACCACGGTTACTTTGATTGATGTTGAAAATTTGTAAAACTTAACACTTCTCATTATTTTTCCGTTAACCTCAATTAAATGCGGCTTAAAATATTTTGCAGCTTCACAAGTTTTAATGAGTTTATATCGTTCGAAAAAATGAAATTTTTATTAGTGAAACCGACCGCTTTACGATTAAAGAATAATAACCTTAAATTTCACTGCTATAACATCTACAAAACTTTTGTGTTCTACAACCTGTGCAATAATTTTCGAATCAATCCATAATTGATGCCAATACATAATGCTAGTAAAGCGGCACCGGTGATCAATACCGACCAATCAATCATTGGTGATAAATCATCTCTGCCATTTAAAAATTGTTGTATAAAAAAATATTGAAACAATTGCACCAGCAACACAGAACTGCCAACAATCAACACATACATCGGTATCCATCTTTTGGCCACGGTTTTACTGAGCCAGTTGGGAGAATAGCCCAGTGTTAGCAATAGTTGCAGATTGTCTTTGCTGCGGGCAATCATCAGTTGTAGGTAGAAGGAGAACAGCATCATGGCCAGTAAAATTACCAATACTGCAAAACCTACCAAACCACTTACCACGGCTTGTAAAATTTGTTTTACCCTGCCGAACTTTGTTTTGTCTTTGTTAACCTGGTAATTGTTTTCCTGCAAATAATTCAAAAACTCCACATTGTTGGCGTCGGTGGTTTTAATGTAAACACGGGTTGCATTGCTGTTGCTGATATTGGCAATATTTTTATTGGCCCATTCTAAAAAGTTTTGGGGGACAATTACAGAGTTGATCCGATCGCTGAGTGCTACAATATTACCTCTGAAAATCTGGGTGCCATACACGCCGGTACATTCCAGTTGCATCACCAATGCACCCATGGCTCCTTCAGAAATTTGCGGCAGATCTCTGCTGGGAGCAAACACCGTGTTGTACAATTCGAGGTAGTCAGACGAAATAATGATGGGCACCATCGCTTGCCCGGGCTGCCAGGTAAAGGAAGGTGGGATGGTATCTATAAAATCTGTTTTAATGGCTTCCAGAAATATATCGGTGGTAAAAGGCAGGGCTGGCCCACCGGAAGCCGATACCACAAATTTATTGGCGATCAACGGCGTGGCATCGTCGATAAAGGGTAAAGATTGTAATGCACTGATTTCTGCAGCACTGAAGCTGTTATCTTGTCCTACATTTTGATCTGTAATTTTTTTTGTGATCGAAATATAATCAAATCCCGATGTACGCGGATTCCTGTCTTTAAGTAATACATTGATGTTGATGAACATCTGCATCGAACAGAGTAACAACAATACGCCAATGCCCAAGCCGAGGTAACTGATAAGCCTCGAACCAGTTGATGCTCCCGTGTTTAAAAAGGGAGCTATCTGTTTGAATGATAATTTCATTTGTTTATTCATTTGCATTTCTAAACTGGAAACAATCCGTAGGCGATTTAAAGAAAAAGAGTGCTGTCTGATTCAAAAAAGGGAACTTTATGCAGGTCTGCCAATATAATGCCTGCATTTCTTTTTGCTGCTTCTGTTGTGATCAAATGCATAGCCTTGATGCTGTTGTTTTCGTCGAGGTGACTAAACGGTTCATCCAAAACAATAAAATCGAAAGGTTGCTGCAACGAACGAATGATGGCGATTCTTTGTTGTTCTCCATAACTACAAATACCGGCGTTTTGCTGCATCTTTTTTGTGATACCCAATTGTGCCGCCATTTCTTCTAAGGAGGCTGCTGCTGAAAAAGGCACCAATGTTTTTTTAATCTCAATATTGGCTGCTGCGCTGTGTTGTGAAAATAATCGAAGGTCTTGAAACACAATGCTCACCTGTTGCTGACGATATTTCGCTTTGTCTTCCGGTGAAAAAGTTGCTATGTTTTTTCCATCGAACAGGATCTGTCCAGTGTACTCATTTCTCAGCAGGTATAGAAAATGAATGAGGGATGATTTACCGCTTCCACTGGGCGCAACAATTTGAATCCTTTCACCCTTTTTAAATACAACTTCTTTGTTCCAAACATCAGAATGTTGGGTCTTTTCAATTTCCAGGTATTGCGGTGCTATTTTTTGTAACTGTATCTGCATAGTTGTACTCCATTAAAAAGCCGCCGGTTTTACGGCGGCTTTAAAAATATAACTTTTATTGAAAATCCCTATTCAATCACCGGAACTGTTGGAATGACGATATCGTCTGAAGAGAAATCGGGTTGGTTCCAACCCAGTCTCGACTCATTCTCTTTTGCCAACTTACCCAAGGTGCCCAGATAGTTGTTGAGTTGTTTCAAACTATTGGTGTTTTTATCCACCAGGTTAATTTCAACATGCTGTTGTAAGCTTCCGTCTTTGAATTGTCCGCCACTAATTAAAATATTATCCCACATTTTTAAAGAAGCATCCATCATGATAATAGCAGAACTGTCGCCCTTCACAGAAGGTTTTAAACTAGTGAGAATGTATTGCAGATTAAAATAACCTCCAATTGGTCCGCCAGAAATTTTATCCAGAAAAGCAAAATTGCTTTTGGCGTCTTTGTTTACAAAATTATCTACCATTCCTTTTTGGTTACCCAATGCAAATATTTTTCCATTACTGGTAAAGTAGATGCTGTTTGGAGACGCTGATGCCATCTGTGCACCTGCTTTTTGTGCGGCGTTCACAATTTTATCGAAAGAAGCTTTATCACCTACTCCAGTACTAAACAACACATTTGGATTGGGTGTACCAAACATGGAGTCAATTTTGATATCAGTTATTGCGAACAAAAGTTCTCCGTTGTGCGACTTGATAAAATCATCTACATTAAATCCAAGTTGTGAAGCACCAATGTTGATCAATCCTTCCACGCCGGTTAACTTAATCAATTCTTTCAGGCCTTCAGGTTTGTAATTCATTGCAAACAATACCGCTACATCTTTAGCAGGCATGCGCTGAATCATTTCTTTATTGATATTAGCGCCGCTGTATTTTTTAAAGATATCAGACATTTCTTTACCAGAATATGTTTTGCTGTCTAGATTGATTTGTCCATTCTCGAAATTAACGGTTGCAGTGTTGTAAGAATCTTTATACAGCTTACTAATATTAAGCATGCTCAATGCAGCCATGGCAGCATCACCTTCGTAAAGCGCTTCGCTGTTCATCCAGAAATGTACATCAGCTTTGCTGCCCATGAGTTCAGAGAACTTTTCATTTTTTGCAAGGCTATTTTTTTCTTCCAGTTTGTGTAAGGATGCAGCTACAGCTTCAACATTTCTTGGTTTATTGCCAACCTGCGAAGCGGTAGAATCATCCATCATCATTCTATTCAACTGGTTGGCTTGATTAATTTGAGGCGCATCAAAAACAATGAAGAATTTTTCTTTTGTCCAAGAAACCGAAGTGGTTCTGTCAGTTATGAACTGAACCCCGTCTTTTTCAGCTGCAATACCCATGGTTAAAGTTGCGGTATTGTACACCTTAAAAGTTGCCTCGTCTTTCAAAGTCCCAGTGGCACCAACGTAAGCGCCAGAAGAATCTTTTACCATAAAAAAGATCAGGTCTTTTTTACTGTCGATACCTGTGTTGTCAGGATTGTCCAGAGCAGATTTAGCAATGCTGCTCATGCCTGAATCTGTAGACAATATTTTATACAATTCGTTTTGCTTCACTTCTTCCCAGGGCAATTTGGTAGAAATGGACGCGCCGTTTACGATCACCACAACTGCTGCATTAGCAGGTATATTTTTACCCTGCGTATTTGATTTTTTGCTGCAGGAAACCATCAATAGGCTGGCGGCAAATACGAAAAGCACTGTTTGGAAAGCTTTCAATTTCATAGTGTTGTTTGTTGATTTAAAAATATTAATATCGAAAATGCGCATTTGTAACCTATTCTTAGGTTAATTTATGGTAAAGAAGTGGTTTAAGCTTACAAACGGTAAAATTTGTTGCTCTCCCGTTAGAAGATTTTTGATAACTGCTTCCTGGTTCTCCATTTCTTTACTACCAATAATAACTGCAAAGGGAATGTTTTTTTTGTCAGCGTACTTAAATTGTTTTTCCATTTTTACCGTTTCATGATAGAGTTCACAAGCGATACCTTCTCTTCTGAGTGATTGGGCCAATTCAAATGCCGCGTCAGATTCAGCGGCCCCCATATTAAAAAACAATGCTTTGGCGCTATGCATAATATTTTCAGGAAATAGCTGAAGTTCTTCTAATACATCATAGATACGATCAACTCCAAAACTAATGCCAACGCCCGGTATGCCAGGAACCCCAAACAATCCTGTTAGGTCATCGTAACGACCGCCTCCTCCAATGCTGCCCATCTTCACCGTCTCGGGTGCCTTCGCTTCAAAAATAATTCCAGTGTAATAATTCAGTCCCCTTGCCAGCGTAAGATCGATGGAGATATTCAATTCCCTTGTTCGTTCTACCACAAAACTGATTTCTTCCAACCCTAGTCGGGCTGTTTCGTTGTTGCCAAATAAGGCTCGAATGCCCGCCATTTTCTCTTCGTTGTTACCACTGATGTTCAAGTATTGTTCGATGGTTGCAATTTGGGATGGGCTGATGCCTCTTGCTGCCAATTCTTCTTTCACTTTATCCAATCCGATTTTGTCCAATTTGTCGATTGCAATGGGGATGGCCATCATGTTCTCACTACCACCGCACATTTCTGCCAATGCCGCCAATAATTTACGGCTGTTTATTTTGAGTATATAATTGTTGAGTCCCATTTTGAGGAAGGCACTGTGGTAAATGTTACATAGTTCAATTTCATTGATCAGGGAAGTGCTTCCTACCACGTCGGCATCGCATTGGGTAAATTCGCGGTACCTGCCTTTTTGTGGTCTGTCGGCCCTCCAAACAGGCTGCATCTGATAGCGTTTATACGGAAACGTTAGTGAACCCTGGTTCATCGCTACATACCTGGCAAAAGGAATGGTGAGATCGTACTTAAGTGCTCTTTCGGTTAGGTCTGAGCTGTTTTTTCCTTCCAATACTTTTTCAAAACCAGCTTTGGCCTTATCCATATTTTTTGGATCGCTGATGCCATTGTTGAGTATTTTAAAAATTAACTTGTCTCCTTCTTCACCATATTTACCCATCAAGGTATCTAAGTTTTCCATCGCAGGTGTTTCCAATGGTTGAAAACCATATAATTCAAACTCAGAGCGGATGCTGTTCAGAATAAAATTTCTTTTGTAAATGGTTTCCGCAGAAAAATCTCGGGTTCCTTGCGGTATGCTTGGTTTGGCCATTATTGAATCGCTTGTGTTTGGTGGATATTGTATTTTTTAATGATTTGGTCGCAGGTGTTGCTGATAAGATCAAATACTTCATGGTAGCCATCTTCATCACCGTACCATGGGTCGGGCACATCTTGGTGCATGCCTGGGTTAAGTTCGTCTAAAAAAAGGGTCACTTTATCCAGATGTTCCGATGGTCCAGCCATTTGTTGTATATCTTTCATCACATCTCCTGCCATTGCGTAAATAAGATCGAAGTTTTCCAGATCCTCTTTTGTAAAATCTCTGGCCTTTTGTGAGCTGATGTCAACTTGGTGTAACCGAGCCACTTTCTGACTCAGGTGATGGGGCGCTTCGCCAGTATGATAGCCGTTGGTACCTGCACTATCCAATGTGCATTGAAAACCGGCCACGGCAGCTTTTTGTCGTAAAATGCCCTCTGCCAGCGGACTACGGCAGATATTTCCCAGACATACCATTAAAATTCTCATGTGGCAAAGATAAGGTTATCCCTACTTGATGCTGGATGTAAACAAAAGCGGTGAATGGTATTTTTTCTGGTGGAGCGGCAGCGGCTTCTTCATTTATGGATTTCATAAACCGCTGCATCTTACCATTAAACCGGCCGGTTAAAACATTCATTTATCACACTCAAAAACTACGATCATGAGAATAGATCAAATTTTATCCGCAGATGTGCTCGACTTGCTGTTTGATAACAGAAACAAAGCTTACGGAGCTTACGACCTCCGTAAATTTTACAAAGACCGGTTGATAAAATCGATGGCCATTACATTTTTAGGCGCTGGACTACTGTCAATACTGGTTTTCAGTGCAAAAAACAAGGAAACACTATCGTTTACTGTTCCCGATATTGGAACTACATGTGTTGTTTTGGACCAACCGATTCCTGAAATACCACCACCAATGGAACAGCCTAAGAAGCCAACCCAAAAAGCAGACGCACAAAAATATGTAGCAAACATTCTCGTCACTAAAAAAGAGGCAGAAGCAGATCCGTTGGCAAATAATCTAGATATGGTGGCGATTTCCAACCAAACAGTGATAGGTGATCCCGGCGTAGAACTGATCGTAGGGGCTGACCCTGGTGCTGAAACGAAGCCAGGGCTTGCCATTGTATCAGCGTCAACTGTTAAAAAAACGGATATAGAAACACCCCGGGCAACGGCGGAAGTGATGCCTAGTTATCCGGGCGGAATGGAAGCACTCAAAAGATTTCTGGAACGCAACCTCCAAAATCCACAAGATTTGAACGATGGCGAAGTGGCATCTGTGAAAATTAGATTTATAGTAGGTTACGATGGAAAACTTAAAGGCTTTGAAACTGTGGAAGATGGTGGGGAAGCCTTTAACAAGGAAGTCATTCGCGTTTTAAAGAAAATGAAAGACTGGAATCCAGGCAGGTCAAACGGCGAAAACGTGTCGGTATATTACACCATTCCGGTAAAGTTTATGGTAACCAACTAATCAGTTAAAATAAATTTGTAAATTGCTCTCTCTAAAATTTGGAAATATGGCGTTGGAAGAATTTGAAAAAGACGAATTAACGGAAAAGAACAAAGGATATGTTCGAATGAAAAGTATCATGGATTTCGGTATGGGTTTGTTGTGGATGGCCATGGGTATTTTTTTGTTGTTCAATACAAAATTTGATATTGGAATACAGCTAAAATCGGATGATCCTGTGATGAAGATCTTCGGTGGCATCTGTTTGGTATATGGATTGTTCAGACTGTACAGAGGGTATAAGAAAAATTATTTTAGAGAAAGATGAACCTACGATTTGCAAGGCTGATTTTAATATTTGCACCCTATTTGCTGATAACGCAATGGTCGTGCAAACCTCAGGCCAACAAAGACCTGATCTACGATTCGCCCTCACACGGCAGTATCAACATCAGCGTGGATGAATCTTTCCGCCCTGTGATCGAAGAACAGATCGCCATGTATCAGGAATCTTATCCCGGAACCCTTATCAACGCCGAATACAAAACGGAAGCGGAATGTTTCAAAGATTTTTTCAGAGATACCAGCAACCGGGTTATAATCGTCACAAGAAGATTGGTAGAAAAGGAAGAAAAGTACATGAAAGATTCTTTGAATTATTTCCCTGGCTTCGACTTGGTTGCTACTGATGCCATCGCCATTGTTTTGCACAAAGACAATCCAGATAGTTTGTTTACCCTCTCCCGTCTCCGGGAGCAGTTAATGGGAAAAATAAACAGAGATCAAAAAATTGTATTTGACGGATTAACAGCCACCAGTAACGTACGATTTGTAGTAGATTCTATTCTGAAAGGAGCCCCTTTTGACACAGCAGTTGTGAAAGCTGCGAAAACCAGTAAAGAAGTGCTCGAGTTTGTTGCAGGAGATCCAAAGGCAATCGGCTTTGTTGGCATTAACTGGATTGGTAACCCGGAAGTAAAAGAACAGGTGGAGATGCTGAAGAAAGTAAAACTGGCCTATGTTGCATGTTCGGTTTGTGATAGCATACCCTTTGTAAAGCCGGTGCAGGAGAGCATTGTATCAAGAAGGTACCCGCTGGTGAGGGGTTTGTACTTCATCAAAAAAGAGAATTTCAACGGGCTTGGCACCGGGTTTGCAAGTTTTTTGAAAAATGAAAGAGGTCAACTTATTTTCAGAAGAGCGTATCTTGGCCCGATAATGGAATTGGGTATCAGAAACGTGATCATTAACGAGAAGTTACCAGAATAATTACAACAGGCTTTAACGGATCTTTATAACTTTTTGTAACATTGTATGAGTCAAATAAAAAAATGAACAACATGAGAATTAAAATCACAACAGGCATTTTCTTTTTAGCCGCGATTCTTTTTGCCGGTACAACACTGGCACAGAGCATCGATGATGGCAAAAAGTTTATGTACTACGAAAGGTTTAAAAGTGCTAAAGACGTTTTTCAAAAGCTGATCGGTGCGAATCCAAACGACGAGGAAGCCATCTATTATCTTGGCCAGGCCGAAATTGGTTTGGAAGATCTTCCTGCCGCAAAGTCTTTTTATCAGGCAAGATTGGCAGCTTTTCCCAATAGTCCGCTGGTGCTTGCTGGGTTGGGCCATGTGGAGTTGCTGGAAGGTAAAACACAGGATGCCCGCAATAGATTTGAAACGGCCATTTCGTTGAGTCAGGGCAAAAGTATTCCCGTGTTGAATGCAGTGGGATATGCCAATGCAAATCCTGAGAGTAAAAACGGAGATGCGGCTTACGCTATCGAAAAGCTGAAGCAAGCTACACAAATCAAAAAGTTCAAAGATCCTGAAGTGTACACTAATTTAGGGGATGCCTACCGCAAATTTGCAGATGGCGGAAATGCGGTGTTGAGCTATCAGGCTGCATTGGCTTTAGACCCTAACTATGCCCGGGCTTTATACAGAACGGGAAAAGTGTATCAAACTCAAGGGGTTGCTCAAGAGCCGATTTACATGAAATATTTTCAAGACGCATTGGCGAAAGATCCTAACTATGGACCGGTGTATGAAAATTACTACGTGTACTATTACGAATCTAATGTGTCTAAGAGTGCAGAGTACCTGGAAAAGTGGTTGCAAAACGCTGATGATGATCCAAAAGCATGTAATTACAGGGCATCTATGAAATATGCACAAGGGTTCTTTAATGAAGCAGTGTCAAAAGCCGACGAATGCATTGTAGCCCAGGGTACCAACCCATACATTAATTTGTTCAAGATCAAAGCATTTGCTTACAACAGATTAAATGATACAACAAATGCCAAATCAAGCTTTGAAGAATATTTCAAACGCCAGAACCCGGATAAAATCCAGGGTGGCGATTATTCTGCCTACGCAGCATTGTTGCTCAGGTTCCCCGGAAATGAAGCAAGGGTCGGAGAGTTGGTCAACAAAGCCGTAGAATTGGATAGCATCGAATCAAACAAAGTTAACTACCTCAAATCACTGGCGCAGTCTTACGATGCACAGAAGAAGTACAAAGAAGCCGGAGATTGGTACAATAAAGTACTGTACGTAAAAAAGAATTACAGTAATCTTGATTTGTACAACGCTGGTTACTCTTACTACAGGGTGGGGCAATTTGATTCAGCGATCAAAATTTTTGCAAAATACGCGGATAAATATCCTGAGGATGCATTTGGTCATTTTATGTTAGCACAAACCAATTCCATCATAGACTCCACGAGTGAGAAAGGATTAGCGGTTCCCTACTATAAAAAAGTACTTGAAATTGCAGAGGCCGATATCACTAAGCCACAAGCAAAAACAAGGGCTTTAACCGCCTACAGGTATTTTATCGGATACGAATACAATATCAATAAAGACCAGGCTGCGGCGCTTGCTTACGTAGAAAAAGCCTTATTGCTGGAGCCAACAGACGAGCAATTACTAAACTTTAAAGACGTTATCAGTAGAAACGATCCCAAAAAGCCATCCAATCAGCCAAAACCGAAGGCTGGATCAGCTCCCAATAGATAAGGAAACGTTAAACAAAATATTTAAAAGCCTGTTATGCCCATAACAGGCTTTTTTGTTAACCTAATTTTAAAATTTTCATCATTGGATATTAAGGTGGCTGCCTTATTTTTGCGCTCTAACCATTACAATGATATTCTATGCAATTCTTTTTGTTACAAGCCGGCAAAGTGAATGATGCGGCAAATTATCTTCCCATTGCATTACAACTTTTGTTTGCAATAGGCTTGGTGGCCCTCATTATCATAGGATCCAGTTATCTAGGTCCAAAAAGGGCGACCGCTGATAAACTTCAAAACTTTGAAAGCGGAATTGACATCAAAGGAAATGCACGTCAACCCATGGCCATCAAGTACTTTTTGGTAGCCATACTGTTTGTGTTATTTGATGTAGAAGTCATATTTTTCTATCCATACGCAGTTAATTTTAGAGAACTGGGCTGGGAAGGGTTTAAAGCAGTAGCACTGTTTGTGGGTCTTTTCTTAACCGGTTTTATTTATATTTTCAAGAAAGGTGCATTGAAGTGGGAAGAATAAACCCTCTTCAACAGATTGCAAACGTGCCAGTTTGCAACTTAACGGCTGAGTAAAACAACATATCCTAATTGGCACTTGGGCATATGAACAAACCTGAACAATAACTATGTCACGTCCGGTACAATTTAATAATACAGTAAAATTCGAAGGTATCCCCGAAGGCTATATGGGTAATGGCTTTATGGCCACCAACTTTGAGAAAGTAGTAGGCTTGGCCCGCAAAAACTCTATTTGGCCCCTCCCATTCGCTACCAGCTGCTGCGGAATCGAATTCATGGCTACCATGGGCAGTCATTACGATTTGGCCCGTTTTGGCTCAGAGAGGGTTGGTTTCTCCCCACGCCAGTGCGATCTGCTCATGGTAATGGGCACTATCGCCAAAAAAATGGGGCCTGTTTTAAAACAAGTGTACCTCCAAATGGCAGAACCGCGTTGGGTGATCGCAGTTGGAGCCTGCGCCAGCAGCGGAGGCATTTTTGATACGTATTCTGTGATGCAAGGCATTGACCAGGTTATACCGGTAGATGTTTATGTTCCAGGATGTCCGCCGAGGCCAGAAGCCATCCTCGATGGTTTTATGAAAATCCAGGAGTTGGTTCACAACGAAAGTTTAAGACGCCGTCACGGAGATCAATACATAGATTTGCTGGCCAGCTACGGTATCCAATAATATAAAAAATAGGCAGCAGCACCGCCCGGCCAATCCAAAACAACAGACCAACACACCAATATGTCTCTCACAAACGATACGATACAACAGCAGCTTACCCAAAAATTCGACGACCTGCTCACCGATTGGCAAACGCCTTACGGCATGCTCACTTTCACTGCCCCCAAAGACCTTAACCTCAAAGTAATGCAATTTCTTTTCGACGACGAAACCTTGCGATTCCGTTTTCTTTCAGATCTGCAAGCAGTGCATTATCCAGACAATAAGGGGGCTGAATTAGCGGTAGTATATCATCTCCATAACCTGGTAGACAATGTGAGATTACGGTTCAAAGTTTTTACAGATATCAATACACCCGACGTGTTCAGCGCAACCGCTTTGTACCAGTCGGCCAATTTCATGGAAAGAGAAACCTATGATTTTTTTGGGGTAAACTTTGTAGGACATCCCAACCTCATCAGAATTTTGAATGTAGATGAAATGGATTATTTTCCGATGAGAAAAGAGTTTCCTCTTGAAGACCAGACGAGGATCGATAAAGATGATGAAATGTTTGGAAGAGGCTAAGTTTTAGAACAACTATAAAAGCATTACAATAAATGGTAAACGCTACAGATCATATATTACTTCCGGAAGGAAGCATTGAAAAGCAAACCACTACGCTGAACCTGGGTCCAACACACCCAGCTACACACGGTGTATTTCAGAATATTCTCGAACTAGACGGAGAGCGCATCCTGAAAGCCACTTCCACCGTGGGTTATATTCACCGGGCTTTTGAAAAAATTGCGGAACGCCGTCCGCTCTATCAAATCACGCCACTAACAGATCGCCTCAACTATTGCTCTTCGCCACTCAACAACATGGGTTGGCACCTCACTTGCGAAAAACTGCTGGATGTTAAAACACCTAAGCGGGTAGATTACTTGAGAGTGATCATCATGGAGTTGTCTAGAATTTCTGATCACCTGATCTGTAATTCTATTGTCGGGGTGGATAGTGGAGCCTATTCCGGCTTCTTATATGTGATGCAGTTTCGGGAGTTGATCTATGAAATTTATGAAGAAGTATGTGGCTCCCGCCTCACCACCAATATTGGCCGCATCGGGGGTTTTGAAAGAAATTTTACCAACGTCGCTTTCGAAAAATTAGAAAAATTTCTCGATCCAATAACTGGTTATCCAGCGCAGCTAAAAGAATTTGAAAACCTGTTTACCAGAAACAGGATATTTATGGATAGAACGATTGGTTGTGGAGCCATTGCCGCCGAAAGAGCCCTCAACTATGGGTTCACCGGGCCCAACCTTCGCGCTGCTGGTGTAGATTATGACGTAAGAGTTCATGAACCGTACAGTAGTTATGAAGATTTTGATTTCACTATTCCTGTGGGCAAAACGGGCGATTGTTACGATCGTTTCCTCGTTCGTAATGAAGAAATGTGGCAGAGTCTGAGCATCCTCAGACAAGCCTACGAAAAAGTACAAAGTTTCAAAGGAGCAGAAGCAGAGGTGTACCATGCAGATGTACCAGCCTATTATCTGCCGGAGAAAAAAGATGTGTACACCAAAATGGAAGCCCTCATCTATCACTTCAAAATCGTGATGGGTGAAACAGCCATGCCAGTTGGCGAAGTGTACAATGCCATTGAAGGAGCCAACGGTGAATTGGGCTTTTATCTCATTAGTGATGGGGGAAGAACACCTTACAGATTGCATTTCCGCAGACCATGCTTCATTTATTACCAGGCATATCCCGAATTGGTGCAAGGCGGAATGTTGAGCGATGCAGTGATTACCATGAGTAGCTTAAACCTGATAGCGGGTGAGCTGGATGCATAAATTTTAAACAAAGAGCAGATCGTAAAATAAATACAATGAACATTACATTTTCTCAGGAAAATCTCGAAAAGGTAGCAGACATCATCACACGTTATCCAGAGGGGAAACAAAAAAGTGCTTTGTTGCCCGTATTACACATGGCACAAGATAATTTTGGTGGATGGCTGGATGTTCCGGTAATGGATTATGTAGCAGGTTTGTTACAGATAGAACCTATCGAAGTGTATGAAGTGGCCAGCTTTTACAGCATGTACAACTTGAAGCCCGTAGGCAAACATTTGTTTGAAGTTTGTCATACCGGTCCCTGTATGCTGAATGGCTGCGATGACATCATCGATTACATCAAAGAAAAACTCAACATCAACGAAGGGGAAACTACCACAGATGGTTTGTTTACGTTGAAAACGGTAGAGTGTTTGGGCGCCTGTGGTTATGCACCTATGATGCAGTATGGCAGCACTTATCGCGAACATTTGACCAAAGAAAAAGTAGATGCCATTATTGAAGAATGCAGCGCAAAACAAAACTAATTTGAAGCAAATATTTTCCATACTATGTTGTTGTTTATTGTTTGCAGGTGTAGCCCGTTCTCAGCAAACAGATCAGGCAAAACTGACACAAACGATGAAAGCATTTCACCAATCGCTGGTGAAAAAAAATACCGTGTCTATCAATCAACAAACAGACAAAGCGCTCACTTACGGGCACAGCAATGGCTGGGTAGAAACGAAGGCTGAGATGATCAAAAATCTGGAGACAGGTTTTATCAGTTATGCTTCTATTGCAGAAGACAGTATTAAAATTGAAATGAACGATAACATGGCCAGCACTCGTTTTATTGCAGTAATTAAAGCAGCTTTTGAAGGCAAGGAGATGGTCACCTATCAATTAAGGGTATTGGAAGTGTGGACGAAAAAAGGGAACAGATGGGTATTGTTTGCACGGCAGGCTGTGCCAATGGTACCAATAACGCATTAAGTAAATGATCAGCATCAAAATTCCTGCAAAGGAAGATATATTAGTGTTATGGGTAGAAAATTATTATTAGAAAAAGCACATGTTCCAGGCATTACCGGTTATGAAGTGTATCGCAGAGAAGGAGGTTACCGTAGCGTAGAGAAAGCAATGAAAATGACGCCAGCCGAGATCGTGGAAGAAGTGAAAAAAAGTGGATTGCGTGGCCGTGGTGGTGCGGGTTTCCCTGCTGGAATGAAATGGAGTTTTATTGCCAAACCCGAAGGTGTTCCGCGTCACCTGGTAGTTAATGCCGATGAAAGCGAACCAGGTACTTTCAAGGATCGATACCTGATGGAATTTATTCCGCATATCTTAATTGAAGGGATGATTGCCTCTTCTTTTGCATTGGGAAGCAATGTTAGTTATATCTATATCCGCGGAGAATATGCATGGATTGTTGACATCCTCGAAAAAGCCATTGCAGAAGCAAAAGCCAATGGGTGGTTGGGTAAAAATATTTTAGGTAGTGGTTTCGATTGTGAAATTTATATACATCGAGGAGCAGGAGCTTATATCTGTGGTGAAGAAACGGCGCTGATTGAAAGCCTGGAAGGCAAACGCGGCAATCCTCGCATCAAGCCCCCCTTCCCGGCAATACAAGGTGTTTGGCAAAGACCAACCGTGGTAAACAATGTAGAAACCATTGCTGCCGTTGTGCCCATTATCAACGAAGGTGGCGAAGAATATGCTAAAATAGGTATTGGAAAAAGTACAGGTACTAAATTGATCAGTGCCTGCGGAAATATCAATAAGCCGGGTGTATATGAAATAGACATGACCATTTCTGTAGAAGAATTTATTTACAGCGATGAGTATTGTGGTGGAATTCCCAATGGCAAAAGATTAAAAGCCTGTATTCCTGGCGGATCTTCTGTTCCCATCTTACCGGCTAATTTGCTACTCACCACCGCGAAAGGAGAAAAAAGATTGATGAACTATGAAAGTCTGAGTGACGGCGGTTTTGCAACCGGTAGCATGATGGGTTCAGGTGGTTTTGTTGTGTTGGATGAAGACCAGTGCATCGTAAAAAACACTTACACATTGGCCAGGTTTTACCGTCATGAAAGCTGTGGACAGTGCAGCCCGTGCAGGGAAGGCACCGGCTGGATGGAAAAAATATTGTTGAATATTGAAAAAGGCAAAGGCAAATCATCCGACATCGATTTACTTTGGGATATTCAAAGAAAAATTGAAGGCAATACCATTTGTCCGCTCGGCGATGCAGCAGCATGGCCCGTAGCAGCGGCTATTCGTCACTTCCGGGATGAGTTTGAATGGCATGTTAATAACCCGGAAAAATGCCTCACGCAGCATTACGGATTGGCGCATTATGCAGATCCTATTTATGTACCTGCAGCGGTTTAAAAAATGGGAAGACTTACGAAGCTGATATAAAAGATTTGAAAAATGTCTGAAGAAATAAAAAAAGAAGCACCTACTACTTTTAAAGTAACCATCGATAACATTACCATCGACGTGGCACCGGGTACGACCATTCTCAACGCCGCCAGGCAAATTGGGGGTGATGTAGCACCGCCAGCGATGTGTTATTACAGCAAGCTGGAAGGAAGTGGTGGTAAGTGCCGCACCTGTTTGGTAGAAGTAGCAGCAGGTTCTACAGCTGATCCAAGGCCGATGCCTAAATTAGTAGCCAGTTGCCGCACCACTGTAATGGATGGTATGCTGGTAAAAAATATTACTAGTGAAAGAGTAACGGATGCCAGAAATGGGGTGGTAGAATTTTTGTTAATCAATCATCCACTCGATTGCCCTATTTGCGACCAAGCTGGTGAATGTCACCTGCAAGATCTGGGTTATGACCACGGAAAAGAAGGTACCCGCTACCAATTTGCCCGCAGAACTTTTAAAAGAGAAGATATTGGTCCTTATATACAATTGCACATGACCCGTTGCATCCTCTGCTACCGTTGCACTTATGTGGCAGATCAGATCACCCAAAAAAGGGTACACGGTATTATTGATAGGGGCGATCATGCGGCCATTTCAACCTACATTGCTGCAGCAATCGACAACGATTTTAGTGGTAACATGATAGATGTTTGCCCAGTAGGCGCGTTGACAGATAAAACATTTCGTTTCAAAAATAGGGTATGGTTCACCAAACCAATGGATGCGCATCGCAACTGCGAAACACCCGGCTGTTGCGGCAAAACTACCTTGTGGTTGAGAGGCAATGAAGTGTTCAGGGTTACTGCACGCAAAGACCAGTGGGGTGAAGTACAAAGTTTTGATGGTAAGCCCGGCTGGATTTGCAATACTTGCAGATTTGATAAAAAAGAAACATCCGATTGGACCATCGAAGGCGTTACCAGCATCAGCCGACATTCGGTAATGGGTGCTAACAAATACAAAACCCTTACGATGCCTGCCGAAACGGTGAGCAAAGTAATGAACGGTCGTGATCCAAAACTGCTGATGGATATTCACAGCGTTAGTGGTGTAAACACACCGGATATCGAATTAAGTGAGTTGAACAGGCCGGCTACTTCGGCTGATTTTAACAACGCTTAAAAAAATAAAACGGTGTGCAACCATCACCGTTTAGAATTAACCCATAAAATTAAAACAGGAAAGATGTTTTTAGTGATAGACCTGCCAATGCTCATAGAAAAGTTTGTGCTTATCCTCGTTGTGGTGATGGGCTCTCTGGTAATTGCTATGTACACCACTTTTGCAGAAAGAAAAGTGGCCGCTATTTTACAAGATAGAAGAGGACCCAACAGGGCTGGCCCTTTTGGATTGTTGCAACCCCTCGCAGATGGAATGAAACTCTTTTTTAAAGAAGAAATTATTCCCAACCTCTCCTCTAAATTTTTATTCGTTTTGGGTCCAGGTTTGGCGATGATCACCGCTATTATGACGAGTGCTGTGGTGCCTTGGGGCAACACGATTGAGGTTTTCGGAAGAACGGTTTCCCTTCAAATTGCCGACGTTAATATTGGTATTTTATTTGTTTTTGGCGTGTTGAGTTTGGGGGTGTACGGCATCATGATTGGTGGTTGGGCCAGCAACAACAAATTTTCGTTGTTGAGTGCCTTGAGGGCAGCTTCACAAATCATCAGTTATGAATTGGCGATGGGCTTGTCTCTGATCGCTTTGTTGATGGTAACTGGAACCCTTAGCCTAAAAGAAATGGTAGAACAACAACAGGCCAGTTACTGGAATGTGGTATATCAGCCATTAGGCTTCTTTATATTTTTAATTTGTTCTTTTGCAGAGTGCAACAGAACGCCTTTCGATTTGCCGGAGGCAGAAAATGAATTGATCGGTGGATACCACACAGAGTACTCTTCGATGAAACTCGGGTTTTACCTGTTTTCAGAGTACATCAATATGTTCATCAGCAGTGTAATAATGGCTACTTTGTTTTTTGGTGGATACGATCTGCCGTTTTTTGACGAAGCCGCACATGCTGACTGGGGCAACTGGCTGTCGCTGATTGGGCTCGTTGCATTGATGTTTAAAGTGGTATGTTTCATCTTCTTATTTATGTGGGTACGATGGACCATTCCAAGATTCAGATACGATCAATTGATGCACTTGGGCTGGAGAATTTTGATACCATTGGCATTGTTCAATATGCTATTAACCGGAGCTGTTATTTTATATTTCGATAAATAACGGGCAGCCATTTTTAAAATATTATTTTTGAAAACCTTTATAACATGCAGGCACTAACCAACAGAGTAAAAGAAGTAAGTCGCAAACCAATGAGTTTTGCCGAACGCTTGTACCTACCCGCGATATTCAAAGGTATGTTCATTACCTTCATGCACATCTTCAAAAAGAAGCCAACCATCAACTACCCTGAAAAAACCAGACCATTCAGTCCGGTTTTTCGTGGTTTACAAATTTTGAACAGAGACGAAGAAGGACGAGAAAACTGTACGGCATGCGGTTTATGCGCTGTTGCCTGTCCGGCAGAAGCTATTACCATGGAGGCGGCAGAAAGACAACCCGGGGAAGAACATCTTTATAAAGAAGAAAAATATGCAGCTCGATATGAGATCAATATGCTGCGTTGCATTTTCTGCGGATTATGTGAAGAGGCTTGTCCGAAAGATGCCATCTATTTAAGTGAAACTTTTACCCCCGCCGATTACCAGCGCAAACAATTTATTTACGATAAGAAAGATTTATTGATACCACATCCGCAAGAAGATCCGGAAGCCTATCAAAAGGCATTGGGCAATAGACCAGCAAAAAGAATTGATTAAGCACAAAAGCGCCTTTTGGTAACCGGGCATAATGAAAGGACTATGAGTATAACAACATTAATTTTTATTCTTTTATCTGCTATGGCAGTGGGCAGTGCAGTGATGATGCTGCTCAGCAAAAATCCAGTGAAAAGCATATTATGGCTGATTGTGGTGTTCTTTGCTATTTCCGGGCATTATATTTTGCTCAATGCACAGTTTCTGGCGGTGGTAAACATTATTGTGTACGCAGGTGCAATCATGGTGTTGTTCTTGTTTGTGGTGATGCTGATGAACCTCAACGCGGATACAGAACCTGTAAAAAATTACAGGTTGCATATCATCGGAATTATTTCCGGAGGATCCTTATTGCTGGTATTGTTGTCTACCCTATATAAAGGTGAGAATGGCCAAATGGTGCAAATGCAAATTGGGGATCAGGGATTGATGGATAATCTTGGTAAAGTACTGTTTACGAATTATGTTTTACCGTTTGAGATAGCGAGTATTCTGTTTCTAAGTGCAATGCTGGGCGCTGTAATTATTGGTAAAAAGGATTAAAAAAACAACATGAAATATTTAACCCAAACGTTCATGGCAGCTTGTCTGCTAATGTGTGTGACCATTTCTTCGGTACATGCACAGATTAAAATAGGGAAGCTTCCTATAGATCTGGAAAAGCTATTGGGTAAAACAAATTTGCTCACTGTAAAAAAAGGGTTCAATCCCAGGTTTTCACTGGGTAATTTTCAAATCAACAAAGTAGGTATTTTTGGAGAAAAACTGAAAGGTGTTGAGATGCTGGGTAACGTGTTTAGCAGAAGTAAAAGAGATGTGGAACGGGTTACTAAATTATATAAAACCTACAAAACAGGATTGCTGGTATTTAAGGCACTGGCAGTGGCCGGAACGGCGGTAACTACCTATAGCACTATCAGGGGATTAACGGATGACCAAAAATTCAACGACGGTACTGTCAAAGCATTGCTATACCCAGCGTTGGGCTCTTTAGCAACAGGGGTAATCACCAAAATTCTTACTAAAAAAGCATCTTATAAAGCGGTTGATATCTTCAATGGTATTGCCAAAAAAAAGATTCAGGATATTTTTTCAATACAACCAGCTTCGTCTAACACCGGCGTAGGCTTATTTGTGAAAATGTAAATTATGGATATCAAGGCATACATGGCGTTATCGCTAACATTGTTTACCATCGGAATTATTGGCGTTTTAGTGCGTAGAAATGCCATTATTGTATTTATGTGCATCGAGCTCATGCTCAATGCTGTAAATCTGTTGTTGGTGGCATTTTCAAAAATGCATGCGGCCAGCGATGCAGTAAAAGCATCAGCTACCTATGTTAGCGACGCACAAATATTTGTTTTCTTTATCATGGTGGTGGCTGCAGCAGAAGTAAGTGTGGGACTGGCTATCATCGTGATGTTGTACAGGAATACCCATTCAGTGGATATTAATTTTTTAAATAGGTTAAAAAACTAACAAACAGTTTATTTCGTCAAAAGAAATTCCTTGTTTGATGTTTCATATAGGAACCAATTCCTTAAAAGCATTCTAGGATTATGAGTAATATTTCAGCATTAATTTGGTTAATCCCCATTCTGCCGTTAATAGGTTTTTTGATCAATGGCATGGGTAGAAAGCAGCTTTCGAAAGGCATTAGCGGTATCATTGGTAGCGCTGTTATTTTGGCCTCCTTTATCTTGAGCGTGCTGGTATTTTTTCAAGTGAAAGAGGCAGGTGCTTTCAACGTTAACTATTTTGATTTTATTCGACTGAGCGATTTTAAACTTGGTTTTGAATTTAAAATAGATCAATTGTCTTCCATCTTCCTACTCATCATTACCGGCATTGGTTTTCTCATCCACGTGTATAGTACGTCATACATGCACGAAGAGCCTTCCAAAGATTTTGCCAAATATTTTGCTTACCTCAATCTATTTATATTTTCCATGTTACTGCTCGTATTAGGCGGCAACTTTGTAATCATGTTTATAGGCTGGGAGGGTGTTGGACTGTGTTCTTATTTGCTCATTGGTTTCTGGTTTAAAAAACCGGAATATACCAGTGCCGCCAACAAAGCGTTTATTATGAACCGCATTGGTGACCTTGGTTTTTTACTGGCTGTTTTTTGGCTGATTGCGAAAGTAGGGACTACCAATTTCGACGTATTATTTGCGCCCGAAACTTTAAAGCTTTTAACCGCAAATGATATCACAGGCATTACTTTACTGCTGTTTGTAGGAGCTACTGGTAAGTCGGCTCAAATTCCATTGTACACCTGGTTACCAGATGCGATGGCCGGTCCAACTCCTGTGAGTGCACTCATTCACGCAGCTACGATGGTGACTGCAGGAATTTATATGATTGCCAGAAGCAATGCGTTGTTCTCTTTAGCGCCCATCACACAAACGGTGATTTCCGTAGTAGGATTGGCAACAGCATTGCTCGCAGCTTCCATCGCCATCAAACAAAACGATATCAAAAAAGTATTGGCGTACTCAACAGTGAGCCAACTCGGCTTCATGTTCCTGGCTTTGGGAACAGGCAATTACACCGCTGCGGTATTTCACGTGTTAACACATGCTTTTTTCAAAGCCCTGATGTTCCTGGGTAGTGGTAGCGTCATTCATGCCATGGGTGGCGAACAGGATATTCGCAAAATGGGTGGTTTGCACAAGCACATGAAAATAACCAGTATCACTTTCCTCATTGGATGTCTGGCGATATCTGGTATTCCTGGTTTTTCAGGATTCTTTAGTAAAGATGAAATTTTAGCAGGCGCTTATGGGTATAGTCCATTGCTGTATGGTATTGCTTTGTTTGCGGCCTTACTCACTGCTTTTTATATGTTCCGATTGTATTTTATCACCTTCAGAGGTAGTTTCAGAGGCACCCACGAACAGGCGCATCACCTACATGAAAGTCCCGCCGCGATGACCATTCCATTAATCATTTTGGCTATTCTTAGTGTAGTAGGTGGAGCCATTGGTGTTCCGGAAGCATTGGGTGGCAAACACGAACTGGCACAGTTTCTTGCACCCGTCATTAAATCGGCCGCGCATCATTTAGATCATACTACGGAGTATATGTTGATGGCATTGTCCACAGCATTGGTGCTAGCTTCTATTTTTGCAGCATGGTCGTTGTATAAAAATTACAAAGCAGCAGGAGAAGCTACCGGCTTTGGAAAAGTACTGCAAAACAAGTGGTATGTAGATGAACTGTATCAAACTGCTATCGTACAACCTTTGTCGGCTCTGGGAACTTTCTTCAACAATATTATTGAGAAAAAAGGAATAGACGGTTTTGTGAACGGTGTTGGCAAAGCGGTTAACTATGGCAGCAGGCAGCTTCGTTTACTGCAAAGCGGTCAGGTGGGAGCATACGTATTACTGATGGTGATCGGGATGCTATTGTTATTCATTATTCAATTATTTGTGTAAAAAAATATATAGTGGGCAATTATATTACATTTCCGGAATTACTGTTATGGTTACCATTGGTAGCTGGGATCATTGCTTTTTTTCTGAAGAAGCAAGGAAGCGCCAAAGCCTGGGCCATCTTAAGTTCATTCATTATTCTCGGCGTTTCTGTGGCCAGTCTTTTCTTCGCAGATGATGTAAAATATGCATCCTTCAACAAAGTGAATTATTACTGGCTCAAATATATCGGCAATAGTTTTTACCTTGTATTAGACAGCACAGGCAGGTTGCTAACTTTCCTTACAGCGTTGAGTTTCCCCATCATATTCATCAGCACACAACAAAATAATTATAAAAACCCACATTCATTTTACGGTTTGATGTTACTCACACAAGCAGGTTTGATGGGGGTATTTTTGGCATGGGATGCATTGGTATTTTATTTCTTCTGGGAATTAGCACTGATTCCTGTTTACTTTTTGTGTAGTATGTGGGGAGGTGAAAAAAGAATCCAGGCTACCTTCAAATTTTTTGTGTACACGTTTGCTGGTTCTTTGCTGATGCTCATCGGTATCATTTATGTTTACCTGCATACTCCGGAGAGAGCCTTTGATGACGGACACATTGCGCAACACAGTTTTGCGCTTCAATCATTTATGCAAGCTACGCTTAGCACCGGGCAACAAACTTGGTTATTCTGGTTGTTCTTCGCTGCTTTCGCCGTCAAGATGCCTATTTTTCCATTTCATACCTGGCAACCAGATACCTACGATCAGGCGCCCACTTCTGTAACGATGGTGCTCAGCGGCATCATGGTTAAAATGGGTTTGTTTGGGGTTATTCGGTGGTTGATACCGGTATTGCCGGATGCTAGTTTACAGTTTGCCAACATCGTCATCATCCTTTCTATCATCGGAATTTTATATGCCAGTTTTATTGCCATCAAGCAAGATAATATCAAAAAACTGATCGCTTACTCATCTATAGCACACATCGGTTTGATGTGTGCGGCATTGTTTGCCAACAATGAAATGAGTGTGCAAGGGGCATTTTTGCAAATGTTTAGTCATGGCATCAACATTATCGGTTTATGGATCGTGGTAGATATGTTGGAAAAACAAACAGGTGCCAAACATATTTCACAACTGAGTGGTGTGGCGCACAAGGCGCCTGTATTGACCATCTTTTTGGTGGTTATTGCATTGGCAAATATTGCCCTGCCACTCACCAATGCTTTTGTTGGAGAGTTTTTGATGTTTGCTGGATTGTACAAGGCCAACGTGTGGTATGCGGTGGTGGCAGGGATTGGAATTATTCTAGCGGCGGTGTACACTTTGCGAATGATTCAGCGAGTGTTTTATGGCGAAAGCAATGCACTTACACAGAACATTCAAGACGCATCGTTGGGTCAAAAATTTGTATTGGCAGTCATCGTAGCATTTATATTTGGAATAGGTATTATGCCGCAGCCATTGATTGATTTGACCAAAGAGGCGGTGAATGGTCTGTTGGCAATCAAAAAATAACAAAGAGCGAAGACGCATCACTTATTAGATTTTAATTATGAACGCAATCGTATTTTCTGCTGTATGGGGTATCGTAATGATGTTTAGCAGTGTTTTTATCAAAAGTAAAACGACTCCTAAGTACCTGGCTATTGCTGGTGCTATCCTGTTGGTTTTGCTGAACAGTTGGGAGCTCTATTCAGGCGCACCCTTATTTGATATCGATAGCAAAGACATGATTCTCACCAATAGCTTTAACCTTAGCTTTTTGGCTGTAGTTCATATTGGAACCTTGTTATTTTTTCTGCTGAATGCAAGGGATATCGAAAAAGTAGGAGAGCATGTTGGAGAATATTTTGCGTTGATTTTCTTTGTGCTTTGCGGCATAGCGCTGGCTTGCACTTACAATACTTTGTTGTTTCTGTTTTTAGGAATTGAGATCATCTCTATCCCATTGTATATACTAACGGGAAGCGACAAACGAAATTTAAAAAGTAATGAAGCATCTCTTAAATATTTGTTGATGGGTTCTTTTTCAACAGGTATTATGTTGTTGGGTATCACCTTTATTTATGGAGGAAACATCAATGCGTCTTTTTTCATCAATAATTTGGTATTGGGCGAAGGCCCGCTATCACCTATGCTGGCGATAGGTATGCTGTTACTCATCATATCTATGTCATTCAAAGTATCAGCAGCCCCTTTTCATTTTTGGACACCGGACGTGTATGATGGCGCACCCACCGTATTTACTTCCTTTATGAGTACGATCGTAAAAGTGGCGGGCTTCTTCGCATTCGTAAGGTTGTTCGAAAATTCATTCGGAAAAGTACAGGATCAATGGCAAACTTTGATTGCCATCATTACGGTAGCTACCCTATTGTTTGGCAACATCACGGCCGTTTTTCAACAGAGCGTAAAAAGAATGCTGGCTTATTCCAGTATTGCGCAAGCAGGGTTTATGATGCTGGCGGTATTTGCGCTAAACGATATGGCCCGCGAAGGCCTGATTTTGTATGCTGCCGCTTACAGCCTGGCCACCATTGGTTTTTTTGCAGTGTTGATCAAGATGAACGACTATACCATCGAAGGTTTTAATGGGTTGGGCAAACAACAACCATTGCTGGCATTGTGTGCCACCATCTTCTTATTATCACTCACTGGTATTCCACTTACGGCCGGCTTTCAAAGTAAGTTCTACATGCTCATGGCCACTGCACAAACCGGCCGTCACCTTTGGTTGGTGATCGTAGCAGTGCTGTTTGCAGCCATTAGTGCCTACTATTATTTCCGTGTTATTCAGGCGATGTATTTCAAAGATGCTACTGGAGATCCGTTGGTAGAAGACAGCAATATCAGTATTGGGTTTAAAATTTTACTATCGATCACGGCCTTCCTCATCATTGCCATCGGAATTTATCCGGAGCTATTGCTGGGCTGGTTGTACCATTGATACCATTCGTAAAAATTTTATCTATTTTATGGGTGGAGGCTTATCTTTAGGTTCATTATACGATACTACATGACCTATAAAGATTCCCTATTACTTTCCTGGAAAAATGTTAAGAGCAACAAACTGCGCACTGCCATCACAGTGATCATCATGGCACTGGGTATTTTTGCGCTCATTCTCATCATTACCGCCATTAAGGCGGCCAGCAATTCACTTTCAGATAGTTTTTCTACGATGGGTGCCAATTCATTTGGGATCCGCTACAAAGACCGCAATATCCGATTTGGGGGAGGCAGCAGTCGCAACTCGTCAGGCAACTCTGGAGTAGTGAAAAAAAATGTTCGAAAAGAAAAGAAGTCGAACCTCGGTAAAATCATCACATACGACGAAGCGCAGGAGTTTAAAAACAGGTATACTTTCCCCGGTACCAAAACAGGTATTGCCATCAGGGGTAAATCTGGGGTGGTCGTAAACACTAACAAACGTAAAACAAATCCGGATGTAAATATATTTGGTGGAGACGAAAATTATTTGGAATTAAACGGATATAATATCCAGTATGGAAGAAATTTTACGCTCACCGAAGTAGAGAGCGGGCGCAATCTTTGCATCATCGGCAGTGGGGTGGCGGCCAAACTTTTTCCGGATAATGCAGAAAGAGCCATGGATGCTGTGATCAATGTAGATCAAATTCCTTACCGGGTAATTGCTGTGTTGGAAGAAAAAACGTCCAGCGCTTTTTTCAACACCAGCAGGGTAGTGATTACTTCCGTAAACAACATACGACGCTTATATGCCGGAGCTTCCAGCACGTATACATTGGCGGTAAAAGTAAACGATCTAAAACTCATGGAAATGGCTACGGCCGAGGCTACTGGCGTATTCAGACCTATTCGAAAATTGGACGTAAAAGAACAAGATAATTTTTTTATCGATAAAAGCGATAGCATCGCTCAAACCTTGCTCACTAATTTAGGCTTTCTGGAAAAAGGTACGATAGGCATAGCTTTTATTACACTAATAGGAGCGGCCATAGGGTTGATGAACATCATGCTGGTGGCAGTTAATGAGCGAACAAAGGAAATTGGTTTAGCCAAAGCACTGGGTTGTACTTCTACCAATATCCGATATCAGTTTTTATTTGAATCGGTGATCATTAGTTTATTGGGAGCCGTAGCGGGTATCGTTGCAGGTGTGTTGATAGGCAACGTGGTGGCGATTTTGCTCGGTACGGGCTTTGTGGTTCCATGGGCATGGGTGATGGCCGCAGTGATCGTGTGTAGCCTGGTAGGTTTGGGAGCAGGCTTATATCCGGCATACAAAGCATCTAAATTAGATCCCATTGTAGCATTGAGATATGCCTAGTACATTTGCGGAAAGCACGAAACTTAGGAAAAAAAGGCGATATTTCTTCATTATTAAATAATCAAAAAAAAAATAGGGACAGCGTATGTGCTTTCAATTAATTTATTAACTTGTGCGCTCCGACGATCTTTCAACTTATGTAAACTGAATAAATACGAAACCTGAGAAACATTAGTTCAAGCAATCAAAACCATTTTTTAAAACAATTCAGAAATCAAATTTTCACTATTTAAAAATTGAACGTTATGGCAGAAACAAAACCAACTGCAACAGTTAAACCGGTTACCTCAGTTCAGGCTAAAAAAACGGGTAACGCAATTTCATGGATCGCTCCAGTAGGTTGTATCCTCCTAGGATACGTTCTCTGGAGATTCGGTTTAGGTGCAGAATCTAATTTCGACAAGCCAGGTACTGGTTGGTTCTGGCCAGATCACCACGTGCCCAAAAGTACCATCTCTGGTATGTACCTTGGTGGTATCGTTGTACCGGTACTGATTGGTACTTTCTTAACTGCTGTTGTGTTTGTAGTAGAAAGATTCTTAACGATTTCTAAAGCCACTGGTACAGGCAACAATGCCGATTTCGTAAGAAAAGTGCAGTACCATTTGGCTAACAAAAATGTAGATGCTGCTTTGGCAGAGTGCGACAAACAAAAAGGATCTGTTGGAAATGTAATGAAAGCTGGTTTACGCCGCTATAAAGACATGATCACAAATTCTGAATTAGATACAGAACAAAAAGTATTGGCCATCCAAAAAGAAGTAGAAGAAGCTACAGCGTTGGAATTGCCTATGCTAGAAAAAAATCTGGTATTTCTATCTACCATTGCTTCTGTAGCCACCCTATTGGGTTTGTTTGGAACGGTATTAGGTATGATTCGTTCTTTTGCTGCGCTTGGCCAAGAAGGTGGCGGTGGAGGTGCGGCAAGTGCACTTTCTCAAGGTATCTCCGAGGCATTGTACAACACCGCATTGGGTATCGGTACTTCAGCTATTGCGATCATTTTCTACAACATGTTTACAACCAGAATTGATGGGATCACTTACGGTATTGATGAATCTGGATTTACTTTGACTCAAAGCTTCGCTTCTCAGTACAAATAGTTTTGTATGGAATTCGAAAACATTTGCATCATAAGTATATCAAATAAAAAAAATAGAAATGCCAAAAGTTAAAATACCCCGTAAAAGTACCATCGTAGATATGACCGCGATGTGTGACGTGGCCTTTCTGCTGTTGTCCTTTTTTATATTGGCCACCAAGCAAAAGCCGCCGGAAGTACTCAGCGTTGCTACGCCCAATTCTATTTCAAAAGAAGTAGCGCCAGACAAGGCTATCATCATTACTATGACTAAAGACGGAAGGGCTTTTTTATCATTGGGCGATGAAATCAAAAAAGGGGAGATCCTCGATAATATCAATCTCACCAAGGGCTTGAATCTTTCTGCTGCTGAAATGGCTAAATTCAATAAGGAAGAATTCATTGGGCTTCCTTTTAACCAGATCAAATCTGCTTTGGCGATGCCTACAGCACCTAACCCCGCAGATATGCCAGGTATTCCGGTGAAAGACAGTGCAAACAATGAACTGGTAGATTGGCTCAGAAGCGTAACCAACGTGTACGCCGGAGGCAATCAAAATGAACTGCAAGACATGTTACTGATCAAGGGAGACAATGAATCATTGTACCCCGTGTTCAAGAATATCAAATTTGCTTTCAAAAGAAACCAGATTTACAAGTTCAGGATTGTAACCAACGGACAGCCGGTACCAGTGGGTTCCGAACTCTACAACAAAGCAGTGGCCGAAAAAAATAAATAGTTTTTCTATAACTTAAAAAAGAATCGAAATGGCAGAAATGGATACCTCGTCGGGTGGCGGTCATAAAAAAGGCCCCGGCGTTAAAAAAGGAAAAAAGCTATCTACCCGTGTAGATCTTACTCCCATGGTAGATCTGGGTTTTCTGTTGGTAACGTTCTTCGTATTCACCACCACTATGCAACAAAGCACAGCGATGAAAATGAACGAACCAAAAGACGACAATCCGGAAGAACAAATGAAAGTAAAAAACTCTGGAGCCATGACCATTTTATTGGGTAGGGCAAATCAGATTTACTATTACTATGGGCAGCTTGATGTTGCTACTTTATCAGAACAATTCAAGAGCGGCAATTTCAAAGACATCAGAGGCCTGATTGTTGAAAAGAAAAAAGCCACTCCAATGGATGACCTGATGTACATTATCAAATCTGATTCTAGTTCTACTTTTAAAAATGCCATTGATATTTTGGACGAAATGTCGATATCTGCGGTACCCCCGGGCCACTATGCAGAAGTTGATATTTCACCAGCCGAAGCCCTAATGATCAAAGAAACAGAAACGGCAAACGGAATCAAATAATTTTTATGGAATCGGAACAAATCTGAATCTATTAAACAAATAGACTACAATGGACGTAAACAAAATTTTAAATGCAGATCTCCTCGACATCATCTTTGATGGTAAAAACAAGTCGTACGGAGCTTATGATCTGAGAAAAACATATCCCTCCAGAATCAAAAAGGCCATGGCAGTGGTATTTATTTCTTTGGTGGTAATTATTGGCGGTTTTGTATTCGCCAGTAAAGTAGCCGCTAATTCGGAGCTCGATATCAATGCAGAAGATACCAGGTTGGCCGAAATTAAAGCGGATGAACCACCACCACCGCCACCACCACCGCCTCCTCCGCCGCCAGAACCACCACCACCACCAGAAGTGAATCAGGTGAAGTTCACACCACCAAAAGTGGTTAAGGATGAAGAGGTGAAGCCTGAAGAAAAGATTGAAGAGATCAAGGAAGATGCGGTGATCAGCACCAAAACCGTAGAGAGCGATAATAAAATCCAAATCGTACAAGCACCTGTAGAAGATGTTGGTACCAAAGTGGTAGCTGCCCCGGTAGAGGATGATGAAGGCAAAATCTTTAACAAGGTAGAAATCGAAGCTACTTTTCCTGGCGGAACTGCAGGCTGGACGAAATACCTGCGCAGTAAACTAGATCCAAATACACCAATAGACAATGGCGCACAACCAGGAACTTACCAAGTAATTGTAAGGTTTATTGTGAGTAAAGATGGCAGCATCAGTGATGTAGTTGCTGAAACCAAACATGGCCACGGAATGGAAGAAGAGGCTATGAGGGTAATTAGGAAAGGCCCCAATTGGACGCCTGCCCAGCAAAACGGTAGATTTGTAAACGCATATCGCCGTCAGCCCATTACCTTCCAGGTTCAAGATGAGTAAGCACTCAAATGATTAAAATAGGTACGTGCCTCCCGTTCGGGAGGCATTTTTTTGTCACAATTTTAGCTGGGTAACAAAACAATTGTTTAAAAACAAGCAAGCTGTTGCCGCCGCCTCGCTTTCAGCGAGCGGCAACTAAGATGAAATAATACTTTACCGCTACCCCGCTTTCAACAATCGACCAAAAAATACAGTGCACAGTTGCCGCCGCCTTGCTTTCAGCGATCGGCAACTAAAATGAAATGTACACTTTGCCGCTGCCTCGTTTTAGCGAGCTGCGACTAAAATGAAATGCACACTTTACCGCTACCTCGCTTTCAGCAATCGACAAAAAAATAAAGTGCACAGTTGCCGCCGCCTCGTTTACAGCGAGCGGCAAAGTATTTCTATTCTTAACCCAAAACAGGTTTACAGCATTTAACAGTACATCTAAAATCATTTAGTGTAGTTCTTTTTTATGGAAACCAACACATCCAACATCATAAGATAAACTACAGCTTATGGCAGACATTCAAACACAACACACACAGCAAAAAAACAAACGAACGGTTTGTAATAAAAGATCAACCAGGGTAGATCTCACTCCCATGGTTGACCTCGGATTTATCCTCATTACCTTTTTTATTTTTACCAGCACACTCGCTGAGCCAAAACTGATGAAGCTACAGATGCCAAACGATAGCGACAACGACGATCCTACAAAAGTTTGTGAATCCTGTGCACTCACCCTGGTTGCGGATGGCAACAATCAATTGTATTATTACGAAGGGAATGCAGACACGGCTACGCTCCGTTCGATATCCTACGAGCCATCACAATTGCGCAGATTAATCATTAACAAAAAAAACAAAGTAAAGCTGCTCAGAGGTCGCAATGAAATGGTACTGATCATTAAGCCGACCAACGGGGCCAGTTTTAAAAATACGGTCAACTTATTGGATGAGAGCAACATCAACCAAGTAACCAGGTATTATTTAGATGAAATTTCGGAAGCAGATAAAGCGCTGCTGGAAAAATATCATTGAGTAAAAGACCTTTAAGTATTTTATTCACCGATTCTGTTAGATATTTTGAGTGCGATTCGCTAAATCCTGCTTCTACGAAAGTTTTCAAACAGCCTTCAACCTGTAACTTCGCAGCATGATCAATAAACTCTCAGGTTGGGGCGATACCATCGTAGCCATTGCTACAGCGCCGGGAACAGGTGCCATTGCCGTGATCCGTGTCAGTGGTGCGCAAGCCTTTTCAATCATTAACCGGATGTTTGTTTCCAAAGATCTGGAAGTGCAGCCAACTCCAACCGTGCATATTGGATTACTCAGAGATGAACTCGAGGTATTGGATGAAGTAGTACTCAGTTTGTTTAGAGGTCCCAGAAGTTTTACGGGAGAAGATACCATTGAGATCAGTTGCCATGGCAGTCCGTTTGTGCAACAGCTGCTGTTGCAGGCTTGCATTAAAAACGGTGCACGAATGGCGAGGGCAGGAGAGTTTACGCAACGAGCTTTTTTAAACGGTAAAATGGATCTCACACAGGCAGAAGCCGTGGCAGATATGATTGCAGCCAACACCTTGGCTTCGCAAAAAACAGCTTTGCACAACATGCGCGGCGGATTTTCGCATCAGCTCAAGGGCATGCGAGAGCAACTCATCCAGTTTGCCGCATTAATAGAATTAGAATTAGATTTTGCAACTGAGGATGTAGAGTTTGCAGATCGAACGAAATTTTATACACTCATTGAAGAGATAGAAAACACCACGGGCCAACTCATCCGTTCATTTCAGTTAGGCAACGTTATCAAAAATGGGGTGAGTGTGGCCATCATTGGCAAACCCAATGCAGGCAAATCAACCTTGCTCAACACCTTGTTAAACGAAGATAGAGCCATCGTTAGCTCTATAGCTGGTACGACCCGCGACACGATTGAAGAAACCCTCAACATCAACGGCATCTTGTTTCGATTGATAGATACCGCGGGCATCCGCACTCACAGCACCGACCTCATCGAAAATATTGGTATTGAAAGAAGTTTGGAAAAAATGGCTTCAGCCGACATCGTATTGTATTTGTTTGATGTAAACGAAGAAACCCAGGCAGGTTTGGAAACACAGATCAACAGTTTCACCGAAGCGGGTATTCGTTATTTACTTATTGGCAACAAGGCCGATACCGGCAGCAATACTGAAATCTTTGACGGTATCCCCAACATCCATTTTATTTCAGCCAAGGAGCAGCAAGGGATCACGGCCCTCAAAGAAACATTGTACAACAGCACCGTAAGTATCGACGCTGTATCTGAAGACACCGTCATCAGCAATACCAGGCACCACGAGGCATTGTTGCAGGTGAAGCAATCGCTTTTCGAGATCCGCAACGGACTCGATCAACAACTCTCCGGCGATCTACTGGCCTTAGACATACGTCGCTGCCTATACTACCTCGGAGAGATCACTGGTGAAATTAACAATGAGGATAAATTGGATTATATTTTTAGTAAGTTTTGTATCGGAAAGTAATTGCTCTACCATTCAATACTGGCAATGAAAAGCCGTTTGAAAAATACTGGTGTAAAGCATTGAGTGAGTACCAGTGAGCCTACACTTATCGATGTTCTTTTGTAAAATAAAAGAGCATTATGAAAAACACTCACAGCAGGACCCATACTAAATATGATTTTTTTATGCACCACAACATTTGGTCAAACAAATGAATTGAGACTAGAAAAGGTCAAAGAAGATAAAATAGCAGAGAAAACCTATTTAAGCGTTTTGCTTAAAACGGTAAATACAAACCTCAATTACGGAAAGTCAAATATTGACTTAGCGGATAAATAACAAATCATTGCAGGGTGTACAATCTGGGGCATCGTTTCAAGCCGGTATCACCCCCAAACTTTCCCTTATCTGAGTTATATTTTATCATGAAGGGAGGTACGCTGACAGAGAATAAACTTCTAAACATCAGTCAAACAAAACTCCGCTTACACACTATCGGATTTCCTGTATTGGCTCGTTTTGATTTTGGTAAACTGTATATAAATGCAGGAGCATCTGTTGCATATATCCTTTCGGGAACCTGGAAAATTGATGACGCATCAAAAACACTAAGGCCACACGGAAATCCAGGAATATATAAAGTCTTGCTCAAAATTAGGGGGGCTAGTGAAAGCGAAGGATAAGTTCCCCTTTAGGAGATATTGCTTTAAAGTAAAAATTAGATTATACTCACTAAAACCCATGTAAAGGAAAATGGAATTTATGTGCGAAGCCCGAAGGATACAAATACAGTTCTGCAAAATTTTATTTTACAGGGAATAAGATTTTTATAAAATAGATAGTAAAGCAGAAATGAAAGATAAAGTTTTTGCCACTAAAGCTAATAAGGGAATGATTGATGCAACGTCCGGCAAGGACCGCG
>Ga0105046_10001477_pt1 | contig 36157 bp, 36 predicted proteins | sample MAT03_FD_78385 | JGI IMG/M metagenome (GOLD analysis project Ga0105046, IMG submission 78385) | Freshwater microbial communities from Lake Fryxell liftoff mats and glacier meltwater in Antarctica - MAT-03 (megahit assembly) | ecosystem: Environmental > Aquatic > Freshwater > Ice > Liftoff... | reverse complement strand
GGGGGTGCACGGCGCGCTGCTGACGGTGCACCTGGCCGACCCCGGCCGGGCCGAACGGGTGCTGCGCGACACGCCGCTGGAAGTGATCCTGGTCAACGCGCGCTCGACCGAGCCGCCGGCCCAGGCCCAGGCGGTGGCCCAGGCCAATCTCGCCGGCGGCGGCGATGCGCAAAGCGGGCGCGCCACCTCACCGTTGCCGCCCACGCCCGAGCTGTCGATCGGCAACGCGCCGGACCAGGCGCAGCGCGAGGTCGAGGCGCTGCGCGATGAGCAGCAGCAGCTGCTGGCGCAGATCCGCCGCGAGCTGGCGACGCTGCCGGTGCCCGACCCGCGGCGCCAGCCGCCGACGCCCGAGCGACGCGAGCAGGAAGAGCGCTACCGCCAGTTGCTGCGCCAGCTGGCGGAGATCGAAAAGCGCGTCAACGAAGACAACGCCGCACCGCGCAAGCGCTACATCAGCCCGGCTACGCGCGAGGTGGTCTTCGCGCAGTACTACGACCAGCTGCGCAGGCGCATCGAGGAGCGCGGGACGCGCGACTTCCCCGAGCACAACGGCCAGAAGCTCTACGGCGAACTGACGATGAACGTCACCGTCGACGCCGCCGGCCGCGTGGTCGAGGCCGAGGTGGTGCGGGCCTCGACCTCGCGCCTGCTCGACCAGCGCGCGCTGGCCATCGTGCGCGCGGCGGGGCCCTTCGGCGGCTTCAACCCGGCGATGCGCCAGCAGGCCGACCAGATCGTTGTCACCTCGCGATTTCGCTTCACGCGCGAGGACGGGCTGGAAACCACCCTGAGCACACGATGAGCGCGCCCGACCGCTACGCCGTGCTCGGCCACCCGGTGGAGCACAGCCGCTCGCCGGCGATCCACGCCGCCTTCGCCCGCCAGACCGGGGAGGCGATCCGCTACGACCGGGTGCTGGTGCCGCTGGACGGTTTTGCCGACGCGGTGCGCGCCTTCGCCGCCGGCGGCGGACGGGGCTGCAACGTCACCGTGCCCTTCAAGTTCGAGGCGTGTGCGGTGGCCGCGCGGCTGACGCCGCGCGCGGCCCTGGCGCGCGCCGCCAACGTGCTGTGCCTGGACGACGAGGCAGATGGCGGATGGCTGGCCGACAACACCGACGGCATCGGCCTGCTGCGTGACATCCAGGCCGGTGCCGGCGTGCCGGTGGCCGGGCAGCGCGTGCTGCTCATCGGTGCAGGCGGCGCGGCGGCCGGCGTGCTCGGGCCGCTGATCGAGGCGCGGCCGGCCCGGCTGCAGGTGGTCAATCGCAGCCCGGCGCGCGCACGGGCGCTGGTGGCGCAGCACGCCGCGTGGGCCGAGCAGCATGGCGTGGTGCTCGCCGCCGGCGCGCTGGACCAGGCCGACGCCGACCACGGCATCGTGCTCAACGCCAGCGCCAGCAGCCTGCAGTCGGCGGCGGTGCCGGTGTCGCCGCGGGTGCTCGCGCGTGGCGCGTTGGCGCTGGACCTGATGTACGGCCCGGCCGCCGAGCCCTTTCTCGCCTGGGCCCGCGCCGCCGGCGCCACCGCGCGCGACGGCCTGGGCATGCTGGTGGAGCAGGCGGCAGAGGCCTTCTTCGTCTGGCGCGGCCTGCGGCCGCAGGCCGCGCCGGTGCTCGAGGCGTTGCGCAAGTGAAGCTGCCCGCCTGGCGGCGAGCAGCACGGCAAGCCCAGCGGCTGCTGGTGCTGCTGGCACTGAGCGCGCTGGCGCTGCAACTGATGTTCCTCGGGCGCGTCGCCGCCAGCGTCTGGATCGACCCGCAGTCCACCGCCTTCCAGCGCAGCGAGGCTTGGCGGCTGCTCGTCGAACAGCGGCGCATTCTCTGGCGCCAGGAGTGGGTGGACTACGGCGCGATCTCGGTGCACCTCAAGCGCGCCGTGGTGGCCAGCGAGGACGCCGACTTCGCCGACCACGGCGGCGTCGACTGGGATGCGCTGGAGCAGGCGTGGGAGCGCAACCAGCGCGCCGAGGCCCGGCAGGCGCGCCGCGCCGGGCCGGCGGCCGCCCAGCCGCCCAAGCTGGTGGGCGGCTCGACCATCACCCAGCAGTTGGCGAAGAACCTGCTGCTGTCGGGCGAGCGCACGGTGCTGCGCAAGGGGCAGGAGTTCGTGCTCACGCTGATGCTGGAGACGCTGCTGTCCAAGCAGCGCATCCTGGAGGTCTACCTCAACAACGTCGAGTGGGGCGAGGGCATCTTCGGCGCGCAGGCCGCGGCGCGGCACTATTTCCGCGTCGATGCGGCCCGGCTGGGGCCGGAGCAGGCGGCGCGGCTGGCGGTCATGCTGCCGGCGCCCAAGCGCTTCGAGAAGCGCCCGGCATCGCCCTACGTGATCGCACGCGCGGCGACCATCGTCGCGCGCATGGGCGCGGTGGCGGTGCCATGACGCGGCAAATCCGATGAGCCTCAGCGAGGAGATCGCCGCTGCCGCCGCGCGGCTGGTGGTCGAGGACGGCATGGAGTACGGCCAGGCCAAGCGCCGCGCCGCGCGTGATCTGGCCCGGCGCGCCACGCGCAGCGCCGAGCTGCCCTCCAACGAACAGGTCGAGGACGAGGTGCGCAGCTACCTGTTGCTGTTCTGCGCCGATACCCAGCCGGCCGAACTGCTGGCACTGCGCCAGCTGGCTGCGCGCTGGATGCAACGGCTGGCCGAGTACCGGCCGCACCTGTCGGGCGCCGCCTGGCGCGGCACGGCCACGCGCCGTTCGGCGCTGCACATCGATCTGTACTGCGACGACGCCAAGACCGCCGAGATCGGCCTGCTGAACATGGGCATCGACTTCGACGTTGCCACACTGGGCGGCCCGGGCGAACCGGTGGACCTGTTGACCGTGGCCGACTTTTGCCCGGTCCTGGGCGAGACCGTGACGCTGCACCTGGCGGTGCGCGACCACGACGACCAGCGCGGGGCGCTGCGCCCCGACGCGCGCGGACGAAGCTGGCGCGGCGATCTGGGCGCCCTGCGCCGCCTGCTGCTGACCGCGCAGGAGGCCCTGTGACGGCCACGCGACGCGGGCTGGTGGTGGGCATCGCGGCAGCCGCGGCGGCGGGCGGCCTGGGCTGGTCGCTCTGGCGCGAGCGGCGGGACGTGGCGCCGCAGGCCGGCGCCGAGGCCGATGCGCTGTGGTCGCTGAGCTTTCCGCGCCCGGAAGGCGGCGAACTGGCCCTGTCGGCGCTGCGCGGGCGGCCCTGGGTGCTGAACTTCTGGGCCACCTGGTGCCCTCCCTGCATCAAGGAGATGCCCGATCTAGACCGCTTCCGCAAAGGCTATGCTTCACGCGGTTGGGAAGTGGTCGGCCTGGCGATCGACGGCCCGACCCCGGTGCGCGAGTTCCTGCAGCGCGTGCCGGTGAGCTTTCCGATCGGGCTGGCCGGCTTCGGCGGCACCGAACTCGGCCGGACTCTCGGCAACAGCGCCGGCGGACTGCCCTTCACGGTGGTCTTCAACCGCCGCGGCCAGGTCCATGCACGCAAAATGGGCCAGACGAGCCATGAAGAATTGGTGGCTTGGGCCAGCACGATCGAATGAAGCTCAAGTTGTGCCGTTCCGATCCCAACCGTCGGCTGACAGCGTACAACGTCCGCGATTCAGCGTAAAGTCCGCCCTCCCGAAGGCAGCCCCGACAGGCACAGGGCGGGTCGATCCGGCAGCAGCCGTCGCCGCGAAATTGGCGCGGGTCATAACAAGATCACCGCAGATTGGCCGCAGATGCAGCCAGGATCGGAACCCCGGAGGCCTCATGGACCTGCGAAAGTTGAAGACGCTGATCGACCTGGTGTCGGAGTCGAACATCTCCGAACTGGAGATCACCGAGGCCGAGGGTAAGGTCAGGATCGTCAAGAGCAGTCCCGTTGCTGTCGTGGCGGCCGCACCGGCGGTCGCCATGGCGGCGCAAGCCGCGCCCCTACCGGCCGCCACGCCGATCGCGCCGCCCTTGCCCGAGGCGCCAGCCGAGCCGGTCGGCCGCTTCATCAAGTCGCCGATGGTCGGCACCTTCTACCGCTCGGGCAGCCCGGGGGCCAAGCCCTTTGCCGAAGTCGGCAGCGACATCAAGGAGGGCGACCCGGTGTGCATCATCGAAGCGATGAAGATCATGAACGAGATCGAGGCCGACCTCGGCGGGCGCATCACCCGGGTGCTGTGCGAGAACGGACAGGCCGTCGAGTTCGGACAGCCGCTGTTCGTGGTCGAGTAAGCCCGAGGCCATCGCGTGTTCAAGAAGATCCTGATTGCCAATCGGGGCGAGATCGCCCTGCGCATCCAGCGCGCCTGCCGCGAGATGGGCATCAAGTCGGTCGTCGTCTATTCCGAGGCCGACCGCGAAGCCAAGTACGTCAAGCTCGCCGACGAGGCGGTCTGCATCGGCCCGGCCTCGTCGGCGCTGAGCTACCTCAACATGCCGGCGATCATCTCCACCGCCGAGGTGACCGATGCCGAGGCCATCCATCCGGGCTACGGCTTCCTCAGCGAGAACGCCGACTTCGCCGAGCGCGTCGAGAAGAGCGGCTTCGTCTTCATCGGCCCGACGCCGGACGTCATCCGCATGATGGGCGACAAGGTGTCGGCCAAGCAGGCGATGATCAAGGCGGGAGTGCCCTGCGTGCCGGGCGGCGAAGGCGCGCTGCCCGAGGACCCGAAGGAAAGCGTGCGCCAGGCGCGCGCGATCGGCTACCCGGTGATCATCAAGGCTTCGGGCGGCGGCGGCGGCCGGGGCATGCGGGTGGTGCACACCGAGGCGGCGCTGCTGCACGCGGTGCAGACCACGCGCGCCGAGGCCGGCGCGGCCTTCGGCAACCCGGCCGTCTACATGGAAAAGTTTCTGGAGAACCCGCGCCATGTGGAGATCCAGGTGCTGGCCGATAGTTTCCGCAACGCGGTCTGGCTGGGCGAGCGCGACTGTTCGATGCAGCGGCGGCACCAGAAGATCATCGAGGAGGCGCCCGCGCCGGGCATCCCGCGCCGCACCATCGAGCGCATCGGCGAACGCTGCGCCGCCGCGTGCAAGAAGATGGGCTACCGCGGCGCCGGCACCTTCGAGTTCCTGTTCGAGAACGGCGAGTTCTACTTCATCGAGATGAACACGCGCGTGCAGGTCGAACATCCGGTGACCGAGATGGTGACCGGCATCGACATCGTGCAGATGCAGATCCGCGTGGCCGCCGGCGAGAAGCTGCCCTTCGTGCAGCGCGCCATCCAGATGCGCGGCCATGCCATCGAGTGCCGCATCAACGCCGAAGACCCGTACAAGTTCACGCCCTCGCCCGGGCGCATCACGGTCTGGCACGCGCCTGGCGGCCCCGGCGTGCGCGTCGATTCGCATGTCTACGCCAACTACTTCGTGCCGCCGAACTACGACTCGATGATCGGCAAGATCATCGTGCATGGCGACACCCGCGAGCAGGCGCTGGCCCGCATGCGCACGGCGCTGTCGGAGACGGTGGTCGAGGGCATCCAGACCAACATCCCGCTGCACCGCGACCTGATGGTGGACGCCAAGTTCATCGAGGGCGGCACCAGCATCCACTACCTGGAAGGCTGGCTCTCGCAACATCGCCGCTGAGCTGAAGATGCAGGCGCCCGAGTCCGCGACGCCGTCCCTGGTCGAACTCGTGCTGCGCGCGCCGCAGGCGCTGGTCGAGTCGGTGTCTGACGCGCTGGTCGACGAGCTGGGCGCGCTGTCGGTGTCGGTCGAGGACGCCGACGCCGGTACCGCGGCAGAACAGGCGCTGTTCGGCGAGCCGGGGATGCCGGCCCCGGGGCCCGGCTGGGAGCGTTCGACGCTGCGCGCGCTGTTTGCCGACGCCGGTGCGGCGCACGAGGCGGCGGCCGCGCTTTTGGCCGAGGCCGAGGCCGAGGCCGAAGCCGGTGCCGCCGGCCTGGCCGTTCAGGGCATCAGCCCGGTGGCCGAACAAGACTGGGTGCGGCTGACGCAGTCGCAGTTCACGCCGGTGGAGGTGACTGCGGACTTCTGGATCGTGCCCAGCTGGCACCAGCCACCCGCCGCCGCCACGCGGGTCATCCGGCTCGATCCGGGGCTGGCCTTCGGCACCGGCACCCACCCGACCACCCGCATGTGCCTGCGCTGGATCGCGCGCCACGCGCCGGCGCACGCGTCGTCGTGGAGCCGGGTGCTGGACTACGGCTGCGGCTCGGGCATCCTGGCCATCGGCGCGGCGCTGCATGGCGCGCGCTCGATCGATGCGGTGGACATCGACCCCGCGGCCGTCAGCGCCACGCAATCCAACGCGCACGACAACGGCGTGGCGCTGAACGCCGGCGCGCCGACCGTGGCCGCGGGCGGGTACGCACTGGTGCTGGCCAACATCCTGGCCACCCCGCTGAAGCTGCTGGCGCCGTTACTGACGGGACATCTGGCGCCCGGCGGCCATCTGGTGCTGGCCGGTATCCTGCAGCGCCAGGAGGACGAGTTGCGCGCCGCCTATGCGCCGGGGCTGACGCTGGAGGCCGCCGACCACGAAGACGGCTGGGTGCTGCTCGCCGCGCGCCGGCCCGACTGCGCCGCGTGACGCGATGAGCCTGGCCACACGCTGCGCCGCCTGCGGCACGGTATTCCGAGTGGTGCAGGACCAACTCAAGGTCTCTGACGGCTGGGTGCGCTGCGGCCGCTGTGCCGAGGTCTTCAACGCCATCGAGGGGCTGGTCGAACTCGACACCGCGTCCCAGGCCACGCCCGATGTCATGGCGGTCGCTGCCGCGCCCGAAGTCATGGCGGTCGCTGCCACGCCCGAAAAGCCTGCCGCCGACCCACTGCCGCGCGAGCCGCTGCCGCAATTTGCCGAGTCGACGGCTGCGTTGCCGCCGCTGGAGGAGCTGCGCGCCGACCCGCCCGCGCAGACACCGGGCTTCGTGCGCGACGCCGAGCGAGTCGCACGCTGGCGCTCACCACGACGACGCGCCTTGCTTGGCGGCGCGGTGCTGCTGGGCATGGCGCTGCTGGCGGCCCAGGCCGCGCTGCACTGGCGCGACCGCATCGCGGCGGGCTCGCCCGGCATGCGTCCGGCGCTCGAGTCGATGTGCCGCATGGCCGGCTGCCGCGTCGAGCCGCTGCGCCGCATCGACGGGCTGGCGGTGGAGAGCAGCGCGCTCACACGGGTCGAGGGCAGCACGCTGATGCGGCTGGCGGTGGTGCTGCGCAACCGCGAACCTGTCGCGCTGATGCTGCCGGCGTTCGACCTCGTGCTCAACGATGCGCAGGGCCGGGTGGTCGCGCGGCGTGTGCTGCGCGCGTCAGAGCTGGGCGCCACGGCACAAAGCCTGCCGGCCGGTGCGGAATTGCCGCTCGCAGCCACGCTGGGCACGGGCGACCGCTCGGTGGCCGGCTATACGATCGAGCCCTTCTATCCCTGACACCCTTTGCCGGGCGTGCCCTTGGCGGTGCGTCTGGCTGGAGCTTGCATGCCTGCGCTGATCTGCGGTTCACTCGCCTTCGACACCATCGCCACCTTCCCGGGCCGCTTCGGGCAGCAGATCCTGCCCGACCAGATCCACATCCTGAACGTGTCCTTCCTGGTGCCGACGCTGCGTCGCGAGTTCGGCGGCTGTGCCGGCAACATCGCCTACACGCTGAAGCACCTGGGCGGCGCACCCGTGGTGATGGCAGCGGTCGGCGACGATGGCGATGGCTATGTGCAGCGGTTTCGCGGCTGGAACGCCGAGACCAGCTGCGTGCGGCACATCGCCGACAGCCTGACCGCGCAGGCGATCATCATCACCGACCTGGACAACAACCAGATCACCGCCTTCCACCCGGGCGCGATGCAGTCGGCACACGAGATCGACGTGCCCGTCGAACGCAGCGACCTGGCCATCGGCATCATTGCCCCGGACGGACGTGAAGCCATGTGGCGCCACGCCGAGCAGATGCACCGCGCCGGCATTCCGTTCATCTTCGACCCCGGCCAGCAGTTGCCGATGTTCGATGGCGCGGAGCTGCGTGCCTTTGTCGAACGCGCCAGCTGGGTGGCCTTGAACGACTACGAGGCCCGCATGCTCTGCGAACGCACCGGCTGGAGCCTGGCCGACCTGTCGCGGCAGGTGCGCCACGGCGTGGTGGTCACGCTGGGCGCCGAAGGCTGCGAGCTATGGCAGACCGGCGAGCGATCGCATGTGCCGGGAGTGATGGCCAACGAGGTGCTCGATCCGACCGGCTGTGGTGACGCCTTCCGCGCCGCGCTGCTGTACGGACTGGAAAGGGGTTGGCCACTTGAGCGCTGCGCCGTGCTGGGCAACCGCATCGGGGCCCTGAAGATCGCCCACCGCGGGGGTCAGAACCACGTCGTCGAAGGAGTGGCGCTGGGCGCGTAGCCCGCAGCAGCGAAAAAAAAGCCCGGCATCGCCGGGCTTGCATCACACAGTGAAAACTCTCAGGGCTTGTTGCCCGTAGGGAACGGCCAGGCGGCCGCCGGACTCAACGCGGTCTTCGCCGCTGGCGCCGCAGGCGCCGGCGCAGTGGGTGCGGCAGGCGCCGCCTTCTTCGCTGCCTTCTTCGCCGCCGCCTTCTTGGCCGGCGCAGCCTTCTTTGCCGCAGCCTTCTTCGTAGCCGCTTTCTTCGCCGGTGCCGCCTTCTTGGCCGGTGCAGCCTTCTTCGCCGGTGCCGCCTTCTTGGCCGGTGCCGCCTTCTTCGCCGGAGCTGCCTTCTTCGCGGCAGCCTTCTTCGCCGGTGCGGCCTTCTTCGCCGGTGCAGCCTTCTTCGCGGCAGCCTTCTTGGCGGGCGCCTTCTTGGCCGGGGCGGCCTTTTTCGCAGTTGCCATAACGATCTCCTTGATCAAGTTGCAAAGAGCACCGCGCCACCAGATGCGGCGCGGCGATTCACCACCCGAGAACCTGACGCTGGGGAATCCCCCAGCCGCCGGAAACCCGATGTGGTGAACAGGGTGCCGGCTTCGGCTGTCGTATCTGACGACGACATGCCGCAGCCAGCGGGTCTTGATCCTTCACTGACGACTCGTGGTGGTCGCATCTTTGTCGGCCGGACAGCGGTCCGGTCCTCAATCCCAGCTAAGCGCGCCACCGGTCTGGTAGTCGATGACACGCGTCTCGAAGAAGTTGCGTTCCTTCTTCAGGTCGATCATTTCGCTCATCCAGGGGAACGGGTTCTCCTCGTTCGGGAACAGCGGCTCCAGGCCGATCTGCGTGGCACGCCGGTGGGCGATGAAGCGCAGATAGCTCTTGAACATCGAGGCGTTCATGCCGAGCACGCCACGCGGCATGGTGTCCTCGGCATAGCGGTACTCGAGCTCGACCGCCTTCATGAAGAGCGCCTTCACCTCGGCCTTGAACTCGGCCGTCCACAGGTGCGGGTTCTCCTGCTTGATGGCGTTGATCAGGTCAATGCCGAAGTTGCAGTGCATCGACTCGTCGCGCAGGATGTACTGGTACTGCTCGGCCGCACCCGTCATCTTGTTCTGCCGACCCAACGCGAGGATCTGCGTGAAGCCCACGTAGAAGAACAGACCTTCCATCAGGCAGGCGAAGACGATCAGACTCTTGAGCAGCGTCTGGTCGTCTTGCGGGGTGCCGGTGTGGAAGTGCGGGTCCATGATCGCGTCGATGAACGGGATCAGGAACTCGTCCTTGTCGCGGATCGACTGCACCTCGTGATAGGCGTTGAAGATCTCGCTCTCGTCCAGGCCCAGGCTCTCGACGATGTACTGGTAAGCGTGCGTGTGGATCGCTTCTTCGAAGGCCTGGCGCAACAGGAACTGACGGCACTCGGGCGCCGTGATGTGCCGATAGGTGCCGAGCACGATGTTGTTGGCGGCCAGCGAATCGGCAGTCACGAAGAAGCCCAGATTGCGCTTGACGATGCGGCGTTCGTCTTCGGTCAGACCGTTGGGGTCTTTCCAGGTCGCGATGTCGCGCGACATGTTGACCTCTTGCGGCATCCAGTGATTCGCACAGGTGGCGAGGTACTTCTCCCAGGCCCACTTGTACTTGAACGGCACCAGCTGGTTGACGTCGGTCTGGCCGTTGATGATGCGCTTGTCGTTCGCGTTGACGCGCCGTTGTGCAAGCCGTTGTGCAATCACTGGCGCTGACACTGGCAGCTTGGCATTGGACGAGGGCGACACCATCGCCTCACGCGTAGCAGACGTCCCCGAAGGCGGGGCTTGGTGCATGGTTGAGGTGCGAACTTCCTGATCCCAGACAAGCATGTGATGTGATCCTGTAAGCGTGAATTATCGGAGTGTTGTACGAGAACACCAAGCACTTGTTGACATGCAAAGCCCGCTCATGTTGTGGCCTTGCATCGAGACGATGTGCGCATCGGCCTTACTGGCAGGCCTCGCAGTCGGGGTTGTCTATCGAACAGAACTGCACGTCGCTCGCCGGTGTGCCTGCAGTGCTGCTGGACGTGTTGCCAGCAGCCTTGGTTGGCGCAGTGGCGCCCTGCATCGGCACGGCATTCAGACGGCCCGGCGTGACCGTGGATTTCTCGGCATAGGTCGCACTGGTCGTGCGCAGGTAATAGGTGGTCTTCAGGCCACGCTGCCACGCGAGCTTGTAGGTCTCGTCGAGCTTCTTGCCTGAAGCACCGGCCATGTAGATGTTGAGCGACTGCGCCTGATCGATCCACTTCTGGCGCCGTGCAGCGGCCTCCACCAACCACTCGGCCTCGACCTCGAAAGCGGTCGCGTACAGCCGCTTGATCTCGTCGGGCACACGGTCGATGGAGCGCAGGCTGCCGTCGAAATGCTTGAGGTCCATCACCATCACGTCGTCCCACAGGCCCAGGCGCTTCAGGTCACGCACCAGGTAGTCGTTGATGACGGTGAACTCGCCCGACAGGTTGGACTTCACCGAGAGGTTGCCGAAGCAGGGCTCGATCGAGGCGTCCACGCCGATGATGTTGGAAATGGTGGCCGTGGGCGCAATGGCCACACAGTTGCTGTTGCGCATGCCGTGCTGGGCGATGCGCTGGCGCAGCGTGTCCCAGTCCATCGACGTCGAGCGGTCGACGTCCACGTAGGTCGAGCCGTCGGCCGCGGTGCCGCGCTCGGCTGCCAGCATGTCGAGCGTGTCCTGCGGCAGGATGCCGCGGTCCCACAGGCTGCCTCGGTAGCTGCTGTAGCGGCCGCGCTCGGCGGCCAGGTCGGTACTGGCCCAATAGGCGTGGAAGCACACGGCCTCCATCGAGCGGTCGGCAAACTCGACTGCCGCCGCCGACGCATAGGGCAGACGCAGCTGATACAGCGCATCCTGGAAGCCCATCACACCCAAGCCCACCGGGCGATGGCGCAGGTTGCTGTCGCGCGCCTTCTTCACCGCGTAGTAGTTGATGTCGATCACGTTGTCGAGCATGCGCATCGCCGTCGCCACCGTGCGCTTGAGCTTGACCTGGTCGATCGCCCCGTCGAGCAGGTGCTGCGCCAGATTCACCGAGCCCAGGTTGCACACCGCGATCTCGCTCGGCCCGGTGTTCAGCGTGATCTCGGTGCACAGGTTGGAGCTGTGCACCACGCCGACATGCTGCTGCGGGCTGCGCACGTTGCAGGCGTCCTTGAAGGTGATCCAGGGATGGCCGGTCTCGAACAGCATCGAGAGCATCTTGCGCCACAGGTCGAGCGCGTGCATGCGCTTGAACAGCTTGATCTCGCCACGTTCGGCCTGCGCCTCGTAGGCGGTATAGGCGAGCTCGAAGGCGGCACCAAACTTGTCGTGCAGATCGGGGCAGGTGGAGGGCGAGAACAGTGTCCAGTCGCCGCCTTCCATGACGCGGCGCATGAACAGGTCGGGGATCCAGTTGGCGGTGTTCATGTCGTGCGTGCGCCGACGGTCGTCGCCGGTGTTCTTGCGCAGTTCGAGAAACTCTTCGATATCCAGGTGCCAGGTCTCCAGATAGGCGCAGACCGCCCCCTTGCGCTTGCCGCCCTGGTTGACGGCCACCGCGGTGTCGTTGACCACCTTCAGAAAAGGGACCACGCCCTGGCTCTTGCCGTTGGTGCCCTTGATGTAGCTGCCCAGCGCGCGCACCGGAGTCCAGTCGTTGCCCAGGCCACCAGCGAACTTGGACAGCAGCGCGTTCTCTTTCAGCGCCTCGTAGATGCCTTCGAGGTCATCGGCCACCGTCGTCAGGTAGCAGCTCGAGAGCTGAGAGCGCAGCGTGCCGCTATTGAAGAGCGTGGGCGTGCTGCTCATGAAGTCGAAGCTGGAGAGCACGTTGTAGAACTCGATGGCGCGCGCCTCGCGATCGATCTCGCCCAGCGACAAGCCCATCGCCACACGCATGAAGAAGGCCTGCGGCAGCTCGATGCGCTGTTCGTCGACGTGCAGGAAGTAGCGGTCGTACAGGGTCTGCAGGCCGAGATAGTCGAACTGCAGGTCGCGCTCGGGCTTGAGCGCGGCGCCCAGGCGGGCGAGGTCGAACTGCAGCATCTTGGGGTCGAGCAGTTCGGCAGCGACGCCGCGTTTGACGAACTGCCCGAAGTACACCGGGTAGCGCTCGCCCATCTGGCTGTGCAGCACCTCGCCGCCGAGCGTCTCGCGGCGGATCGTGTGCAGCAGCAGGCGTGCGGTAGCTCGGCCATAGCCGGGGTCCTTCTCGATAAGCGTGCGCGAGGCCAGGATGGCGGCCTTGTAGACCTCGTCGATGGGCACGCTGTCGTAGAGATTGCGCCGGGTCTCGGCCAGGATCGGCTCAGGCTTCACGTCGGCGCCCAGGCCGGCGCAGGCGTCTTCGATCAGCGAGCCGAGCGCGGCAATGTCCAGCGGCACGCGCTGGCCGCCGTCGAGCACGTGCAACTCGGCCGCGCGAGGCACCGTCGGCACCGACTGGCGCGCGCGCTCCTGCGCCCGGCGCTCGCGGTAGATGACGTAGGCGCGCGCCACTTCATGGTGGCCGCCACGCATCAGCGCGAGCTCCACGTTGTCCTGCACATCTTCGATGTGGAAGGTGCCGCCGCCCGGGCGCGAACGCAGCAGCGCGCGCACCACCGCTTCGGTCAGCCGGTCGACGGTCTCGCGCACGCTGGCCGACGCCGCGCCCTGCGTGCCGTGCACGGCGAGGAAGGCCTTCATCAGCGCCACTGCAATCTTGCTCGGCTCGAAGGACACCACCGCGCCGTTGCGGCGGATGATCTGGAAGGCCGTGTAGGCCGTGGCGGCGGCGGCCGACGTGGCCGGGCGCGCGCTGCGCGCCATGCCCGTGGGCTCAATCGCGCCCGGATTGGTGGTGATTAGCATGGGATCCCCTCGGAGGTCTTGTGTGGCTGCAGGTGCCGGGCTACCGGGCTCTTTCGGGCGCTTTCGGGCTCTTTCGGGCGCACCGCGCGCGGTCGACGCAGGCAGCGCTCGAGCCTCGGGATACTGCGCAATCGACACCGCAGGATTGACCGGCACCTGTCATGCCGTGTTCACGAACACACACTATATCTGGGGTCTGCTGCCCCCACAAGACGCTACCGGTAGTGTTCTTACCGATGACGCCGCCTGCGGCGCCTGCTGCAGCAATTGCTGCGGCACAGGGGCCATCGGGCGCGCCGATCAGCCTGCGGTCGGGGACGCGCTCAGGCCGCTCGAGCGCAGCGCCGCCGCCAGCCGTGGCCAGTCGAATCCGGGCCCGGGATCGGCCTTGCGCCCAGGCGCCACGTGCTCGTGCCCGACCACCTCCTGCAGCGGCAAATGACGCTGCGCGGCGCGCAGCAGCGTGGCCAGCATCGAATATTGCGGGGGCTCGAAGTGTTGGCCTTCCAGCCCCTCGAGTTCGATGCCCAGTGACCAATCGTTGCAATTCTTCCGCCCACGCCACGACGATGCCCCGGCATGCCAGGCGCGCTCACCGATGGGCACGAACTGCACCGCCGCGCCGTCGCGCCGGATGAGAAAGTGCGCCGAGACCTGCAAGCCGCGCAGGCGGCTGTAGTACGGATGCGCATCGCAGTCCAGCCGGTTGCTGAACAACTGCTCGATGGTGTGGCCACCGTACTCGCCGGGCGGCAGGCTGATCGAGTGCACGATGGCCAGGCTGACGCAGGTGCCTGCAGGCCGCGGCCCGAAGTTCGGCGAGGGGCAGGCGCGCGCGCGACGCCACCACCCTTCATGCCAGGCGCGGCGCTCAGGCCTGGTCGGCACGCTCGGGGTCATCGGTGCCGATGCCCAGCCGGGCCATGCGGTAGCGCATCTGGCGCAGCGACAAGCCCAGGCTCGCGCCCGCGGCTGTGCGGTTGTAGCGGTGGCGCTGCAAGGCACGTTCGAGGATCTCGCGCTCGACGGCGTCGAGGTGCGTGGCAAGGTCGCTCGGCAGCGTCTGCGACGGCATCGGGGCCATCGGCAGGGGTGCTGGGACAGAGGCCGCGCCGGATGCCATCGGCGAGTCGAGCCCGGTCGCCACCGTGTCGGCGAACAGGGTCTCGGGCAGCGAACCCAGGTCGTCGCTGTCGATCATCGGACCGACGGCCAGGGCCACGGCGCGCTGCAGCAGGTTCTCCAGCTCGCGCACGTTGCCGGCGAAGGGCAGACGGCGCAGCGCCTGCACCGCCTCGACGGTCAACGTCGGCACCGGCTGTACGCCAGCCTCGGCGGCGATGCGCGCCAGCACTGCATCGCAGATGGCCGGCAGGTCATCCAGCCGCTCGCGCAGTGGCGGCACGACGACGCGGATGACGTCCAGCCGGTAGTAAAGATCCTGGCGAAAGCGCCCCGCCAGCACCTCGCCGGCCAGGTCCTTGTGCGTGGCGCTGAGCAGGCGCACGTTGACCGGCATCTCGGCCACCGCGCCCAGCGGGCGCACGGCGCGCTCTTGCACCACACGCAGCAACTTGCTCTGCATGGCCAGCGGCAGATCGCCGATCTCGTCGAGGAACAGCGTGCCGCCATGCGCCGCCTGGAAGAAGCCCTCTCGGTCATCCGCCGCGCCGGTGAAGGCGCCCTTGCGGTAGCCGAAGAACTCGGCCTCCAGCAGATGCTCAGGGATGGCGCCGCAGTTGACGGCGACAAAGGACATCGCCGCGCGCGGCGAGACCTCGTGGATGGCCCGCGCGACCAGCTCCTTGCCGGTGCCCGACTCGCCATGCACCAGCACCGGGGCCATGCTGCGCGCCAGCTTGTCGATCAGCGCACGCAGCTGCTGCATACCGGCCGAGTCGCCGGCCATGCGCGCCAGCGCGCTGCTGTTCGGGACACCCGCACCGCGCTCGCGCCGGCGCGGCACGGCAGCCGGCCCGTCGGCGGCGGGCAGCCGCCCGAGTGCCGAGGCGACCACGCCGCGGAACTGCCGCAGGTCCACCGGCTTGGTCAGGTAGTCATACGCGCCGGCCTTCAGCGCCTCGACTGCGCTCTGTGCCGAGCCGTAGGCGGTGACGACGATCGCGCGCTCGGTGCGTCCTGCCGCCTCGAGCCGGCGCAGCAGATCCAGCCCGCTGCCGTCGGGCAGGCGCATATCGGTGATCAGCAGCGCATAGCGCTGCTCCTCCAGCCTGGCCCAGGCTTCGGCCAGCGTGCCTGCGCTGTCGACCTCATAACCCTCGCGCAGCAGCGCCAGCTCGTACAGCGTCAGCAGGTCGGGCTCGTCGTCGACGACCAGCAAGCGGGGGTTCGGGGGCGCAACGTTCACGTGCGGGGCGGACCAGGTTCGGCGACGCGGCGGATGATGACCAGGAACTCGTTGCGCAGCCGCTCGGCGCCCGGGCGCGGGTGGTACTCGATGCTGGCACCATAACGCTCGCACAGCTCGCGGCAAATGTACAGACCGAGTCCGGAGCCTCGGCTGCGCGTGGAGAAGAAGGGCTCGAAGAGGTGGCGCTCGACCTCGGGAGCGATCGGCCCGCCGTCGCTGAACACCGACAGCAGCGCGCGCTGCTCGTCCTGCGCGGCCAGCCGCACGAAGATCGCGCCGCGCTCGTGGCTGGCGTGGCGGCCGGCGTTGTCCAGCAGGTTGACCAGCACGCGGCGCAGGTGCTCGGGGTCGAACCACACGGGCAGCGCCATCGCGGGCAGCTCGGTGCGCAGCCGACTGTCGGGCCCGTGGTCGATGCCGGCGGTGCCCGCCCAGGCCTCGACCGCGGAAGTCACCTCACCCACCGCGTCGAACGCATGCGGCTCGGGCAATGCGCCGGGGGCGAGTTCGGTCACGTCGTCGACGATGCGCTTGAGCCGCTCGGCGTTCTCGCCGACGATGCGCGCCAGCCGCTGCTGTGCGGGCAGCAGGGTGTCCTCGAGCAGCAGCGCGTTGGCCTGCGTGATGGCAGCCAGCGGGTTGCGGATCTCGTGCGCGATACCGGCCGAGACCCGGCCCATCGCCGCCAGCTTCTCTTGCCGCAGTCGCGCCAGCGCGGTGCGCACGTCCTCCAGCAAGAGCACGCAAAGGGTCTCGGTCGCGCCGGCCGCCGCATCGGCACTGTTGCTGCTGCCGCGCGTGAAGCGTACGCGCACGCGCACGGTGCGCACGTAACCTTCTTCGAAGACCAGCGACAGTTCACGGCCGGCCTCGGGCCAGCGGTCTTCGGCCAGTGCCTGCGTCACCGCACGCGCCAGGGGTTCCCAGGCGGTGCGCGAATCGAGGTCGAACGGCGCCGGTGGCGCCAGCCCCTGCGCCACCAGCAGCGAACGCGCCGCAGGGTTGGCCGCGCGCACGCGCAGCCGCGGGTCGACCACCAGCAGGCCGTCGGCCAGCTCCTGGATCACCAGCCGGTTCAGCTGCGCTTGCTGGCGCGCCAGCTCGAGGCTCTCGCGCGCGGCAGTCTCCTCGCGAACCAGCCGCAGCGCCAGTTCACCGGCCACCAGCGCGATGGCAAACAGCCCGATACCGCCCAGCCCGGCGCGCGCCATCGGCAGCGCCGGATCGGCCGCGTCGTGCACCTGCAGCCAAGCCAGCACCAGCAGCAACAGCGCCACCGCGGAGGTGGTGGCGAGTGCGACCCGTCGCGCCGTCAGTACGCCGGCCATCAGGACCGGCAGCACCAGCAGCGCGGCGAAGTTGAAGCCGGTTTCCGACTCCATCGCCTGCAGCGTGCCGAAGGCAAGCAGGTCCACACCGATCGTCGCCAGCCACTGGCGCACGCTGAGCGTGTGCGCCGGCGCCGCGCCGGCCGATGCCGTTCGGCTCGGCAGCAGCCACAGCACGATCGCCTGCAGCGCGTAGGCCAGCACCACCGCCAGCACGAAGAGCGAGGGCCTCAGGCCGGTCAGGCTGACGACCAGCTGGGCCAGCACCAGCGCCACGCCGACGGCAGCGCGGGCTGCCGCGTAGCTGCGCAGAACACGCTCGAGAGCACGGCCTGCGCCGCCGGCTGGCACGGGCACCGGACGCGGACCTTCTTCAAGCCGCGAGTCGGCCAGCGCGCCCAGCGCGTCGAACCACGACGGCGACGCGCTGCCCTTGACCTCGCTGCGGCGATCGGCGCGCCGACGATCGTCCTTGCGCCGGTCACCGTTGGGGCGGTCGCTGCCACCGGCCTGGCCGGCGTCCGGCTCGGCGGCGGCCGCCGTCTCGCGGGTTCGCCGCTCGCCGTTCAATGCGGCCCGGCAGTGCGGTGGGCTTCGCTGCAGTACGCGCGCTGCGCCGGGTCGAGCAGCGCGTCGGACGCTGGCAGGTGAACACCGCAGTGCGCGCAGCTGAGCATGTCGGCCGGGCGTCCTTGAGGCGGCGTGGCGCGCGAAGGCGGGCTCGCAGGGGCGCCGTCGTTGCCGCCCCGACGGCGGCCGAAGATGAGCCACCCGACCACCACCACCACCACCAGCACCAGCAGCCACTTGATCATCGCGTCACGGCGCAGGCCGCCCCAGCATCACTTCGAAGACGAAACGCGAGCCGACATAGGCCAGCAACAGCAACAGGGCGCCGGCATAGAGCCAGACGGTGGCCTGTCGGCCGCGCCAGCCCCGGCGCCAGCGACCCAACAGCAACAAGGCAAAGACCAGCCAGCCGAGCAGCGAGAACACGGTCTTGTGTTCCCAGCGCCAACGCTCGGTGGTCGCCACCCCCAGCAGCAAGGCAGCCGAAAGCACCACGAAGCCCAGCTGCACGATGCGGAAGGTCAAGCGCTCGAGTTGCAGCAACGGCACGCCCGGCATCAGCGAGCTGCCGCGGCGCTGGCGCAGGCGGCGCTCGGCCGCATCGAGCATCAGTGCATGCAGTACCGCCGCACCGAACAGCCCGTAGGACGCGATGCCGAGCACGAAGTGCAGCGGCGCCCAGGGTGAACTGACCGGCCGCACCTCGCCCGGGAAGACCGCGGCCAGCAGCACCGCCAGCGCGCCCACGGTGGCCAGCGTGCGACGCACTGGCGGCAACGGCAGCAGCCGGCTCTCCAGCCCGTGCACCAGCAGCACCAGGTAGACGGTGAGTGAGAGCACCGGCCCGAAGCCCAGTCGTGCGCCAGTCTCACTGCTGCCGAAGCCGCCGATGTCCAGCACCAGCAACAGCAGGTGCGCGGCCCCCGCCAGGCCCAGCGCCATGCCGGCCACCCGCGGGCGGCCGGTCGGCGCCAGCGCCGCCACCGCATAGGCCAGCATGGCCAGCGCGACCAGCGGCCAGGGCACGACAAACCCCGTGTCGGGCAAACCCCCCGTCGATAGAATCATTGCGTCAGTGTACTTTCGCAGGCTGCGCAGTCGGCCTGCCGCAACCATGGCCTCGACGCTTTCCGATCGCCTGCAGCGCCTGGTCAAGACCATGCGCGGGCAGGCCCGCATCACCGAAAGCAATGTGCAGGAAATGCTGCGCGAGGTGCGCATGGCGCTGCTCGAGGCCGACGTGGCGTTGTCGGTGGTGCGCGACTTCATCGCCCGCGTCAAGGACAAGGCGCTGGGGCAGGAGGTGGCGGGCTCGCTGACGCCCGGGCAAGCGCTGGTCGCGCTGGTGCATCGTGAACTGGCCGCCACGATGGGCGAGGGCGTCGCTGACTTGAACCTGGCCGCGCAGCCGCCGGCGGTGATCCTGATGGCCGGCCTGCAGGGCGCGGGCAAGACCACCACCACGGCCAAGCTGGCGCGCCACCTGATCGAGAAGCGCAAGAAGAAGGTGCTGACGGTCAGCGCCGACGTCTACCGCCCGGCAGCCATCGAGCAGCTGAAGACCGTCACCGCGCAGGCCGGTGCGCAGTGGTTCCCGTCCGACGCCGGGCAGCGACCGCGCGAGATTGCGCTGGCTGCGCTCGACTACGCCAGGCGCCACTACTTCGACGTGCTGCTGGTCGACACCGCCGGCCGGCTGGCGATCGACGACGCCATGATGGCCGAGATCAGCGAGCTGCATGCCGTGCTCAACCCGGTGGAGACGCTGTTCGTCGTCGACGCGATGCAGGGCCAGGACGCGGTGAACACCGCCAAGGCCTTTCGCGAGGCGCTGCCGCTGACCGGCGTGGTGCTGACCAAGCTCGACGGCGATTCGCGCGGCGGCGCCGCGATGTCGGTGCGCCAGATCACCGGCGCGCCGATCAAGTTTGCCGGCACCTCGGAAAAGATCGACGGACTGGAGGTCTTCGACGCCGAGCGCCATGCCGGTCGCGTGCTGGGCATGGGCGACATCCTCGCGCTGGTCGAAGAGGTGCAGAAGGGCGTCGACCTCGACTCGGCGCGCAAGCTGGCCGACAAGGTGAAGTCGGGCGGCGGCTTCAACCTCGAGGACTTCCGCGACCAGATCACGCAGATGAAGAAGATGGGCGGGCTGTCAGGGCTGGTCGACAAGTTGCCCGGCCAGCTGGGCGCGAGGGCGGCTCAGGTGGACATGGGGCGTGCCGAGCGCGACGTGCGCCGCATGGAAGGCATCCTGTGCTCGATGACGCCGCTCGAGCGGCGTAAGCCCGAACTGCTCAAGGCCAGCCGCAAGCGCCGCATCGCGCTGGGCGCAGGCGTTCAGGTGCAGGAAGTGAACCGCCTGCTCAACCAGTTCGAGCAGATGCAGGGCATGATGAAGAAGATGAAGGGCGGCGGCCTGATGAAGATGATGCGCCGCATGGGTGGTGCCGGCGGCCCGGGCGGCGGTTTTCCCGGCCTGCCCCGCTGATCTGCACGCGCAGGCCGGCTGCGTCAAGTCTTTCACGAAGTCTCGCGCGCCGGGCGCGCAAGGACACCTCCGGATACGCCTGTGTCGTGCCTGGTGTTGAGTTGGATGGCTCGCGCGCCGTAATCTGGTGCATCGCCAGCCCAATGCAGACGCCCACCCCATGGACTTCACCGAACCGATGGCCCGCGCGGCGCTCGCCACCGCGGCACTGATGCTGCTGACGCTGCTGTGGGTGCGTCAACGAGGCCCGCGTGGCGGCGGCGCACGGTCCGATGCGCCGGACACCGTGGCCGCATGGCCGCCCACGGCGGTGCGCGTGCTGACCATCGGCGAGCGCTCGGCCTACGAACTGCTGCGCCGCTCGTTGCCGGGCTTTGTCGTGCTGGCGCAGGTGCCGCTGGCGCGCTTCCTTCGCGTGCCTACGCGCCACTCTTACGGTGAGTGGCTGCACCGCGTGGGCCGACTGAACGCCGACCTGGTGCTGTGCGACGCCGGCTCGCGCGTGCTGGCCGTGATCGACGTCCGCGCCGAGCAGGAAAGTGAGCGCAGCCGCCAGCGCCATGAACGCATGGCCCGGGTGCTCAAGGCTGCCGGGATCGCCGTCTACGTCTGGCGCGAGGACGATCTGCCCAGCATCGCGCAACTGCGCGCGCTGTTCGGCGCCATGCTCGGTGAATCGGCACGCAAGGCCGCCGAGATTTCGCGGCCGATGCCGCTGATCCCTGTGGCCGAGATCGAAGAGGTGCTGGCCGCCCGCGACGCCGAGTTCGACCAGGCCGCCGAGCCCGTGCCCTCGGCCTTCATGGACGACATGGAGCCGACGCTGGCGCGGCGCTGATTCGCGCGCCGCGGCGCGCGGCCGCTCAGTCGAGCAGCGCGCGCGCGAACTCCCGCGCGTCGAAGGTCTGCAGGTCTTCGAGCTTCTCGCCGATGCCGATGAAGTAGACCGGCACATCGCGTCCGTTCTCGGCCCCCCAGCGCGCAATCGCCGCCAGCACGCCGCCCTTGGCGGTGCCGTCGAGCTTGGTCACCACCAGCCCGGTCAGGCCCAGCGCGGCGTCGAACGCCTTGACCTGCGCCAGCGCGTTCTGCCCGGTGTTGCCATCGACTACCAGCAGCACCTCGTGCGGCGCGCCGGGCATCGCCTTGCCGATGGTGCGCTGGATCTTCTTGAGCTCTTCCATCAGGTGCAGCTGCGTCGGCAGCCGGCCGGCGGTGTCTGCGATGACCACGTCGCAGCCGCGCGCCCTGCCGGCCGTCACCGCATCGAAGCTGACCGCCGCAGGGTCGCCGCCCTCCTGGCTGACGATCTCCACGCGGTTGCGATCGGCCCAGGCCGCAAGCTGCTCACGCGCGGCGGCGCGAAAGGTATCGGCCGCGGCCAGCAGCACCTTGTGGCGGCCATCGGCGAGGTGGTGCGTCAGCTTGCCGACGGTCGTCGTCTTGCCGGCGCCGTTGACCCCGGTGACCATGATCACCGTCGGCGATTGCGCACCCACCACCAGCGGCTTTTGCAGCCGCAGCAGCAGCTCGGCCACGACATCGGCCAGCAGCGCCTTCACGGCCGCCGGCTCGGTGGCCTTGCTGTCCTTGACGCGTCGCTTGAGATCCTGCAGCAGCCACGCTGTCGCAGCCACGCCGGTATCGGCCATCAGCAGCGCGGACTCCAGGTCCTCGTACAGCGCGTCGTCGATGCGCGTGCCGGTGAACACCTGGGCGATGCCCGATCCGGTCTTGCGCAGGCCCTGGCGCAGGCGTTCGAACCACTTGCCGCGCGGCGCGGCAGCGCTTTCCGAGGACGCCTCAGGCACGGCCGGTGCCAAGGCTGCGCTTGGCGCAGGCACGGCCGAATCGGCCTTCTTCCTGAAGAAACTGAACATGCGGTGGGATTTCCAGGCGCTCGGGGTGGGCCGCTATAATTACGGGTTCGGGCGCTTTAGCTCAGCTGGTTAGAGCGACGGAATCATAATCCGCAGGTCCGGGGTTCAAATCCCTGAAGCGCCACCACAAATGAGAGCCCCTGCACGACACGCGCCTGCAGGGGCTTCTTTCTTTTCAGGGTTTGCGCGCAGGTGGGCTCTCGTAGCCGGGCGCTGGGCCACGGCGCCGCCGCTACACTGTGCTGCTTCGTTCGCACAGCCCCTGGCTCCACACCATGAATCGCTGTGATCTCTTTCGGCCGTCGCGCCGAAAAGCCGTCGGCAGGCTGGCGCTTTTTGCATTGCCCGCACTGCTTGCCCTGCCGGCAGCCGCGCAGATGCCGCGCAACTTTCCCGCGCAGGCGCTGCGCGGTGAGTTGCAGGTGCTGCAGCCGCCCGAGGTGCTGCTCAACGGGCGCCCGGCCCGGTTGGCGCCCGGCGCGCGCATCCGCGGCGAACGCAACCTGATGCTGTTGTCCGGCGCGCTCGCCGGCCAGGCCCGCCAGACGGTGAACTACACGGTGGATGGCCAGGGCCTGCTGATGGAGGTCTGGCTGCTCAGCGCCGATGAGCGCGCCCGCCGCCCGTGGCCGGTTACCGCCGAAGAAGCCCGGCGCCTGCAGTTCGATCCCGTGGCACAGACCTGGAGCCGACCATGACGCAGAGCACGACGAAGAAGGTCTTCATCCGCACCTTCGGCTGCCAGATGAACGACTACGACTCGGACAAGATGGCCGACGTGCTGGGCGCGGCGCAGGGCTACGAGAGCACCGACGACCCCGAGGCCGCCGACCTGATCCTGTTCAACACCTGTTCGGTGCGCGAGAAGGCGCAGGAAAAAGTCTTCAGCGACCTCGGCCGCGTCAAGCATCTGAAGAAGAAGGGCGTGCTGATCGGCGTCGGCGGCTGCGTCGCCAGCCAGGAGGGCGCGGCCATCGTCGAGCGCGCGCCTTACGTCGACCTGGTCTTCGGCCCGCAGACCCTGCACCGGCTGCCGCAGATGATCGACGCGCGCCGCGCCAGCGGCCGCCCGCAAGTGGACATCAGCTTCCCCGAGATCGAGAAGTTCGATCACTTGCCGCCGGCGCGCACCGAGGGCGCCAGCGCCTTCGTCTCGATCATGGAAGGCTGCAGCAAGTACTGCAGCTACTGCGTGGTGCCCTACACGCGCGGCGAAGAGGTCAGCCGGCCGCTGGACGACGTGCTGGCCGAAGTGGCGGGGCTCACCGCGCAGGGCGTCAAGGAGGTCACGCTGCTGGGGCAGAACGTCAACGCGTGGCGCGGCGCGATGGGCCAGACGGCCGAGATCGCCGACTTCGCGCTGCTGCTCGAGTGTGTGGCCGCGATTCCCGGCGTGGAGCGCATCCGCTATACCACCAGCCACCCGAACGAGTTCACGCCTCGGCTGATCGAGGCCTACCGCCGCATCCCGCAACTGGTGAACCATCTGCACCTGCCGGTGCAGCATGGCAGCGACCGCATCCTGATGGCGATGAAACGCGGCTACACGGCGATGGAATACAAGAGCACCGTGCGCCGGTTGCGTGAGGTGCGGCCCGAACTCAGCTTGTCAAGCGACTTCATCGTCGGCTTCCCCGGCGAGACCGAGGACGACTTCGCCCGCCTGATGAAGCTGATCGAGGACACCGGCTTCGACTCGTCGTTCAGCTTCATCTTCAGCCCGCGCCCGGGCACGCCGGCCGCCAATCTGGCCGACGACACACCGCCTGCCGTTAAGCTCGAGCGGCTGCAACGGCTGCAAGCGCGCATCGAAGCCCAGGCCCGCCAGATCAGCGCGCGCCGCGTAGGCACGGTGCAGCGCATCCTGGTCGAAGGCCGCTCGAAGAAGAGCGCGGCTGAACTGATGGGGCGCACCCAGTGCAACCGCATCGTCAACTTCGACGGCGGACCGCATTCGGCGCGGCTGGTCGGCCAGATGATCGAGGTGCGCATCACCGAAGCCTTCCCCCACTCGCTGCGCGGCCGCGTCGAGGGCGCCAGTGCCGACGACTTCTCGCTCAGCGCCGCCCCGGCCCAAAGCCCAGCCACCACAGCGTGAGCGCCACCGCCACCACCATTGCCGAGTACGTGGCCATGCGGCCGTCGCGCCCCGTGATCACCACCCCGGCCAGCAACACCAGTGACGCGGCGAGCACGCTGCCCGCGGCCAGCCGCTGCCAGCGCACACCGGCCAGTTCACGCCGGAACACCAGCTTGGCCAGCGCCGCGGCGAGCACCCCGATGCCGAATGCCGGCAGACCGAGGTTCAGCAGGTGCCATAGGGCATCCAGCGGGCCCATGCTGCTGCGCCGGCCTAGCGGGGTGGGCTGTTCTGACGGTCTTGACGGCCGTCAATTCGGGGATGACCCCGGTGTACTGACACGCTCATTCCACGCTCCTATGTGTTCCGCAAATCTTACAATCGTGCCGTGAGTGTCATTGCGCTCGGCCTCAACCACACCACCGCGCCGCTCGATCTGCGCGGTCGGTTGTCTTTTTCGCCCGAGCAACTGACCCCTGCGCTGCGCGCGCTGGCTGAGCGCCTGCAGCCGGCCGCACCCGAGACGGCCATCGTCTCCACCTGCAACCGCACCGAGCTCTACGTGGCGGCCAGCGGCGCGCCAATCTCCGAGTTGGTGCGCCCGGCGGTGGACTGGCTGGCGCAGCATGGCGGCGTGGCCGGCGGGCAGCTGCAGCACCACACCTACGTGCGCGAGGACAGCGACGCCGCGCGCCACGCTTTCCGCGTCGCCGCCGGGCTCGATTCGATGGTGCTCGGCGAGCCGCAGATCCTGGGCCAGATGAAGCAGGCGGTGCGGCAGGCCAACGACGCCGGCACGCTGGGCACCACGCTGCACCAGCTGTTCCAGCGCTCGTTTTCGGTGGCCAAGGAAGTGCGCACCTCGACCGAGATCGGCGCGCACTCGATCAGCATGGCGGCCGCCTCGGTGCGGCTGGCCGGGCAGCTGTTCGAGGACCTGCGCGACATCCGCGTGCTCTTCGTCGGCGCTGGCGAGATGATCGAACTGATGGCCACGCACTTTGCCGCGCGTTCGCCCAAGTCGATGGCAGTCGCCAACCGCACGCTCGACCGCGGCGAGAAGCTGGCCCACCGCTTCGGCGCGCAGGCGCTGCGCCTTGCCGACCTGCCCAACCGGCTGCACGAGTTCGACGCCGTCATCTCGTGCACTGCCAGCACGCTGCCGATCATCGGGCTGGGCGCCGTCGAAAGCGCGCTGAAGGCACGGCGCCGGCGGCCGATCTTCATGGTCGATCTGGCCGTGCCGCGCGATATCGAACCTGAAGTCGGCGAGCTCAACGACATCTATCTCTACACGGTGGATGACCTGACCACCCTGGTGCAGACCGGCGGCGAGAAGCGGCAGGCCGCAGTGCAGCAGGCCGAGGCGATCATCGACGCCGGCGTGCAGAGCTTCGAGCATTGGCTGGACCAGCGCGCCGCGGTGCCGCTGATCCAGGCGCTGAACCGCCAGGCCGACGACTGGGCCGCCGTCGAACTGCAGCGCGCGCGCCGCCTGCTGGCACGCGGCGAGCCCGTGGACGAGGTGCTGGAAGCACTCACCCGCGGCCTGACGCACAAGATGCTGCACGGCACGATGGCCGAACTGCACGCCGCCGAAGGCAGCGAACGCGAGCATCTGGCGGGCACCGTCTCTCGGCTGTTCCTGCGCCAGGGCGCGCGCACGCACTCGTCTACGCACTCGCCCGCGCGCAACCACCCGCCTCAGGGCACCGAACCCTAGCGACGCGGCGCGCCGGCGCCAGCACGCCTGGGCGTGCACCCTGGCGCCATCACGCGGCAGCTTGGCCTCCCTGTCTGCCTCCCGGCACACCATGAACGACACCCTGCGCCAGCAGTTCGAACGCCTGGCTCTGCGTCTGGCCGAACTCGACCACACTCTTTCCGATGCGGAGGTGATGGCCGACCATTTGCGCTGGCGGCTGCTCTCGCGCGAGCAGGCCGAGGTGAACGCAGTGGTGCAGCGTTACCGCCGGCATCGCCAGCGCGAGGCCGACCTGGCCAGCGCACGCGAGATGCTGGGCGACCCCGAGATGGCGGAACTGGCGCACCTCGAGATCGCAGAGGCCGAGGCCGACATGACGCGGCTGCAGGCCGAGCTGCGCCTGTTGTTGGTGCCCAAGGACCCCGAGGACACGCGCAATGCCTTCGTCGAGATCCGCGCCGGCACTGGCGGTGACGAGTCGGCTCTCTTCGCCGGCGACCTTGCGCGCATGTACCTGCGCTGGTGCGAGCGCCAGCACTGGCGCGTCGAGGTGCTGAGCGAAAGCACGGCCGAGATCGGCGGCTTCAAGGAGCTGGTGCTGCGCATCGAAGGTGCCGGCGTGTATGGCCGCCTGCGCTTCGAGTCCGGCGGCCACCGCGTGCAACGCGTGCCAGCCACAGAGGCCCAGGGCCGCATCCACACCAGCGCCTGCACGGTGGCCGTGATGCCAGAGCCCGACGAGGCCGAAGAAGTGACGCTGAACCCGGCCGAGCTGCGCATCGACACCTTCCGCGCCAGCGGCGCCGGCGGCCAGCACGTCAACAAGACCGACAGCGCGATCCGCATCACCCACCTGCCCAGCGGCATCGTCGCCGAGTGCCAGGACGACCGCAGCCAGCACCGCAACAAGGCCAAGGCGATGGCCGTGCTGGTGGCGCGGCTGCGCGACAAGGAGCGCAGCGAGCGTGCCGCCAAGGAGGCCGCCACGCGCAAGGCGCTGGTCGGCAGCGGCGACCGCAGCGACCGCATCCGCACCTACAACTTCCCGCAGGGCCGCGTGACGGACCACCGCATCAACCTGACGCTGTACCGCCTGGGCGCGGTGATGGACGGCGACCTCGACGAGCTGGTGCAGGCCCTGCAGGCCGCGCGCGCGGAGCAGCAGCTGGCCCTGCTGGAGGCTGGCGGGGGCCTGCCATGAACGGGCCCGACAGCGACAACCTGCCCACCGTGGCCCAGGCGCTGCAGCACGCGCGCGCCGCCGGGCTGGAGCGGCTGGACGCGCAGCGCCTGCTGGCGCGCCAGTTGCGCTGCCGGCGCGAATGGCTGATCGCGCACGACGACGCGCTGCTCGCCGCCGCTGACCAGCAGGCCTTCGACGCCTCCGTGCAGCAGCGCGCCGCAGGTGTGCCGCTGGCCTATCTGCTGGGCGAGCGCGAGTTCCACGGGCTGGCGCTGCATGTCGGCCCCAGCGTGCTGGTGCCACGGCCCGAGACCGAGGGCCTGGTCGACTGGGCGCTTGAACGGCTGGCCGCGTCGGCGGATGGCCCAGCCCCCACCATCGCCGACTTGGGCACCGGCAGCGGCGCCATCGCCATCGCACTGGCGGTGGCGTTGGCACGCCAGGGCACATCGGCCCGGATCTGCGCCAGCGACTTAAGCCCGCAGGCGCTGCAGGTGGCGCGACAGAACGCGGTGCGCCACGCGGTGGAGATCGAGTTCGTCAGCGGCCGCTGGTGGCAGCCGCTGGCCGGACGCCGCTTCGATCTGGTCGTCGCCAACCCGCCCTACATTGCCGCCGACGACCCGCATCTGCCGGCGCTGTCGCATGAGCCGCTGCTGGCGCTGAGCCCGGGCGGCGACGGCCTGGACGCCCTGCGCGAGATTGCCCAGGGCGCGCTGGCCCACCTGAAGCCCGGCGGCGCCCTGCTGCTCGAACATGGCTTCGACCAAGGCGCGGCCGTTCGCGGACTGCTGGCCGCGGCCGGACTGATGCCACTGGGCACGCGCACCGACCTGGCCGGGCTGGATCGCTGCAGCGGCGGCCGCGCATCGGGCTCGGCCGCGATGCCGCAGAATCCGGGCTGATCAAACCTCGTCCCAGGAAGCCACCATGTCCGACGTGCATCAAACCATCGACCAGATCGTCAAGTCCAACGACGTCGTGCTCTTCATGAAGGGCACGGCACAGTTCCCGATGTGCGGCTTCTCCGGCCGCGCAATCCAGATCCTGAAGGCCTGCGGTGTGGACCGCATCGAGACCGTGAACGTGCTGGAGGACCAGGACATTCGCCAGGGCATCAAGGAGTACGCCAACTGGCCGACCATCCCGCAGCTGTACGTGAGCGGCGAGTTCGTCGGCGGCTCGGACATCATGAACGAGATGTACGAGTCGGGCGAGCTGCAGCAGGTGCTCGCAGCGCGCGCTTGACCAGCATGGAACGGCTGGCAACGTGACGCGCCGCCTCGTCGTCGGCATCACCGGCGCCACCGGCGCGGTGTACGGGCTGCGGCTGTTGCAGCGCGCGCGCGCGCTGGGCGCAGAGACGCATCTGGTGGTCACCCCCGCCGGCGTGCTGAACGTGCACCATGAACTGAGCCTGAGCCGCCCGCAGCTGGAGGCCGAGGCCGACTGCGCCTACGCGCACGGCGATGTCGGCGCCTGCCTGGCCAGCGGCAGCTTCGACACCGCAGCGATGATCGTCGCGCCCTGCTCGATGAAGACGCTGGCGGCGATCGCGCACGGCTTTGCGGACAACCTGCTCAGCCGCGCCGCCGACGTGACGCTGAAGGAACGGCGGCGGCTCTTGCTGATGGTGCGCGAGACGCCCTTCAACCTGGCCCACCTGCGCAACATGACGGCCGTGACCGAGATGGGCGGCATCATCTTTCCGCCGCTGCCGGCCTTCTATCACCGGCCGGCAAGCATCGCCGAACTGGTCGACGACGGCGTCGAGCGCGTGCTCGCGCTGGCCGGTATCACCGGGGCAGCGCCGCGCGCCTGGACCGGGCTTTAGCGGGATTTAGCGGGATTTAGCGGGCTTGGCGCTTGAGGCGCCAAAGGCCAGATCACGCGCCCTCGACCTCCCAGCGTCGCCGGGCACCGAACACCAGGTCCGGGTACTCGGCCTTGCCGCGGCTGCCGTTGTAGCGGCCCAGCGCCAGGAACAGGTCGCCGCGCTCGATGTCCAGATAGTGGCGCAGGATCACGCAGCCGAAGCGCAGGTTGGTCTGCATGTGGAACAGCCGGCTGGCTTCGCCGTCGCCGATCACGCGGGCCCAGAAGGGCATCACCTGCATGTAGCCACGAGCCCCGGCGCTGCTGATGGCGTACTTGCGAAAGGCGCTTTCCACCTGGATCAGGCCCAGCACCAGCGAAGTCTCGAGCCCGGCGCGCCGGCTCTCGTACCAGACGGCCTCGAGGAACTCGACGCGCGTGCGGTGCTCGGTCTTGCGCGACTTCAGGCGTTCGCTGGTGGCGGCCAGCCAGCGCAGGTAGCGCAGGCGCGACTCGACGTCCGCGAAGCCAGGCCGCGGCGGCGCCTCGCCGGCCACCGCCGACGCCAGCGCACCACGCACCGAATCGGCCAGCGGTTCCTCGCGCTGCGCGCCTGCGTGCACCGGCGCGGGCAGCAGCCCGACCCATGGCCAGGCACCGAGCGCGGCCAGCAGCGCGCGCCGCCGCCCGCTGGCCAACCCCGTCATGAGGCCAGTCGACCCTTCACGAAGGCCACCGCCTCGGCCAGCGGCACGGCGGTGGCGGCAGCCTCGCGACGGCCCTGCACCTCCACCGTGCCGGCCTTCAGCCCACGATCCGAGATGACGACGCGGTGCGGCACGCCGATCAGTTCCCAATCGGCGAACATCGCACCCGGGCGCTCGCCGCGGTCATCGAGCATCACGTCCACACCCAGAGCCGCCAGTTCGTCGTGAAGACGCACCGCCGCCGTCTGCACCTCGGCGCTGCGGTCGAATCCGATCGGGCACACCACCACCGTAAAGGGCGCGATGGCCTCAGGCCAGACGATGCCCCGCTCGTCGTGCCCCTGCTCGATGGCCGCACCCAGAATCCGCGTGACACCGATGCCGTAGCAGCCCATCTCCATCAGCCTGGGCTTGCCAGTCTCATCGAGGAAAGTGGCGTTCAACGCCTCGCTGTACTTGGTGCCGAGATAAAACACATGCCCCACCTCGATGCCGCGCTGGATCGCGAGCAGCCCCTTGCCGTCGGGCGAAGGATCGCCGGCGACGACGTTGCGGATGTCAGCCACAAGGTCGGGCTCGGGCAGGTCGCGGCCCCAGTTGACGCCGGTGTAGTGGAAGTCCGCCTCGTTGGCGCCGCAGACGAAGTCGGTCAGGCGCGCCACGGTGCGGTCCACCACCACCTTCACCGGCTGGCGCATGTCGATCGGGCCCAGGTAGCCGGGGCGGCAACCGAAGTACTGCTCGATCTCGCCCACTGTCGCGAAGCGAAACCCTGCCTTCAGGCCGGGCAGCTTGCCCGCCTTCACCTCGTTGAGTTCGTGATCGCCGCGCAACAGCAGCAGCCAGACGGTGCTCTTGACCACGTCGCCGGCATCGTTCTTCTCGTCGGTGGCCAGCACCAGCGACTTCACTGTGCGCGAAAGCGGCAGGCCCAGCAAGTCGGCCACGTCGGCGCAGGTGCTGCGCTCGGGCGTGGCGGTCTTGGCCAGCGGCTGCGTCGGCGTTGTGCGCTCAGGGCCGAGCGGCAGCGCCTCTGCAAGCTCGATGTTGGCCGCGAAGTCGCTGCCAGGACAGTAGACCAGCGCGTCCTCGCCGGTCTCGGCAATCACCTGGAACTCGTGCGAGGCATCGCCGCCGATGGCGCCGGTGTCGGCAGCCACGGCGCGGTACTGCAGCCCGAAGCGGTCGAAGATCGCGCAGTAGGCGTGGTACATCGTGTCGTAGCTCTTCAGCGCGGCCGTGGCGTCGCGGTCGAACGAGTACGCGTCCTTCATCGTGAACTCGCGCGCGCGCATCAGCCCGAAACGCGGACGGCGTTCGTCGCGGAACTTGGTCTGGATGTGGTACAGGTTCTTCGGCAGCTGGCGGTAGCTGCGCAGCTCTTGCCGGGCGATGTCGGTGACGATTTCTTCGCTCGTCGGCTGAACGATGAAGTCGCGCCCGTGACGATCCTTGACGCGCAGCAGTTCGGGGCCGTAGGCCTGGAAACGGCCCGACTCCATCCACAACTCGGCCGGCTGCACCACGGGCATCAACAACTCGACCGCGCCGGCGCGGTTCATCTCTTCACGGATGATGGCCTCGACGCGGCGGATCACCCGCAGGCCCATCGGCATGTAGCTGTAGATGCCCGCGCCGAGCCGCTTGATCATGCCCGCGCGCATCATCAGCCGGTGGCTGATGACCTCTGCATCTGCGGGTGCTTCCTTCTGCGTGCTGACGAGGAACTGGCTGGCTCTCATGGGGCTGGCGGCGATGCGGGAAAGCGAGGGTTCGCACGCCGCACCGACCCGGTGCAATAATGAAATCAATCAAGAAATGAGGTCGGATTATGCTCGACCGGGACGGCTTCAGGCCCAACGTCGGCATCGTGCTGCTGAACGCGCGCAATCAGGTTTTCTGGGGCAAGCGGCTGCGAACACACTCGTGGCAGTTCCCCCAGGGCGGCATCAAGTACGGTGAATCGCCCGAGCAGGCGATGTTCCGCGAACTGCACGAAGAAGTGGGCTTGCATGCAGAACATGTGCAGATCATCGCCCGCACGCGTGACTGGCTGCGCTATGAAGTGCCCGAGCACTTCATCCGCAAGGATGCGCGCGGGCATTACCGTGGCCAGAAGCAGATCTGGTACCTGTTGCGCCTGCTCGGCCGCGACAGCGACATGAACCTGCGCGCCACCGACCACCCCGAATTCGATGCCTGGCGATGGAACGACTACTGGGTGCCACTCGAGTTGGTGATCGAGTTCAAGCGCGGTGTCTATGAGATGGCGCTGGTCGAGCTCGCGCGCTACCTGCCGCGCGTGGCGCAGCACAACCGATATCTTCGCAGCGGCATGCGCTCGCCGCGGCAGGGCGACGAATTCGAGCCGCGTGAGCCTCACGAATCTCTCGATGGCGAACTCGAACCGCCCGCCGCACCCTCCCCTGCCGGCTGATGCGCGCCCGGTGCGCTACAGCAGCACCAGGTTGTCGCGGTGGATCATTTCGGGTTCGTTGGCATAGCCCAGCAGACTGGCGATCTGCGCCGAGGGTTTGCGCGAGATCAGGCGTGCCTCGGGCGCCGCGTAGTTGGCCAGGCCGCGCGCCATCTCACTACCGTCGGGCCCGCGCACCGCAATCACGTCGCCGCGCACGAAGTCGCCTTGCACTTCGGTGATACCGATCGGCAGCAGGCTCTTGCCACCGTCGCGCAGCTTGGCCAACGCGCCGGCGTCGACCACCACAGCCCCACGCAATTGCAGGTGATCGAGCATCCATTGCTTGCGCGCCGCCAGCTTGGGTGTGGCAGCCACCAGCGCGGTGCCGATGGCCTCGCCGGCAGCCAGGCGCAGCAATACATCGGCCTCACGGCCCCAGGCAATGACGGTGTGCGCGCCACTGCGCGCCGCGCGCTTGGCCGCCAGCACCTTGGTGATCATGCCGCCGCTCCCGATGCTGCTGCCGGCGCTGCCGGCCATCTGCTCGAGCGCCGCATCGCCCGCGGTGGCCTGGTCGATGAAGCGTGCTTGCGGGTCGCGTCGCGGGTCGGCCGAATAGAGGCCACGCTGATCGGTCAGGATGACCAGTACGTCAGCGTCCACCAGGTTGGCCACCAGCGCACCGAGCGTGTCGTTGTCGCCAAAGCGGATCTCGTCGTTGACCACCGTGTCGTTCTCGTTGATGACCGGGATCACCTTCAAAGACAGCAGCGTCAGCAGCGTCGAGCGTGCGTTCAGGTAGCGCTCACGGTCGGCCAGGTCGGCGTGCGTCAACAGCACCTGCGCACTGGCCAGCCCATGCGCACGCAACTGGGTCTCGTACATCTGCGCCAAGCCCATCTGGCCGACCGCAGCGGCCGCCTGCAACTCATGCAGCCGGCTCGGGCGGGTGGCCCAGCCCAGTCGCTTCATGCCCTCGGCGATGGCACCGCTGGAGACCATCAAAAGTTCGCGGCCCTCGCGCGCCAGCGTGGCCAACTGACGCGACCAGTTGGCGATCGCATCGGCGTCGATGCCGCGTCCCTCGTTGGTGACCAGGCTCGAGCCGACCTTGACGACGATGCGCTGCGCCGCCTTCAGCACCGCAGACGTCGTGGCGGCCGTCGTGCCCGCCATCACGCGCCCTCGGCCGGCGCGTCGAATCGGAGGTCGGGTGCGGGTGCGATCTTGCGCGCCGCCGCCACTTCGCCGTAGGCCGCACGCAGCAGAGGCTCGAGGCCCTCGCGCGCCAGCGCTGAGACGGCGAAAACCGGACCTTTCCAGCGCAGACGCCGCACGAAATCACTGACCCGCGCCGCGCGCTCGTCGGGCTGCAGCATGTCGATCTTGTTGAGCACCAGCCAGCGCGGCTTGGCATGCAAGGCCGGGTCGTACTTCTTCAGCTCGGCGACGATGGCGCGGGCTTGCTTGACCGGATCGACCGCATCGTCGAAGGGCACCAGGTCGACCACGTGAAGCAGCAGCCGGGTGCGCTGCAGGTGGCGCAGGAACTGGTGGCCCAAGCCGGCGCCTTCGGATGCACCCTCGATCAGGCCGGGCACGTCGGCGACGACGAAACTCTGCTCCGGGCCGACGCGCACCACGCCCAGGTTCGGGTGCAGCGTGGTGAAAGGGTACTCGGCGATCTTCGGCCGCGCGTTGGACACCGCGGCGATCAGCGTGCTCTTGCCGGCGTTGGGCATGCCGAGCAGGCCGACATCGGCCAGCACACGCAGCTCGAGCCGCAGCTTGAAGGCCTCGCCCGGCCAGCCGGGGGTCTTCTGCCGCGGTGCGCGGTTGGTGCTGGTCTTGTAGTGCAGATTGCCGAAACCGCCGTCGCCGCCCTTGGCCAGGCGCACGCGCTCACCCGACAACAACAACTCGGCCACGCGCTCCCCGGTTTCGAAGTCGGTGGCGATGGTACCCGGGGGCACACGCAGCGCGATGTCGTCGCCGGCAGCGCCGAACTGGTCCGAGCCACGCCCCGGCTCGCCGTTGCGCGCGTCGAAGCGCCGCGTGTAACGGTAGTCGATCAGCGTGTTCAGGTTCTCGTCGGCCACCATCCAGACACTGCCGCCGCGCCCGCCGTCACCGCCGTTGGGGCCGCCGAAGGGGATGAACTTCTCGCGCCTGAAACTCGCGCAGCCGGCACCGCCATGGCCAGCGGAAATGTCGATGGTGGCTTCGTCGACGAACTTCATGAGAGGCAGCTCAGGTCAATGGCAGCGGCAGGCCGAAAACAAGAAGCCCCGGCAGGCCGGGGCTTCGGTGTTAAGGGACGCGGGCCGCTCAGGCGGGCGTGACGAACACCGTCTGGCGGTTCTGCGGACCCTTGATCGCGAAGGACACCGCCCCATCGACCATCGCGAACAGCGTATGGTCGCGCCCCATGCCGACATTGCTGCCGGGATGGAACTTGGTGCCACGCTGGCGAACGATGATCGCGCCGGCCGTCACGGCCTGGCCGCCGAAGACCTTGACGCCCAGCATCTTCGGCTGCGAGTCTCGGCCGTTGCGGGTTGAGCCGCCGCCTTTCTTCTGTGCCATGTCTTGCTCCTCAGGCGCTGACCGCGCCGATCTGCAACTCGGTGTAGTGCTGGCGGTGGCCGCCGTGGCGCTGGTAGTGCTTGCGCCGGCGCATCTTGAAGATGCGCACCTTGTCGTGCCGGCCGTGGGCGACGACCGTGGCGCTGACCGTGGCGCCACTGAGCATCGGCGCGCCTACTTTCAGCTCCGCGCCGCTGCCCACTGCCAGCACCTGATCGATGATGATCTCGGTGCCAACCTCGGCCGGCAGCAGCTCGACCTTGATGCGTTCGCCGACGGCAACCTTGAACTGCTTGCCACCGGTCTTGATGACCGCGTACATGTATGAACCCCTTCGATGGCTTTTCGCTGGCTTTTCGCTGGCTTTTCGATAGCTTGTGACGGCACTTCGGTGGCGAGCCCGGGCGACAACCTGGCACCGCCGTGATGAAGCGCTTCAACGACCCCCGGCACGGACCGTCCGCACGGAGAAAAGCTCGAAAGTATAGCAGCCTGCGACGGCCTCAGGGGGCCGGGCATCGCGGACAAGCGCCATCGACCCGTCGCGGCAGGCCCGCGTTTCCTATAATGCGGGTGCTCGCCCTACGGCAACCCACGTGCTCGACACCCAGACCGCCCCGACGCCCGTCGCTGACGCGACAGAGCTCGCCATGCAGCGCGTCGACGCCGTGATCCGCGAACGCCTGTCGTCGCGCGTCGCGCTGATCGACCAGATTTCGCGCTACATCGTCGGCGCCGGGGGCAAACGAATCCGCCCGCGTCTGGTACTGCTGTTTTCGCAGGCGCTGGGCTTCGAGGGGCCCGAGCGCTACGAGCTGGCGGCGATCGTCGAATTCATCCACACCGCCACGCTGCTGCACGACGACGTGGTCGACGAATCCTCGCTGCGCCGCGGTCTGGCGACGGCCAACGCGGTGTTCGGCAACGCGGCCAGCGTGCTGGTGGGCGACTTCCTCTATTCGCGCGCTTTCCAGATGATGGTCTCCGTCAACCGCATGCGGGTGCTCGAGGTGCTGGCCGACGCCACCAACGTCATCGCCGAGGGCGAGGTGTTGCAACTGATGAACATGCATGACCCTGACCTGCTGGTCGGCGAGTACCTGCGCGTGATTCGCTTCAAGACGGCCAAGTTGTTCGAGGCCAGTGCGCGCCTGGGCGCGGTGCTGGGTGGCGCGGACGCCACACTGGAAGACCGCTGCGCCGACTACGGGCGTTGCCTCGGCACGGCTTTCCAGCTGGTCGACGACCTGCTCGACTACGAAGGCGACAGCGTCGAACTCGGCAAGAACGTCGGCGACGACCTGCGCGAGGGCAAGCCGACGCTGCCGCTGCTTATTGCGATGGCGCGCGGCTCGGAGACCGAACGCCAACTGATGCGCCGTGCGATCGAGCAGGGTGAGGTTGAGCGGCTGGCCGAGATCGTCGCCATCGTGCGCCGCACCGGCGCTCTCGAAGCCACGCGCGAGGCGGCGCAGGATGAGGCGCGGCAAGCTCGCGCGTGCTTGGCCACGTTGCCTGAATCTCCGGCCCGTACGGCTTTGCTAGAATTGTGTATTCGGGCGGTGAGCCGGTCTTCCTGAGGAAGACGGGGCTTCCTTCCCGCCGCCGCGGGCCTTCAGACGATCCGTTCGGACCCATCGGGGTGTAGCTTAGCCTGGTAGAGCGCTACGTTCGGGACGTAGAGGCCGGAGGTTCGAATCCTCTCACCCCGACCAGTTTTCAAACGCGCTCGTCCCGGGACGTAACGTGCGGTGAGCATGACCAAGCGCGTGTACTTCCGCCGTTTACACCTTGCGGTCGATCGGCGATGATCGTCC
>Ga0105046_10001476_pt1 | contig 36167 bp, 36 predicted proteins | sample MAT03_FD_78385 | JGI IMG/M metagenome (GOLD analysis project Ga0105046, IMG submission 78385) | Freshwater microbial communities from Lake Fryxell liftoff mats and glacier meltwater in Antarctica - MAT-03 (megahit assembly) | ecosystem: Environmental > Aquatic > Freshwater > Ice > Liftoff... | reverse complement strand
TCATTACGCCAATTGGGAAACTTTTAATGAGGCTTTGGATGAAATATTCGATAATATAGGCTCAAAGTACAGTATCCAATTTAATTGAATTTGTGTCGATTATTTCAGCCCAACTACTTAACTATTACGGTGTGCGTCTCTTTTTCTGATGTATTTTTAACAGACAATATGAACTGTATGTATTATCTTGCGCCACGATTCTATGAAATGGTAAAATCTTAGCAAAGATTGATATACCAAAATCAAACAATCATTACCCTAATTCTAACAACCATAAGTACTTCATTTTTACTAAGTCAGGTTCAATTTAAGCGTATAAATCACCTGTCGTCATTTAATCCAGCTTTGTCTATGAAAAATACCTTCTATTTTCTGCCGTCTGTTTCACTTTTTTTCTATACCTCTGACTTATTTAGATTGAATTAATCTTTTAATCAGCAATATGTAGTTGTCAATACTTACAACTACGTGTAACAACTTGGAACGATTGAACTATGCCTTGGTTTGTCATTTACACTAAATCACGGAACGAGAAACTGGTTGCGAGCGAACTTCGTAAAAGAGGAATTGAAGTATATTGTCCGGTCAAGAAAGTAGAGCGAAAGTGGTCAGATCGAGTAAAAATTGTAGAAGAACCGCTTTTTAGGTCTTATTGTTTTGTAAACTTAGAAGAGAAAAATAGGTATTTGGTTTTTGATGTACCAGGAGTCGTGCGGTATTTATTTTGGCTCAACAAACCTGCTATCGTAAAGCAAAAAGAAATAGACGTTATCAAGGATTTACTGAATGATTTTGACAATGAGAGCATAGGAGTTATTGATCTATCAGTATCAGATGTCATTATCATTGATTCAGGGGCGTTTTCAAGTCAAGAGGCGATAATTCTAAGTAAGCAAGGAAAAAACATAATTGTAAGAATTGAATCGCTGAGAATGAGTATTTCTATTGATTTGAGTAAAAATAAAATAAAGAAAGTGGTAACGGGGCCGCCGAAAAGTGGGGAGTAACATAGCCCGCAGATAAGTATAAATGAAGGGTAGTTAAAGTAGGTCAATTTGGGACTGAAAGGGCGAAGCCGTAATTAAATATCAGTATTTTGAAAAAAAATACTGATATTTAATTAGAAACAAACTATTTTTGAGCGGTGGTACTTACTGTTTCAATCAATTTTTCTCAACTGTATGCGTAATCATTGTTGTCAACTTAAGTACCCAGTTTTTCTGTTTTTATATGCTGGGGCATCATTTTGGTTTTCGTCTTGCACAACCATACCACGAGTACCCCCAGCGCAGTTGGGTTATTTTCAGGCAGATAGTGTAGCATTCCCCGCTTACATCGAAACCCAAATACCTCAAGTGTCTAAAATTCAAAAAGATGACATTTTGGCCATTATTGTAAGTAGCCTTAACAAAGAATCGAACGAGATCTTGAATTTTGCCAATGTCAATGCCTTGCCTGTTTCGGTGTTTTCGGGAAGTGTGGGGGGCGGCTCACAACCATTGGGTTTTCCGGTAGATTCGGCAGGCTACGTGGCCATGCCCCTCATCGGGACGGTTCAAGTAGCGGGGCTGACATTACAGAAAGCTGAGGAGCGTATCCGAAAAGAATTGGAAAAGAGTATCAAAGAGCCCGTAGTCAATGTGCGATTTATGAACTATAAATTCTCCATTTTAGGAGAGGTAGGAGGTGCAGGAACGTATAATTTATTGGACGACCGCACTACCATTTTAGAGGCCATTGCTTTGGCGGGTGACCTAACTGTATTTGCCAAAAGAGACAGCATCATGGTGATTCGCAATGCCAATGGAAAGCGCGAGATAGGACTGGTCAATTTAAGAAATCGTTCGGTATTTACTTCTCCGTATTTTTATTTGAAAAACGGAGACATTATCTACGTAGAGCCCAATAGCAGTAAAGTATTGCCCGAAATACCCTACCAACAACAGCCTCCGCCAAGTCTTTTCCTTCAAAGAGCGCCCTTGGTTTTGAGCCTTCTTTCAATCCTTACGATATTTGTTACGCTTTTTCCGAGATAGCATACTCAAAATGAGTGAGTGTACGAATACCTAAATAAAAATAGACGAAATAGATGAGTGATAATAATTTATTTACCCAAGAACAAGAAGACGATTTTGACATTGTAGGGCTTTTATTGAAGTACCTACGGCACTGGTATTGGTTTGTTTTGACGCTTGCTTTGGGCTACGCGGGAGCATACCTGTACTTAAAGCAATTTACGCCAATTTATCAGGTCAATGCTACCCTGCTGATAAAGGATGAAAAATTCAAGAAAAAGAAAGACGAGGTAATGGATGACTTCTCGGCAGTAGGAAGCAAACAGATTGACAACGAAATAGAAGTGCTTCGCTCAAGGGCATTGGTCGGAAAAGTCATAGATGTTTTGAATCTTATCGTAACTTATTGGGAAGAAGGACGAAGTCGAGATTCAGAACTATACGCCGATTCGCCCATCGTTGTCAACGTGAAATCATTAGAAGGCTTTGCCTATGGTTCTCCCCTTTACATAAAAAACCATACCTCCAATCAATATCAATTATTAGATGCCAAGCAAAATCCATTGGGGGTTTTTGATTACAGCCAATTGATAAAAAGTTCATATGGGCAGTTTCGGGTATTTAGGAACAAAGAAGTAGCTGCTTTTACGGTACCTATCAAGGTGATTTTTCAGTCGCGAGAAGGTTTGGTCAATGGTTTGGTGGGAGGGCTTCAAATTGCGCCAAAACAAAAGACATCGTTTCTTTCCTTGGGACTCGAAACCCCCGTTCCTGCCAAAGGAACGGCAATTCTGGCCAAGTTGTTGGAAGAATATGCCTTTATGTCTTTGGAAGATAAAAATAGAGAATCTACCAATACATTGCGATTTATTGAAGAACGATTGAAGTTGGTAACATCTGAATTGGGCGATGTGGAGCAAAACGTGGAGCAATATCGCCGTGTCAAAGGTATTACGGATTTGAGTAGTGAAGCCAACTTGTTTTTGGGAAAAGTAGAAGAAAATGACGCAAAACTCAATGAGTTGGAAATTCAATCTAAGGTGATTGACGGCGTAGAAAGTTACATCAATAGTACCCAAATTGGCAACATTGCCCCTGCCACTTTAATGGTAAACGACCCTGTATTAAGTAGTTATATCGATCAATATGGGCAGTTAGAGGCCGAGCGCAACAAAGTAGCCCAAACGGTACAATCGGGTAATCCGTACTTAGAAACGGTGATTAACCAAATGCGCAACGTAAAGCAGGCCATTCGAGAAAACTTAAACAACCAAAAAGCTAACCTACAAGTTACTAGAAGTAGTTTAATGACGCTCAATAACCGCTTGGCGGGTTCTATCTCAACCATTCCGCGCAAAGAACGCGAGTTTGTGGGTATCAAGAGGCAAGCAGGCATTAAAGAAAACTTATACTTGTTATTGCTGCAAAAACGGGAAGAAACGGCCTTGTCGTATGCCTCTACTGTTACAGATAGCCGCATCATAGATATGCCATTTTCTACTGGCGGCCCCATCAAACCCGACCGTCAAAATATTTTTATGATGGCCTTGCTCATTGGGTTGGCCATACCAATAGCAATTATTTCGATTAAAGAGCTGTTGACCAACACAGTTCAATCCAAAAAAGAAATCGAACAAAAAACGGGTTTGAAGGTATTTGGAGAGATTGGCTTAAAACCCAAGGACGAGCAAGGCGAAATCATTGATATGACCAGCCGCAGCTTTGTCAGCGAACAAATCAGAATGATTCGTTCCAATATGCAATATTTATTTGCCAATGTCCCCGAAGGAGTTGCCAGTACTATTCTCTTTACGTCGTCGGTGGGTGGTGAAGGAAAAAGCTTCGTAACCCTCAATATTGCAGCTTCATTGGCATTGCTCAACAAAAGAGTAATTATTTTAGGATTGGACCTAAGAAAGCCAAAAATCAATGAATACTTGACCGTAGATAATAAAACAGGTATTTCTAATTTTTTAATAGGAAAAGCCAAGGTGGTTGATATTATTCAAAATTCTAATATTGACAACGTATTCGTCATTCCCAGTGGCCCTATCCCGCCCAATCCTTCGGAGTTAATCGCTAATGATAAACTCAAAGATTTGTTTGAAGAACTCAAATATACGTACGACTATATTGTAATTGACACCCCTCCGCTTGGTTTAGTAACCGATGCTACCCTTCTGGCTCGTTATGCTGATGTTTGTTTTTATTTGATTCGACACGATAATACCCCGAAAGTTCACTTGGCTACCATAAAAGAAATCAACAAAAAGATGGTTTTTAAGTCGTTGAATTTGATTTTTAACGGGGTCAACTACAAAAAGTCATCCGATTATGGCTATGGCTATGGCTATGGCTATGGCTATGGTTACTACGGTCAAGAACCACAGAGTTGGTGGAAGAAACTTATGGGTAAAAAAATAAGTAGAAAGAAGAAATCTACCTCTCCAAGTGCCTAAAAACACAATGTTGTCCCCTAAAATAGGCGTAATTGGGCTCGGATATGTGGGGCTACCACTCGCGGTAGCATTTGGCAGGAAGTTTAAAACTGTTGGCTTTGATATCAATCTTGGGCGCGTGCAAGCATTGCTTCAAGGGTATGATGCCACACTTGAAACCGACAAAGAAGCCATTTTTGCGGCCCAGTATCTATCATTCTCCAACGATGCTGAAAGCTTAAAAGCCTGTACTGTTTATATTGTAACGGTACCTACTCCCATTGATCAATTCAAAAAACCCGATTTGAGCTACTTATTGACGGCTTCTGCGTTGGTGGGAAAACTCCTAAAAAAAGGAGATGTCGTTATCTATGAATCCACGGTTTATCCTGGATGTACCGAAGAAGATTGTGTGCCTGTTTTAGAAAAACATAGCCAACTTCGCTTTAATCAAGATTTTTATTGTGGCTACTCGCCCGAACGAATCAATCCCGGAGACAAAGAACGAACCTTGACCAAGATTACAAAAATCACTTCAGGCTCAACCCCCGCTATTGCTGATTTTGTGGGCAATTTGTACGAATCAATCATTACTGCGGGTACTTATCGAGCTGCCTCAATGCGGGTAGCCGAGGCGGCTAAGGCCATCGAGAATGCCCAACGCGACATCAATATCTCTTTTGTGAATGAATTGGCCTTGATGTTTGACCGCATGGGGTTAGATACCAACGAAGTTTTAGATGCCGCAGGAAGTAAGTGGAATTTTCTAAAATTTAGACCTGGTTTGGTTGGGGGGCATTGCATTGGCGTTGACCCTTATTATTTGGTACACAAAGCCCAAAGTTTGGGTTACCATCCCCAAGTTATTTCATCGGGGCGTTTGGTGAATGATGGCATGGGGGCATTTGTGGCAAAGAAATTACTTAAGCGACTCATCGCGAATGGGTTGAATCTACAATCGTGCCGCATTTTGATATTGGGAATTACCTTCAAGGAAAACTGCCCTGATATCCGTAATACGAAAGTGGTAGATATTTATCAAGAATTGCAGGACTTCGGTATGGAAGTCAATGTACATGACCCATGGGCACAGCCTTCGGAGGTTGAACATGAATACGGGATTTCGGTGCTGTCCTCTCCTTACGAATACACCTACGATGCCATTGTGGTAGCCGTTGCGCACACCCAATTTTTGACGATTGATTTAAGTCGTTTAAAGAAAGACAGCAGTGCCATTGTATTTGATTTAAAATCTATTTTTGATAAGAACTTGGTAGATTTAAGATTGTAAGATTTTTTATTTGTTTATCCAAACTACTTATTCGGCAGTTTGTTTCAATCTTTTGACATAAAGCCCAGCCCCTCTTTAGATAAAGTAAAAACGTATCTGGAAGAGAAATCTGTCTTGACAGTGCCTTTACGATTGACAAGAGTAGCTTCCAAAGCGGCTTGGAGTCATGTCCATGTCAAAGATGTCGTGGAGGGTAAGTTATCAAATTCGGTGCAGCACCTTTATTTGAATGAAATCTTATTGCGAACGCATCATCCCAATGTTGTTTTTGAGCGTGTCCATAAAGTATTGAAAGAAGATTGCTTTTTTGCTTTCAAGATTATTACGGCTGAGAATATCAAAGACCAATTGTCCGCCCGTTTGCCCAGTTCCTTGCTATTGATTTATTATCCATTTCATTTTTTTCTCAGGCGGGTACTTCCTAAACTCAAAGGGTTTCGGAAGGTTTGTCGGAGGCTACATTTGCCCATTGATATTTCAAAATCTGAAATCATGGGGCGGCTTATTTTTAAAGGGTTTCAAATTGTGTCTGTGGAAAAATATGAAAAAGAAACCATTTTTATAACAAAAAAACACCCTACGCTCAATCCGAGCCTTTCTACACCCGAAGCCAACGAAGGTGTCTTGTTTAAAATGACCCGCATGGGTAAAAATGCCCAGCACATTACTGTCTATAAATTCCGTTCCATGCACCCCTACGCAGAGTATGTGCAAGAATATATGCACAACCACTACGGCTTAGATAAAAGTGGTAAATTTAAAAATGATTTTCGAGTAAGTACTGGAGGGAGAATCATCCGAAAATATTGGATTGACGAGCTACCTATGCTTTACAACTTACTCAGGGGCGATTTAAAACTGATTGGCGTAAGGCCATTGAGTGCCCAATACCTTGGTTTATATCCAGATGAACTCAAAGCGCTGCGCGTAAAACATAAACCAGGTCTATTGCCTCCTTTTTACGCCGATTTGCCCAAGTCATTTGATGAAATAATACAATCGGAACTCACTTATTTGAGGACCTACGAAAAAGCCCCTCGAAAAACCGATTTGAAGTATTTTGTACGAATACTTAAAAATATACTTGTTCACAAGGCAAGAAGTGGGTGATTTAGTGCTATATCTTATGCGTTGTTTTTGGAGATGGTAGATTTTTGGGAGAAAATAGAAATGGTTGATTTGAAAAATCAATATTTGAAAATCAAATCAGCTATTGACGGGGCTATTCAGGCTTGTATTGATCATGGAGTGTTCATAAAAGGGCCTGAAGTTGGGAGATTTGAGGCACAATTAGCCTCATTTCTGGACGTAAAATCAGTAGTTTCTTGTGCCAATGGTACTGATGCCCTCCAAGTAGCCATGATGGCACTTGATTTAAAGCCAGGAGATGAAGTCATTGTACCCGCATTCACTTACGTAGCCACGGCCGAGGTAATCGGTTTACTGGGTTTAACTCCGGTAATGATTGATGTTGACCCTTTTACCTTCAATATCAATCGTCAGCTTGTTGAAGAAGCCATTACCGACAAAACCAAGTTGATTGTCCCCGTGCATTTATTTGGGCAGTGTGCCGATATGGAAGGAATTCTTGAAATCGCAAAAGCAAAACAAATTGCGATCATTGAAGATGCTGCTCAGGCAATAGGCGCTGGCTACACTTTTGAGAATGGAACCATCAAGCAAGCTGGCACTTTGGGCGATATTGGCACAACTTCTTTTTTCCCTTCCAAGAATTTGGGCTGTTTTGGCGATGGCGGTGCTGCCTACACCAACAATGAAGCACTTGCGCAAACAGTAAGAATGATTGCAAACCATGGCCAAGCCAAAAAATATGTCCACGAGGCCATTGGTATCAATTCGCGATTGGATACGATTCAGGCGGCAGTTTTAATTGAAAAGTTGAAACACCTACGCGATTATACGGAAGCGCGTCAAAAAGCGGCGGCTTATTACGACGAAGCGTTGGGTGCAATTGCCGACATTGAAATTCCATTTCGAGCCCCCTACTCTACGCACGTTTTTCACCAATATACCCTCAAAGTACCCGCAACAGTACGCGACGATTTGAAGGACTATTTGCAGGAACGGGGTATTCCGAGCATGATTTATTATCCTATTCCACTCAACGAACAACGGGCCTACCAAAAACTGGGGCGGGTGGTTGGAAATCTATCGACTACCGAAGACTTGTGCCGCCGGGTGCTGTCTTTACCGATGCATACGGAGTTGACAGAAGAAGAATTGCACTATATTTGCAACTCGGTTAAAGCCTATTTTACGTAAAACACTATGGAAGATGTGTTTATCCATCCTACGGCCATAGTCGATGCAGGGTGTACCATCGGGGCAGGAACCAAAATATGGCACTTTTCCCACATTATGCCCGATTGCGTACTGGGACGAAACTGTAATTTGGGCCAAAATGTGGTGGTCTCACCGGGGGTAATCCTGGGAAATAACGTGAAGGTGCAGAACAATGTTTCGATCTATACGGGCGTGACCTGCGGCGATGATGTGTTCCTGGGACCTTCGATGGTCTTTACCAATGTTATCAACCCCCGCTCCGCCATTAAGCGCCGCGATCAATACCAGCAGACCAAGGTAGGCCGGGGGGTCAGCATCGGGGCCAATGCTACCATCGTCTGCGGCCACGACATCGGTGACTTTGCCTTCATCGGCGCGGGTGCCGTGGTAACCAAAGCCATCGCGCCCTACGCGCTAGTAGTAGGGAATCCCGCCCGACAAATAGGCTGGATGAGCGAATACGGTCACCGACTGGAATTCGATACCGATAACCAGGCAGTTTGTCCCGAAAGCGGCGAGCGATATGAAAAGAAGAATGGAGAGGTAGAAAAAATGATCACCCTATGAAAAACTTTGCCCTGATTGGCGCGGCGGGTTATATCGCCCCCCGCCACCTGCGCGCCATCCGCGATACCGGCAACTCGCTCGTGGCTGCGCTCGATCCGTTCGATAGCGTCGGCACGATGGACAGCTACTTTCCGGATACCGCTTTTTTTGTGGAATGCGAGCGCTTCGATCGTCACGTCGAGAAACTCCGCCGCACCGGCGATCCCCTCGACTACGTAAGCATCTGCAGCCCCAATTACCTGCACGATGCCCACATCCGCTTTGCTCTGCGCAACCATGCCAATGTGATCTGCGAGAAACCGCTGGTGCTCAATCCCTGGAACATCGATGCCCTGCTCGACATCGAGCGCGAAAGCGAGAACCACGCCTATACCATTCTACAGCTACGCCTCCACCCGAGCATCATCGCGTTGAAGGAAAAGGTGGACAACAGTCCGGCCGATGAGATTTTCGATGTCGACCTGACCTACATTACCTCGCGCGGCAACTGGTACTACACGTCCTGGAAAGGGGACGTCACCAAATCGGGCGGCATTGCGACCAATATTGGCGTACATTTCTATGACATGCTTTCCTGGGTATTCGGGGAGGTGAAAACCAATAAAGTCCACGCGCATACCCACGACCGGGCCGCCGGTTACCTCGAATTTGAGAAAGCGCGGGTGCGTTGGTTTTTATCGATCAATGCCGATACGCTACCCGACTCCATCCGGCAGCAGGGCAAAACGACCTATCGCTCCATCACGCTCGATAACCAGGAAATCGAATTCAGCGGCGGCTTCACTGACCTGCATACCGATAGTTACCAGCATATCCTTGACGGCGAAGGCTTTGGCATCGCCAAGGCAAGGCAGTCTATCGAAATCGTACACGACATCAGAACCGCCCCGCTTTCGCCGCTCGTGGGCGACTACCACCCGCTGGCCAAGCTGCCCATGTCCAAGCATCCCTTCGAAGGAAGCCATAAGGCAGAGCTGCTTGCCGTTTGAAGCATGGGTATTTTTAGGTGTTAGGTGTTAGGTTGTTAGGTGTTAGGTATTAGGTGTTTGGTTGTTAGCGGGGTGCCACGTGGCGTTGTTAGGCCTGTAATTTATTGAAATACAATTTAAGGGCAAACGCACAACTAATTTGCAATATTCATTAGCCAAAATTGCAGTTAAACATTTGATATCCAGGCATATGAAAACTCAACAACCTAACAACCCAATAACCCAACAACCCAATAACCCAATAACCCAACAACCCAACAACCTAAAAACGCCGCTCCATCTGCCCTGGCGGGTGGTGCAGACGCGCTCCCGGTCGGAAAAAAAAGTGGCTGGCTGGTTCGAGCGCCTGGGGATCGAATACTACCTGCCGCTCCAGAAGCGCAAAAAGCAGTGGAGCGACCGCGTGAAGACGGTGGAAGAGCCCCTTTTTTCGGGCTATATTTTCGCTCGGTTTGCTGAAAGCGAACGCTATCCGCTTCTTTGCACGCCGGGCGTAGTGCGCATCGTGTCGTTTGGCGGAACCTACGCCGAAATGCCGGAAGAGCAAATCAAGGCGCTGCGCCAAATGGATTATCTGGACAGCGACGTAATTGTGGTAGAAGCCGGACTAATCACGGGGCAGGACGTCATGATTTCTTCGGGGCCCTTTAAAGGTTTGGAAGGAAAGTTGATCCGTCACGATGGTAAAGGGAAGTTGGTGATCGAAATCACGGCCATCGGAAAAGGAGTAGTGATTGAACTCGGCCGAACCAAAGTAACGGTTCGTCCACACGCTGAATTCGCCTAAGTAGGGAATTTAGTTTTTAATATAAATAATTGATAATAAGGCTTTTACGTTAAAAACGTGGGAGTGAAAGGGCGAAGCTGCGTAACATGACCGACAAAGAACTTACTTTTGAAAATTCAATTCAGCCGAAGGACAAGCTGTTTGACCTGCGGCTGCGCGAAATCTGGCGCTACCGCGATTTGCTGGTTCTTTTCGTCCGGCGCGATTTCGTAGCCAAGTACAAGCAAACCATGCTGGGGCCCCTTTGGTTTTTCATTCAGCCAATTTTTCAGACCGCTGTGCTGGCCATTGTTTTTGGGGGAATGGCGAATCTATCGACCGATGGCATTCCGCCGATTCTTTTTTACCTGACGGGTGTGACAGCCTGGAATTATTTTTCCAACTGCCTGCGCACTACCTCATCTACGTTCACCGCCAATGCCGCCCTGTTTGGCAAAGTGTATTTTCCGCGGGCCGTTACGCCGCTTTCCGTTATTATCAGCAATCTCATTCAATTTGGCATCGGGCTCTTTCTGCTGTTTCTGATCTATGGTTACTATGCCTTCACGGGTTACGCGGTTCGCCCCAATCCTGTCCTGCTCCTGCTGCCGCTGCTAGTGGTACTCATGGGATTTATGGGCTTGGGTTTGGGGATGTTGACGTCCGCCCTGACTACCAAGTACCGGGATTTGCAGTACCTCGTAGAATTTGGGGTACAACTCTTGATGTACGCCACGCCCGTCATTCTCCCGCTCTCCGCTGTTCCCGAAAAATACCGGCTGATTATGCTAATGAATCCCATGACGGGGATTATCGAGACGTTCAAATACGGCTTTTTCGGAACGGGTAGTTTTTCGTGGGGACTACTGGGCTTTTCAACGGCCTTTACTATTATCGTATTTCTGATAGGGTTGCTGATTTTCAATAAGACGGAAAAGAATTTCATGGACGTGGTGTAATTAAACAGATAGCACCTAACCCCTTATACTTAACAAACTAACACCAAAATACCTTTGCCAAAGCCAGCGATTAAAGTAGAAAACCTCTCCAAGCAGTATCGACTCGGAAATATAGGTACCGGTAGCCTGAGCAACGACTTGAAAAGGTGGTGGCATCAGGCACGAGGAAAGGAAGATCCTTTCCTGAGAATAGGAGAGACAAACGACCGAACCACCAAAGGAGACAGCGAGTACATTTGGGCCTTAAAAGACATCAACTTTGAAGTGATGCCGGGGGAAATTTTGGGCATCATTGGCAAAAATGGAGCAGGAAAATCAACCTTATTAAAAATACTCTCAAAAGTTACTGGCCCTACTACTGGGCGAATAAATTATAATGGACGTATTGGTAGCCTATTGGAAGTAGGTACAGGCTTTCATCCCGAACTAACAGGCCGTGAAAATATCTTCCTGAACGGAGCCATTTTGGGTATGACCAAACACGAAATACGCTCCAAATTAGATGAAATTATTGATTTCTCAGGTTGTGAGCGCTACATCGATACACCTGTGAAGCGCTATTCATCCGGGATGATGGTACGCCTTGGTTTTGCCGTGGCGGCGCATTTAGAACCTGAAATATTGGTCGTGGATGAAGTGCTGGCCGTGGGCGATGCTGAATTTCAGAAGAAGGCGATTGGAAAAATGCAGGATGTGAGCCGGAATGATGGAAGGACGGTGCTTTTTGTAAGTCATAATATGGCGGCAGTTAAATCACTTTGTACAACTGGAATCGTAGTTAATGATGGTAAGTTGATCTACGAAGGAACAAGTGAGGAGACCATTCATCATTATTTCTCAATAGATGATTCAAGAAGTACTACAATTGTTGGGAAAATTACCCAATTACATCCTAGTATTTCAATTACAGAAATTCTTGTTAATGGCTCCGAGCTAGATATTATCAGTATCCCTGGTGAAAATAGTAAGCTCGAAATCGTTTTAAGAGGTAGTTTATCATCACCTCTTCCCATTTGTTTTGAAGCCGTGTTGTTCAATGAATATGATATCCCTTTCGCCATATATAATTCAGATTTTTCTTTCAACACTTTGAAGAAATATGGAGTGGGTAATTTTGAAATAAGAAAAACAATACATCTTCCATCAAGAATGAATAAAGGGCGATTTTATATCAACTTCTTGCTTGTTGAACCATTAAAAGAGCTTTTTATGGTAATCCCAAGAGGGCTTACCATTGACAGTGAAGGATTTGCGAACGAAAGTGGCTATATATATTCTTTCAGGGATGGAGGTATAATAGATTTAAGTTACCAATAACAAGTTTTAAAAATTTATAATGGAAAGTACCAAATCAAAAATTAAGAGAATTGTTTATAATGCCCTACCAAAAGGATTTATAAGTTTTATTAAACAGCAAGTATTTAATGACCATGACTACTTTAAACTTTTGAATGTCTCTTTCTCACAAGAAGGAGAAGACCAGATACTTTCTCAATTTTTTTATGGAATAGAAAAAGGTTTCTTTCTGGATATAGGAGCACACAAGCCTATACAATACTCTAATACTTATCGGTTTTATTTAAATGGTTGGCGGGGCATTAATATCGATGCTATGCCAGGCAGTATGGACGAATTTAATAGGCTTCGACCTAAGGATATAAATGTCGAAGCTGCAATAGGCAGCACAAAACAAATTTTAGATTACCATGTATTCGATGCTGCAGGTGTAAATACGTTCTCTAAAGAGCACGCGAGTGAAATGGCAAGTAAGGGCTACAAACCGACTAAAATTATACCGATACAGACAACTACATTAAAGAGTATTCTTGAGATTTACTTGCCCCACAATCAGAAAATTAACTTTTTATCATTGGATGTTGAAGGATTTGAATTAGACGTGCTTCAATCAAATAACTGGACTATGTTTAGACCAACAATCCTTTTGGTTGAATCATTGGAACTAAGAAATAAAGAAGTATTACAGGAGTTAATGGATGAACACGGTTATAATTTGATAGCACAGACAGTAAATAATTTGTATTTCAAGGATTCTCATCAATAGTAGTAAGTTCCAAAAGACATTCTGGTCTAACAATGGTGCCACCGATACTTTTTATTATTTTTAACAAGCGTGAAGAGACTAAGCGGGTTTTTAACGTTATTCGTGGGCAACAGCCGAGCCAGCTTTTCATTGCCGCAGATGGCCCCCGGCACGATAAAGTGGATGAAGCTGAAAAATGCCTGTATGTACGGGAATGGGTACTCAGTCAGATTGATTGGCATTGTGAAGTGAAAACGCTCTTTCGCGACCAGAATGTTGGTTGTGGCAGAGGTCCTTCGGAAGCCATTTCTTGGTTTTTTGAATATGTGGAGGAGGGTATAATTCTGGAAGATGACTGCTTGCCTAACGAATCTTTTTTTAGTTTTTGTGCTGAACTACTTGAGAAACACCGCGATGATACTCGAATATCAATGGTCTCTGGCAACAATTTCCAACAAAAGCAACCAATGGATATAGATGAAGATTATTATTATTCTATTTTTCCAAGTTCAAATGGTTGGGCTACTTGGAAAAGATCATGGAAAGGATTTGACTATACAATCACAAATTGGCCTACCGTTAAAAAGAAAAAATTAAGATCCTTTCTTTTTAACGAAAAAAAATACTCCCAATGGTGGATTCAGTACTTTGATTGGATTTATCGTATAAAACCAAATGACATGTGGGATTTCCAGTTTCATTATCATTGTATGTGTCGTCAGCAATGGGCGCTCATCCCTAAAGCCAATCTCGTCAAAAATATAGGCTATGGACCAGATGCGACTCACTCACAAGACCCCAATAGTTACTTTGCCAATGTTCCAACATATAATTTGTCTTTTCCTCTCCAACATCCAACACGCTTTCAGAGAAACTATGAAGCTGATGTATTTATACAGCAATCGCTTTTTGGCGAAGTAGAAGTCCCAAGTACATACAAAAAAATGAAACGTGCAATTAAGCGACTCATCAATTATAAAGTTAAGTGATTCGAGTATCCGTAATTACTGTCAACCTCAACAATGTCCAAGGATTAAGAAAAACAATCCAATCAGTACTTGGCCAAACTTTTATTGATAAAGAATTCATTTTGATAGATGGAAGCTCGACCGATGGTAGTTTGCAGGTAGTCGAAAATTTTAAATCGCACATCAATTACTGGATATCAGAGCCAGACACAGGTATTTACAATGCCATGAACAAGGGTATTCAACAAGCAAAAGGCGAATACTGCCTATTTCTAAACTCAGGCGATTGGCTATCAAGCCCTACTATTTTGCAAGAATTATTAGACACAACTCCTACTGCTGATCTTGTAGCAGGTGATGTCTATTTTTTTGATACTACTCTAAATCAAATTAAATGGTATGTGCCGTCACCCGATATACTCACGGCTAAAACTTTATTTTTAGGGACATTGCCACATCAGGCGACTTTGATTAAAAAGACATTATTTGATAAGGTAGGTCTATACAACGAAAATCTAAAAATAGCTTCTGACTGGCTTTTTTGGATTGAGACGCTGCTGGAAAAAGATTGTAGTTATCAACATTATTCGGGTGTAGTGGCCTATTTTAATATGGATGGAATCAGTTCCAGCCTCACTGCTAATTCACTCCCTCGACTTGAAAAGACGATGATTTTAGAACAAAAATATCCAAGGTTTGTAGCAGATTATAAGCAACTGGAGCAGTTGGAAAATGAATCAAAACAGTGGTTGAGTAGCCATGAATATGTAGCCTATGAAGCGTTAAGAAAATGGGGTTTGATTAAAATTGGAGTTTTGGGACTAAGAGTGATCAACTATTTCAAAAGAAAACTAACTTTCAAAAGCCAAGCATGAAAGGTTTTATAAAAAGAATAGCCAATCAATTCGGCTATGATATCCAACATCTTCCCACAGATCCGATTGAGCGGCAGCAACTTGATTTGTTAAGAAAACATAATATCAATTTGATTTTTGATGTGGGGGCTAATGTTGGACAGTATGCGCTGAAAATGAGGAAGTTAGATTATTTAGGACAGATAGTATCTTTTGAACCTCAGCCGAACGCTTTTCAAGAGGTGAAGTTAAAGGCAGATCTCGACCCCAACTGGACAGTAGTGGAGTGTGCCATTGGAAATTACAGTGGCGAAACCCAAATTAATGTTTCTCAGAATTCTTACAGTAGCTCCATTCTGGAAGTAATGCCCGTTCACCTCGAAAGTGCGCCTGAGTCGGCCTATCTCCATAAAGTAGGGGTACCTATTACTACGATAGATGCTATAATAGACCGTTACTGCCATCCTGGAACCAACTTGTACATCAAGGTGGATACTCAGGGTTTCGAAAGACAGGTTTTTGAAGGGTGTCGTCAGTCATTAGATAAGATTCGCGGTTTTCAAATGGAACTATCATTGGTGCCTCTATACGAAGGCGAGACACTCATGCAGGAAATGGTAGACCTGCTTCGGGGTCATGGTTTCAAGCTGGTACTCATCGAGGGTGGACACCGTAATTATGAAACGGGGGAGTTACTGCAAGTCGAAGGGTATTTTTACCGATCTTATCATAACTGAAATTTAAAATCTTTGTCACTTACCGGGTACAACCAAAATCTAACCATCATATGCTAGGGGCACTAAAAAACGAGATTCACAAATTCCTGAATAAACAGGGTTTTGCGCTAAAAAAAATCAGCAAATATGAATTTGCCCACCAGGTAGAAGATGATTTTGTAATAGACGTAAGTAGCTATGATAGAATACAGTATGGTTGCGGTACTAAACTTTTGGGAGGTTAAGCCAATGTAAATTCGTTGCCTGTTGATTTACTCACAATGTGGCGTAAAAATAAGATTCTCAACGCTGATAAGAACCTGGTAGACAAGTTTTTGTATCGTGCATTGGACTTAACCTCCCGCCAGCCTTTTAACGATGGGAGCTTCAAATATGGTTTCTGCGAGGATTTTTTGGAACACCTTACACAAGCCGAATCTATTACATTCCTTAGTGAATGTTTTCGGGTGCTTAAGCCAGGCGGAATCCTACGGATGAGTTTTCCAGGGTTAGAGGGTGTATTGAAGACTCATTATCATGCCCCGACGGGTTATAGGTCGGCCATTTATGCTAAAAAAGATTGCTAAGATCAGTGGGATCACTATCATTTTTATAGTCGGGAAGAACTCAGATTGGTAGCTACGCATCTGGGTTATTCAAAAGTTATATTTTCTAACTACGGCGAGTACGAACACAAAGAACTAGAAGGAATTGAAACTCGAGCTAACCAGCAGATAGTAAATACTTACATCGAATCGACAAAATAATCCAGATAAGAGATAATTATCTTTTACCCGTCTTTGTCAGCAGCGTGAATTAGTATGACGAAAATACTGTCAATCATAACAATAAATCTTAACAATGCGAAAGGACTGAAACACACGCTTGAAAGTGTAATTCCACAATTAACTTCCGCGTGCGAATACATTGTTATTGACGGAGATTCTACGGATGGCAGTCAAGAAATTATCCGAGCAAACGAGAATTTTATAACGTACTGGATTTCTGAGAAGAAGGGAGGTATTTATAAAGATATGAACAAGGGTATTCTGAGAGCGACCGGTGACTATTGCCTTTTCTTAAACTCAGGTGACCGACTAATCGAGAACGTCTTGCCAGACGCCTTGGCGGAATGTCTCGGCGAGGAGATAATCTACTTCAACACCTGCCTCAGCTACGGAAATGATCGTTTTGAGGAATTGAAATATCCAGAACAACTCACAATGCGTAGTTTCTTTAGTAGAACTATTAATCATCAATCTACCCTGATTAAAAGGGATTTATTTAAAAAGTTTGGAATGTACAATGAGGATAATACAATACATTCAGATTACGAATTCTGGATTAAATCAATAATAGTTAATAACTGTACTTGTAAATACGTTGACTTTCCGCTTGCCTACTACGACATGGGCGGAAGGAGTTCAAAGCCAACCGAAAAAACCCTATTAGAAATAGATGCAATTTTAAGTCGTTATATTCCAAAACGCATACTGGCTGATTATGAATACTGGAATCAGAAAGAAAAGGAAATGACAGTCTTAGTTTGGTATAAAGAAAATATATACCTGTACAGAATTTTAGTTTTTTTTTACAAAGTAATTAAAAATGTAAAGAAGACACTTAGATCGAAATGACAAAATCTTTAAATCATGGAAGGCACTAATTTAGAGCTGCTGAATGTTGGCTGTGGAAATAAATTTCACAGAGACTGGGTTAATATCGATATGGTTTCTTATGATCCTGCTGTTATTTCCCACAACATATTGGACGGATTTCCCTTTTCAGACAATCAATTTGATGCCGTATATCACTCACAGGTATTGGAACATATACCAAAGGAGCGAGCCGCTGCTTTCATAAAAGAATGTTTTAGAGTACTGAAGCCTGGTGGGGTACTACGTGTCGTACTTCCCGATCTCGAAAATATAGTCGATGAGTATAAGCAAAATTTGGAGCTTTGCCTGACTCAAAAAGAGGAGGTGTCAGAAGCAAACTACGACTGGATGGTACTGGAAATGTTTGACCAAATGGTGCGGAGTAGTCCGGGAGGTAACATGGCTAAGTACTTTGAAAATCCTAATTTGACTAACGAGAAATTTGTTCTTGGCAGAATAGGGTACGTGGGAAAATCGCTCATGAAGCACTATTCAGATAAGCGAGACAGCGCCCTGTATCAAAATGGTGAACAGGCCCCCAAACCATTATTCTCCCGGATTATTAGAAACCTAAATTTAGTAGGTATCAAAAGGCTGCTGGCCTATTCGTTGCTGACTAAGGACGAGGAAGTGGCGCTTAGAACCGGGAAATTTAGAAATGGTGGTGAAGTTCATTATTGGATGTATGACCGTTTTTCATTATCCAGACTTTTAATGTCTATCGGTTTTGTCGCTCCGATTGTCAAAACCCCTCATATCAGTGCCATCCCCAACTGGTCTGTTTATGAGCTTGATGTCAAAGACGGCAAGGTTTTTGATCCCACTTCGCTCTTCATGGAAGCTTACAAGCCTTCTACACCGAATTAACCAGGTATATATGTTTTCCACACCTATTCTGTTCATTGTATTCAACCGTCCTAATATAGCCCAACAATCCTTCGGCCAGATAAGAAAAGTGAAGCCTTCCTTTTTGTTCGTTGCCGCAGATGGTCCCAGGCGTGATAGACCGGACGATCGACAAAAGTGCGAAGCTACACGAAAAATCATTGAACAGATTGATTGGCCATGTGAGCTCAAAACGTTATTCCGTTCCGAAAATCGCGGCTGTGGTCATGGTCCCGCCGAGGCTATCACTTGGTTTTTTGAAAACGTAGAGCGGGGAATCATATTGGAAGACGACTGTATGGCTGATGAGTCTTTCTTCCATTTTTGCGATGAATTGCTTATAAAGTACCAGGATGATCGACGAGTCTCAATGATAGGGGGGACAAATCCACTTGGCAAGTGGAGCAACAGTAAGTATTCATATTCTTTTTCTGTACTGGCAGGTACCTGGGGCTGGGCTAGCTGGAGAAGGGCTTGGGCTAGTTTTGATTATTCAGCAGTTGCCTGGCAAACTACGGAAGGAAAAAAAAAGGTTGCCGAAACATTAGTGTATCAGTCATTTTATAGACATTTTTCAAGGGAGTTTGACACGTACTTCTTAAATGAGCGGTCTGACGTGTGGGATTTTCAATGGTATTTCGCTCGTTTGTACTCAGATAGTTGTGGGATAATTCCCTCAATGAATTTAATTTCAAATATCGGGTTTGATGGGGACGGTACACACACATTTCATAAGAACCACACATCTACACTTGCTATGTTTAAATTACAATTCCCATTAAAGCACCCTTCTTTTCGAATAAATAACCATCACGATTGGTATTTATTTGAACGATGCATTAATCCAGTAAAAAGGCCTTTTTGGAAAAAAATACTTTTGAAACTTATTAACTTATCGAGCTATTAATTCTTTAATATTGAAAAAAAAAGGTAAAATAATATTAAATTTATCAGCTCTAGATTATGGTGGAGCAGGTAAGTTTGCTTTAGATTTTCATCACCTATTGTTACAAGGTGGGTATCAGTCGCATATGGTCGTAAAAGAATCTAAAACTAATGAAACTGGAATTACTCAATATAATACAACAAGATTTGACAATCCTATTGGCAAACTCTCTAGAAAAATAAGAAAGATAAGCTGGGCAGCTAAGCTTTTAAGATACGACTATCACTTCTATAACAAGTACGAACGCTATTCAATAGCATCGGCTAAAAAAATTATTAAGTTACTGCCAGCTACACCTGACGTTATTTTGTTGTATTGGGTTACTGACTTCATTAACGCTAAGCTTATTGCCGATTTAAAGCAGCTTACAAATGCTAAAATCTATTGGTTATTAATTGATAATGCTCCGCTTACAGGCGGTTGTCATTATCCCTGGCAGTGCAAAGGCTTTGAGAAGGATTGTAGTAGCTGTCCTGCCATTAACTCACTATCGCATCAGTGGATTGCCCGAAAAAATATGGCATTCAAACTAAAGCATATTCCCTCGGATGTAGGTTTGATTACCTTTTCGAACACTGATTATGAACGTAGTAAGAGATCCACGCTCTTTGGTAATAAACAAGTTATAAAGTGGCTGGCCTATGTAGATGATAGCAGGTTTAAGCCAGGTAACAAGCAGTCGGCCCGTAGTCATTTCGGAGTTCCCGATGGTAAGAAGATCATTTTATTTGGGGCGCATTCTATCAGCGATAAACGGAAAGGCATGGCTTTACTTACAGAGGCTATCACTCAGTTAAAGGACACCAATGTGCATTTGCTGATTGCCGGTACGTCATCAATCATGGCTGAATCTTCCCCCGTAACCTATACAGGCTATTTGTCAGAGTATGAACTTATCATAGCCTATCAAGCTGCCGATATGTTTGTGTGCCCATCTTTAGAAGATTCAGGACCAATCATGATCAATCAGTCGCTTATGTGCGGAACACCCGTTGTAGCCTTTGATACAGGCGTGGCACAAGACATAGTAATCTCATATGAAACAGGTTATAGGGTATTGGAATCAACTGCATTAGGTCTGGCAAATGGAATTGACAATCTGTTAGCATTAGACAGTGAAGCAATGTACGCTATGTCAGAACGGTGCCGTATGCTGGCTGTCAATAGTTATAGCCGTCATGTCGCAGTGAACCGGCTTAATAATCTGATAGACAATGCATGAAGTAAAATTGCTATCGTGGGATACAGCCTTTTTTTGCAAGACTATCGGTAGCCTACACATTACAAATGATAATGTAGCAAATGTCGACTTATTGCTCAGTAAAACTCGTCAGGAAGGATATCAATTGATATACGTATTTGCTGACTCACACCTCCGTATAGATGATAATCTGTTGAGTAACTACGCAGGTCAACTGGTTGATGTGAAGCGAACGTATAATAATCCGTTATTGACAACTGACAACGGTAAAACCAATCTGGCGATTACCACATTCGGGAACAGTGAAAATCGTTCCCGGTTATATGATCTGGCCTTCCAAAGTGGTGAGTGTTCTCGATTCAGAGTCGATAGCCGGTTAGGTGAGAGTGAGTTTAGGCGGTTTTATCGTGAATGGATAGATAATTCACTTGCGGGATTGCTGGCAGATAAGGTATTTGTTTATAGAGAGCATGAGTGCATAGTGGGCTTCATCACGGTAAAGAAAAAAGCGCAGGGATCAACAATTGGTTTGATAGCTACCGACCGGACTTTTCGTGGACAGGGCATCGGTAAAGCACTATTAAAGCATACTCATAACTACGTGGTTCAGGCTGGTATTCGCAGTATAAATGTAGTGACTCAGGGCAGGAACGAAATAGCCTGCATGTTCTATGAACACAATGGCTTTTCCTTACAAGAGGAGATAAACGTGTATCATTGCTGGCTATGACATCTTACGCTATCCCATTTAATAAACCCTTTCTATCTGGCAATGAAACATTGTATATCGCTAATGCTGTCCACTCCGGTAAAATTTCAGGTAACGGTATATATACGCAAAAGTGCCATCAATTTTTTCAGGAGAGGTATGGTTTCCGAAAAGTGCTGCTGACGACCTCCTGTACAGATGCCCTCGAAATGGCGGCTATTTTGGCTGATATTCAGCCCGGCGATGAGGTTATTGTGCCAGCCTATACCTTTGTGTCAACGGCTCTGGCGTTTGTTCGCCAAGGGGCGCGTATCATTTTTGCTGACAGCCGCCCCGACCACCCGGGTTTAGATGTTGATTTGTTGGAGTCATTAATTACGACCCGAACCAAGGCGATTGTACCTGTTCATTATGCGGGTGTTGCCTGCGATATGGATTCTATCATGACAATAGCTAATCGCTACAATTTGCTGGTGATTGAAGATGCTGCTCAGGCAATTGACGCTTTCTATAACGGCAAACCTCTTGGCTCATTCGGACATCTGGCAACTTTTTCCTTTCACGAAACCAAAAACATCATTTCTGGAGAAGGGGGTATGTTGGTCATTAACGATGAACGGTTTGTCAAACGGGCCGAAATAATCTGGGAAAAAGGTACCAATCGGAACGAGTTTTTTCGGGGCGAGGTCAACAAATATGGTTGGGTTGACACGGGATCCTCATTTTTGCCATCTGAAATAATATCTGCTTTTCTGTACGCACAATTAGAGAATCTGGAACCTATTCAGGCCCGCCGAGTTGCCCTCTGGCAATATTATTACGATTCCTTATTGCCATTGGCAAGTGGGGGCTTGCTAACCCTACCTGTCTTGCCTTCTTATTCAACCAATAACGGGCATATGTTTTATTTGATCTGCAAACCTGGTGAACGGGAACAACTCATTTATGCATTAAAGGAGGAGGGTATTATGGCTGTTTTTCATTACTTAAGTTTACACAAAAGTGCATACTATGAGTCAAAACACGACGGGCGAGCTTTACCTTACTCGGATAAATATACCGACTGCCTAGTCCGATTACCGCTATTTTATGAGCTGACATTTAGCCAGATAGATCAGATTATTGCCATCATTCGTAAACAGCATCTATCCCGCCTACATGCCGAAGCTATCCATAGTAACTATTAACTATAACAATGCTGCTGGGCTGAGAAAAACGATTGAAAGCGTTATTGCTCAGAATAGCAAAGACTTTGAATACATCGTCATTGATGGTGGCTCTTCGGATGGCAGTATAGACGTGATCAAGCAGCATGAAGGGAGCATCACCTATTGGATTAGCGAACCCGATAGGGGAATCTACCACGCTATGAACAAAGGTATTCGACAGGCGAAAGGGGAATATTGCTACTTCCTAAATTCGGGTGATTACCTAATCTCCGACAACGTCACGGAGGGTATGTTGGCCGATATGCCGCAATGCAGTATCCTGTACGGAAACAAAATTCGGGAAGCCAACGGTAAGCTTAGGGTAGAGAAGAGTTACGCTGGCCGTCAGATTACTTTGCTGGACATGTACCGCGGAACGTTCTTCCACGCTACTGCGTACATCAGAAAATCGATGTTTGACAAATACGGCTTATTCGATGAATCCTTAAAAATTGTCTCCGACTGGAAGTTTTTCCTCATCGCCATTGGGCTGAACAATGAAAGCGTGGTTTATAAGGATATAAATATGGTCTGGTTCGATCCAACCGGGATCAGTAGCACAAATCCAGCCCTTGACCAGCAGGAGCGGCGAGCAGTGCTGGAGCAGATACTGCCTGGCAGTATTTTGCCAGATTATCAGGAATTTGCCAGAGATGGGTTTATTCTGCGTAGGCTGAAACGTAACAAGTTTATATGGTTTATTATTTTTAATTTGTATAGAATCCTATTTCAAATAGACAAGTATCTGACCAGTAAGACATTATGAAAAAAGTGGTAATTAATTTGCTGGATAAACTGGGGTTCATAGTTTTTACTAGAAAAACCATTGCTTCGTATAAGGTGGCGGACCTGGAACGTATTCACCCCTCACTGGCCAACCGAGGTGAATTTATCAAGGCTCAATCAAACGGGGGTTTAAAAGAGAGGTTGATTAAGGATGGTAAAACAAAATGGCTGGAAATCGGCTGTGGTGGTACTTTCGACGAATACTTTACCTACGTGGACCTCTTTCCTGACACCCTTGTGAACAAAAAGGGCAAGTATTACCGACTCGACATGGTCAACGCTACCGATACCGCTCTCGAAAAACTTGGCAAGTTCGATTTAATAAGAATGCAGCACGTGTTCGAGCATTTTACGCCCGAATCCGGCAAGGTGGTGCTGGAAAACTGCGCCAAGCTGCTCAATAAGGATGGTTATGTATTAATCTCAACTCCCGATTTGAGAAAATACATCGACTTTTACAAGACGGGGCAAATAAAAGAGAAATTCGATTGGGCACTCAACCGTATTACGCCTGACAGCCCGGCCAGCTTCTACTTTTCCGTTTTCTCACATAGTCTTCCTTTTGAAAGTCATGAGTGGTGTTATGATGCTGAAGGACTAACCTATCAGCTAGAGCGCACAGGTAAGTTTAAAAACATTCGTGAATTAGCGCTGACAGATAAACTGGCAAATATTCCATTCACACACAATCGCCCCAGCGAAGAAGTGTGCGTTGTGGCTCAACTAGTATAAACAAAGAAGGTACAATGATGAACAAAATATTTCGCAAAGGAAGCAAGTCAAGAAAAAAGCTACAGGACTGGTATTACAAAATCCATATCCCCTCGGAACTTTCCCGCAACTTCATCCATTTAGACGATGACAAACAAGTGCTTCTACGGAAATCCTTGGTAGAGAATGCCTTTGGCTCTGCGAAGGCGTTAAGCTCGCCAGATGTGGAGTATTACACCGATGTATTAGCGACACGATTTAATAACCATCGTTCGCAAGTCATTCCTTGGCTGAATAGCGTGAAACCCTTGAAAGGATTAAGGATACTGGAAATAGGCTGCGGAAATGGTACTTCCACGGTGGCCTTAGCCGAACAGGGGGCAATCGTGACAGCAATCGATATCGAAGAAGGACTCCTTAAGGACGCCGAAGAGCGCTGCCGAGTTTACGGGGTAAAAGCCAGCTTCCGTTTACTGAATGCCAACGAAGTAGCAACTTCCTTGGCCGGGGAAGAGTTCGACATGATTATGTTTTTTGCCGTGTTGGAACACATGACCTACGATGAAAGGCAAGCGGCTATCTTACAAACCTACAATATGCTAGCACCGGGTGGGCTATGGAGCGTCATAGGGACACCGAATCGGCTACATTATTTCGATTCACACACGGCCATGTTACCTTTTTATTTTTGGCTGCCAGATGAACTTGCCATGAAGTATGCTTCATTTAGTCCGCGCCCTGAATTTGCGGACAGGTTTGGCCCGGCGCATATCCCGACCGACGAACAAAAATTGGAATTTGCCCGTTGGGGGCGGGGCATGAGTTACCATGAGCTGGAACTAGCGTTGGGGCCCTTACAGGATTTGAAAATCGTGAGTAGTTTGGCCGCGTACCTGAAAAAGCGCGATTTGGTGTATCGCACCATCCATAAATTGACCAACAATGGGCGGTACTCAGCCTTTTTTCGGAAATTCTATCCCCAAATCAATGCTGGTTTTTTTGACCCCTACTTAGATTTGATTATTGAGAAATAATTCTGCGCGCCATTAGAGTTTATTCATGGCTCTCAATCAATCTGATATGACATTTAACAACTTGAAGTTCAAAGTGCTCAAAAGACTAAAACTTCTGAATTATCTCAATATCTCCAAGAGAATCTCGTTCGGGAAACAGGTTAAATGCATTAAAATGTGCAACGATTTAGATTAGAAAAACACAATTTCTACCTTAAAATCGTCTATTATGGAATTTTGGTGAGTACAGAAAATAGGATATGAACAAACAAGATCCCCTAAATCAATGCTTTGTGAGAGGTGTTAGGCCGTTGTGTTGGTAAAAAGCGGAAGTTATTGTATTTTAACAAGATCCATGACTGATTAATTGTATTTTTAAAGGCGTTCAACCTGTTTGAGAAACGAAAAGTCACTATTTCCATCGTCAATGGTTTGGGTCATCCCAACCTCTTCCAGGGCTTTTTTATAAAAAAAAACTTATTTCGACCCGATTTAGGTGTTTTGCATCACCTAGGGAATAAGAAAGCAGCTATTTTAGCGCTGATCTAAGTACAATCGAGTAAAAGAGGATAAAAACTATTTTATTAACTTTTATCATATTTTATATAATTATACACATATTTAATTTTTATAAGAAAACCCTACACTAAAATGACAATTGAATCCTTTATAAATTCAAAATTACCTATTCAAAACGAACTTCTTTTACTTTTTAAAAAAGAAACTGAGTTAATCATTTTTGATATAGGTGCTTGTGAAGCGGAAGATTCAATTAGATATTCCAATCTTTTTCCAAATTCAAGTATTTACTCATTTGAGCCATTACCCGAAAACATCAATCAATGCCTCTTAAATATAAAGAAGTATAACAAACAAGACAAAATATTATTATTTGGATTTGCGCTATCTAACCAAGCGGGAATACGTTCATTTCATGTTTCGTCAGGGTCACCATTTGATACTACTAATGCTAATGAGAGTTGGAATTATGGAAATAAATCCAGTTCATTACTTTTGCCAAACACAGAAAATAACCCTTATAATTGGTTAAAATTCAATAAAGAGATTAAAGTAGAAACTGAAACTGTTTATAATATTTGTACCTATAATAAAATTAAAGGTATAGACTTTATTCATATTGATGTGCAAGGGGCAGAGCTCGAGGCCTTAGAGGGTGCAGGGAGTTTTCTCCTTCAAACAAAAGTTGTCTGGATGGAGGTTGAGAAAAAGGAACTGTATAGTAAACAGCCACTAAAGAATGACGTTGAATATTTTATGAAGAAAAATAATTTCATCAAATTGATAGACAATGTAAGTGAAATTTCTGGCGATCAATTATGGGTAAATAGAACTTTTTTTTACCCCTACAGTCTAAAAATAATTAGCATAAAAATACTAATATATGTAAAAAAAATATACAGCGTATTTAATACTTATTATAAAAGCCTAAAACGCTCAAAATGAAGGTCAAAATTGTGTCAATAGAATGCGGACTTGGCAATCAAATGTTTCAATATGCTTTTTATCTAAGCCTTAAACAGCACTTAGATAATTGTGTTTATTATCTCGTTGCACCCAATATATCGCACAATGGGTATGAATTAGAAAAGGTTTTTAATATAAAAAATAGTAAACCTAAAAATCTATTTATAAGGGCATTTAAAAAAATATTGAAACGGAAAATAGATAAAAAATATGAAACAAATTTTGGAAATTATGACCCTGAGTTTATATTTTCTAATAAAGTTATCGCTTACTACTGTGGCTATTGGCAAACAGAAAGATATTTTCAAAATATCATAGATGAAGTGAAAAAAAGTTTTCGTTTTAAAGACCCAAAAATATCAATAAAGAATAAACTTTTTTTAGATAAAATTAAGAGTTTCGATTCAGTGAGTATTCATGTTCGCAGGGGAGATTATGAGTCTCACGAAGGCTCAAAAAAACTATTAGGAGGGATGTGCAACCTAGATTACTATAAAAGAGCTATTGAGGAAATAAACAAATACACTAGCAATAAACCATATTTTGTTGTATTCTCTGACGATATTTTGTGGGCAAAAAATAATTTAAAATTATCTTCTTCCATCTATGTAGATTGGAATACTGGCGAAAATAGCTGGCAAGATATGTTTTTGATGACAAAATGTAAGCATAATATTATTGCAAATAGTACATTTAGTTGGTGGGGTGCTTGGCTTAATAGTAATCCAAACCAAAAAGTAATATATCCTCAAAGATGGTATAATAAATTAGAAACACGGGATATAGCACCGGAAAATTGGATAAAAATTTAGTGCTTGTACTCTTATAATACAAAACCTACTTTACTAATATTATAACCCATGAAAATGCAATTTTTAAGAACAATTTTAAAACCAATAATTGGAAAGCAGAAGTATCAAAGATTATTTGAAAGGATGCACAAATTATCTTTGGAAGGAATGAATATTGGAACAGGAGGCATAGCAGATGGCTCTGGGGAGAAGCTAGTTTTAGAGTACATAAAAAATAAATTTGGCGATAATCAAAAAATAATACACATATTTGATGTGGGGGCAAATGAAGGATATTATTCAATATTATTAGGTACTGTATTTGAATTTAATGTCCAAATATATTCGTTCGAACCATCTAAAAAAACATTTAATGAATTACTAAAAAATACGCAGCATTATGAAAATATTAGGCATTTCAATTTTGGTTTTGGAGAGAAGGCCGAAACCTTGAACTTATATTCTTACCCAGAAGTATCAACCCTATCTAGTTTATATCAAAGAAAGCTTGATCATTTTGGTATCCAAATGAACGTATTAGAAAAAGTAGAAATTTCAACCATTGATACATTTTGTGCCGAATTGGGAATAAACCATATACATTTTCTGAAACTTGACATCGAAGGGCATGAATTGTCCGCCTTGAAAGGTGCATACAATATGATGTTAGCTGGAAAAATAGATTTTATTCAATTTGAATTTGGAGGTTGTAATATTGACTCAAAAACATTTTTTCAAGATTTTTTTTATTTGTTAATAGATAATTATAATATATATAGAATTTTACAAGATGGTCTGTCTAAGATTGAACAATATAGTGAGCTAAATGATATTTTTCTTACTACTAATTTTTTAGCTGAAAAAAAAGTTAAGATAATCTAATCAAACATTAGACTTGTTCTAATTTTGATTATCAGTATATTTTAATTTTTAGTAACTAAAAAATTATCCCCTTCATACGTATTAGCATTTTCAGTAATGTCAAAAGTGACCGCCAATTTAAAGCCACCACCGGTACTCAGTAAGCTTGAATTCAACGAATTGCCTACAAGTTTTTCCAACCATTATGCTCCTTCGACCCTAGCGGGTTTCCCCGAAGGTTTCGGGAACGATTCTGCTTTTCAAGACCCAAGTGAGGCACTTTTCTTTGTGTTTTACCATCACAAGGTCAACTGTACCTATGACGTCTTGGCATTGAGCTTTGGTAACGCCAGAGTCACAGCGCACAATTGTGTTTCCTTTTTTAAAAAAATACTAAAGAAAACGCTCGAATCGGAATCCGTGATGCCCATGCGTATTTTCAGCTGCGTTTCCGAGATGGAATCCTATCTGGCGGGTGTGGAGGAAATTTTCATTGACGCCACCGAATCCCGGGTCGAACGTTCTCAGGATGAGCATAAGCAGTAGCAAATGTATAGTAAAAAAAAATGAAATACACCTACAAAAACACCATAATGTCTTCTCGAGACAAGCAGGTTCTTTAGTCGGTCCAAGGGTTTACGGAGGCAAGACACATGACTACGCATTGCTGAAAAAAGACCTCGATCCGGCCGAGAACTGGTTCCTCAAGTACCGGCTGTGGGTCGACTTGGGTTATCAGGGAATAGAAAAGGAGTTTGAATGTGGAGACTTAAAAAATACCTTTTAAAAAACCCCGGAAAAGCAAGAAAATCCCCGACCCCAAGCTGACACCTGAACAAAAGGATTACAACAGGTTTGTCGGGAAGAACCGTGTGGTGGTCGAGAATTGCACAGCTGGTGTAAAGCGCTTCAATATCTTACGGAACAAATTCAGGTATAAGTCATTGCAAATATATGATGAGACAATTGAATTATGTGCCCGACTTTGGAACTATAAACTCCGGCACCTGAGTGCCTATTAAAGTTAATTGTCTGATTTATAAAAAAGAACAAGTCTAGTGATGACTCCCTTTGTTTCAATTGTAGTAACTTGTTATAATCAAGATACTACATTAGCACAAACTATAGATTCAATTCTCCTCCAAGAATGTAGCTTCGAGTTTGAGATTATTATTGGTGATGACCATAGTTCAGATTGTTCCCGCAACATATGCTTAATGTACAAAGATAAATATCCTGAAATAGTCCATTTAATTTTTCAAGAAACTAATGTAGGAGTAGCAAAAAATTGGATTTCTTGTATACAAGCATCTAAAGGGTTATATATAGCTGCATGTGCGGCAGATGATTATTGGCATTGTAAAAAAAAATTAGAAACGCAGATAAATTTCCTGAGAAGTAATCCTAATTATGGTCTTGTTTATACAGATTATAACGTATTAGAGGTTAAAACTGGGAAAATAGTAGAATCCTATCTAAAGTTAAGTAAGCAAAAAATATATCATGGAGAAAATTTAATCAAAAATATTTTTAAAGGGCAAGTTCCAATTCTTCCAGCAACCGCTATTTTTAGAAAAGATATATTTGACCAGTATGTGCCTATTAAAGACTTTATTAAATATTGCCCTATTGAAGACTGGCCAACGTGGATTATTTTATCTAAATATTGTAGTATAGGGTATATAGATATTTCTACTGCTACATATAGACGAGGCCATGAATCATTGAGTAATATCTCTGATTATGAAGAAACAAAAAATAGATTTAATGATGAACATCAAATGTATAAATACTTATGTTCACTCTTTCCAGATGACTTAAATTATTATGAGGCAGGTTATTTAATTTATATTGACACAATATTATTAAGTCTTTCTTATAAAAAAAATGATTTTAAAAACGCAAATATTTATGCTAAAAAACTTCATTTGAAAGGTTTTAGAAATATAAAAACGGTACTTGCGAGTAACTGGATTTTATTTAATGTTTTTACTCTATTAAAGAAGCTATTAGCGTCTAAATCGTTTAGTTAAAGTATTGAAACTTTGCCCTAAAATACTATTAAATTTTTAGTAATGACATCAGTAATTAATAATAGTTATAGCATACAACAAATACTTTTTTGAAACAAGATAATAAAGTTTTGGGTAATCAGATATATTGATGTTTTCAGTTGTTATACCGTTATACAATAAAAGTCAATATGTATCAAAAGCGATTAGATCGGTATTGAGCCAAACTTTTCTTGACTATGAATTGATCGTCGTCGATGATGGTTCTACCGACGATAGTCTCGAAAGGTTGGCTGGTATTGTTGACAAACGCCTGAAAGTAATCACCCAAGCCAATGCGGGCGTGTCTGCTGCTCGAAACAAAGGTGTTCAATACTCAAAATACAGATATGTTGCCTTCTTGGATGCTGACGATTGGTGGGATTCACACTTTTTGGCCGGCATCCGGGACTTAATCATTGGTTTTCCGGAAGCCGCTTTGTATGGCACCAGCTATTATACCGTCAAGAATGGTAGAAACCAGCCCGCCGATATTGGACTAGAACCCTACTTTCAAGCGGGCTACATCGACTACTTCAAAGTGTATGCGGCTAACTTCTGGGTACCCATCAATTGTTCTTTTGTCGTTGTCGAGAAATCAGCTTTCGAACACGCGGGCGGTTTTCGTACCGCGTTGAAATTTGGCGAAGACTTTGACCTGTGGGTGCGCCTTGCCTTGGTGCGCAAGGTGGCTTACCTAAACAAATGCCTGGCCTTTTCCAATCAGGACGTAGAAACGGGCGGCAGAGCGCTGGGTATGCATAAGGCCTGGCAGCGGAAAGAACACGTCATTTTCAACCTGGATTCTTTCGCCGAGGCCGAACAGCAGGATCCGGCGCTTAAATTCTTGCTCGATGGGCTGAGGGTGCGTTCATTGATAGGCTTTTACCTTACTTGTCAGCATCCCGAAGCGGTGAAATCCATCTTAAAAAAAATTAACTTTGAGAAGCAACCGTTCCTTTACAGGTTTATCTACCGCTGGCCCAAGCCACTAGTCGATTTTTACTTTCAGACCAAAGAGACAGGGTCGTATATCAAACAAACCCTTCTTCGTATCTACCGCGCAATAAATTGAAACCTATTCCAACTTATTTGAAGAAAAAAATACTTATCGTTTTTGGCACGCGCCCCGAAGCCATTAAAATGGCCCCCGTGGTTAAAGCTTTCCAAAAGTCAGCCGGAATGTTTGAAGTGGTGGTCGGGATTACGGGCCAGCACCGCGAAATGCTCGACCAGGTACTGGCCGTGTTCGACATCACGCCCGACTATGATCTCGACATCATGCAGCCCGGCCAGGATCTGACGGACGTGACCTCCCGTATCTTGCTGGGAATGCGGGGTATCTTGCAGGATGCTCGGCCTGATCTTGTGCTGGTTCACGGCGATACAGTAACATCGATGGCGGCGGCTCTTGCCGCTTTTTACCAGTGCATTACGGTAGGGCACGTGGAGGCTGGGCTTCGTACCTACAATGTGTACAGCCCTTGGCCCGAAGAGCTAAACCGGCAACTCACGAGTAGGTTGGCTACTTTCCATTTCGCGCCTACCGCCGAAGCTGCCCAAAATCTGTTATCCGAAAAAATAGCGGAGGCTAACATCTGCATTACGGGTAATACCGTGATCGACGCCTTGCAATCGGCGGTGCAGAAGATCGAGGCGGAAGCCGCCATGCTGGAAAGACTGGAAGGTACGTTGCGGCAGAATGGGTATGATCCCGCCCGCCTTCGTACCGGAGAAAAACGAAAAATGGTGCTGGTGACGGGGCATCGCCGGGAAAACTTCGGAACGGGGTTCGTGGAAATATGCCAAGCGCTTAAGCTGTTAGCCGAAACCTACCCGGCAGTTGACTTCGTGTATCCGGTGCATTTGAACCCAAATGTTCAATCACCCGTTCAGGAAATACTGGGCGACACCACCCAGACCAATGTGTTTCTGATTCCGCCTCTGGAATATCTGCTGTTTGTGTACATGATGCAGCACTCCTACCTTATATTGACCGACAGCGGAGGGATTCAAGAGGAAGCACCCAGCCTCGGAAAGCCCGTACTGGTGATGCGCGACACGACCGAAAGGCCCGAGGCGCTGGCCGCCGGAACGGTGCGCCTTGTGGGGGCCAACAGCAATAGCATAATTGCCCATGTGAGTTCTTTGCTGAATGACCAAGTGGCTTACCGCGAAATGACCTCCGCCAGCAATCCTTACGGTGACGGGCGGGCTGCCGGGAGGATTGTAGAGTTTTTGAAAAAAACGACCTTTTAATGATCCCCAAAATAATTCACTACTGTTGGTTTGGTCGGGGGGAAATGCCTAAACTTGCCGACATATGCATGGCATCGTGGCGGGAACACCTCCCTGAATACGAGTGGAAGCTATGGAACGAGGACTCTTTCGATATCAATAGCGTTCCCTACGTGAAGGAGGCCTACGAAGCCCGAAAATTTGCTTTTGTAACTGATTATGTACGGCTCTACGCACTACACAAATTTGGTGGGGTGTACATGGACACCGACGTGGAAATGCTCAAAGGGTTGGAGGATCTTCTGCGTTTGCCGGCTTTTTCAGGTTTCGAAAGCGAAACGGAAATACCGACGGGCATTATGGCTAGTGAACAATACGGAGAGTGGGCCGAGGAGCAATTGCAGTACTACGAGGGTAAGCACTTTGTTCGTCCAAATGGTAGCTACGATATGACTACTAATGTGGAAATTATATCAAGCATTATGGCCGCTAATGGTTTTAAGCTGGAGAACGGCTATCAGGTATATAAAGGGTGGATGCATATTTTTCCAAAAGACTACTTTTGTCCTAAGACAGGAAGTGGGATAATTAAGTTGACGCCTAATACGTACTGCATCCACCATTTCGAAGGCTCCTGGCAATCGTGGGGTATGAAAGCTAAAAAGTTTTTTTTTAGAAAAATACTAGGACTTCGACTAACTGAATTTTTAATAAGAACAAAGAAAAAAATACGAAGTTAGATGAACACTACTCAGCCCTTATTTTTTCCCCGTTACTTCACCAAAAAAGGCATGCTTTGCTTTGCACTTATTTTGGGAATCTGTTCTGTTATATTTTTTCAGCATGTATTGTCATTTCAATGGATTGCCTTCGGGTTAGTGCAAGTAATAGGATTTTTTTATTTTGCCAATGTCCTTACGAAACGCTGGGGTCAACTAAGTGATGTTATTTATCAGAAGAAGCTATTCTGGGTGTCTTTTGGAATCAGAGGCATCTGGGTACTATTTAGCTATGTTTATTTCACACAGATGACTGGCGTGCCCTTTGAGTTCGATGCTGGCGACGCCCCGGGGTACTACGGGGAGGCAAGATGGCTGCACGGGCTGTTGACTGATGGCAAGTTCGACCAGTACTTATTGTATATTGGTACAAACTACGGCGATATGGGCTATCCGATTTACTTAGCAGCACTATGGGCATTATTTGGCGATAGTATCATACTCCCCCGATTGGTTAAAGCTCTATTGGGTGCATTCACGTGTGTGCTAATATACAAGATTGGACGGAATAACTTCGGTGAAGGAGTGGGTCGTGTTGCGGGTATTTTTGCTATGCTTCTTCCCAATTTAATTTACTACTGTGGGCTACACGTGAAGGAAACGGAGATGGTTTTTGTAGTGATCTTATTTGCTTATTTTGGTGATAAGATTCTGCGATCTAAAAAAGTCAGATTATCCGACTTTTTATTGCTGGCGGTACTGGGAGGATTGTTATTTCTTTTCAGAACTGTTTTAGCAGTTTGCTTAATCGCTTCAGTAGGAGTTTCATTGTTTTTTATCGCTAAAAAAGTCACTACAGCAGGACGTAGATTTGGACTGCTGGTATTAGGGATAGTGGGAATGATATTTATCCTGTCAAGCCCGCTCCAAAAGGTTATCTTAAAGTACATAGATGACAGTGATAGTAATTTAAGTAAACAAATGGCAAATTATTCGAAGCACGAAAGCAATAGCAATAAATTAGCTCAGTACGGTACTAAAAGTATCTTTTTACCAATGATGTTGCTAGTGCCTTTTCCCACCTTAGTAGATACTGATCAACCCAATCCAATGATGTTAGGTGGTGCTTTTTTTACACGGAACGTCTATGCCTTTTTTGTAATATTAGCCCTTATCAGCCTGTATAGACAGAAAATTATACGAGCACATATTTTCTTGATTTCTTGTTTATTTACTTACCTGTTGATGCTGGGCACAACTGGTTTTGCTCTATCTGAGCGCTTTCACATGCCGGCTGTACCTTTTTTACTTATTTTTGCTGCTTATGGCGTTTCACAATTGAATTATAAAAATAAGAAATATTATATTCCTTATCTCATTTTTATTGGATTAGTAGTAATAGGTTGGAATTGGTTTAAACTCGCAGGTAGGGCATAACATGAAAGTATTAATTATATGTAGTGGCCATACAAGCAGTGTTTTTGTAGATGAACAAGTGGAAGCATTGCGTGAAATCGGAGTAGAGATTGATTATTTTTTAGTTTCTCAAAAAGGCTTTTTGGGATATCTTCGTTCTGTTGCGCCACTTAAAGAAATGATAAATCAATTTTGTCCGGATTTAATTCATGCTCATTATGGCCTTTCTGGCGTACTTGCCAATTTGCAACGGAAAGTTTCTGTTGTGGTAACTTATCATGGATGTGACATTAATGACCTACTACTAAGAATAATCTCAATTCCGTCATTAATCTTATCTTCACACAATATATTTGTTTCCAAAAATCAGTATTCTAAAATAAAATTCTTGCTACGAAACAACTATTCTATTATCCCGTGCGGGATTAATTTTTCAACATTCAAACTATTAAATAAATACGAAGCCAGAAATATATTAGGGTTGATTCCTGAAAAAAAATATATTCTCTTTTCCAGTGCATTTGATATTCCCGTTAAAAACTATCCGCTGGCAAAGCAGTCAGTTGAACTACTGAATAATGTAGAACTAGTCGAATTGAAAGGATATTCCAGAAAGGAAGTCAATCTGCTGATGAATGCCTGTGATGCAGGGCTTCTTACCTCATTCAATGAAGGCTCCCCGATATTTGTAAAGGAATTGTTGGCACTTGATAAGCCCGTTGTTTCAACGGATGTGGGCGACGTGAAAGAGAGATTTGGCCATTTGAATGGGGTATATATCACCAATTTTGAGCCTGAATCCGTAGCAGATAAATTACAACAGGCGCTTTTTCAAAATTTTCACTTAGATTCCAGGGAGAAAATAGCCTATATGGATAATCATCAGATCGCACTTCTCATCAAAGAAGTATATAATAAAGTTCTCAGATAAATTTTAATAAGATGTGTGGTATTTGCGGGATAATCAACCTTGACTATAAACATATAGCTCATGAACCACTAAAACAGATGATGTCAGTAATGGTCAGAAGGGGGCCTGACGACAATGGATCGTTTGTAGATGGGCACGTAGGGTTGGGTTTTGTGAGGTTAAGTATCTTAGATTTATCGCAGGCGGGGCATCAGCCGATGTTTTCGGACGATAACCGCTACGTAATCATATTTAACGGCGAAATTTATAATTATCTTGAAATCAGAGAAGAGCTTATCCAAAAAGGGTATAGTTTCAAATCAAATACAGATACTGAGGTTTTGTTGAAAAGTTATATCGAATGGGGGCAGGGCTGTCTAGACAAACTTAATGGTATGTTTGCCTTTGTGATATATGATGTTTTTGATAAAAATATTTTTGGAGCAAGAGATCGGTTTGGCATTAAGCCATTTTATTGGACGATTACTGATAACCAATTTATTTTTGCCTCAGATATACCGCCGATTCTTAAAGTATTAAAATCGAAACCATTGCCTAACGATGCTACTATATTTGCTTACTTAGCTTGTAATCGTACCAACCACAACAGCCACACCTTTTTTGAAGGAATAGAACGATTGCCCGCAGGATACAGCTTTTATTACAATAAC